>ERZ1035025.423-NODE-423-length-29141-cov-5.070378_pt1 | contig 29141 bp, 23 predicted proteins | sample MGYA00520619_ERZ1035025 | MGnify/ENA primary metagenome ERZ1035025 (study PRJEB33766, sample SAMN09781742) | gut metagenome | biome: gut microbiome | host: Homo sapiens | place: Madagascar | study: EMG produced TPA metagenomics assembly of the PRJNA485056 data set...
CCTCTTCCTCCTCTTCCTCCTCGGGCTCGATCCCCGAAGCGTCTGATTCGGACGGAGCCCGGGCCGGCCCGGCCGCAGGAGCGGCCGGCGTTTCCGGCTCCTCTTCTGACTCAGCCTCAGAAGCCGCCCTCGGGCGCGCCTTCACATGCGCCGAGGGTTCCGGAACGCGCTCGATCCCGGCAAGCTTCTCCGCGATCCAGGCCTCATTTTCTTTCGCGATGCCCTCGCTCAACTCAGCGTCGGAGCTCGTGATCGGCGCCTTGATCAGGAATCTCCCCGTCTTCGGGTCGAAGTGAATCACGCTTGTCGTTCTTCTCGCGCTGCGCTCAATGTCGATGTTGATGATCTCGTCGTTGATGACGACCGTCGCGACGCCCTTTTCCGGATGGACCGGAATCTCCTCCGACTCCGGACGCTTCCGGGCCAGCATCCCGCGCATCCAGTCCTTCCACTTGCCGTTGAGGTCCTCATCGAGCCAGTCCTGCGGCCATTTCTTCGGAAGACGAATGATGAAGTGCCCGGAAGGAATCTGGCAGATCTCACCCTGGCGGCGGCGCCCGTCGACCTTCACCTCGACGGGAATCTCCTCGCCGTCGATCTCAACCGTGATGCGTCCCGGGCGGACGCATCCGGAGGCATCCTCGCCCTCCGATTTTCCGCTCGAAGCCTTCCCCTTGCCCTTCGTCGGCTTTCTGTCGCAGAACTTCCTGGCGATCATGCTCGCGTCATCGGGCGTGAAGCCCCAGCGGGCGAGATGCTCGACCACGGCGCCGCCGATCGTCTCGACGAACCTGAGGATCGTCTCATCGCGCGCCCAGAGCGGAGCCCGAACCGTGACGAGCCCCCACATCATGTCCGCATCGAGGCCGAGGTCCTTCTGCTCCCTGCTGCGACGAACGAGGAAGTGCAGCGTCCACGCCTGGAGATAGACCCGGGCCTTGAGCACGTCCTGCTCCGGATGGGGCTCCCCCGCCACACGATCCTTCTGAAGCATCCGCCACCATTCATCCGACTTCGTCTCCTGCTCGAAGGGATCTTCAAAGAACATCGCTTTCCTTCCTGCGTTCAGCGCACATGCGCCTCGATCCAGGCCTCGACCTGCGCGGTGATCTCATGCGGATCACGCCCTGCGGTCTCAATGAGCGGCCCCACGACGACGTCGATCGTCCCGGGGATCTTCGCAACGCTGTTCTTCGGCCAGCAGCGGCCGGCGTTGTGCGCGATCGGCAGAATCGGCAGCCCCATGGCCGCGGCGAAGCGCGCGCCGCCCGTCTTCCAGCGGACGTGCTCGCCGAGCGGCACGCGCGTGCCCTCGGGAAAGAGCGTCACCCACCAGCCGCGCCTCTCGAACTCGGGGCCGCGCTCCATGAACTGCGCGAAGGCCTGGCGGCCCTTGCCGCGGTCGATCGCCATCATGCGCATCGACGCGAGGGCCCAGCCGAGGAAGGGAATCCAGTTGAGGGACTTCTTGTAGATGAAGCAGGGCGGATGCTTGAGGAAGGCGCCGAGCCAGAAGGGATCCCAGGCCGACTGGTGCTTGACGAGAACGACGCAGGGCCTGTCGGGCATGTTCTCGAGCCCGCTCGCGCGCGAGCGCACGCCGCAGGTGACTTCAAGAATCCGCAGGACGAGCTTCGCCCACGGGCGGCAGATCGCCTCGTAGCGGGCCTCGTAGCTCATGAAGGGCCACGTGGCGATGAGCGCGAGCGTGAGCCCGATGATGGTGAGGGCGAGGAGCAGGTAGAAGAGCCACCCTCGCAGCGTGTGAACGAGATTCATAGGTTCCCGGGGGTTGTGACGCCCGCTTGAGCGCGGGACGCCTTTGGAAGGTCCTTGAAAGATTACATGCGCCGCGGGCCCGCCGCCGGAGCCTCCCGGCGGTTGCGCGGGAGGGCCGGCGACGGGCCCGCGGGACGTGCGGCCTCCCCGGCGGGGGGGAGGCTCACGGTCACTTGGCGAGACGAGCGATCTCGGCGACGCGGTTCATCACGCCGTAGAGGCGCTTGAGGAGCGCGAGGCGGTTGGTGCGCAGCTTCGGATCCTCGGCGTTCACCATGACGCCCTCGAAGAACGCGTCGACGGGTGCGCGCAACGCGGCGATGGCGACGAGCACCTCCTCGAAGCGGCCGGCCTCGTAGAGCTCCTCGGCGCGCGGCTCGACGGCGAGCAGCTCCTCGTGGAGGCGCTTCTCGGCGTCCTCGACGAGCGCGGCGGGATCGACGACGTCGGAGACCTCGCCCTCGACCTTGCGCAGGATGTTGCCGATGCGCTTGTTGGCGGCCGTGAGGGACTCCGACTCGGGCAGGGCCATGAAGGCCTGCACCGCGGCGAGGCGCTGCGGGATGTCGGCGAGCTTCGCGGGATGGAGCGCGAGGATGGCGTCGGCCTCCTGGGCCGTGGCCCCGCGGTCGCGGAGCATCACGCGCAGGCGGTCGGCGAAGAACTCGAGGAGCGCGGCGCGGTTGTCCGTCACGCCCGGAACCTCGGCCTCGGCGGCCCAGGCGGCGTCGATCATCTCGGGCAGGCTCACGCGGAGCTCCTTCTCGATGAGCATGCGCAGCACGCCGAGGGCGTGGCGGCGCAGCGCGAACGGATCCTTCTCGCCGGTCGGGAGCTGGCCGATGCCGAAGAGGCCGACGAGCGTCTCGAGCTTGTCGGCGAGCGCGACGGCGAGGCTCACCGGGGTGGAGGGAAGCGCGTCGCCCGCATAGCGGGGCTGGTAGTGCTCGCGGATCGCGAGGGCGACGTCGGCGGGCTCGTTGTCATGACGGGCGTAGTACTCGCCCATGATGCCCTGGAGCTCGGGGAACTCGCCCACCATGAGGGTGCGCAGGTCGGCCTTGGCGAGCGTGGCGGCGCGCTCGGCCTCGGCGCGGTCCGCGCCGATGAGGCTGGCGACGACGCCGGCGATGGCGCGCACGCGGAGCATGCGCTCGTACTGGCTGCCGAGCTTGTTGTGGTAGACGACGTGGCGCAGGCCGTCGACGCGGCTCTCGAGCGAGTGCATCTGGTCCTGGTCGTAGAAGAACTTCGCGTCGGCGAGGCGGGCGCGGACCACGCGGGCGTTGCCCTCGGAGATGGCCTTGCCGCCGTCGCGGGCCTCGAGCTGCGAGATCAGCAGGAACCGGTTCATGAGCTTGCCGGCCTTGTCGCGCAGGGCGAAGTATTTCTGGTTGAGCTGCATCGTGAGGATGAGGCATTCCTCGGGAACGCGCAGGAACTCCTCCTCGAAGCGGCTTTCGTAGATGACCGGCCACTCGGTGAGGGCGGAGACCTCCTCGAGCAGATCCTCGGGCATGATCGGCGTCGCCTCCAGCGCGGCGGCGCGGGAGCGGAGCTCCTCCTCGATGCGGGCGCGGCGGGCGTCGTAGCAGGGCTCGACGCGCACGGAGCGCAGCGTTTCGCAGTAGCTGTCCGCATCCGGGATCTCGACGGGGTCGGGAGCGTGGAAGCGGTGGCCGCGGGTGACGCGGCCGGCCTTGAGGCCGAAGAGCTCGACGGGAACGACGTCGGCGCCGAAGAGGGCCGTGAGGTGGCGCACCGGACGCACGAAGGAGACCGTCGTCTCGCCGTCAGCGAGCTGGTAGGTCATGACCTTCGGAATCGGCAGGTGCTTCGTCGCGTAGTCGAGGGCCTTCTGCAGGGCCGGAGCGAGCTCGACGCCCGAGCGGACGCCTTCGTAGACGAGCTGCTCGTTCTTGCCGTCATTGACGCGCTCCAGGCGCTCGACGTCGCACTCGATGCCGAGGGCGGCCATCTTCTTCAGAAGAGCGGGCGTGGCCTTGCCGTCGGCGCCGATGCCGACCTTGACCGGAACGAGCTTCTGGCGGAACGTCTCGTCCGGGCTTTTGGCACGGACGTTCGTGATGTGCACCGCGAGGCGGCGCGGCGCGCCGTAGGCGACGGTCTGGCTGCCGTCTTCGAGGAAATGCGCGTCCGCGAGGCTCTTGCGCACGCCTTCGGCGAAGGCTTCGGAGAGCTTCCTCAGCGCCTTCGGCGGGAGTTCCTCGGTCTGCAGTTCAACGAGAAGATTCGTCATTTTGTTTTCTTTCTCCATCATCCGGATCAGCGGGCTTCGTGCTTCTTGAGCATCGGGAAGCCAAGACGCTCGCGCGAGTCGTAGTAGCTCTGCGCGACATTCCTCGAAATGGCGCGGATGCGGGCGATGTAGTGGGCGCGCTCAGTTACGGAGATGGCGCCGTGCGCGTCAAGGAGGTTGAAGGTGTGGCCGGCCTTGAGAACCATCTCATAGGCGGGCAGCGCCAGGTTGAGGTTCATCAGGCGCTTGGCCTCGCCCTCGAAGTAGTCGAACTGGCCGAGAAGCTTCTCGCAGTCGCTCGCCTCAAAGTTGTACGTGGACTGCTCGACTTCGTTCTGGTGGAAGACGTCGCCGTAGGTGAGCTTGCGCTCGAAGCCGTCGGGATCGGTCCAGGTCGTGAAGACGAGGTCGAAGACGTTGTCGCAGTTCTGCAGGTACATCGTCAGGCGCTCAAGACCGTAGGTGATCTCGCCCGTGATCGGCTTGCACTCGAGGCCGCCGACCTGCTGGAAGTACGTGAACTGCGTCACCTCCATGCCGTTCATCCAGACCTCCCAGCCGAGGCCCCAGGCGCCGAGCGTCGGGTTCTCCCAGTTGTCCTCGACGAAGCGGATGTCGTTCACCTCGGTGTCCACACCCAGGGCGCGCAGCGACCCGAGGTAGAGGTCGACGATGTTCGTCGGAGCGGGCTTGAGAACGACTTGGAACTGGTGGTGCTGATGCAGGCGGTTGGGGTTCTCGCCGTAGCGGCCGTCCTTCGGGCGGCGCGAGGGCTGCACGTACGCGGCGCGCCAGGGTTCAGGCCCCAGGGCGCGAAGGAACGTCGCGGTGTGAGAGGTGCCGGCGCCGACCTCCATGTCGATCGGCTGCAGGAGCGCGCAGCCCTGCCGATTCCAGTATTCCTGCAGGCGCAGGATCACTTCCTGAAAAGTAATCATTGTCTTGTCAGCGCCGATCTGAACCGAGCGGCACGAAAAATAAGAGAGAAATGCCGAGGATCGGCAAGTCAAAGCAAAGACGCCATTATATTCGCCCGACCGCCGGCACTGCCCGGATTCACGCGGACGGCGGGGCGTCGGAGAGGCGGCGAAGCCAATCAAAAACGGCGCACCTCCCGGAGGGAGATGCGCCGTGCTTCCATGCGTGCGCTGGCGGTCGAATGGGATTTCTGAAGCTCAAGCTCCCGTCGAGCGCAGCTCATCCGGGCCGGCGGTGCAAGCGCCGGTCACCCGATGATTAGAAGTGGTGGGAAATGCCGAAGTAAGCGCCGCCTTCCTTCGTCTTCTCGGAATCAGATTCGCCAGCGGAATTCTTGCTCTTGACCTTGGTCTGATTGAAGCCGGCGCCCGCGTAGATCGTCGTGCGCTCGCTGAGCGGGTAGCAGTAGCGAGCGGCGAAGCCATAATAATCAGCCTTCACTTCGGCAAGATCCGTGGGGAAGTACTCGTCGAGATCATCCGCCTTCGCATGCGAATAGTAGGCGCCCAGCGTCAGCTCGCCGCCAGCGGCCTGAACGATCGTGCCGAGATGGAGACCGTAGCCCTTGATGCCGTCCTTGGAGACGACCGGAACGATGTTGTCCGTCTTAAGGATAGTGTCTTCGTACTCCGTATCCACGCCGGTGAAGCTGTTGGCGCCCGTGAAGTACTGGCCCATTGCGAAGAGCCTAGCGACGCCGAAGTCGAAGTTGCCGCCGAGGTAGTAGGTCTGGCCGTCCTTGACGTCGTGATCAAAGGAACGGTAGTACGTCGAGTACTTCTGGAGCTCATAAGCGGCGACGAACTGAGCGGGGCCGTATTCACCCGTCAGAGCGAAGGAGGCGTACCGATTGGCCGTCGAGCGGCCTTCATCGCCGGTGTAATCATCACCGTCGTAAGTGCCAAGGGTTTCCTTGTTGTCATTCTTGAGCGAATACTGGACCGTAGCCTGCAGACCGGCGAACTGCGGGGTCTGGTAGGTGATCATGTTGTCGTAACGGTCGCTCGCGTTGAAGCCGAAGGCGAACTCATCGCCGCCGTCGAAGGAATCGCCGATCGCATAGACGATGTCATAGGTGCCGGCGGCAGAGCCGAGACCGCCCATGCGGCCGAGGGAGACCTCACCGAAGGCGCTGCTGACGAAGAGACGAGCCTCACGGCCGAAGAGACGGCCGCTCTGATTGAGCGTGCCGTCATCGGAGTTGAAGCCGTTCTCGAGCTTGAAGCCCACGGTCATGCCGTTGCCGAGATCCTCGGTGCCCTTGAGGCCGAACTTCGAGGCGGAATTGATGCCGTTGGCCATCTCGAACTTGTTGGTGGCGTCCTCGCCATCCGTCTTCGAGTAGGTGTACTTGAAGCCGGTGTCGACGTCGCCATAGAGCGTCACGTCAGCGGCGGCGGCGGTGCCGGCAAAAGCGCCGAGAACGGCGAGCGCAGCAAGAGTCTTCTTCATTTTCTCAAACCCTGTAGGGCCCGCGCGGCTTCGGCCGCGGGGACCTGAATGACTTGTGGCTGCGGGGCGCCCGCCCCGTCAGTCCGGAATGACAACCGTTCGCATGAAGCAGAAAACGGCCATCGGTGCAATCAGCCTAGATCCTAGGCGGGGGCTCGAAAGAGAATCAGACCAATTCTCGTGTGCTCATTGTTTTTGCTTTGACATCAATGTGTTGCGTCGTAAAAGTTCTGTGGAAAAAAAAACAACAGTTTCAAAGCACTGCGGATCGCGGCTCCAACAGAAGCCCGAAAAAGCAGAATCAGGCAATTTTTGCGACTACCCGCAGGCCGTGATCAGCGCTCTGCGCCGCGTCCGAGGCGCCCCGCAAGCGCGCCCCCGAGGACGAGGAAAAGCGCGAGAAGGAGCGCCGGGAGATTCCCGAACTGCAGGAAGGGCGTCGCACCGCCCGTGCGCGTCTGCGCCGCCAGGGTGAGCACGGCCGCGCCCGATTCGGGCGCCTGTGCGACGATCCGGCCGCGCTCGTCGACAAGCGCCGAGCTTCCGTTCATGCTCACGCTCGCGGCCGGCCGGGCGGAGGCCTTGGCGAGGAGCCGCGTCATGTCGAGGTGCTGCCCGATGATCCTCGGATCGAACCAGCCGAGGTTCGCGGTGACGAGGAGCAGATTGGGAGCCGCCTTCGGATCCGTCCAGAGGCTCCGAAGGACCTCGCCGTCGAGGTTCTCGTAGCAGATGAGGACGCCCGCGCGAATCCCGGGCGCGACAATCGGGTTCTCCTGCCCGAATCCGCCCCGCGCCTGATCGGCGAGCGGGATGTTCATCGCGTCGACGAACCACCTGAAGCCCGCGGGCACGAACTCGCCGAAGGGCACGAGCTTGCGCTTGTCCGTGACCGCGACCTTTCCATCGGCCGCGAGGAGCGCGGAGTTGCGCCACTCGCCCTCCTCGTCATGCCGGAAGGCGCTCAGGAGCACCGGCGCATCCGCGGCGGCGATGAAGTCCTCGAGCGCGGCCTGCGCCGTCTTCGGCAGCTTCAGGATGTCGGTCGTGATGATGCCCTCGGGCGTCAATGCGAGCCGAGGGGCGTCGCCCGCGGGCCAGGACTCGCGCATGAGGTTCGCCGCGTCCCGCAGACGTCGCCAGGACACTGGGCGCGTCCAGCCGTCAACTACGGGAAGGTCCGCCTGCACGATGCGGAGCGTGAGCTGCGGCCCCGCCTCGGACCAGGTCGAGAGCCCCCCGAAGGCCGCGAGCGCGCCGATCACCGCATAGGCGGCGAGCGCCGCGAGCGTCGTCCTCGCCGACCGGTGAAGGACGAGCGCGGCGAGCGCCGCCGCGCCGACGAGAAGCGCGAGGTTGACGAGGTGCTCGCCCCCGAGGGGCGCGAGCTCGGCGAGCAGGGTGTCGAGCGTCGCGAAGGCGGGCGTGAGCCAGCCGAAGTCGATGCCGCCCTCGCCGCGCAGCCACTCGGCGAACGTGAGAAGGCCCGCGAGCGCGAAGAGGCGCGGCGCACCCGGCCGCAGGAGCTTCGCCGCGGCGCCCGCGGCGGCGCCCCAGAAGAGCGCGCAGACCGCGGCGAGCGCGAGGAGCCCGAGGAGCGCGACGGGCAGCGGCAGGCGCCCGAACTCATGCATGGACCGCAGCGTCCAGGACAGCCCCGGCGCGAAGGCGCCGAAGGCGAAGAGGAATACCGAGAGGAGCGCGCCGCGCGGCCTCTCCTCCTCCGCCATGAGCCCGAGCCCCGCGGCAAGCGCCGGAAAGGCGGCGTACGGGCACGAGAGGGGCGCGAAGCCCGTGGAGAAGGCCGCCCCCAGGAGGAGCGCGGCAAGGCGGCGAAGCGGCGAGGCGAAGAGGTTCATGGCGGTCCCGTCCGGGTTTCCGGGGTCATTGGATGCGTCAAGGGCCGCGCTCCCTGCGGAATTCCCGCGAAGAGAAGCGCGGCCCGTTCATGCGGAGCGCCGGAACTGCAGGCGCGGCGCCTCAGATGCGCTCCACGCGCAGAAGCTCCACCTGGCGCTCGTCGGCGCGCTCGATGCGGAAGCGAAAGCCCCCCTCCTCGATCACCTCGCCCGCGCGGGGCACGTGCTCGAAGCGGTCGGTGACGAGGCCTCCGATCGTGTCGCAGTAGTGGTCCTCGAGGCTCGCCCCGAAGTACTCGTTGAACTGCTCGATGGGCGTGCGGGCGCGCACGCGCCAGCGGCCGCCCTCCTGAACGATGTTCGCCTGCGTGTCGTCGCGGTCGAACTCGTCGGAGATGTCGCCCACGATCTGCTCGAGGACGTCCTCGATCGTGATGAGCCCGGAGATGCTTCCGAACTCGTCGATGACGAGCGCGAGGTGGCTGCGCGTCTCCTTGAAGTCGCGCAGGAGCACGTTGATCGGCTGGCTCTCGGGGATGAACCGCGCGGGGCGCAGGAGCGACTTCGGCTCAAGGTCCTCCTTGACGAGGAGCTTGATGAGATCCTTGGCGTGCAGGACGCCGAGGACGTTGTCGAGGTCGCCGTCGATCGCCGGGAAGCGCGAGTGCCCCGAGGCGATGACCATGCGGATCCACTCGTCGCGCGGCAGCGTGAAGTCGATCGCGTCGACCTGGGCGCGCGGGATCATGATGTCCGACGCGCGCAGATCCGCCACGGCGAGCGCGCCCTCGATCATCGAGAACGCGTCGGGAGCGATGACGCCGTGCTCGCGCGCCTCCGTGAGCGCCTCGGCGAGCTCGCTCCGGGGATTGGCCTCCTCGGAGGATTCGCCGCGCAGCGCGGAGGTGATGCGGTCAAAGAAGCCCTTTGCGCCCTTCTGGCGGTCGGGCGATGAATCACTGTTCATTGGTTTTTATGGGAATCCGGGACAATCGGTCCACTATAGCGGACGAATATGACGGGACGGTCTCACCGAGCTTTGCGGGCTTTCCCTATGGGCGCGTCAGTCGTGGACCATGCCCACGCGGTCGCTGTAGGGATTGGGGAATCCGAGCCCGGTGAGGATCTCGGTCTCCCTCGACTCCATGACCTCGGCCTCCTCCTCGTTCAAGTGGTCGTACCCCTGGGCGTGCAGGACGCCGTGGACAAGGAGGTGCGCAAGGTGGTCGACGAAGGGCTTGCCCTGCTCCCTGGCCTGGCGCTCGAGCACGGCCGGGCAGATCACGATGTCCGCCGTGACCACGGGCTCGCGCGTGTAGTCGAACGTGAGCACGTTCGTCGCGTAGTCCTTCCTGCGGTACTGGCTGTTGAGCTCCCTGCCCTCCTCCTCGTCGACGAAGCGGACGGTGAACTCACCGTCGCGCTCGAGCGCGGCGCGCATCCAGCGCGCCATGCGCGGGCGGCCGGGGAGCTTGAAGAGCCCCGCCTGCTGCAGGTGAAGCGTGAGCTCGGGCTGAGCTCCGGCTCCGTCTTCGGTCCGGACTTCGTTCTGGCTTTCGGTCATGACTGCCTCTCTTCAGAATGATTGCGCGCGGGGCGGTCCGAACCGCCCTCGGCAAGCCGCGCCTCGCGGGCGACCCTGCGCGCGGCCTCGTCCGCGGCGGACGCGGCCTCATAGGCCTCGACGATGCGGGCGACGAGCGGATGGCGCACGACGTCGCTCGAGCGGAAGCGCGTGAAGCTGATGCCGCGCACGCCATCGAGCACGCGCGAGGCCTCCTTGAGGCCCGAGAGCACGCCGCGCGGCAGGTCGATCTGCGTGACGTCGCCCGTGATCACCGCCTTCGAGCCGAAGCCGATGCGGGTGAGGAACATCTTCATCTGCTCGCCCGTGGTGTTCTGCGCCTCGTCAAGGATCACGAACGCGTTGTTGAGCGTTCGGCCGCGCATGTAGGCGAGGGGCGCCACCTCGATCGCCTGGCGCTCCATGAGGCGCTGGACCTTGTCAAAGCCCATGAGGTCGAAGAGGGCGTCGTACAGGGGCCTCAGATAGGGGTCGACCTTCTGGGAGAGGTCGCCCGGCAGGAAGCCGAGCCGCTCGCCGGCCTCGACCGCAGGGCGCGTGAGGACGATGCGCTCGACCGTGCCGCGCTCGAAGGCGTCGACGGCCGTCGCGACGGCGAGGTAGGTCTTGCCCGTGCCCGCAGGTCCGATGCCGAAGCTGATGTCGTGCGAGAGGATCGCCTCGAGATAGGCGCGCTGGTTGGGCGTGCGCCCGCGCAGGTCGCGCCGGCGCGTCTTGAGCGCCACGTCGCCCGCGGCGCCCTCTCCCGACTCGGCCTTCTGCGCGCGGTACTCGTCGTCCCCGCCGATGAAGTGCCACTGCACGTCGTCGACCGAGAGCTCCTTGCCCGAGCGGTTCACGCGGTCGAGGAGCACCTCGAGCGCGCGGACCGCGCGGCGGGCCGAGCGCACGTCGCCCGCGACGCGGAACTGCGCGCCGCGCCGGGCGATCGAGACGTTGAGGATCGTCTCCATCTGGCGGATGTTCTCGTCGAGCGGTCCGCACAGGTGCGCGAGCGCCGTCGCGTCATCGGCCGCGGCGAAGGTGAGATGCTCGAGCCTCTCGGCTTGCTGGGACTGCGTCATGGATGTGTGAACTCCTTTGCCGCTTTCGGGGAGGGCTCAGACGAGCTCGCCGCCGAGCGAATGCGGGAAGACTTCGGTGATCCGGACGTTCGCCATCTGATTGATGAGCGAGGCGGGGCCGGCGAAGTTGACGATGCGGTTGTTGTCCGTGCGGGCCATCAGCTCGCCCTCGCCGCGCCGGGCGGGGCCGAGGACGAGCACGCGCTCGATTTTACCGAGCATGCTGGCGCTGATCGCCGTCGCGTTCTCGTCGATTTTCTTCTGCAGGCGCTGCAGGCGCTCGAGCTTGACCGCATAGGGCGTGTCGTCGGGCAGGCGCGCCGCGGGCGTGCCCGGACGCGGGCTGTAGATGAAGCTGAAGCTCGCGTCAAAGCCCACGTCCTCGATGAGCTTCATCGTCTTCTCGAAGTCCTCGGCCGTCTCGCCGGGGAAGCCCACGATGAAGTCCGTGGCGATCGCGATGCCGGGACGGACGGCCTTCAGGCGCCGGATGATCGACTTGTACTCGAGGGCGGTGTAGCCGCGCTTCATCGCCGAGAGGATGCGGTCCGAGCCCGCCTGCACGGGCAGGTGCACGTGCGAGACGAGCTTGGGGAGCTTCGCGTACGCGTCGATGAGGCGCTGCGTGAACTCGCGCGGATGGCTCGTCGTGTAGCGGATGCGCTCGATGCCCTCGATCTCGCTCACGTACTCGAGGAGCATCGCAAAGTCGGCCGCGTCGCCCTCGGGCGTGCGGCCGCGGTAGGCGTTCACGTTCTGCCCGAGCAGCGTTACCTCCTTCACGCCTTGGTCGGCGAGCTGCGCCACTTCGACGAGCACGTCGACGAGCGGACGGGAGATCTCCTCGCCGCGGGTGTACGGAACGACGCAGTAGGTGCAGTACTTCGAGCACCCCTCCATGATCGACACGAAGGCCGCGGCGCCCTCGGCGCGCGGCGCGGGAAGCGCGTCGAACTTCTCGATCTCCGGGAAGCTGACGTCGACCTGCGAGCGCCCCGTCTCGCCGCACGCGGCGAGCATCTCCGGAAGCCGGTGCATCGTCTGGGGGCCGAAGACCGCGTCCACCCAGGGGGCGCGGTCAAGAATCCTCGCGCCCTCCTGGCTCGCGACGCAGCCGCCCACGGCGATCATCATGCCGGGATGGAGCTTCTTGGCCTCGCGGATGCGGCCGAGGTCGGAGAAGACCTTCTCCTGGGCCTTCTCGCGGATCGAGCAGGTGTTGAGCACCACGACGTCGGCGTCCTCAAGCGCGTCCGTGCGCTCGAGCCCCATGCGCTCATGAAGGAGGTCGGCGATGCGGCCGGAGTCGTAGTCATTCATTTGGCAGCCGAAGCTGCGCAGGTAGAGTTTTTTCACGGTCACGGTTTAGATCCGCTGCGAGAGAGAGGGAGATCTGCGGGAAGGGACTGCCTCCGCTTTTTGCGGCGCAGATATGAAAAAAGCCCCGCACGATGGCAGGGCTCTCTTCGAATGTCTGGTGGCGCATCACGGATTCGAACCGCGGACACAAGGATTATGATTCCTCTGCTCTAACCGACTGAGCTAATGCGCCGAGGAGATGAATTATGCAGACCCCCTCCGTTTCCGTCAAGAGCGAGCGGAAGTTCTGCAACAATTCGTTACTTTTGCCAGAGCTCCCAGAAGTGATGCGTCGGTCCGTGCCCGCCGCCGGCGTCAAGCTCGTCAGCGTGCGCGACCGCTCCGGTGAGGTAGCGCTTGGCCGCCTCGAGCGCCGCGGGAACGTCGTTCGTCTTCGCGAGCTCCGCGGCGATCGCCGAGGAGAGCGTGCAGCCCGTGCCGTGGGTGTTGCGCGTCTCGGTCCGAGGCGCGCGGAGCCATTGAACGCCGCCCTCTGGCCCCCTGAGGCAGTCGGGCGACTCGGCCCCCTCGAGGTGCCCGCCCTTGACGAGCGTCCAGGGCGTGCCGAAGCGCTCGGCGAGCCTCCCGGCGAGCGCGGGCATCGCGGACTCGTCGGCGACGACGGGCTCGTCAAGAAGCGCTGCCGCCTCGGGGAGGTTGGGCGTGACGAGGGTCGCGAGCGGCAGCAGGCGCCTTCTGAGCGCCTCGAGCGCGTCCTCGCGCAGAAGCCTGTCGCCGCTCTTGGCGATCATCACCGGATCGAGCACGATCCAGCGCGGCCGCCGGCGTTCTAGCGCCTCGGCGACGACGCCGATCACCTCGGCGTCGTTGAGCATGCCGATCTTCACGGCGGCGACGTCAAGGTCGCTCATCACGGCCTCGAGCTCCGCGGCGACGAACTCAGGCGGAACGGGCATCACGCCCGAGACGCCCCGCGTGTTCTGCGCGGTGAGCGCCGTCGGAACGCCCGCGGCGAAGACGCCCCGCGCGCTCATCGCCTTCACGTCGGCGAGGAGCCCCGCGCCGCCCGAAGGGTCGACGCCGGCGATCGTCAGGACATTCGGGATTCGTTCTTTCTTGCGTAGCACCACAGCTTCTCCAGGACAATCATCATGCGGGCGGTCGCGCCCGTGCATCCCAATGCGAACGTGCGGGCCGCCCCGCCCATGCGCGCGCGCCCCACGTCGTCCGCAAGGAGCCGCGCGCAGGCGTCGAGCGCCTCGCCCGCGTCCCTCGTGCGGAGCATTCCTCCGGCTTCGACGCCCTCGCGGATGATCCGCTCGAAGTTGAATGTCGAGGGGCCGACGATGACGGGCGAGCCGGCCATCGCGGGCTCGACGACGTTCTGCGAGCCGCAGGGAGCGAAGGAGCCGCCCATGGCCGTCACGGTCGCGAGCGCGCAGTAAAAGCTCATCTCGCCCATGCTGTCGCCGAGGATGACCTGACAGTCCGCTGGGACGTCCGCAGCAGAGGCGAGCGTCGTGCGGCGGCGAACGCGCAGGCCCGCGCCCGCAAGGATCTCCTCGACGCCGTCGAAGCGCTGCGGGTGGCGGGGAACGAGCACGACGAGGGCCTTTTCGAGCAGCCCGGGGCGCTCGCGAAGGGCCTTCGCGAACATCTCCTCCTCGCCCTCGCGGGTCGAGGCGATGAGCAGGACCGGGCGGCCGAGCGCCTCGCGCCAGGCCCGCGCGGCCGCGGCCTGCGAGGCGTCCGGGCGGATGTCGAACTTGACGCTGCCCGTCACCATGACGTCCTTCGCGCCGAGGCTCTCGAGCCGGTCGCGGTCCTCCGCGCTCTGCGCGAGCACCGCGGAGAAGGACCCGAAGGCCGGGCGCATCACGTCGATCACCTTCTCGGCCTTGGCGCGGGACTTCTCGCTCTCACGGGCGTTGGCGAGAACCACGGGAATCCGCCTGCGGCTCAGCTCGCGCATGAGATTGGGCCAGACCTCGGTCTCCATGATGACGCCGAGCGTCGGGCGCGTCTGGCGGACGAACTTCTCGACCGCATAGGGCGCGTCATAGGGGAGATAGCACTGGTGGATGCGCTCGGGAGCGAGCCGGACGAGCTTCCGGCCCGTGTCGCGCCCGGTGGGCGTCATGTGCGTGAGGATCACGTCGCAGTCGGGCCAGGCGGCAAGCATCGCCTCGAGCAGAGGCCGCGCGGCGTTCGTCTCGCCCACGCTCACGGCGTGGATCCAGACGCGCGGACGGTTCGTCCTCAGTGGATAGTTCCCCCACGCGAAGCGCTCGTCCCAGTAGTCGCGGTACGCGGGCTGGCGGCGCGAGCGCCACATGAGGTAGAGGCTCGCGAACGGCAGCGCCACGGTCGTGACGGGGCGGGAGATGGCCGGGGTGATTTTCATTTGTCCGACTCCTTTGCGTCCCGGCCGGCTTCGGCCGCCGCCATCACGCGGTGCGCGGCCTCGAGCGCCTCCGCGGGGCTCGGGCACCGGCCCCTCCCGCCCAGGCTCTCGCAGGGGCCGTCGCCGATGAGCCGCAGCGTCTCGGTGGGCGTCGCGACGAAGATGCCCACGCTCGGGCAGCCCAGGGCCGCCGCGAGGTGCGCGAGGCCCGTGTCGACGCCCACCATGAGGCTCGCTTGGGCGAGCCCGGCGGCGACGTCCGAAAGCCGCGCCCGCGGCGCGACGATGGCGCCGGGAATCGCGAGGGCGATGCGCTTCGCGCGCGCCTCCTCCGCGGCGCCGCCCCAGTAGAGGATCGGCGTGAGCCCCTCGGCGAGCAGCGCGAGGCCGAGCTCAATCCAGCGCGCCTCGGGCCAGAGCTTCTCGTCGCGGCTCGTGTTGACGGCGAAGGAGACGGTCCGACCCGCCGCGCGCGCCGGGGGCGTCCCGCTCGCGCGCAGCCCGAAGACGGGCCGGTCGGGATCGATCGAGTATCCGAGCGCCTCGGCCGCGGCCATGCGGTAGCGCCGCACGGCGCCGAGCGACTCGGGCAGATTCAAGTGCCGCGCATAGGCGAGCGAGGCGAGCGGCTCGCGGATCGTCCCCCACGTATAGCCGATCGACGGCACGCCCGTCCAGCGGGCGACGAGCGCCGAACGCATGAGGCCCTGGATGTCGAGGACGCAGTCGTAATGCTCGCCGGCGAGCTCCGCGCGCAGCGCCGCCGCCTCGGCGCGCGTCGCGCCCGAGAAAATCGCCTTGCGCCAGCGCCGGAAGGCCGTCACGCGCACGTTCGCGACCGCGGGGGAGAGTGTTGGAATGTCCCGGAAGCTCTCCTCGGCCACCCAGTCGATGCGGGCCTGCGGAAGGGCCCGCCGGATGTCGTGCGCCACCGGAAGCGCATGGATGATGTCCCCCATCGAGGAGGACTTGATGATGAGGATGCGCTCGGGAGTGGTCATGACGCGCTCGCCTCCACCAGAACCTTCTTGGGGTCGAGCCCTCGCTCGGCTCTCCTCGAGAGGCGCTTGCCGAGCTCCACGCCCGGCTGATCGAACGGATTCAGGCCGAAGAGGTGGCCGAGCATCGTCGTCTTGTGCTCGTACATCGCCATCAGGGCTCCGAGGCGCCGCGGCGTCACCGCGTCGAGCACGATCGTCGAGACGGCGTTGAACCAGGGCGAGCCCGGATCGCGGGCGACAAGCGCCTCGGCCTGGGCGCGGGCGTTCGCGAGGAGCACGCGGTAGTGCTCAGCGTAGCGGTGGCCGGGCATCTCGCTCCAGACGAGGTCGATGCTCGTGCGGCCCGTGCCGTCGCGCAGCCACTGGTAGAAGCTGTGCTGGCCCTCGTTGCCGTTCGAGCCCCAGACGGCGAGGCCCGTCATGCCCTCGACGAGCCGGCCGTCGGGCCCGTGGGTCTTGCCGAGCGACTCCATCTCGAGCTGCTGCAGCCAGGGGACGAGCCCGCGCAGGCGCTCGTCGTAGGGCAGCAGGCAGTGCGAGGAGACGCCGAGCCGCGTGGCGTTCCACCATTCGACGAGCGCGAGGAGCGCGGGCAGGTTGCGCTCCGCGGGCTCGGCGACCGAATGCCGGTCCATCTCGTTGGCGCCCATCAGGAACTCCGTGAAGGACTCGGGCCCGAGCGCCAGGATGACGGGCAGGCCCACGGCGCTCCAGACCGAGAAGCGCCCGCCCACCCAGCTCCAGAGCCGGAAGGCGTTCTCCGGGGGCAGGCACATCATCTCGGCGGCCTCGGGATTGGCCGAGGCGACCACCATGTGGCGGCTTCGGTCTGCGCCCACGATGCCGTTGTCAAGGAGCCACTGGTCGACAGCCGTCGCGTTCACCTGCGCCTCGCGCGTCGTGAAGCTCTTCGAAGAGACGATGACGAGCGTCGAGCGCGGATTGCAGACGGCGAGGATGCGCTCGAGGAGCACCCCGTCGACCGAGGAGAGAAAGTGCAGCCGCAGGTCCGGATTGGCCGTGCGCAGAGCGTGCCAGACGGCGTGCGGCCCCATGGAGGAGCCGCCGATGCCGATGTTGATCACGTCCGTGATGCGGTCGCCCCGGCAGCCGCGCCAGCGGCCCTCGCGGACGCGCCTCGCGAAGGAGAAGAGCCGCTCGCGCTCGGCGAGGACCTCCTCGTAGCGGGGCGCGTCCGGGGAGAACGCGCGCAGCGACGTATGCAGTGCCGCCCGGTTCTCGGCCTTGTTGACGATCGCCCCGGCGACCATCGCGCGATGCGCCTCGAGAAGCCCCCGGCCGCGGGCGAGCTCTAGAAGCCCCGTGAGGTCCTCGCCCGTCATGCGCTGGCGCGAGAGGTCGAGCTTGATGCCGCAGGCGCAGGCGAGCGCCCGCTCGGGGGCGGTGTCGCGCAGGAACGGCTCGCCAGCCGCCGAGCCTTTCGTCGTGCTCTTCGTCGAAATCATGGGTGAAATTCCTTCCGCACGGGTCGTGCGCGTCATTCAGGGATCGCGAGAGAGGGCTCGATCCGGCGCATCTCCTGCGTGAAGCGCGTGCGGATGCGCTCGAGCGACGCCTTCGAGTCGCCCTCGAAGCGCAGCACCACGACGGGGGTGGTGTTCGAGGAGCGCGCGAGCGCGAAGCCGTCCGCCCACTCGACGCGCACGCCGTCGACGGTGATGACGCTCTCGGCGTCATCGAACCGGCACTCGGCGCGGAAGCGTTCGATGAAGCGCCTGGGCTCGCCTTCGGCCATCGGGATCTGGATCTCGGGGGTGTTGACCGCATTGGGCAGCGCCTCAAGCACGCCCGAGGGGTTCTCCGAGCGCGAGAGGATCTCGAGAAGCCTCACGGCCGCGTAGAGGCCGTCGTCAAAGCCCGTCCAGCGCTCGTCGTTGAAGAAGATGTGTCCGGACATCTCGCCCGCGAAGGGCGCGCCCGTCTCGCGTAGCTTCGCCTTGACGAGGGAGTGCCCGGTCGGGCTGATCGCGGGGACGCCCCCCTTCTCGCGGACCCAGTCGACGAGCTTGCGCGAGCACTTGACGTCGTAGACGATCGGCGCGCCCGGGTGCGTTCTCAGGATGTCCTCGGCGAAGAGCATCATCAGGCGGTCCGGATAGATGACTTCGCCCGTGCGGGTGACGACGCCGATGCGGTCCGCGTCGCCGTCGAGGGCGAAGCCGTAGTCCGCGCCCGAGTCCTCGACGCGCACGATGAGGTCGCGCAGGTTCGCGGGCTTGGAGGGATCCGGGTGATGGTTCGGAAACGTGCCGTCAGGCTCGCAGTAAAGTCCATCGAGCTCGACGTCGAGCCGCGAGAAGAGCGCAAGCATCGTCGGGCCGCCGATGCCGTTGCCGGCGTCGGCGACGACCTTCAGGCGGCGGCCGATCGTGACTCCCGAGAGCGCCTTCTCGATGTAGGGCGCGACCGCGTCGACCCGCTCGATCTCGCCGGGCCTCTCGGCGACGATCCAGTCCTCGCGCTCGGCGCGGGCGCGGATGTCCTGGATCTTGTCGGCGAAGAGCGTCACGCCCGCGACCATCATCTTGAGGCCGTTCCACTCGGGCGGATTGTGCGAGCCCGTCACCGCGACGCCCGTGCCGTTGCCGAAGTGCTTCGTCGCGTAGTAGAGGACGGGCGTGGGAACCGCGCCCGCGTTGAGCACGCGGATGCCCGTCGAGGCGACGCCCTCGATGAGAGCGCCGAGCAGGCGCTCGCCCGAGACGCGTCCGTCGCGGGCGACGCAGAACGAGGGGGCGCCCGCCTCGACGGCGAGCGTGCCGAGCACGCGGCCGATCGCCCGGACGGCGTCCTCGGTGAGCGTCCTGTCCACGACGCCGCGGATGTCATAAGCCTTGAAGATGGATGCGTCGATCTGCATCTGATTGTGTCTCCGAAAAGTTCCCGGACGGAGCGCGCGGGGCAGTCCCCCGCGCCGCTCCCGGCGAATCGCCCGAAATCATCCGGATTCGTCCGAATCGTTCGGACTCCTGCGATTCCGCCCGTCTGGAGTTCCGCGCCCCGGCGTCCGCAAACAAGCTCAACTATATGTCTTTCTTATAAAAATTCTGTCAGGCTCCGCCGCTCGGACGGGCGTCCGCGCCCATCTGCAGCCGGCAGAGATTCGCGTATTCACCCCCGCGGGCGAGAAGCTCCGCGGGCGAGCCCTCCTCGATGATCCGGCCGCCCGACATCACGGCGATGCGGTCGGCGTTGTCCACGGTCGAGAGGCGGTGCGCGATCACGAGCGTCGTGCGGCCCCGCATGAGGCGCTCGAGCGCCGCCTTGATCTGGGCCTCGGACTCGCTGTCGAGGGCGCTCGTCGCCTCGTCGAGGATGAGGATCGGAGCGTTCTTGAGCAGCGCCCGCGCGATCGAGATGCGCTGCTTCTGCCCGCCCGAGAGAAGCGATCCGCCCTCGCCCACGCGCGAGGCGAGGCCGTCGGGGAGGCTCCGGATGAAGTCCGTGAGGGCCGCGGCCTCGATCGCGGCCTCAACCTCTTCGTCCGTGGCGTGAGGAACGCCGTAGCGGATGTTCTCGCCGATCGTCGTGTCAAAGAGCACCACGTCCTGCGAGACGATGGCGATGCTCCGCCTCAGGCTTGAGAGCGTGCAGTCGCGCACGTCATGCCCGTCGATCGCGACGCGCCCGCTCGTGACGTCCCAGAAGCGCGGGATGAGGTGCACGAGCGAGGTCTTGCCGGATCCCGAGAGGCCGACGAGCGCGACGTGCTCGCCCGGACGGACGTGAAGCGTCACGCCCTTGAGCGCGTCCTCGGTCGTCTCCGGATAGCGCAGGCGAACGTCCTCGAAGTCGATGCGCCCCTCGGGGCGGCCGAGGTCAAGCCTGCCGTCGTCGCGCTCGCGCTCCTCGTCGAGCATGTCGAAGATGCTCTTGGAGGCGACGCTGATGCTCGCGAAGGTCGCGTTGAGGCCCGAGAGGTTCTGCAGGGGCGGCATCAGGAGGAGCATGGCCGAGAGGAACGTGATGAACTCGCCGATCGTGAGCATGCCGCGCTGGGCCTGCATGAGCGCGAAGGCGACGACGATCGCGACGCCCGTCATCGTGACGATCTGCGTCACGGGCGTGCCGAGGCCCTTCATCTTCTGCATGTTGAGCGCCGTGCGGCGGATCTGCTCGTTGATCGGGCGGAACCGCGCCATCTCAAAGTCATAGGCGTTGCTCACCTTGACGAGGCGCTCGGCCTCGTAAGACTCCTGCACGCGGCTCAGGACGTCGGCGATCGCGTCCTGGCTCTCGCGCACGATCCGGCGCGTCCTGCGGCTGATCGCGCGCAGGGCCACCGCGGCGACCGGTCCGACGACGCAGGCGACGAGCGTGAGCATCCAGTTCTCCCAGAGCAGGATGCCGAAGAGCGCGATCACCTGGATCGAGTCGCGCACGACGATGATCGCCGCCGAGACGGCGCCGCCCAGGGCGATGTTCGCCTCGTTGACGAACTTCGAGCACACGAGCCCGGTGCTGTGGCTCTGGTAGCGGTGGAAGGGCCACCGGAGCACGTTCTCGAAGAGCTGCGTGCGAAGCCGCACGAGCATGAGCTGGCTCACCTTCGTGAGCATGTACGTGCTCATGACGGTCGAGACCGCGTAGAGAAGCGTCACGCCGATGAGCGCGGCGGGCGCCGCGACGATCACCCAGGCCTCCTGCTCGTAGAAGCCCTTGTCGGTGAGCTTGCCCAGGAGCGTCGCCGTGAGCGAGGACATGCTCGCCGCGCCGAGCATGTACACGCAGGCGAGGAGCAGCTTGCCCTTGTAGGGCAGCGCATAGGCGGCGAGCCGCGTCAGGCTGGGATCCGCCCCGGAGAGCATTTTCTTCAGAAAGTTCATGTCATTCCCGTTTCAGATGCTCACTGTGGCCTCAGTGCCCTCGCCGGCCGGGGCGGCCTTGGGGCCCTGCAGGCGCCAGAAGCGCGCATAGACGCCGTCCTGCGCGAGAAGCTCGCGGTGCGTGCCCGTTTCGCGCACGACGCCGTCGGCGAGCACCACGATCCGCGTGGCGTTCTCGACCGTGGAGAGGCGGTGCGCGACGATGAAGGTCGTGCGGTTGCGCATGAGCCCCTCGAGCGCGAGCTTGACGTGGTGCTCGCTCTGCGCGTCGAGGGCGCTCGTCGCCTCGTCGAGGATGAGGATCGGCGCGTCCTTGAGAAGCGCCCGCGCGATCGAGATGCGCTGCTTCTGTCCGCCCGAAAGGCGGCCGCCCGCCTCGCCCACGGGCGTGTCGAGCCCCTGCGGGAGCGAGTCGATGAAGTCCGAGAGCGACGCGGCCTCGACCGCGGCGCGGATCGCCTCCTCGCCCGCATCGGGCGCGCCGTAGGTGAGGTTGTCGCGGATCGTGCCGTCAAAGAGCTGCACGTCCTGCGAGACGATCGCGATCTGGCGCCTGAGGCTCTCGAGCGTCACGTCCTGCGTGTCGACGCCGTCAAAGAGAATCCTGCCGCCCGTCGGGTTCCAGAAGCGCGGAAGCATGTTGACGAGCGAGGACTTGCCCGAGCCCGAGGCGCCCACGAAGGCGACGCTCTCGCCGGGGCGGACGGCGAGCGAGAAGTCGTCCACCGCGACCCTGTTCGCGCCGGGGTAGCGCAGCGTCACGTGCTCGAAGACGACCTCGCCCCGGATGCGTCCGAGCTCGATGCGGCCCTTGTCCTCCTCCCAGGGCTCGTCGAGCGTGGCGAAGATCGATCCGGCCGCCACCGCCATGCCGACGAAGGTCGCGTTGAGGCCCGTGAGGCGCCTCAGGGGCGGAAGGATCAGGAGCATGGCCGTGAGGAAGGTCACGAACTCGCCGAGCGTGAGCATGCCGTGCTGGGCCTCGACAAGGGCGATCGTGAGCACAACGGCGACGCCGGCCATGCCGATGAGCTGTGTGGCGGGCGTGCCGATCGAGCCGATCTTCGTCATTCGCAGCGCCAGATTCTTCACGACCTCGTTGACCTGCGCGAAGCGCTCGAGCTCGTAGCCGTAGGCGTCAGCGACCTTGATGACGCCGTGCGCCTCGTAGCTCTCCTTGACGCGCACGAGAAGCGTGGCGATGTTCTCCTGCGCGCTCGCCATGATCGACTTCAGGCGCGAGGAGATGAACTTGAGGAGCCACGCGATCGCCGGCGCAATGAGGAGCGTGACGAGCGTGAGCGTCACGTTGTGCCAGACGAGCACCGCCATGAGCGCGACGACCTGGAGCGAGTCGCGAAAGAGGATGATCGAGCTCTTGGCGGCCGAGGAGAGCGCCGCGTTGGCCTCGTTGACGAACTTCGAGGCGACCAGGCCCGTGGTGTTCCTCTGATAGGCGGACGCGGGCCAGCGCAGGATCGCGCGGAAGAGCTCCTCGCGAAGCTCCCTGAGCAGCCCCTGGCTCGCCTTGGCGAGAAGGTAGTTGCTCATGAACATGCTCCCGCCGTGCAGGAAGGAGATGAGGATGAGTCCGATCGGCGCGGCCACGACGATCCACGGCTGCTTGTCGTAGAAGCCCAGGTCCGTGAGCTTGCCGAGGAGCATGGCGACGAGCGAGGACGAACAGGCCGCGATGACCATGCTGGTCACGGCGCCGGCGAGAAGCCAGCGGTATTTCGGCAGATACGCCGCGAGCCGCCTCAGATTGGGATCGAGCCGGCTGTACTGCGCGAGAAGGAAAGCTTTCATTATTGGCGGAAAAACACAATCGCCCCCGCATTATCCACGGCTCACCCTCAGGAATCCACGTTTTCCGCGAGCGCGGGCCTCCCGCGCGGGCGTCCGGAGCGCTCCGGAGCGGCCCGCGGCTCTCTTTGGAATCAAGGAATTGCAGGGCGCCCGGGCGGGCGACCTTCCGGGCGGGGCCCGGCCGTACAATTGCGGGCGACGCCGCGGGCGCGACGCCCGGAGCCCCCGCGAAGCCCGCCCCTGGCCGCCAAAAGCCACCCAAAGCCACCAAAAGGATCCTGTTCTCCGATGGACAAGCAGCAACTCAAGTCCGCCCGGGTGCTCGTCGCCGGCGACGCCATGCTCGACCGCTACTGGTTCGGCGACGCCGAGCGCATCTCGCCCGAGGCCCCGGTGCCCGTCGTGCGCGTCGCACGGGTCGAGGAGCGCCTCGGCGGCGCGGCCAACGTCGCGCGCAACATCGCCACGGTCGGCGCCGCCTCCACGCTTCTGTCCGTCGTGGGCGGAGACGAGGCGGGCCGCACGATCGAGCGGCTTCTTCTTGCCGAAGGCATCACCCCGCGGCTCGAGTTCGACGACAAGCTCCGCACCACGGTGAAGCTGCGCGTCGTCGCCCGGCAGCAGCAGCTCGTGCGCTGCGACTTCGAGGACCTTCCGGCCGAGGAATCCCTCCTTCGCCATCTCGGCCGCTTCGAGGAGCTGCTCGCCCAAAGCGACGCGCTCATCCTCTCGGACTACGGCAAGGGCGGACTCTCGCACATCACCGCGATGATCGAGGCGGCGCGCCGCCGCGGCATTCCGATCCTCATCGACCCCAAGGGCGACGACTACGAGCGCTACCGCGGCGCCACCGTGATCACGCCCAACCGCGCCGAGCTCAGGCAGGTGATCGGCGCCTGGCGCGACGAGGCCGACCTCATCGAGCGCGCGCAGAGCCTTCGCGCCCGGCTCGGCCTCACCTATCTCCTGCTCACGCGCTCCGAGGAGGGCATGACCCTCTTCGGGCCCGAGGGCGAGTTCAACGTCCCCGCGCAGGCGCGCGAGGTCTATGACGTCTCAGGCGCGGGCGACACCGTCATCGCCGTGCTCGCATCGATGCTCGCCGCGGGCATGCCCGTGCGCGAGGCCGTGCGCACCGCCAACCGCGCCGGCGGCATCGTCGTCGGGAAGCTCGGCACCGCCGCGGTATCCTTCGAGGAGCTTTTCGACGGCGGCGCCCGCTGATCCGCCCCGCCCGTCCCTCATCAAATTTGGAAATCACAGACTCATGAGCATTCTCGTCACCGGCGCGGCCGGCTTCATCGGCTGCAACAACGTGCTCGCGCTCAACGAGCGCGGCATCACGGACATCATCGCCGTCGACAACCTTGAGAAGAGCGAAAAGTTCGTCAATCTGACGAAGTGCGCCGTCTCGGACTACTTCGACAAGCGCGACTTCATCGCTCGCGTCCGCGCGGGCACCGCCCCGAAGCCCGAGGCGATCTTCCATCAGGGCGCCTGCTCGGACACGATGGAGCTCGACGGCAAGTACATGATGGAGAACAACTACCGCTACACCCTCGAGCTCTACCGCTGGGCCCAGGAGCTGCGGATTCCGTTCATCTACGCCTCCTCGGCGGCCACCTACGGCGCGCACACGGAGTTCGTCGAGGACGTGCGCTTCGAGGGACCGCTCAACGTCTACGGCTATTCGAAGTACCTCTTCGACCAGGTCCTGCGCCGCGAGATGGACTACCTGCGCGCCCCGGTGATCGGCATGCGCTACTTCAACGTCTACGGCCCGAACGAGCAGCACAAGGGCCGCATGGCCTCAGTCGCCTGGCACCAGTACTTCCAGTACCGCCGCGAGCGCAAGGTCAGGCTCTTCGAGGGATGCCTCGGCTACGGCAACGGCGAGCAGAGCCGCGACTTCGTCTACGTCAAGGACGTCTGCGCCGTGCTCATGCACTTCCTTGACCACCCGGTCTCGGGGATCTTCAACTGCGGCACGGGCCGCGCCCAGCCCTTCAACGCGGTCTCGCTCTCCGTCGTCAACACCATCCGCGAGAGCGAGGGCCTGCCCGCGCTCACGCTCGAGGAGGCCGTCGCCAAGGGCGAGATCGAGTACATCCCCTTCCCCGAGGCGCTCAAGGGCAAGTACCAGGCCTACACCCAGGCCAACCTCGAGAAGCTCCGCGCCGCGGGCTGCGACGTCCGCTTCCGCTCCGTCGAGGAGGGCACCGCCGACTACATGCGCGTCCTGCTCAAGGAATGCCCGAACGTCGCCTGACCACGAGGCCGCCCCGAACCCGACCGATCCATTCTGCAATGAGGAGACGCGCATGCAGCGAGCCGCATTTCTCGACCGCGACGGCGTGATCAACGTCGATCACGACTACGTCCATGACAAGGAGCACTTCGAGTGGGTGCCCGGCGTGCGCGAGGCCGCCCGCCGCCTCCATGAGGCGGGGTTTCTGCTCGTCGTCGTCACGAACCAGTCCGGCATCGGCCGGGGGTTCTACACCGAGGCGGACTTCCTCGAGCTCACGGAATGGATGAAGGCGGAGTTCGCCGCCGCGGGCGCTCCCATCGCCGACGTGCGCTTCTGCCCGCACCACCCCGAGAAGGCCCAGGTCGCCTACCGCATGGAGTGCAATTGCAGAAAGCCTCGTCCGGGCATGATCCTGGACGCCGCAAAGGCGCTCGACATCGACCTCTCGCGCTCGATCCTCTTCGGCGACAAGCCGGGCGACTGCACCGCGGGGCGCCTTGCTGGCGTCCCCGAGCGCGTGCTCCTCGGAACGGACGGCGTGGTCCCGCCGGGCGTCTCTGAGGATGCGACGCGTTCCGCCGCAAGTCTGCTCGCCGCGGTCGAGTCCGACTGGATGGCCCCGATACTGAGGGGCGAGCGATGAGCCTGCGCTGCCCCGCCCCCGCGTTCGAAGGGAAGATCTGCGCGATGGAGGACCTCGCCGCCCGCGCGGCGGCCCTTCCGCACCCGGTCGTCTTCACCAACGGCGTCTTCGACATCCTGCACCGCGGACACGTCACCTACCTCGCGCAGGCGCGCGCCCTCGGCGCGAGCCTCGTCGTCGCAGTCAACAGCGACGCGTCGGTGAGAATGCTCGGCAAGGGCGACGACCGCCCGATCAACGCGGAGGCGGACCGCGCGGCCGTGCTCGCCGCACTCGAGTCCGTGGACCTCGTCGTCGTCTTCCCCGAGAAGGTCCCCCTGAAGCCCCTCGAGCTCGCCCGTCCAGAGATCTACGTCAAGGGAGGAGACTACGAGCCCGAGGATCTGCCCGAGGCGAAGCTCGCCGCGCAGTGGGGCGGCCGGTGCGTAACGATCACTTTCGAGCACCAGCGCTCGACGACGGCGCTGCTCAGGAAGGTCCGCGGCGCCTGAGCGCAGCTCCCTGACTCCTGAAGACGCGAAGAGCCCGGAGCGGACTGACGCCGCCGGGCTCTTTTTCATCGGGGGCGCCGCAGGGCGCCCCCGTCCGCTTCGCGGGCCGGACTCAGCCGACGCGGAAGCCGCGCTTCTTCGCGAAGTGGAAGGTCGCGTCAAGGAACCCCTGCTTGCTGCCGCAGTCAAAGCGCGTGCCCTCGAAGCGGTGCGCGTAGGCCGGGGAGGAGTTGAGCATCGCCGCGACGCCGTCCGTGAGCTGGATCTCGCCGCCCACGCCGGGGCGGACCTGTTCGAGGTGATCGAAGATCTCCGGCTCGAACACGTAGCGGCCGATCACCGCGAGGCGCGAGGGCGCCACGCTCGGATCGGGCTTCTCGACGATGCCGCGCAGGCGCGAGGTGTTCCGCGTCGCGTCGTCGACGCTCACGATGCCGTACTTCTTCGTCTCCTCGGGCGCGACGTCCTGGACGGCGAGCACGGAACCCCCGCCCTGCTCCGTGCGGGCGTTGATGAGCTGCAGGGTCGTCGAGACCTTGGCGTCCATGAGGTCGTCGGCGAGGATCACCGCGAAGGGTGAGTCCTCAACGACCGGACGGGCGCAGAGCACCGCGTGGCCGAGGCCGAGCGGCTCGGGCTGGCGGATGTAGATGCAGCGCACTCCGGGCGGAACGATGCTGCGGACGATCTCAAGAAGCTCCTTCTTGCCCTTGGCCTCAAGCTCGCGCTCGAGCTCTGGGTGCGTGTCGAAGTGGTCCTCAATCGCGCGCTTGTTGCGCCCCGTGACGAAGATCATCTCCGTGATGCCGGCGGCCGCGGCCTCCTCGAGCGCGTACTGGATGAGGGGCTTGTCGACGACGGGGAGCATCTCCTTGGGCATCGCCTTGGTGGCGGGCAGGAACCGGGTCCCGAGGCCATTGACAGGAAAAACAACTTTGCGAACGGGCTTCATGGAGGAAACACTCTTCTCGGCTGAAAAATCTGATGCGCGGGACGGGCGCCGCACACGTCGCTTGTAGAATGCGGCGCGCCGACCCGGCGCCTGAGCTTACCGCGCCTGCGCCGGGGGCGGCAAGATCGAAGGAGGTCTGGAACTCTATGTCACGCGAACTCTTCGCCATCGGCGACCTGCAGGGATGCCTCGAGAGCCTTGAGGGGCTGCTCGAGCAGATTCCCGCCGACGCGGAGCTTCTCTTTCTCGGCGACCTCGTCAACCGCGGGCCGCAGTCCCTCGAGACGCTCCGGTTCGTGATGCGCCTCGGCGACCGGGCCGAGGCGATCCTCGGCAACCATGACCTGCACCTGCTCGCCGTCGCCGCGGGAGCGGGCAAGGTCCACCGCAAGGACACCATCGGGGAGATCCTCGAGGCGCCTGACTGCGACGAGCTCATCGACTGGCTGCGCCGCCGCCCCCTCATGGTCGAGCGCTCGGGATTCGTCTTCGCGCACGCCGGCGTCCATCCCCTCTGGGACCTCGACACGGCCCGGCGGCTCGCGCGCGGCGCCGAGGCGCGGCTCGCCTCGCCCGGCTGGAAGGCGGCGCTCGCGACCATGTACGGCGCCACGCAGTGGCGCGAGAGCCTCTCCGGGGACGACCTGCTGCGCGCGACCTTCAACGGCTTCACGCGGATGCGCTTCGTCGACCGCGTGACGGGCGAGCTCGACTTCGACCAGAAGGAGGGCGTCGGCACGGCCCCGGACAACCTCGTTCCGTGGTTCCGCTATGAGCGCCGCAGGCTCGCGGGCACGCCGATCTGCTTCGGCCACTGGTCCATGCTCGGCCTCATCAACCGCCCCGACCTCGTCGCGATCGACACGGGCTGCCTCTGGGGGGGCGAGCTCACCGCGGTGCGGGTGAGCGAAAGGCTCTCCGAACGGCGCTTTCTCACCGAAAAGTGCCCCTGCTGGGCCGACCCCCTCGCCTTCTCGGACAAGCGCAAAAAACGCTGACGCCGGATCACAGGCGCTTCTTCCTATCAACTTGGGGTTTGCCTGCTCAGCTCACGGCCACCTCCCGGGGGATGTACTCCTTTTGGAGAATGCCTCCTACCATTGGCGACTGACGCGAGCGGCGAGATCCTCCCGAAGGAGGCCCCGCCCGCGGCTGCGAAGGCCTTCGGCAGCACCCCATCCAACCGACCAGGAGAATCCCATGAACGCCAACCGTCGTCTTCTCTTCAAGTCCGCAGCCGCCGCCGGCGCCGCCGCCATGATCGGCTCGGCCTCCGCCAAGGTGCAGCCCGTCTCCCTCAAGGACCGCAAGTTCGAGCCGATCAAGCTTCCCCGCCCGATCAGCCTCGCCGCGCTCACCGTGCTTGACGTCTCTCCGGCCAACCAGGTCCTGTGCGCCGCCGGCGCGGGCTACAGCCACGTCGGCATCCGCCTCGTCCCGGCCACCCCGACTGAGACGCAGTGGAGCATGATCGGCGACACCCCGATGATCCGCGAGGTCGAGGCCAACCTGAAGGCCACCGGCGTCAAGGTTCTCGACATCGAGATCCTGCGCGTCAAGCCCGACACCCGCGCAGTCAACTGGAAGCCCTTCTTCGAGACGGGCGCGCGCCTCGGTGCCCAGCATGTCCTCTGCGCGGGCAACGACCCCGACCTCAACCGCTTCGCCGACAACTTCGCCGAGCTCTGCGAGATCGCCCATCCCTACGGCCTCAACCTGAGCGTCGAGCCGATGCCCTGGTGCAACGTCTCGACCGTCAAGCAGGCGGGCGACATCCTCGGCAAGCTCAACCGCCCGAACGCCGGCGTGCTCGTCGACCCGATCCACTTCTACCGCGCCAGGAACGACTACGCCGACATCGACGCGCTTCCGCGCGAGATGCTCAAGTACTGCCAGATGTGCGACCTCACGGCCGCCACGCCCAAGGACATGGACGGCATCCTCTACCAGGCCCGCAACTACCGCCTCTCCCCGGGCACCGGCGCCGCGGACCTGCCCAAGCTCCTCGGCCACCTCAAGGGGCTGCCGATCTCGATCGAGGCGTGCAACGCCGACCTCGCCCTCACGATGTCGCCGCTTGACCGCGCCCGCATGTACCTCGAGGACATGGTCGCCGTTCTCAACAAGGCCGGCGAATACTGAGGGCTACCTCTTCCGGATACGGCCACCGGCCACCTCCCCCGGGCCGTATCGGACCGAAGGCGCCGCAAATAACATAAGAACTGGAGCGGGGATCCGGACAGTTCCTCCCGCCGGGGCGGCTCCCCCGGCGCAGGCCTCGGAGCTTCGTCCTTTTGCTCTCCAATTCCAGGCCGCGGAGTTTTCTCTCCTTTCTTCCAGGCCGCGGAGTTTTCTCTCCTTTCTCTTCGCGGCGCTTCTTTGAGTCCTAGCGGCTCCGCACGCAGACCTGCGCGCGGAGCCTTTTTTTCGTCCCGCTCCCCCCCCC
>ERZ1035025.426-NODE-426-length-29099-cov-16.234334_pt1 | contig 29099 bp, 30 predicted proteins | sample MGYA00520619_ERZ1035025 | MGnify/ENA primary metagenome ERZ1035025 (study PRJEB33766, sample SAMN09781742) | gut metagenome | biome: gut microbiome | host: Homo sapiens | place: Madagascar | study: EMG produced TPA metagenomics assembly of the PRJNA485056 data...
TCAGGGCAGACGCATCAAATTGAACTTCCCGTCAACAGCCTATCTAAGTAGTCCTCACTCCATCCCGCTTTCAGTCGTTTTAGGTTAAGACTGCCCTTTGTTGTCTTGTCGTTTTTTAAAATAGAGAGAGCCATTTTGGTTATAGTAGAGAAATTTCTAGCAGCATTCCTAACTTTCCGACTGTCATCCTCTCTGAAGGTAAAGTCCAATTGCCAATGCAAATTGTTTTCAATAGACCAATGTTGTCTGATAGCATCTGCAATTTTTTCTGGATCTTTATTACTCAACGATGTAATGTAGTATCTGGCTTCTTCGGTTGTCTCACCAGTTGCAATGATGGTTCTTTTGGATGTTATGCCAACTATCGATTTGAGTCCGATAAATTTTTCTTTAAACATGTTCTGCATAATGTTTCCATAGCTGACAACAATGCAATCTCTCTGCTCATGCCTTCCATGTCCCTCATTCGTTGTTGAGCATCTTGAAACTATATTACGTCTTTCCCTATTAGCAAAGCCGGAAATCATATCCTTGGCTAAATTAAGACTATGTTTCTGATTGGCTTTCAAGGCAATAATGTAATCACCCTTACCCTCTATGATCTTTTCTGTTATAGCTGTTTGACATCCCATGGCGTCAATAGTCACTATGGTTTTTGACAAGTCTATTGCACTAAGCAACTTCGGCACTATCGTTATTTCATTACTCTTTGCCGACACCTTCTCTTGCCCAAGTGATATACTGTTTTCCGATGACCAAGCTGAGACCACCCATAGCCGAAAATCATCCTTGCCTATGGGGTTATCAGCATCGCATTTACTAGGGCCACGCATGAGTTTGCCATCAATGGCAACTACGCCCTTTAACTCACCAATAATTTCCTTGACCCAGTTCCTGAATATCTCTTCGAAACTATTGGCAGGGAAAATAGAAAAGAAGCGGTTAAAGGTGTCGTGACTTGGAATGGATTTCAAGCCGTCAAGGCGTTCTTTGAAGAAATCGAACTTCTCCTTTCCAAACTCAGAAATGTCGTTCCAAGATTGAGCTCCTGCTATAACTGCAGCTATTGTAATGTATATGATATGCTCCATCTTATAAGTTGTTCGTCCTAATACGCGAGGGTCCACCATCTGTTTAGATAACTTAATTATGCTCATTTTCGTACTTCAATTTGTTAATCTTTTAGACTATAAAGATACGAAAAATATCTAATATAAGCAAGTCTAATACATTAATAATCAATGTCTTACAATTGGAAATGTTGCAGTTTTTATCCGAATAATTTTGATGCGTCTGCCCTGACTTGGTACTGCAATCTCTGCCATATAGTGTATAAGATCTGTCACCAAAGAATGCCTGTTACTTTGCAAATAAAACCAAAGTGCTATATCCTTAGGAACAACCACTGCATTCGAAATCATATCATTCAACATAAGTTGAAACAATATATCTCTTTTGATTAAGTTGAATATGTCCTCATTGGATGCAACTTGGTAATTGACAGGATATATTGTCAAGAAGACAAATTGCTCCTTTACAAAATCAGCATTCTTGAAGTTCTCCAAGAAGTAAGACTTGCCATCACCAAATTTAGAAGATAATATTGTTCTTGGATTGGCAAGAAGATGATTATAAAATTCTTTTATCGCAGAATCTATTGGTATAATAAAATCTTCCATCTTATTCTTCTATTTTTGACTTAACCTGTGAATAGGTTTCAGAGACTTCTTCTCGATACACATAGCTTGACACATTGGTGTTACCACTCGTTGACACTCTTTGCATCAAGAAATTCACATATACTCGTCCGTTCTCATTTTCTATGAATGCGATGGAGTCCACATTTATGTATAAAGGATTACCATTGTGCTTACAATGTAATTCTATGAATTGTGCCATATTAATCTTGCATTATCTTATCGTTAAATATAACTAAACAATATTCAGTTCAGGTGCCCCTTTAACAATCTCATTTGAACAAATCAAGCAATTGAATATTTGAAAGCCCTTTCCGAAGCACGTTACCTTCCACTTTACATAAATCATGAAATCCTTGCAGTTTGATAGGATTCTTAGGATAGCAAACTATATGATATGTTTGATCATTCAAATCAATTACATTTGTCCTGTCAAAAGAAACAAAGCCTTTTCTCGCCATGCTCATGAAGCAATGCAGATAAGCAGTTCTTGCTTCTTCATCATTACCAAAGTGTTGGTTAAGGAAGCTCTCATTTACAACTATGTCATCTTCATCAAAGATGAAGTCTGAGTCAAAAACTCTTTTTTGTAAGCCACGCAGTTTTTCTCTATCATTGATAGCATCGGGTATCATGCCTCCAGCCGAGGCGACATGGCAAAATACGTCACCTATGATACAGAACCAATCTATATCCTTTGAATAAATATATGCTTCATCGTATTTCATAAGTTCGGAAATATCGCTTTGCAATTGTCACAGTAGGGGAACACTTGCATCGTTTTTGGTCTTACCGCCTCTGTGAAATGCAGTTTGTGAATATCATTCTCATGATACTTGTTCATGTAGTTATTACCAGCGTGTTGTTCAGCACAATTGCCGATTATGTATCCTTTGCCAATATGGGAACCTTTGCCAATATTGCCAAGCCTCAATAATTCTCGTTTCAAAAAGCTATGCCATTTGGTTCCTTTTGGATTATGGGCATACCCTTTTGCTGAATGTATATCTCTTTTGTCATGACATATTGTCGCCATTGCAGGTAAGTCCCAATACCAAACCTGTGTATCCTTATCTTTACGCAATACTTCTATTTGTGCATTGCGTATATGCTTGCAATATTCTCGTATTCGTTTATCCATAATTAATTTCTAAAAAAACATTTACTTTTTGTTTTTCAATCGCCAGAAGTAATGCCATATTCTGAATATCGGTTCACTTAAAGCCTCGCTTGGATAATACCAAGACAATCGCATGTCTCTATACAATCTCTGTAAGTTATGTCCAAAAACACCTTTGCTCAAACCAAGCCGTGTATCATAATGTCCAAAATTGCCTCCATTCAAGATGTCATCAAGAAGCATTTGCCCTCTCTTTGCATCCATAGGTGCAATCATATTATCCTCTGTCAATCCCATGACCTTATGTAACACATACATCATGGCTCCAGCAAACTTCCACAATCCAAGATGCTTCAATTCGCTCTGCAAGGAACTAAACATTTCACATTCAACATTTAACATTGTAACTACGAAGTAATAGTCCACTACTTGTCTCAGCCCTACACCCTCATAAAAATAATGGTGGTAAAGATGATAGAGCTGATACACGATATTGAAGGAATGTGTTGGGACAGCAACAATACCTGCATTATTAGGCAATGCCACCATGTTGCTACATTGCTCATCAACATTCTGTTTCAACCATATTTGCAATCTCCGATTATACACGAAGTTAGCCATAAAGCCTGGAGTAGAATGTAGCTCCACGCTAATGCCGTTGACAGTAAGACCTATATGGTTGAAACTCTCATCATCTACATGTCCATTGGCGTTTTCAGCAAGCGAGTGGGCAAGAGAACGAATCTCATCACGCCCAGCATTCACCCATACATCCACATCACCAGGTATTCTTATCAACGGATTAGGATACATCACCGCATTGCCTTGCCCCTTCAAAATACAACAGCTATATCCCGAATCTTTTATCTTGTTATATATAGCCACCGTAGCCTCATTCAGGACATTGTTGCGTTGCATGATTTTCTGGTTTATGCCAAGCCAACGCATCAGCAATTCCAAATTCGGTGCAGCATCCTTAAGTAGTTTTTGGATGCCATCAAAGACTACTCCAACAAGCGTCTGCTTCTTGGCAAATTCATAGAACAAATTCCAATCAAGGTCCTTTAGTGCAGAAACATCAAGAAACTCCTTGCCCTCGTAAACGCCCAAGGAAAATTGAATAAAGCGAAAGTAAATATCTGTCACTCTACCTTTCAGTTCTATATTCAACATTTCTCTTTCAGCATATTCCAAAGGAACAGCGCATTGCCAATAATGTATCGTCTCCACATACGCTTCGGTTCCTTCAATAAACGATATAGCCATTCCAAACCATGACGCTGCCACCACATAGGAGCACGTTCTACAGTGCCAGCGAAAAAGTCGAATACAGCTCCAATTGTTCCAACGTGGCAGTGAATGTCCAACTCTTCCCAATGCGAATAAGTCCATTTCTCCTGCTTCGGTGCGGTCATGCCAATCCACAGCAAGTCAGGCTCAGCAGCATTGATGGCATCAATGATATCCTTATTGTCCTCATCCGAGAACTCTGGCTTATAAGGAGGCGAGTAGGTCACCACCTTCAGATGAGGATAAACCTCAGCCGCCCGCTTCACAATAAGGTCGAGCACACGTTGCGAGCTACCCATGAACATCACCGTCTTTTTCAATGTTGAATGTTGAGTGTTAAGTGTTGAATTATTTTCCTCCAACTTAACATTTAACATTTCACATTTCTCACTTTCTCTTTCGAGCTTATCCATTTCGAAAGAGAACAAATCCCATCCTGCAATACGCTCCTTGGGCAGACTTTTCGCCTTAATCCATCGGCACGCCTTCACAATGCTCACTCCGTCAGGAATAAGCACATCACCATTCATCAAAGCCTCAGCAAACAGTTTGTCCTTACGAGCCGTATTATACGAATGAGCATTAATTGTATTGATAAGCAACTTGCCCTCTGGCAGCGAGGCAAGCTCCGCCTTACTGCTAAGTATATCTAAATCTTTAAGTCTAAACATCATCATATTATATCAAATTCTCCATTTTCAAAATACTTACAGTGTTATCCAGAAAACTCGACATATAAGAGTTTTCTTTGTGATCAATAACCCATGCATATATCTCTTTCATCATTTCCAACCCCTGCTGCTTTTCTTCGGAGTTGCCTATATAATAATAAGAGGTGGCTATCAGTTGTTTTGCCTTATTGATGTCCACCTCAGAAAGCGGATAGTCTTTGTTATACAAGCTCTCATAAATACTCAATGCTTCTTCTGCCGCGTCTATTGGATTATGTCCTTCTATAGTGTGGTTCTCTTTGCACCATTCCAATTGCGCAGCACCGATATTAACAAGAGTCTCGCCGATAACTCGTTTGTTTTCTTTATGAGACATATACTCATAGATAAATCTACGAGAATCCAACGCTTTCTGATAGTCTGAGATAGCATCATTCCATCTCTTCAATTTATAATACAAAAAGCCTCTATTATGATAACCTTGTGAGGCACTTGTCATTCCTTCAATAGGATTGTAACCTTCTATAATTTCAGAATAACGCAAAAGACTCTCCAACATTTCGAAAGCAAGCGGCAAAAGAGTTGCTTTCTTTGATTCATTCATATAGTCCATTCTGTCAATGATAAAAGCCGATATGATATTCGGCAAATAGCAGAAACAGTAAACATAATGATAATCCTTGGGTGTTATCGTCAAATGTTCTCTGCATTGATTAAATATAAGCACTGCATGAGAAATGACATCCTGCATCCCATCATCCCAACGTTCAGGAATGGCTCGTAACTGTGCTGCATAAAAATCGGAGCTTTGCAACAAACGTACATTTATTGGGTCATTCCATTCATTGATATCATGTCCCATCTGCAGAATTACATCCCATGCATCTTCATTTCTCTCCAAATCTATGAACACATGTGCAATGCTCGTATATACCTTGATGATAAACCTATGACTTGAAATCGAATGATCATCAATCTGTTTCAGATTGGCGAGAACAGTCTTGTATAATTGCAGTGCAGTAGGGTCTTCATTGCGCATAAGGGCATTGGCAAAGTTGAATCGACAAGTCTCTATAAATTCCGATGAGATATTACGTTTATCAGCCCAGTCAAAAGCTATATAGAAGAATTTATCTTCATCGTAGTCTCCACCATATTGGTCGTATGTAGCTTGCAATAGCTGCATAATGTCCTGCATACGCTCATTAGAAATAATCACTCCTTTGGCAATAATCCTCTTTAATAGTCTGTAAATCGTTTTTGCGACTGATTTTATTTCATCCACATGAATATTTCCGACCGACACGAGATAATTCAAGCGAGCGACGAGTGCTCCTAAAGTGGATAGCCAACTGTCGAATATCTGCTCTTTCTTCTTATGCAATATAGATAGGCTCTTTTCCTGTATATCAATAGAATTGTTTATTGATTCCAAGTTCAATGGTTGGCTCTCGTCTATATCCGTCTCAATATTGTTTGTTTGTAACGAAGCAAATTTTAGAGTAAGAATTTCATTGACATATCTCACCAAGTTGTCCATTTCGTTATTCAAGACAACTTTCTCGTTTCTGCTCTTTGCATCTTTCTTATGAATCAGACTTTCAAGTTGTTTTCTCACGCAGTCCAATCTCTGACATTGTTTGAGCGCCTCAACATCTTGAAATAAGCTCTTGACAGCCGCTATCATATAGCCTGCAAAAGTGACACAACCTTCAGAATAAGCAAAGCCCGAAAAATCATCAAAGACTATCATATTTCCCTTTCTCTTACGATAGAGGTAGAGAAACAGATTTGTTTTGACATCATTCATGGTACCATACTCAATGGTGAACACGCCAAAATTGGCTAAAGCATTGCTTATTTTTTTACTATTATTCAAGAGGAGAGATTCTTTCTCCAAATAAATAGCTACAGGCAACTTGCCCTTATCACCTGCAGATGCCTTTATTGCAGTTACAATTTCCTCTTCTTCATCCAGGTTACAATGCTCATGGGTCAATGCCACATAATAATCAGATTGCGGTATCATTCTCCTTTGATGTTTTTCCATCAATATACATCGGGAGATATTATCGCCTTCAAGAGCATCATTCACCGAGCGTACCATATTACCAAATTCAACACTTCGTTTGGGGGCATCAGCACATATAGTAGCATATATTTGGTCTGTGGAAAGAGATGAATTAGCCGACATAACATTGTCACATTCATTCTTAGCGATATAATTCTCTATAACATTCCTCACTTCCGAGCATACATGGTCAACATCGCTACATTTTATGGCAACAATCGATTCCTTTGTAAGGAAGTCACTTACAAGGTTTGCTCCATCATCAGCAGGAAGAGTAAACACATGTAGATTTTCAGAATTATTACGCTTGGTGAGCACGATTTCCTCTTGTGTATATTTCCCGCATCTGTTTTTGAACAGCCCAATTACAATTTGGCTTTCATTAACAAGATACTCGTCATACTCCGTTTGAGTTCTTACTCCCAAAAACTCTGGTCGATAGTCCTCCCATACCATCAACTGTAGCCTTACACCTTTTGCTCGCCACTCGTCATCAGCTTGTCGAATTTTATCACCGATAATCATTCGCTCATAAGCCAACTCACAAGAAGAGGCTAAAAATATCTTTATTGTAGTCATGCACATAGGACTTTATTCATTGCCGCATTATTGATTATTATATCAATCCCTTGGCACACCGAGCCAAGTAAGTATGGGATAAACAATATGTTCCAAAATCCAAGTCATCATTGTACTAAAAATTCAACACTTAACATTAAACATTGTTAGATAGTATCTCCACCATTCTTTTCTCAAAAACTTCCAACGTAAACTCACGTTCAAACTTTTCTCGTCCTGCAAAACCCATTTTATGGCGCAAATCGATATCACGAATAAACATTTCTATTTTATCAGCCAATGCCACAGCATCATGTTTAGGTACGAGATAGCCCGTCTTACCTTCATCGACAATTCCTGGTATTCCCCCTTCTGTCGTCGAGATGCAAGGCAAACCATGTTCCATAGCCTCCAACAATACTAAGGGAAAACATTCGTTATGATAGAAAGTCGGGAAGACGAACATATCAGCCGAGCGGAAAAACTCCTCCTTGTCCTTGCCATATTTCCTGCCATGATAAATAGCCATTCCTTCTAAGCCTCGTTTGGCAACTTCGCTTTCAAACATAACAGCATCCATTTCCATAGTCTCACCGCCCACAAAGTCACAAATAAACGAACATCCCTTACCTTTCAGTATCCGCAAGGCATCAAGCAAGACCACAACGCCCTTGCTCACCAAAAGATTGGAAAGGAATAAAATATGAGGAATAAGAGTTTGAGGAGTTGATGAGGGTATTGAACGAGAATCAAGTTCAGAAGAACAAGGAATGCCATTGGCGCAAATAAACACGTCCTTCCTATTTACATATTTTTTCATGTCCACATAAAGAAATTCCGAAAGCAATATCACCTTGATATCCTTGAAGAATCGTTTATACAGGATATTATCGAACCATCGGTCTTGATGGGTAGCTACACCTTTATTATGATAATGCGCCACCACCTGACAGCCCAAGCACTTCAGCATCTGAACCACAACAAAGTCCTTATAAAAGACACCGCCACAAGCATTCGGAGTAACATAAACCAATTGAGGTTTAATCACCTTAACCCCATGCCGTATCTTCTTCAGGAGCTTGAAGAAATCCAAGAGTTTCCTCATCCCCACCTTCCCGATGTCCTGCAAGTTCTTCGCAGTAGTCAGGTTAATGTAATGACTCTCAAACTCCCGATTAATCATCTCACTATCGTGGATATATTGCCCCACCATTGCAGCACCATGCACAGGCGGCGGCATGTGCATGATAAAAAGTATCTTTGGTTTCATAATCTACTCAAATTCTTTCATAACATGCCAATAATATCCCCTCGTATTCTTACTGGCCATTTCCACTTTTCTGTAATTCAATTTATGAATACTCACATGATCTATCAAATTCTGCCATTGCTCCAGATGGAAAGTACGCCCCAAGGCATCACCCAAGAGAATACTGTGATAACTGTTCTCACGAGGCATACGAGTCTCAACCATCGGAAACTCACGGAGAGACAACCCCAAGAAAAGATGGATGATGTAATAATCCACCAGACAGTTATAATCCTTCCAGTAAGCCAGGAGCATATCCAAGACTGAAGAAATCACAATCTGATGAGGCACAGCAGCAAAGAACCAAGTGGATAACCCCACAGGAGCCATAGCCCCACGCTTGAAATAGCGGAACACCGCCAGTTCACTCTGCATGATTCTATCCCATCGCTCTTGCAGTTTTTCATTCCCAAAACCAGAACAGAACACCGTAGCATCCATCCATACACCGCCATACTTCTGCAAAACCGACAGGCGGAGCAAATCACTGAAAGAAGCAGCTGGAATCAAACCCTTTTTATATTTCCGGACAATATACTCAGGCAGATCAATCCATTGCTGGTAATTACTCAGATCAAAAATTCTGAACTCATAATCTGGCAGGTGCTTCCTTTGCGAAGCCAAGCACACCTTCACCAATTCAGGAGCCTGGTCGATACCCTGCAGCCAGGAGAACCAGACAATCTTCGGAATACCCCCATCATTAGGAGTCGTACTAACCGCACCCCTCACCTTCATATCATCCAAGATATAGCGATACTGCCGAATCAGGATCCTATCCACTTTCTCAGTAATCACAGGATAAACAGCCTTCAAGGACTTCCCCTTCAAGGCACAGCGTATCAAGGCACAGACACCCGTCCACAACACCCCCATACGGATATACTGCCAGACAAGCCTCCAGCCCCCGAACTGCCGAAAGCGAGATTTCAGTTTATCAAAATCTAACATCTTATTAATGTACGAAGTTTATCCATGATAACACTTACCACCAGACTGATTCCTACAAACACGATAAAAGCCAAAGGCCAAAAACGGATAGAATATATCATAGGTTGCAAGAATGTCCAACAAAAATAGCCATGTATAAACCAAAGTGTCGTTGAATATCTACCTACATATAGGAGACCTTTAAAAACAGGAGAGCCTTCAGAAGCAAGTAGCTTTAAACCCAATATACACAATGGAACATGGAATAATTCTGTGATACTGACTAATGGCAGCTTAGCTCTACAGGCTATAGATAGAGCTATTATTAATAGAGATAATGCCCCCCACATCGCCATTTCACGAGATTCAAGCACCTGATTTTATGGCTAATAACAGAGAATAAACCATATTTTGCAAACAACATACCCTCTATGAAAATCGGGAGATTATTCATCAGCATTTTAACCTGTCTTGCAACAATAGATCCACTTCCATCTACCCAATCTGTTTTTCCAATAAACTTAGTTGCTAAAACAATCAGGAGAAAACCGATAACCACATGAACAACCTTTCTTTCATTTATCAAATAAACAAAGAAAGGGAATAACAGTATCAGTTCAATATAGAGAGAAACGAACCACGCATTAGGACACCAATCACATCTTAAAGTAGATGCAGTCAATATAAGACTCTCCCATGACCAAGCAAACTTCCCCAGCAAAAGAGCTATAACAATAAAAGGAGTCGTAACTATCCAATAATGTTTCAGCAATTTAAACGACCTTTTGATCTCTTTATGCAATAAGGAGAACGTATCCGATCTTTTTATCATATAGCTTGCCATCAAGCCGTTAGTACTCAATTTAGGGCATAACCCTCTGTATAGGCACTTTTGCAAGTACCTATACATTGAGATGTTAAAAATTTCACTTGTTTATTAACTATTGGCATGTTGCCAATCCGATATTGCCTGGCTGCAGACTGAAAAAATCTCTGCAACCGTTAAAGATGTTAACAAAAAACTTTCCAAGGTAATCCCACGCCGACCGACCCTGCAGCTTCACCGTACTTATTATACTGTGATAAGTGGCTGCCATCTTCGCTCCCTCATCACTGCCGAAATGGAGCATGTTGTTTCGTTGGGTTGTCAGAGGACGGACTGCACGCTCGGCTGCATTGTTGTCTATCGGATAACTTCCATCCTTTATATATGTAAAGATGTTTGCCCAAAATGTATCCAAATAGTTCAACGCTTTCTGCAAATAAGGAGTAACAGTCGCAGGATCTTTGGACTTCTCTATACCGAGATGAGTGCGGAGATTTATCAGGATGCCTTTCGTCTCAAGACCTTGACGTTGTTTCCTCCTCTCCTCGTCAGTAAGATTATCCTTTGTATACTGGCGTTCCAAGTTGTACAAATCCTCTATATACTTAATGAAGATGTCGGCATTCTTGTCGCCAGCCTGCTCGCTTGCCTTCACAAACTTGGCACGCGCATGTGCAAGACACACCTGATGGTCTGTCTTGGATAAATTGGGAGTCTCGGCTGCCTTCAACTCGTTACCAATAAAGGTATAGGCATTGTAGCCGTCAGACATGATGCTCTTCAATTCTGCATCACCGATAAAGTCTGTAAGCACATCACGTCCACGGGAACCATTGTCGTAGAAGAAGATAACCACACGCTCTGTCTTGTTCACAAGTACCCAGATGTAACATTTCTTATAGTGGTCGTACTTACGCACCTTGCACCAGGTCTCGTCGCAGTTTACGATTGAGTCTTTCTCCAACGCTACTTCCTTCAGTGACTCAACGAGCTTGTCAAGATAAACTTTGCCTTTCTTCAACCAATTGCGCAGCGTATTTGCAGAAACGGTCATCCCCATATCCGTCAGCCATTGATGGAGAAGCCCGAATGTGACGTTCTTCACATACACCTCGTAGGCTATTGCCTGTAGGAACTCAGGTGTTGCCTTTGTTCCCTCGAACTTCGTCACAAATTCAGGATTCCCGGCTTTTGGGAAATAACCCCACTTCGGCTTCTTGCCTTTCTCCACGTAATGCACCATCTCGAAGCGTTTCTCAACGAGACTCATCTCAAGGTGAAAAACAGAGACCATCTTCTTGCCAAGGATTCGCCCTGGCACTTTAGCCTCATCTGACTTGTATTCTTCAGAAGGTCCCTTAACGCACATGGTCTTGTATGTTTCGGGGCGGTTGGACAAGTCACGCTCCTTCTTTGACGGATTCTCTTCTTTGGAACAAGCCTCGTTCTTGGAAACAGAGTTGTCCGGAAGAGAAGATGAAGTGCCGTCAAAATCATCCTCGTCTTTACCACGATCTGACTCTTCTTCTTTTGTTGATTCCGCTTTCTTTACTTTCTGTCTCTTGTCACCAAAGCGGTTCTTGTCGGCAAACTTCAGTTTGGCTGTAAGGTCAGCAACCTTACGTTCTGCCGATTTTAATTTACGATCCTTTTCCTTCAATGACGACTCTAAAGACGACACCTTAGACAACACATTGTCCAATTTGGACAAGCGCTCGTCATATTCCTTCTGCTTATCAAGAAAATCCTGGAGCACAGCATCACGGGCACGTAATCCCAAGTCTGCCTGTTCGAGTCGTTCCACAAGATAATTGATATAACGTTTTTGTTCTTCTGCTGTCATACCTTCACTGTAATCAAGAACTGGGCGCGAGATTGATTCCCGTGCCAAAAGTTCTCGCTTTTGTTCTATGATATGTTGCAGTTCGTTCATCCGTAATGCTCTGATTTTCAACTACAAAGATAGCAAAAACATATGAGAAAAACGAATAAACAAACAACATAATTATCTGATTTTCAATGTTTTAACTATTGGGCTTTCCAATAGTAGCACTACATCTTTCCAGTCTATTCTATAGACGCGTTCATTGCCTTCACGCTCCACTTTCATAAACTGATAACCTGATACAAACTTCTTTTCAAACAGACTGTATGAACGGTTATCATATGCGAACAGGCGTACTATGCGACGATTGCGAGACATCACTATAAAAACATCGCCATCATTCGGCTCATGGTGGAGTTGTTCACGTATTATAGACAGGACACGGCTATGCTTACAACGCATATCCGTAAAGTCGCACAGATAATAGAAGCGATTTATACCGGTAACACTCAGCATAGCCCCTCCAGTTTCTCTATCAGTTGCTTCAACTCTTGATAGCTTAGGTTCTTCTGGGAGATATGCAGTCCATTGGTCATTCGCAACTCTACGAGGATACGAATACCAGAAGGCTTCGTTGCTGTAGAAGATGGTTCTTGGGAAGGGCTTTCCTGCTTCGGCTCTTCCTGAGCCGAGGTTGGAAGCCCATCCACTTTTACTTCCACAATCTTGTTGCGTGTATCCTTGTACCATTTATAGAATATATTATAAGGTACTTTATTATGTGAACAGAACTGTTCAATGGAGATGCCCTTCGGCATTGCCTCCGTCTGGTACTGGAAATAGAACCTTTCCAAATCTTCACTGCTATACATAATTCTATGTTTAAAATTCAGCAGCGAAGTTACTTCTTTCTAATTTAAGCCCTAATTTGAGTGCTTACCATCAAGCCATAACCAGAAAGAAAAAGGAAAATGGGCACACAAATCTGGAAAGCACCTTCCCATTCATTGCCACTCCATGAATATTGATATTAAGGAGCGACAAAAGAATTTCCGAAATGAAGGAACATCATAAAGAGTACAGCCCATCCCTTTAAATAAGTTGATTCTAATTTTGACATCTTATTAATTTTACAAAGAAAAACGATTGTAAGCCAGAAAAATAACCACCATCAATGTCCAAAATAACCTTTTGTACCATTATAGGAGAGAATCTTTCCTGGCATAGCACCAACAACCGCATTTTCAGGTATATCTTGATACACGTATGCATTAGCACCAATAAAAGCATTATCGCCAATAGTTATCCTGCCGACAACTACGGCACCAGCCCCAATTACCACATTATTACCAATGGTAGGACTACCCCCCCCATTCTGCCAACGACCAGCATATCCGAGGGTTACATTATGGAAGATATTGCAGTTTTTACCAATCTTGATACTGCCTATAACAATACCCCCAAAATGTTCAAACTTAAACCCTTCTCCAATTTCTGCACCAAGAGAAAGTTGGATACCAGATTGCCTACAGATATGCTTATAATAAAGAGAGAACAAAACCTTTCCCATAGGAATCTTAGACAAGATATGATACCATTGATGATACAACCTATGTAAAAAGATAACCCTGAACGAAGGATTGGTAAAATAATACTTGAAAACATCCTTCCAGGTACCTTTACTCCCTTTATATCTACTTACATCTGATAAAATTATGTTCATATACCTTTTCATATTCTTGCTGCATCTTTCTTATACCAAACTTTTCCTTTGCAAAATGATATGCTTGATTTCCTAATGTAACTTTATCCAGCTTAGGTAAAATTGATTTAAATATATCAATATAATCATTGATATTATTATTATCAACCTTCAGCAACCAATCATTAGGTAAAGTCTCATTCAACCCATCACAATTATTTATAATTGTCGGGACATGAGCAAGACTGGCCTCTGCACACATCAAGCCAAATCCCTCAAAATTACTTGGCATAAAAAGGTAATCAAAGGAAGACAGATATTGTGACAACCCATAAACCTTATCATAAAGAGTCACATTTGACAAAGCACCTAATTGCTCTTGTACCTCCTTTGACTTAGAGCCTGCCCCTATAATATGAAAATGATAGTGCGCATCATTTTTAAGTTCCTTGACAACAGCTATCAATTCATCTATACCTTTCTGAAACTCCAAACGACCAGCAAACAAGACATTTATTTTGCCTTTAACAATGCCATTAAAAGTTTTTTGCTCAACTTCCTCTATACCATTATATATATAAGGAACATCTATTGTTCCATATTTATTTTCATAAAGCAATTTGGTAGATAGAGAAATTGCATAATTGGAATGATGGTTAATATAATAAGGTTCAACTAAAGAACCAATTTTTCCCCATTCATTCCACAACTGGGTATTATGAATCGTACGGACATATCTTGTTTTAATCCAGAAGAAAAGGCATGCTATTTTTCGGAACAACCATAAAGCCAAATCAGGAATCTCAGTATGAGAATGAATTATATTTGGTCTATATTTGATATAAATATGAATAAACCATAACCAAAACAAAAGAATACCGAGTTTCTTATTTCTTATTGGAGAAAAATGCAAACGGACTCCCTCCTTTCCTAACTCATCTATTACGAAATGAGAGAATTGAGAATCAGAATGTACCACCTCTACCACATGATATTCAAAATTTGGACTTTTTGATTTAGCAATATTAAAAGCCACTCGTTCTGCTCCTCCTATATCAAAGGATGTCACTATATGAAAAACCTTTATCATAACTTCAAAGTCTTTAAAATAGCTTCATATTCACGCTTAGCACATGCTTCTGTATTAAAATTCTTTTCAATAAGAATCGATTTGTCTCCCATTTTTTTCAAATCCATATGATGGAACTTTGCTAATACATTTGTGATTGATTCCTGGTTAAACGTATCGAAAACAAATCCATTTTCACCATCTTGAATTAATTCCACATGACAACCATTATAAATAGAAGTCGCAACTGGCAAGCCACAGGCCATAGCTTCTGGTACTACAAGGCTCCAGTTATCTTCTATCGTTGGAAGTATATAAACATCTGCTATAGCATAATACTTATAAATTTCATCGTAAGCAACAGTACCCTCAAATATAATAGATGAATACTTACTATACTCTTTCTTCCATTTTTCGAGAAAGACTCCTCCACCTACTAGTACAAGTTTGTCATCAGGATATAATTGAGTATGTTTCACCCAAGCATTTAATAAATAATTCACTCCTTTACGCAAAATCATTTGCCCAGTAAAAAGAAAAATTAATCCATTATTTGATGATATATATTTACTTTTAAAACTTTGTTTCTCTTCAATTGGCCATTTTTTTATGGAAGCCCGTAAGCCGGTACTATCAGCACTCATACCTCCAACAAAGATTTTCTCCTCCGAAATACCAAGCGACAATAAATATTTTTTAGTTTCTGTTCCATTAACCAAATAGCCAGCAATTGATTTATCTTGCAATTTTCGCAAGAAGGTTTTAAATCTAAAATTATGACGCTCCGTATATATTGTTCGCTCATAACCAACAAAAACCGGAACCCGAAAGAACCATCCGTATAGTTGAACAAAAGGAGTCCATTGAAAAAAGCCTTCGGTTATTAGTACATCAGGCTTAATTTTTCTTATTATATTCAACAAACCTAAAGACAAAGGTATCGCATGATAAGTCTCATCTTTAATCTTCATAGAATGAGTCTCTCTGACATACATCCATTCGTTTTCATACGGATGAGCATTCTCTCCTAATACATTTTTAATCTTTGGCAGCATATTTATATGTGCTCCAAAATATCTTTTTGTAGAATAAACAACATGAAAATTCCCATTAAACAATCTATTCAACTCTACATAAAACGGCAAGCGATATTCCCAAAAAGAAGGGTTGCAATATAAAACTTTCATTTGTATGCTTTTTTATAATCATCAATTACGCTCTGATAGTATTCTGTCATCTGTCTCACAATCACTTCTTTACCAAAACAATCATGAATTTTCTTTTTAGCATTCTCTGAAATCGAGGCACGACGTTCATCAGAAAGACCAACAATGCTAGTTATTTTTCTTGCTAAAGCATGCGGGTCATGTGGTTCTATCAAATAACCACTTTTTCCATCCTCAATTATCTCGCTCATGCCACCAGAAGAACTACCTAAAACAACTGCCCCAACACCCATTGCCTCTAAACAAACCATCGGCATATTATCCCACCAAGATGGGAAACAAACGATGGTTGCATTTCGATAAATATCGAATACGTCCTCACGATTTACTTTCCCCATAACATGAAACCAAGGATAATCCTTACCTTTTTCTTCTAAAGTTTGGGCATATACCCCCATTTTCCCATAAAGATATATGTCTAAAGAAAGTTTTTTTTCTGAAAGAATCTTGCCTGCCTCCAAAAGATCTCCACATCCTTTCACATCGCTTATGGTACCAACAAACACAATAGAAATTCTGTTGCATTTCTTCTGTTTTATAGTCGAATCTTCTGGCAAAGATACAGGGTTGTATATAACTTTTATACTTTCAATATCAATGCCTATATTATCTGCCGTCCACTTCGCCAAAGCCCTTGAACACGAGCTAATATATTTTGCTTTTCTGATTAGCATCAATTCCTTTCCGCCAGTCCAAGCGAAGATTTTCCTTACGCCACGATATTTGGTAATCCCCAAATTGTTTCTGTCAAACAGTGTAGGTGTATGAAGCCTCAATACAACAGGAACTTTGAGGTCAGATAAGAAATAGCTTTCCGCTCCATACTCAGGAACTTCAATTATATCGACATCTTTTAAGGATTTTACCACATTTTTCACTCTTTTTCTGTAAGAAAGAAACCTATAAAAAATGCGGAACTTTTTAAGGAACGATTTCCCCTCTAATTGTGGAATAACGAAATCACCACCCTTCAAACGGATAACCTGCACTCCATCATCATCGTCTTCAGAAGAGAGTCTGGTATCATCTGAAGCAGCAATCACTGTCACCTGATGCCCAAGCCCATGTAGCCCATGGGCCATTTCTTTGACATAAGAGGCAATGCCACCGCCACGCAAAGAAGGGGGATATTCTCTACAGATAAAACATATATACATAACCTATTACAATCCTGGATTAAACATAAAAGTCAATAAAGAAGGAGGAATTGTTATTATCGCCCACTCTGGAGCAAAATCATAAATAATAAATTCAAACTTCAAATAAAACCATATAAGCATTACAACCGATAACGCTTTTAAAAACAAATTTCTTCTTTTTATACTATTAAAAGCAAAAGGATAGACGAAAGGCATAAATGCAAAAATCATCATAAAATAACGATATTGCGCAATGGTTTGCCTGAACATAGCTGCTACAGCTACTAAAAGAAGCAGTACCACATTGAGTATAAAGGCAGAATAGCCCAATAGTCTTTTACGATTAAACCATAATTGCTTAATCAAGATCAGGGCAATAGGAATACCTACAACAATAACTTGTGATAAAACAAGACCTCCACCATCATTATCATTTTCTGCATTTGCAACTCGTCCTACACTATACATCATTGAGGAAGAAGAGTCTACCGAGGTAATATTTCCAACCATTTTAGGTCCCAAATAAACTAACAACATGAATAAAAATACAAAACTGAACAAACTTTTTTTATCCAATGGCCTTCTCAATTTTCCTAATATCAAAAAGGGAACAAACAATATCACAGAAGCATGAGTAAACAAGGCGATTGCTGTCAATGTCCATAACTTTCGGTTCATCTTGCCACACAAAGACAAATTGCCCATAACATACATCATGATAGACTGTGCAAGGAATTGCTTTTGAATTTGTAAAAGATACTGAAAGTATAAATAAAAAAAGCTCAATATCATTACACCGCAAACAATAGGGAAATGAGGGCGTTTTAAGTTTTGACAGAACTTGTACAATCCTATATAAACCAACATGTACTCAACGAAAGTGTAAATGAAAACAAATAAGTAATATTGTCCAAATGTTATATAATAGCCTATATAATTATAAATTCCATTCATGAACTCACCAGAAATCGTGGTGCTTGTAGGGTCTCTATAATAATTAATACCATATATATATATCAAGGACTTTATAAAGCCAATTTGGGGCACGTTGTTATATGCAACAAAATACTGAACTTGATCCCCTGCAGGTGCTTTTGTTGCATTGATTGACGCAAAGTAGACAGCCAAACAAACAAAAAATAAATAATAATCAGTAGGTTGCCTATATTTTTCATTCCATATTGCATAAACAGCCAATGGCAAGCCTATAAAAGGTGGTAAAAAAATGAACAAAAGCACCATCATTGATACTTTCGAATACTTCACTTCATATTTCGGATAGCTTATTTTTGAGTTCATTTCGATAATTGGTATTTTATATAAATATAAAGGCGTTCCACTTTAGAATGAAACAAGATTATAAACTTATTTATCAGTCCTGTTCTATATCCCTGTTGAATTTTATTTATTCGCTTATATAACAAAATATTCAATGTCTTTCTTTCCTTTGCAGTAGATAAGGACTGCTGTATCATTTCCAAATCTCCACTATAATCTTTATTCACTTCCGAAGCCGTCCCCTCATACTTTCGATACCCATACACACAAGCATCCTTATATACATTTCTGTCAGAATGGAGCAGATAGTCTGCCATAAAAGCAGCATCTTCCATAAGTCTGCAATGAGGTATAAACTGAATATGATGCTTTACTATAATATCCTTTCGGAACAGACAAGTCCAGAGGAAATACTCTTTCATCAGAATCTTTTTGAAGAAATCCTCAGAATCCATCACCTTTCCATCATAGCGTCGGCGAATCACCTGTTTCTTATTCACAAACACCTGTTTTCCTTGTTCGTCAATTGGCAGGAAATCCGATTTTACAAATGTTGCATGGCTACTTTCCATAGCCTCAACCAAGATCATCAAAGCCTCTGGCATCACGACATCATCCGAATCAACGAAATAGATATAATCCCCATGAGCATGTTCTAAGGCTACATTACGAGCAATCGAAACGCCTTCATTCTTCTTGGAGATGATACGTATTCTGTTATCTCTTTGTTCATAAGACTTCAGTATTTCGATACTTCCATCTTCACTTCCATCATCTACCGCTATCAACTCCCATTCCTGATAAGTCTGCCTCAATATACTGTCCAAGCACTGAGGTAGAAATCTTTCTGCATTAAATACTGGTAATATGATGGATACTATTTTATCTTGCATCATTTAAAAACCTTTTACTAATCCAAATCTTCGCAGAATGCTACGATAGAATTCTATAGTAGGCAAGCTATAGCCTATTATAGACTTAATCCTTCTATTGATTTCTCGCATCCTTCCCAAATAATCAGTTCGATTGTTTTTATAAGGGAGTTTTTTACTGCCTAAAATCATTTTACCCTCATGAAGATCCTTAATAAATTGCAACCACTGGTTTGCGATACTTTCATACGAAAAATTATCCTCCATCCATTGATAGCACTCTTCAATATGATTATCCTCTGCTTGTAAAAGACAGATTATATTTTGGGCTAAATCTATAGGGTTATCATATAACATTCCTGTTTTATATACCGTATTTCTAAAACCTCCATAATCTTTGGTTGTAAGCATTGCTCCCATGGCTTGCATTTCTAATGCTACCAAACAAAAAGATTCTTTACCCATAGGATTGGGGACTCCTACACGAGTTTTTTTCAACACTTCGTTTTTTTCGACACCCATTAACCCCCAAAATTTTACAGAAGGTAAAATTCGTTCCTTTATTACCCCATCTTCTTCAAACTTTTCGATAAGATATGGCATGAAACTGTTTTCGTATGACTCTTCTGCTATTCCATATTTACCGAGCTTTGAATTTCTATCATATAGGTTACCTGCACCTATAACATTTAATTTAGCATCAGGAACTGCAGCCAATACTGTTTTCCATGCCTTTGCTATCAAGTGGAAGCCTTTATAATAATCAATGCTACCTATAGATGTTACTTCATGAGGTCGATCAGCATAAGAAGGAAGAGCATCTTTAATTGATTTTAGATAATCTAATGGAATTCCATTATATATATACGTAGATTTTAAAAACAAATGATGATCTCTATACAGATTCATCTGCTCTTTGCTAACACATAAAACTATAGGAACATTTATATCTTTATCAATAATGTTTCTTTCTTTTCTATCTATTAAATTATGAGCCCATATTATGATTTTTGTATGAATAGAAGGTTCTTTCTCCTTTTTTGCTCGCAGAGCATTTGTCAACTTTATATAACTATTCTTTTCGTATTTAAAAAGAATATAATCAGCATCTAATGAAACGACATCAGTAATATCAGAAACCGCTACGATGGAAATCTCTGGTATTGGAATATTAGGGTTTTGAGCAGCAACTTGAATATGAAACTCCTTTTCTAAGTTTTGACTTAATATCTTCCTTGAAAGCAGAAGAGTTGTTATTAATATAACATATTCCGTTCCCCCCAATCCAGGATTGCCTTCTTCCAAACGACTATAGTCTATATCTTTATAGTTAGCATTTGGTAAATAAAACAACATTTTCATTTTAAATCTTTCCTAAAAAAATAAGACGTAAATATTTATTCTTTTCTATAGGGTAACTTAAAAGTAAGGTTACCTCTATTACAGCCCATGCCGTGAAAAACGCTATCATATATTGTATTGGAACAGCAAATTGCTTTGCAATAGAATTTTTTAGCAGCAATAACACAAAGTAATGAAACACATATATATCAAGCGACCTGCATCCGTATTTTTCTATCTTTTTGCCTATTCTATAGAACCATCTGTTATACAAGATCCGTAAAAAGCATAAAAAACTTAGACATAGTAAAATCTGAACAATAGTAAAAGGTATCGTATGCTCTAAATCCACAAAATATGATATTGAGAACAATAAAACAAAGCCTATCATTCCTACGATATTTACTTTTTTATTTTGGAGCCATTTTTTTATATTATCATATTTCCCGATAAAATATCCCATAATAAAAAAGCGATAGAAAGCAGCTGTAAAATCAATTGAGAGATAGCTATTTATAATAGGACTCCATAGATGCTGCCCCCCCCACTTTTATAAAAAAAAATGGTAATAATAGAATGAGAATTTCAAACCATACTTTCTTTATACGACAAAGAGAAATAATCCATTTTACTAAAGCAAACAGACACCATATACAGAATAAGGACCACAAAAACCAATATCCGTTATGAAACTCACTAAAAATAAATGCATCATATTCTCTGTTTGTAAGAGTAAATAAAAGCCCAACCGTAAAACACGGCAACAATAAAGTTCTTGCTTTCTTCATAAAAAAACGAAAGTCAAACCATTGCACTCGCCATGCCAAATAACCAGAGAGCATAAAGAAAAAGGGCATATGGTACAAACAAATAAAATCAAAAAGACCATTTCTCAAGTCCATCGATTTTAATAGTACATGTCCAAGAACAACCAAAAATATGGCAGCACCCTTACAGAAATCGAGGAATGTATCTCGCTGTTTCATATTATCTATTTTGTATCTTTATAAGTAAATAGGTAATTATCCCCGCCATAGCAGATGGCATACGGAATGTCAGATTCCAAATTCTATATGAAATCGGGACTTTTTCACTTGAAAACCATGGACTCTGAAAGTATAGATTCTTCAGCCATTTTATCTGTTTCTGATAAAAGAAGAAATTGTATTGATTTACGGTCATAGTGAAATAGGTTATTATCTGACGCATGTAAATTAGATATACATCCTTATTTCCCCATAAATCTTTTCGCCTCATGATTTCATCATAGAAAATTTGCAATGCAATTTTATTAGAATCATTGATAAGTCTTTTCTTTGAATCTGTCATAATTGAATTAGTATTGTATCTATAATAATACAATTTTTCATGCAGGAAAGCTATCTTGTCTGCATTTAAGCAAAGCTGGAATATCCATGGCGCATCTTCATTAATAATTCCTTCACGAAAATAGAGATTATATTTTTCTACGAATTCTCGCTTTAACAACTTACACCAAGGTGCTAAATTAAACCAATTTTTCGCAAAAGAATGGAGACAGGCTTCATTTCCTTCCACAATATCAATTGATGCACAAAGGTGACCTCCGAATCCTTCATTTTTTTTATCCGAATAATGATCACAAACAACAAAATCAGCATCAGTTTCCTCCATTCGCTTTACCAACTGAGCGATACAATCAGGATTTAGCATATCATCACTGTCAAGACAGAATATATAATCACCAGTTGCTGCTTGCATAGCATGGCTGCGAGCTGCGGCCACACCTTGGTTGAACTCATGACGAATGAGTTTTATTTCTAATCCTTCCTTGTGCGTTTTAGATATTAAATAATTTATAATATCTATACTCTTATCTCCTCCACAATCATCAACAAGCACAAACTCAATGGATGGATAAGTTTGATTTATAACAGAGAGTACGCAGTCTCTTATATACTTTTCCACCTTAAAAACTGGTGTAACTATCGAAACTTTCTTCATGTCAAAATTTTGTTGGCTTCTTTCACAAAGTTGTAATACCTATAGCTATATGCCCATTCATAAAGTACATAAGGTTTATTCTTATATTCTGGCATAGTAATCACCGAGCTACACAAAGGATATTCTTTAGCCGTAAAACAGACCTTATGCTCAAATGGCATTCTATCAAATTCTTCGATTAGTTCATCAGTGCAACCATAATCGGTATCAGAGAACTTCACTATCATATTATTCCAGTTGATACGATTCAAGCGTCGAGTCCATTTTTCTAGAGCTTCTTCTTCTAAGTGATAGTGCATAAAGACAATCTCTATGCCCGTTTCGCCCAATACACCAATAATATATTGGGGAGAGACTACATCTTTATATTTTGATTGTTCATGCTTGATGAAATGAAGCGGCAGAGAAAGATTGTACTTCAAATTACGCAGTAGAGCTATATATTCTGGTGCATAAAGGTATAATCCTATAAAAGGTGAATTGTATTTCAACTTACATGATTGACACATGAAACCACCCCAACAGTTGTTACTAACAACCGTAACCCTTTTGTTTCTTAATGACAAATGACGCACAATCACCCTACTTGAATAATATAAGGTTCGTACCTCCCCGAGGAATGAAGCATGGATACCCATGAGGAACAGACAGAACTTTATTCTCGTTTTAAGAGGAGCGTCTTTAAGATATTTCCATTTGAAGTTCTTTTTAAATTTAACTAAACTTGCTTCCATCAATTTATTGGCATCATCTTGCTCTGAGACATCCAATTGGGGAATTCGTTTTTTCTTCATATCACGACACGTCACATAGTAATCATTATAGATATTCAAAATTACATTCTTGTCCAAGTGCTCGTATTCTGCAAGCCACAGTAATTTTTCATTTGTTACGAGATAGTCCATCATCTTTAATGATGGCTTTCGGGTAATGGAAGAACTATCAATACGATACTTATAGAGAGCCGAACATAAAGCAATTCTTTTACTCTTCAGATACAACAACCTTGTGATAAACTCATCAGAGTTAAATTTACTGTAAGAAGCTTGTTGCACGGTATAATATTTCTTAGCCAAAGATGTTCTTACCATTTGCCATCCATGTAATTGCCAGGGGAAAGTCATAGCAAAAGCCTTCTTTCCATCCTCGACAACCATATCCGTAGAAAGATGATGTTGGGCAAACATATTCGGTAATTTCTTTGTATTACCATAGCCGAACTCAACATCCGGCACAATACTGTCAGCATTAGTTTCCTTAGCCCTCGCCAGCATCTTTTCAACATAATCAGGAGCGTATGCATCATCGCTATCAAGAATTGCAACATATTCCGTATCTGCGATTTCTATAGCTTTGGCACGAGCCACCGCAGGACCTGCATTCTCCTGGCTTATTAACTTGATACGTGGATCTTTCTTGCAATATTCCTCAACAATAGCCTTTGAATTGTCTGTAGAACCATCATCTATACAGATGAGTTTCCAGTTATCACATGTCTGGCTCAAAAGTGAGCCTATTGCATCATGCAAAAAACATTCTGCATTGTATATCGGCATTAAAACTGTAACTTTCATATAACCGTTGTAAGTATTTGAGATTAGACAGGTGATAATATTTGAATCACCTTTTTAGTTTTGAATATTCTCTAATAAAAATTAGCCATCCATAACATTCCTTTTGTTCTGCTTAATCTAAGAAGTAAAGCAGATATAATTACGCAACATAATATAATCATACACCAAATGGGAAAAGCGTTCATGTTAGGAAACAATTGACGAACAGCAATAATCGCTATACCATGAATGAAATAAATAAGTGTGCTCATTTTTCTGAGCCATCTAAATGACAGAAAAGAGCAATTTATTTGCCATTTTTTTATTAATGGAAATAATCCAAAAGCAATGACAGGAACCCCCATTGCTACATCTTTATGCGTTTCAAAATGCATCATAATAACTCCAAGCATAATTAGTACGACATTCACTATCGTCTTTTGTTTGTACTTTGTCATAGAATAATAAGTACCTATAGAAAGATAGGTAAGAGCCAAACATATATTGGTAATATTGACATAATTACCGTTATATAAGACTTTCGCCCAAGCCCACAATTGTCCAGAATCCTCCATGGGAGCATAATGGGTGTATAAACGATTAAACAAAAAAGCAAACACGGCAATAACTAAAAACAAATGGGCATTGCCCCCCCACATTTTTTTGATTCTATGCAACAAAGGCAACGCAACTAATATTCCCCAAAGATACCATAATACACTATATCCATTAAATATAACTTGGCGTATGCTGACCAAGAATGCATTAAGAGACATATTATTAGTTAATGCATTGCTAGAAATGCAATTTATAATACTCCAATATATGTATAGTTTTAAAATCCTTTTCCAGTATCTTTTTATGTCTGAGTCATCTTTGCGCTTCATAATGAAAAACGCAGAGGTGATAAAAAAAAAGGGAACTGCACTACGAATTAAAGAATGCAAGATGTCCCTTAAAAGGGATGGCTCCATTATATCTACAATACAAGTATGAATTGTAACAACACAAAGTGCCATTACAAATTTCATTAAATCTATCGAATTGTAATTTTGCATTCTATAAGGCCGTTTCATACAAAACAATCTGATTTTAAGAGTTCAATACCATTAAAATATTTGCTTTAGTTTCCCTCCAACTTTTGCAACTATCCATGAAGCGTTTATCAGCAGATAGGCAATATGAAAAAAAACCCTTTGTGACAGGAGGACTGCTAATCGTCTTGTGCCATTTTCCTTTTGGGCTACAATATTGTTAACCTCGCTAAAGGTATTAAGCCACTTTCTTAAATTGCAATGCGGGGGAGTAAGAAGATAGCTCTTTGCATAAATTTTCATTTTATCCACATCATCCTTGAAGTTATCTATAAGTCCAGACTTAATAAGTTCGGCGATACAGGTTTCTGCAGCAGTCATGATATCATGATAATTTTTTAAACTTTTCTGTTTTGTCATGGCTCCCGTATTAGTTTGATTGTAATGATACAACACTTTAGGACAATATGCAAACTTATCGGCATACATAGCACAACGATTAGTCACAACATAGTCGTCCCACATCTGCAAACCTTTAATTGGCCATATATCATGCTCTTTCAGTAAACTTAGACGTATCATCTTATTCCAGAAAGTACCCCACATTCCGCCAGCCAACTGTGCTTTCAGATAGGTAGTTCTGTTAAGGTCGTCGATTTTGTTGACCACAACTTTTCTATGGTCTGCATAGACTAAGTCATAATCACAATATATGATGTCTGCATTTTCTTTCTTCGCTGCTTTATACAACTCACCAATATAGTTGGGTTCCACCCAGTCATCAGCATCACAAGAAATGAAATATTCACCCTTAGCAACTTTCATTCCTGCCATGCGAGCTGCACTAACACCTTGATTGTTTTGATGGATAACCTTTATGCGTCTATCCTTGGAAGCCCATTCGTCACAAATTGAAGCTGTTTGGTCTGTTGAACCATCATCTACCAAAATTAACTCGAAGTCATGAAACGTCTGATTTGTCAGACTTTCCAATGCACCATTCAAATACTTGTCTGTATTATATACAGGCAATATCACACTAACTAATATATCTTCCATACCATATTTTACTATTATCACACAAAAAAGCCATTATTTTACAAAGTAAGTATTCATTTTTAAGAGGAACTGCAATAACAATCGTCTTACCATTACTTAGTTTTACAAGCGTACAATCTGCATTGCCAACTGGATAAATTTAATTTTATGTTCCATATATAAAAATCAAAGATTTAAATATTATTTATCATCTTTTACTTATGCTTTTATTGTTCACATACCAAGCGTAAACATATTTAAAATCATTTGTATTTTATAATTTACATCTTAAAAAAAACTTTCAATCTTCTCATACAGAATTTTCCTAAAACCATTGAAATCCAAATGGATGGAATAACGAATGCAATACCAAGCCAATAACAATTACGCAAGTATTCACCTTCAAACAGTATTCCCCACAGCCCAGCGGTTCTCATCAACATTGGTATAGCCAGAAAATAAAGGTGGAATATCACGAAGAAATGGAAGCCCAAGATAAACAAGGATAAATTTCCCATCTCTTGGCATTTCACGCTCAACCAACACTTCAGTCCATCTATTACTTTGCAAGCCTTTAAACACAAACAAATGCCTGACAGAGAACCAATCAGAAACAATATTGGATGATAAAAATCTAGTGTTGCCACACTAGGTCTTATCGAAAATGGCAAACAGCAAGCAATAAAACCTGCCAACATTACCAAGTTCACCTCTCGGCTTGCATTGACAATCTTAGCGAAAATGGAGACATGTCCCCATCTAACTTGTCTTGCCACATATCCCAATATATAATAGAACTGCATCAGCAGGACATGCGTTCCCCACATGGGAAGTTCTATTCGATTATGACAAAGCAACACACCTATGCCCCCCCAGAATAGCGAGCCTACTACCAGAAGCTTCCAGGTCCATGGGCGAGAAAACCGCGATGTTATTGCAGTCAGTAAGTAACATCCGAACAGACTTACCAAAAACCAGAGAGGGGTATGCGCAGCATTAAAAATCGAAAAGATAGATTTTCCATGCGTTGTATGATATACCATCAAATCACGCAAGATATTGGAGCCGTTGCCACACACAGCAAAGAACAGACAGGGAACTATCAGAGTTCTTATCTTTTTGTAAATGCCATAACCAAACTTCTCCTCGGGATGAAAAAACATCCCCGACAGAAAGAAGAACAATGGCATGTGAAACAGATAAATCGGTGTACAAAGCCACATAGGAATCGGCACATGACCCAAGACTACCAAGAAGATGCCAAGTCCCTTTGCAATATCTACCGTCGTATCTCTATAATTCATCTCGAATTTCTCCATTATTTTATATCTGAAAAGTTTCTACTTAAGAATTTATATGATTTGCCTATTAACTCCTCGTACTTTTTGTATACCACATCATAATCAATAGCTTTCAAAGCGTGAATATCATCTGGGGATTCCACAAGTCTATCTTCTATTCCAAACAATCGAAGCAACGATTTGAATCGAGACATTCCACGATTTTTGTTGCCAACTACGACGAACTGCTTCTTGAATATGATAGAAAACACACATGCATGAAAAGAGTCTGTCACAACGAACTCTGCATCATAAAAACCTCTTAACCAAGTTTCTACTGAAGGCTTGATTCGTTCTTTCAAAGGTCTGTTCAAGTCACATTCGTATGGATTATTTACCGAGAATGGATTGAGATGATTCATATCAGCAACCTCTTGAACTATCTTAGACAATACAGGATTTTTATCCAATAAATAGACAAGCAAATTTCCTTTGCTCTTTGCTGTATTGTTTTTTTGGAACAAAGTCATATAATCTTTTCTATCTAAAAGCATCGTTGGATCCAGAACCTGCAAAGCCTCCACTCCAAAGTATTTATGACAAAAATCTATACCGTTTTCTTCTCTTACTGAAACAGCATTGAATTTTTCAAGAAGTTTCCTACATTTTTTTGTTTCTTTATCTGAGTATTCCCATTTGTCCTGCCCAAACGAAGCAGCGTAGGCTATTCGTTTTATCTTCCATTTTTGTGCAAATGCAAGGTAAGCCTCTGATATAGGTTGGCGAAACCATGCTGGCGAGAAATAACTCGCCCTCCACACCTGGTCGCTACCTACGACTATGGCGTCATAATCTTTTTCATTTAATTCCTTAAATTTATGAATTACTTTTCGATGGAGGTAGCTGTAAACAAAAGATTGAATACCCCGTGTTATTACTCTACGATCAACATTTATTTGATGCTCGACGAATATTCTTACTGGTTTACCCAAACATTTCTTTACAAATCGCTTAGCCAAACAGAAAGGGATCTTCCACAGGGGAGGTAAAGGATATTTTAGAGGTGGTGTGTCAAAGACAACTACTTCGTGGCCCATTCTTTCTAAAATAGTCTGCAAAGCGTATGCTTGCAGTATTCCTCCATAATTGGTATGAAGTGATAGAGTCAAAATGCCGATTCTCATGTCTATTTGTATAATAATAAGTTGCTCCTGTATTAATGTAATAAACTTATTTGATTCCTAAGACATAGCCAAATTTTTGAGCAACTTTTTGTGTTAATAAATA
>ERZ1035025.427-NODE-427-length-29039-cov-102.279396_pt1 | contig 29039 bp, 14 predicted proteins | sample MGYA00520619_ERZ1035025 | MGnify/ENA primary metagenome ERZ1035025 (study PRJEB33766, sample SAMN09781742) | gut metagenome | biome: gut microbiome | host: Homo sapiens | place: Madagascar | study: EMG produced TPA metagenomics assembly of the PRJNA485056 data...
TTTCATTGTCACTTCTGTTTGTTCCTAAGTGACAACCTTTTTCAGGGAAGTACAGGCTAAGAATAAGAAAAGTTTGAATTTTGCATAAAAAATACGCTCAAACGCTAGCAATTTGCTCATTTTTTCGTAACTTTGCACCCGCAAACTTATAATTAATAATAAAAGAAAGAATGGCTAATTTGAGATTTGAGGTTGTAGCCGAGGCCTTTAAGAAAAGACCTGTAGAGGTAGAGGCTCCCAAGGTGCGCCCTTCGGAGTACTTCGCCAAGTATGTATTCAACCGCCAGAAGATGTACAAGTATCTGCCATCTGATGTGTATGAGAAACTCATCGATGTGATAGATAACGGTACTCGTCTGGACCGTTCCATCGCTGATGCCGTGGCTGCCGGCATGAAGCTCTGGGCTGAGGAAAACGGGGTAACACATTATACTCACTGGTTCCAGCCATTGACAGAAGGTACTGCCGAGAAGCATGATGCCTTCGTGGAGCATGACGGAAAGGGTGGTATGATTGAGGAATTCTCTGGCAAATTGCTTGTCCAGCAGGAACCTGATGCCAGCTCATTCCCTAACGGCGGTATCCGCAACACCTTCGAGGCTCGTGGCTATTCTGCATGGGATCCAACATCGCCTGTGTTCATCATCGACGATACCCTCTGTATCCCTACCATCTTTATATCTTATACCGGTGAGGCTTTGGACTACAAGGCTCCATTGCTCCGCTCGCTCCATACGCTGAGTGAGGCGGCTACCGAGGTGTGCCACTATTTTTACCCTCAGGTGAAGAAGGTGCAGACCAATCTCGGATGGGAGCAGGAGTATTTCCTGGTAGATGAGAGTCTCTATTCGGCTCGCCCTGACCTGATGCTCACAGGCCGTACCCTGATGGGACACGACTCTGCGAAGAACCAGCAGATGGACGACCACTATTTCGGAACAATCCCTGAGCGTGTGCAGGCTTTCATGAAGGATCTGGAAGTACAGGCGCTCGAACTCGGCATCCCTTGCAAGACCCGTCATAACGAGGTGGCACCAAACCAGTTTGAGCTGGCACCTATCTATGAGGAGTGCAATCTTGCCGTAGACCATAATATGCTCCTGATGAGTCTGATGAAGCGTGTGGCTCACAAGCACAGTTTCCGTGTTCTCTTGCACGAGAAGCCATTCGCTGGCGTCAACGGTTCGGGTAAGCACAACAATTGGAGTCTCTGCACCGATACTGGTGTATTGCTCCATGCTGCAGGCAAGACACCAGAGGATAACCTTCGCTTCGTAGTCTTCATCGTAGAGACCCTGATGGGTGTTTACAAGCACAACGGACTGCTGAAGGCATCTATCATGAGCGCTACCAATGCGCACCGACTCGGAGCCAACGAGGCGCCTCCAGCCATCATCTCTTCATTCCTGGGCAAGCAGCTCACCGACCTGCTCGACCATATCGAGAAGGCAGACAAGGAAGAACTCTTCGCCCTGGCTGGCAAGAAGGGTATGGAGCTGGATATCCCTGAGATTCCGGAGCTGATGATCGATAACACCGACCGCAACCGTACCTCTCCATTCGCCTTCACCGGAAACCGTTTCGAGTTCCGTGCCGTAGGTTCAGAGGCCAACTGTGCGTCATCTCTCATCGTACTGAATGCTGCCGTAGCTGAGGCTCTCGAAGACTTTAAGGCTCGTGTAGATGCCTTGATAGCAAAGGGCGAGGACCAGACATCGGCTATTATAGATATTGTACGCGAGGATATCAAGACCTGCAAGCCTATCCGCTTCGACGGCAACGGCTATTCTGATGAGTGGAAGGAAGAGGCTCAGAAGCGTGGTTTGGACTGCGAGGCATCCTGCCCGGTAGTCTTCGACCGTTATCTGGACAAGGAGAGCATCGAGATGTTTGCCAAGACCAACGTGATGAGCGAGAGCGAGTTGAAGGCGCGCAACGAGGTGAAGTGGGAGACCTATACCAAGAAGATTCAGATTGAGGCTCGTGTGATGGGCGACCTGAGCATGAACCACATCATCCCTGTGGCTACCCACTATCAGAGCCGTCTGGCAAAGAATGTAGAGGGCATGATTCACATCTTCGGTGGCGAGGAAGGCAAGAAACTGACTGCCCGCAACGTGAAGATTATCCGTGAGATTGCCGAGCGCACCGAGTCGATAGAGCGTGGTGTAGAGGCATTGGTAGATGCCCGCAAGGTAGCCAACAAGATAGAGAGCGAGCGCGAGAAGGCAGTAGCTTATCATGATACGGTAGCTCCAAAGATGGAGGAAATCCGTTATCAGATAGACAAGCTCGAGCTTCTCGTAGCCGATGAACTTTGGACATTGCCAAAGTATCGTGAGCTGTTGTTCATCAGATAATATTCCTGGATAAGGAATTAAGATAGTAAAAAAGAGTACATTAGAGAAAGGGTGGTTCACTTTATTTCCAAAGCGAACCACCCTTTTTGATGTTTAAATATCAGATCATATTCATTGCTTATAGAAAACTATCAGACAGCATTATCTGTTTCTGACAACCATCTTCTTTCCCTGATGAATATATACGCCATTCTGATGAGTATGATCAACTTTCTGTCCTAAAACATTATACCAAGCATCATCAGAGCGACCCTTATTTTCCTGCTGGATTTCCTTGATGCCGGTAGAAACCTGTGATGTTCCATAAGCACTCAAACCACCATACTCATTCACAGCCTGAACCTTTACCTTCTTATCCTGAGCAGTAGCAGGAAGTTCGAAGGAAGTCTGCTCGGTAAAGCCGATAACCTCATCACCAACTGTAACAACATAACAGATGGCAAAAGAAACTGCATTCCATTCCAGACGACCGTTCAGGATAGTAACTTCTGGCTTATCGCAAGCCTCAGTCAAGAGTGTCGGCTGCCAACCGTCATTGCCGGAAAGCACATTCTTAACAGTGTAACGGGCAGCCTCATCAGCAGAGAGTACAGCCTTCTCGCTTTTGCCGGTTACCTTCTGTCCGGTCTTGGAATCCGTATAATAATAATCGGTAATACGATGGCTTAAGTCAAGCGGATTACCATTTCCATCCATGGTATTATACTCAGCCCACAACTTAGGAAGTCCACCCATGGTAGGATACCATCCTGCAGCCGGAATTTTAACATACGACTTGGTATTGATAAACACAGTGATAGGTGATTCGTGCCAAGGACGTCCCAACCATACATCTGTTTCTGCAGGATTACCTGGAGCAGTGATGATGTTGTTCATGAATACATATCCCCAAGTAGTACCTGCTCCATGATTAGGAGCAACGATGTAACCACCACTCTTACGAACAATATTGATAGTATCCTGGTCCAGATAAACATTACCCTGACCATAGATAAAGTCAACAGCTCCCTCTATCCAACTGTCCTTGATGTAATGACGGTTGTTGAGTTTGGTGGTAGTGAGCCATGTGTCCTGATAAGAAAGCAAGCCTACCTTATTGAGAACCACACGGTCACCATTGGTATAGAGTGCCAGAGCCTGAGGGCCATTGTTCTTTTCTACTCCGTATGAATTGACAAAATTGATGCCCTCGAAATAGAGATTATCAGAATTGGCTGTCATTGTTGCTCCATCGTTCACCTTATAGGCATTGTCTCCACCAGAAAGACGGTCGTCCGAAATACTAACCAGATTACGGTCCTGACCAATCAGATGAATGTATGGCTTGTTGGCAGGAATATCATGATGTCCCTTATAAACACCCTTCTTGATGAAAATAAGCCAAGGCTGGGTGCGGTTAGCAGGTGCTGCATTGATAGCTTCCTGTACTGTAGCATAATCACCAGTACCATCCTGGGCCACAACAGCATCGAAGAGACGGGCAGCAGGCTGCTTACGCTCCATGGTGGTAAAGTGGATGGTTATACCCTCAAAAGCATTGCCGCTTCTATCTTCAATAGCTCCGGCAGGCAAGACGAACGAATATGCCTGATTATATTTCAAGCCACTATATGGATAAACCACGGTCTTACCGCTGACTGTTGGAGTCAAGACTTCGCCATCAAGCACAGCATCTCCCTTATCCAATACCACTTTTTCATCAAATGTCAAGATGATTGAACCCGTAGCAGAAACTTCTTCGTCATTATCTGCAGGAATGATAGAAACCAACTTAGGAGCCTGATGATCATCAGCCTGATTAGAATCGGCAGTTACGAAGATTTCAGCTATAGCAGTACCATCATAAGTACTCTCTACTCCAGTCAAAGGTGATTCATAATCTGGCATAAAACGTACCATCACCTTAACCTGACCATCGCAAGAAGCAGGTAAGGTAAACTCCTTCTCATCCCATCCACGATTAGGAAGATTATAAGTTCCTACAGTTTCATAATCCACACCGTTGGTACTTACCTGCATATAATTGACAGAGTACGCATTGTAGTCATCACCTATAGCAGCAGCGACCTTGATATTCTTATATCCGATGGTAGAGAATGAAATCTCAAAGTAATTCTTTTCTGTCAGGGCACGCCATACACGGGCACTATTCTTATCTCTCATCACGGAAGCAAGCCATGACTTCGAAGTTCCAGCTGCATCACGCAATTGCAACAAACCGGCATTCTCGCTCTCGGAAGCAAAATCGGCAGCAACATCCTGACGGACTGAAAGATTATGCAAATCCCAAGCTACGATATAATCGCAAGCAGAATAGTTGGCAACAAGCGTCTTCTCACCATTCATCGTAACGGTACGTTCCTGCTGAGTGGACAAATTATCCCAATGCGTAAAGGTCAGGATTTTGTTATTAGCAGCTGTCAGTTTCACATCAGTACCTTCTTCATAATAATGTACTCCATCTACCACATTTCCTTCAGGAACCATTGTTACCATGTGTTCCAAGGCTCCCGATGTCAAAGACAAATTGAGGGCATAAACCGGTTTAGAAGTATAAACAGCCTTCAGACTGGTATTGGCCTTGATGGCAAAAGAATAAGGATTCTCCTTGCTGACAGTCTTGTCATTCTCATCAATCCACTTCTCGAAATGATAACCGAAGTTCTCAGAAGCAGTCAAAGTTATCTGGGTATCCTCATCATATACGCCACCAGCAGGCAACAGGGTAACGACTCCTGCCTTTGAGTCGCTTGAAGTGGCAGAAAGCGTATAGCGCTTCACCTGGACAGCTGTACCTTCGGTTGATGCCACTAACTCGACATTGGCAAAACCATACTGTTTATTGACAGCCACTCCCTTGATATAAATCTTGACCTGAAGTTCATCACCGGAAGCCGGAATGGCAGACAAATCAAGTTCACAATGGGTATAATAAGGAGCATTCTTGGCATTCTGAGGACTGAGTCCCATCTTCAGGTCATAAGTCTTTCCAGCAGAGATCGCTACAACATCTACAGTACCGCCATTGGTACCTAACTTGCAGACATCAAAGCTGAAAGCCTTACCCACGAGGGTTAATCCTTTTTTAGTCTTCACCGAGAAAGTAATGGCATTCTCCTCATTATTTGCAGATACCACCGCCTTTGGCTGTATCTTACTTACAATGAGGCTTCCAGCCTTGTTGGTACCTACGAAGCCTAAACTTTCTCCTAACTTGGCACTGGTATACGAGAACAAACCATCCTCAGATACCGTAGCCTCCAGTGCCTTGTCATCACCCTGATTAAAAGGCCAACTCACTTTTACATCCGTTGCATGAAGGGGCACCCCCACCAACAGCAACATGAGCAAAAGCAATAGATTTTTAACTTTTGTCATAATTCGCTTATTTTATGGTTGTATGTATGGAAATACGAATTGACGGTTACTTGATTACCACTTTCTTTCCCTGATGAATAAAGATGCCATTAGAAGGATTGGCAACTTTCATCCCGGCCAGGTTGTAATAGGTGTTTTCGCCATCTGTCTCTTCTTCTGCAACAACTTCCGTGATAGCATTTGCAACACTATCCATTGCTTTTCCGCTAATAACTACATCGCTCAGACAGATGGTCTTTCCGGTAGCCTTTCCATTATACCACGGATATACTCTTACCAGAAGGGTTTCATCACCTTCGAGAGAGATGACAGGAGTAGCCTTCACTTCCAGCATGTTGTTGGCTGGCATGGAAGTTGGTGAGAAGATGGTATGCTGATTGGCAAAGTCAGGTTCCTTGGAATAATTGATATGGCAGCGCATTCCATTTCCGCCACAGCCACAAATCAACATACTGATATTATCGATGTTGAGCTTGGTTCCCTTGGCTGCCTGAATGCCAAACTGAATATATCGGGTAGAAACTTCGTCTATTTCTCCTTCAGGCCAGGCATCGCCAAGGATCAGATTACGCTGGGTTTTATGAGAAGCATCATAGCCTGTCCACTCTGGCCAGACTGTCTTGGCATTAGGACTGGAATATCTCTGCACATACATGCCCTCCCAGGACTCTGGAATGACAATAGCAGGTCCGGTGAGTTCACATTCATCATTCTTTTCTAATCTCCAATAAGCCTTCACCTCAGTACCGCCTTCCATGCTCATGGCTGTTGCCTTTACAGGAATTTCTATAGTCTTGCCATTCTGCTTAACAGTAACAGTACCGGCATTCTCTCCTGTCTTGGTAAGTTCCAACTTTACATAAAAACTCTTGACTAAGGTTCCGCTAATATAGGGAATAGTAAGCTGGCTAGCCCATGTGGTTTTGTCAAGAGAAACAAGCAGTCCGTTGTTTCCCATCACTTCAACATTTCCCTCAGAAGGATTCAAACCAAAACCATTGATAGAGATTTCCTTGGTCAAGGTCTGTCCTTTGTAACCTTCTCCTAAATCAGCCTGAGCAGGAGAAACACTCAAATCAGAAGGGATAACGATATAGTTGGACAAGATGCCTGCATCTTTCAAAAGCGAAGCTGCCAAACGAGCGATAAGGGTAGCACCAACAGCCGACAAGTGGGTACTTCCGTTCTGGTCGCCTAAGAGATTATGACATTTCTCATCGCCATAACTCAGATACAAATCCTTGGTAGCAGTTGTCAGATCGATGAAAGGCACATTCATCTCTTCAGCAACAGACTTCATCTGGAATACATAGTCCATGGTATGATCTGTAGAAGGCAAGCTCTGGTTTTCCTTTACTCCTTCAGCCGTAAGCAGACTATACTTATCCCCCAGATCGTGCTGACCGCTACGGCGAATACTATTGCCAGAGAAATACATACGGCAAATAGGAGCCACAAGAACCGGATTACAGCCCAGGGCACGAGTCTCTTCTACATACTTGCGAAGATACTCCTTGTATGTACCAAACGGAGTCGTACCACGATAATCGGTAGCAGCAGCCTTGTTGGTATCGCCCACCTTATTATAATAGGCCTTCAGCTCATCGCCATCCATACCATTGGTCTTCTCATCATTATGAGAGAACTGAATGAGAACGTAATCGCCAGGCTGCATCTGCTTTTTCACACTCTGCCAAAAAGCGGCTTCTTTGTAAAAACTCTTACTACTGGCTCCAGCTTTTCCACGATTGTTGACTGTTAGTCCTGTAAAGAACTGCTGGAAGTACTGAGCCCAACCGCGAGTATTGGTGCTACTTTCATCATAAGTCTGCATGGTGGAATCACCAATGGTATGCACATTGAGCGCATGCACCTGAAGCATGCCACATAACGCCATGACCACGAACAATAATTTCAGAAAACGTCGATTCATTTGTTTAGCAAAATTAAGTTATTAAATAAATAGTGAGAACAATTGTATCTCGGTTGCAAAATTAACTCAAATATACTAAACCATAGGGTGAGATTTGCTCCAAATAGGGGGTGTTTTTGGAGCAAATCTCTTTATTTTCAGGTGTTTTTTGCTTTTTGTCTATATTCCGAAGGCGACATACCCGTTATCACCTTAAAAGTCTTGCCAAAATACTTCGGATCGGTAAATCCGCATGCATAAGCTATTTCAGATACTCCCTTATTACTTTCCAGAAGGAATCTCTGAGCATGCTTGATTCTGGTTTCACGTAAGAATTCAGCCGGGGTAAGACCCAGCATCTTCTTCATTTTTCTATTCAAGCTGGAACGGGAAACGGCAGCAGCTTCCGACATTTCAACAATACCAATCTCCGAATCAGAGAGATGAGACTCGATAAACTGAATGACACGTTTCATCATCACATCATCCTCTTCATCGGCAGCTATCTGTAAAGAGGTTTTAGTGTTACCCTCACGTATATCAACTACCTGTCTATCTCTATTTTCCAATAGTGTCAAATAAGCAGCCAAGGTTTCCTGCTGCTTGCGTTTTACATTGCGTATATATAAATAGATATATACTGCAACTAACGAGAAGACAACAACAAGCAGGATTCCCAGCAACCGTGCCCATATCGTCTCAGAGAATTTTGGAGTAACATGAATATCAAGCGCCCTGACTTGTGGTATCCAGGTACCCATTATTCCCGTACACATCACCTGAAGCTGATAGTTGCCAGGCTGCATATCAGACAAGGTTAGCATGTGCTCTCTGCCGATATAGTTCCATTTGTCTTGTTGATGTAGCCTATAAGCATAACGTACGTTTTCTGTATCTGTATAATCCAAAGACGAAAAGCCTATCTGTAGATTACGCTGGTTGCTATTCATCTTGAGTTCACGAAGATGGCTTACGGCATAACAAACAGAATCTTTATCCAGTCTTATAGATGTAAAGACCAGATTGGACTTCTGTTGCTTGGCAAACATTTTTTCTCCAGAAACAGAAAACGCTCCATTGAGTAATCCAAACACCCATCGTCCATCTGGCAGACACATAGGATGCGCATCGCTATACCGATGTATCTTGCCAAAGAAACTTTCATCATAGCTTCTCGTCTCTCCCGTCTTCACATTCAGCATCATCAGGCAGTTGCCACCCACTACCCAAATCCATTCTTTCCGGTAAGGAGACATGGCAACTATTACATCCGTAGCCAATCCATTTGCCTTGTCATAATGGGCAAACTCTAAATTCTTCGACAACAGATCGTGACTCAATATTTTATTGATTCCTCCACTCTCTGTACTAACAAAAAACTGCTGTCCTGGCAAATTCAAGATGTCCATCGTAGCATTGTTGCTCAGACTGTTTTTGCGATGTGCCTCTCTAACATGTAAGTTCATCGACATTCTGGAAATTGTTTTTTCCGGCATTTTACCTATAGCCAAACCGCCTGTTGTTGCAGCTAACATAATGTGATCTTCTGTAATATACAGGTTTCTCACTCTCCATCCCTTAGTTTGTGCAACCTGTTCTGTCCGATTATCAGCAAGACAATATATTCCATCAAATGTAGCCACCCAGATACGTCCCTTCCAGTCTTTCTTCAGGTCGTATATGGAATTAGCTTCTGTAGTTCCTAATGAAATATGCTGAACGGCAAATCCATCGTCTTTTCTCTTCAATCTATATAGTCCATCAGGCTTGGTACCTAAGATATAAACATCTTCAGAAACCTGCAACATACAATAGACCGAAGAAGAAAACGAAGTACAGACAGAAGACAGATAGCCAGACGGAGTAAGATAACCTAAAAGCCGATTTGTCTTGTCGTATAGAGCAACGAGTTGATTCTCTTTGGTTGTCAGCCAATAATTAGAATCAGAATCTATATAGAAATATCTTACCTGTGATGATTTAGGCAAAGTCCATGGAACAGCAGGTGAATGAACAGCAATCGTCTTGATGATATTATCTCCTGCAATCTCCCATATCACCCCTTGCCTATCCACAATTTTCCTGCTGGAGGTTTTTATCTTTTTCTTCTTGTTTACTAAAACAGCCCGCTGTCTTTTCTGAGTAGTAAGCGCTCTGTTCTCTGCATCAGAAATAGATAAGAAAGCACCTTGATTCTGAGAAAAGAGAAACCATCTTTCGTCTACCAAACAATAAATACTACCGTTTGCTGCTAATTCTATATCTCTTATGCGATTACTCATCAATGGAGAACCATCACCCGCTTTCGACTTAAAGGTTACAAAATGATAGCCATCAAAACGGGTAAGACCTTCCCACGACGAAATCCACATAAATCCCGTCTTATCCTGTAACATCTTGGTTATATGCCAGAGATTCATCCCCTGATTCTCGCTATAAACTACTTTTCGGGTGGTTTGAGACGCCCAAAGGCAAGAACATATCAAGTGAAACACCAGAAATAACAAGTTCTTTTTCATAGAATCTGTTTTTAAATGATTTGCAAAGATACTAAAAATGTGCTTGATATACAAATTTATTACAAGTTATTTCTTTGATATTATACATATTTAACCGGCTCAGGGGAGATTGTCCGTGGATAAGACAACCTCTCCATGGAAAGCATTTCTACTAGCATATCAGCCACATCTAGCAACCCTGCATCCTCTTTTCTTATTAAGATTGTTATCACTCCTTATTGAGACAGCCATTACAGTCAGGAGTAATGATGATTGCTCCTCATCATAATAGTTCTCATACCTAAAGAAAAAAATGGAAAATATGTCTTGCTGACGAGTCTTGATGAAAGCCAGGAATTGAACATCTGGAAATTTTATAATGTAATCAGAACCATAGAGGAGACTTTCCATGTGTTGAAGACACTGAATAGTGCCAAGTTGAATCGCAGTTACATTTCCGGGAATATGGTAAAGTTGGTTAAAAGTAATATAAAGAACGTGAGGAAGTTTGTTTCCTTGCTTGTTTTTTAGTACTTTTGCCCCATAATTATGGGTTCAAGTGTGGAAAATGTGGAGAATTACACAAAAGAGGTATCAAAAATGTGTAAAACTCCACATTCTTCCCACTTCAAGAAAAGATAAGGATATGTTTAACAGAACGATTATTCACGAATTGGAGCAATGGAAAGAGCGCAGAGACCGCAAGCCATTGATGATGTTGGGAGCTCGACAAGTAGGCAAGACATCGGTGCTGAAGAAATTTGGAAAAGACAGCTTTGAGCATTGTGCTTATTTCAGTCTTGATGAAGAAGAGGGTGTTTGTGATATCTTTCGCAAGACCAAGAACCCGCTGCAAATCATCGAGCAGTTGTCGTATCTTACATCCGAGCCAATCTTGCCTCAAAAGACTTTGCTTATCCTTGATGAGATACAGGATTGTCCGGAAGCCATTAGTGCCATGAAATATTTCTGCGAAAAGACCCCCGAGTATGCTGTGGCTTGTGCCGGTTCGCTCCTGGGGTTGGCTTTTGGACATCAGGGATTTTCGTTTCCAGTGGGAAAGGTGGATCACATGAACATGTATCCTGTTACTTTTTCTGAGTTTCTGGAACAGCGTGATGCCGGACTCTATCAATATTATATGTCGATAGATAGTCTGAAACCGCTTCCTGATGTGTTTTTTAATCGTCTCTCGCAAGCCTTTACCGCCTATCGCATTTCTGGTGGAATGCCGGCAGTGGCTATGAAGATGATAGAGAAAGATTTGAATGGTGTGGAAACTATGCTTCGTAACATACTGCAGGATTATTCTCTGGATTTTGTGAAGCATGCCATGCCTTTGCTTGCCAATAGAATTTCGCATGTCTGGCGGTCATTGCCGTCACAGTTGGCCAAGGAGAATAGAAAATTTGTTTATCAACTGGTCCGTCCTGGTGCGAGAGCCCGTGAATATGAGGATGCTCTTACATGGCTTCAGAATGCAGGACTGATATACAAGGTAAGTTTGTGTTCTACTCCACAGGTACCTTTGAAATCATATGAAGATTTGAGCATCTTCAAGATTTACAGTCTTGATGTGGGCTTGTTGCGAGTTCTTGCAGAGTTGAGTCCTGAGGCATATTTGAGTGATAATCCAATCTTTAAGGAATACAAGGGCGCTTTGGCTGAGAACTATATTCTTCAGAGTCTGGTGGCCAATGGAATCAGTTGCTCTCATTATTGGGCATCAGGAAATACGGCGGAAGTAGAATTCATTATTCAGCGTGGTTTGGATGTGATTCCTATGGAGGTGAAGTCGGGAACAAGTGTTACCGGGCGTAGTTTGATAGAGTATAACAAGAAGTATTCTCCCCGTCTGCGCATCAGATATTCCATGCTTAATCTCAAAAAGGATGATACTTTTGTCAATATCCCTCTTTTCCTGGCAGATAGAACAGAGCAGTTGATAGGATATGTGCAGTAGCCTTGCTATGTGGCAATGTAAATATTTATATCCATAATTAGCTTCCTTGGTTTGGGGTAATCTAGCAGTGAGAAGATGGATTATAACATGCATGTTTCCTCTTTTTTATCACTTTCAGCAAAATAAAATTCTATAGTTGTACGACTATAAAGCTACAGTTGTACGACTATACATGCTATAGTTGTACAACCATAGAGCTATAGTTGTACAACTATAGGGTTCTTAGTCGTACAACTATAGAATTTCTATTCGTTATTCTAAAAGTGTAAATATGTAACGCGTTGATTTACAGCATGTTGCTGTTCGTTGTTGTGCTTGCGATATTCATGAATAAATTGGAGTCAGTTGAAAATATGGAAATCTCAGCGATGTAAAGCTAAAGAAAAAATCACGGAAGAATCTGATGTTACCTCATCATTATAATCGGCACTTTTACAATATAAGTTTTTTCAGATTGCAGAACGATAGGAACATAGTCTGTCAGCAGTTTATTGCGGTCGAAAAGCATACTTTTTGCTTTTAACGAATGAATAATGATAAGATGATACTTTGTTGCCTTATTGCGGTTTTATGCTATCTATTTTTTATTAATTTCTCGATTTATCTTACTAAAAATAGGAAAAATAGAATATTTTTGCAGATTTTATGCAAAAAAAGATAATATTTCATATTTTTGTTGTAATTTTGCAGCCGATATCACATTATTATATAATAATTTAAAATAAGACGAGAAATTATGGAAAAAAGACTCTCGCTCTTCTTTGTTTGTCTCTTGATGAGCATCGGAGCAGCGTTTGCCCAGATTGACGTATCTGGAACCGTAATATCTGCGGATGACAACGAACCGATTATTGGTGCCTCTGTTTTAATTTCTGGGGGGGCAGCCACTAAGGGTACAGTCACAGATGTTGACGGTAACTTTAAACTGAATGTTCCTAATGGAACTAAACTCGTGTTTAGTTACGTGGGAATGAAAAGTCAGACAGTACTTGCCTCTGCCCACATGAAGGTGGTGCTTCATCCAGAAGCACAGTTGCAGGAGGTGGTTGTTACTGGTTTACAGAAAACAGACCGACGCTTATTTACCGGTGCTACTGACCGCGTAAATGCTGAGGAAGCAAAATTAAATGGTGTTGCCGACATCAGCCGTTCTTTGGAAGGCCGTGCTGCCGGTGTATCTGTGCAGAACGTGAGTGGTACCTTTGGTTCTGCTCCAAAGATTCGTGTGCGTGGTGCAACATCTATCTATGGTTCTTCAAAGCCTCTTTGGGTTGTGGATGGCGTTATCATGGAAGACGTATCCGATGTGAGCGCAGATGATTTGGCTTCCGGTGACCCGGAAACCCTGATATCTTCTGCCATCGCAGGATTGAACTCTGATGATATCGAGAGTTTCCAGATTCTGAAGGATGGTTCTGCTACCTCTATCTATGGTGCTCGTGCGATGGCAGGTGTCATCGTCGTTACAACCAAGAAGGGTAAGCAGGGACAGGCTCATCTGAACTATACCGGTGAGTTTACTACCCGTCTTATTCCATCTTATGGCAATTTTGATATTCTCAACTCTCAGGACCAGATGGCCATCTACAAGGAGTTGAGAGATAAGGGATGGCTCAATCTTTCTGATATTCTCAATGGTAGTGACTATGGTGTATATGGAAAGATGTATGAGCTTATCAATACCTACAACAGTACTTCTGGTATGTTCGGACTTGCCAACAATCAGGAGTCTCAGAATGCTTATCTCCAGCAGGCTGAGTATCGCAATACCAACTGGTTCAAGCAGCTTTTCTCTTCTGCCATCATGCAGAACCACTCTGTAAGCTTGAGCGGTGGTACTGAGAAGAGTAACTATTATGCTTCACTTTCTGCTATGGTTGACCCAGGATGGTACAAGGATAGCAAGGTGAACCGTTATACCGTGAGCATGAATATGACCCATCATATACTTGATAATCTCTCTGTCAACTTGATTGGTGGCGGTTCTTACCGTAAGCAGAGAGCACCAGGTACACTGGGACAGGATGTGGACGTTGTATCAGGTCAGGTGAAGCGTGACTTCGATATCAACCCATATTCTTACGCCCTGAACACATCACGTGCGCTCGATCCTTATACTTATTATCATGCCAACTATGCTGCTTTCAACATCCTGCATGAGTTGGAGAGCAACTACATCGACCTGAACGTGGCTGATGCCAAGTTCCAGTTGGAGTTGAAGTGGAAGCCATTCAAGGATCTTGAATTCGCTACCCTGGGTGCCATCAAGTATAGCACTTCTTCACAGGAGCATAACATTCTGGAAGATTCCAACCAGGCTTTGGCTTATCGCGCCATGGACAACGCACTGATCCGTGATGCCAACAAGCTGCTCTTCACTGATAAGGACGACCTCTATGCCTTGCCAGTATCAGTATTGAAGCAGGGTGGTATCTATCAGCGTACAGAGAACCGTATGTTGGACTATGACTTCCGTGCCACAGTCAACTACAACCATACTTTTGCGCAGAAGCACATCGTCAACCTCTTTGGTGGTCTCGAAACTACCAGCATCAGCCGTAACCGCAGCTGGTTTAACGGCTGGGGTATGAACTACCGTGGTGAGACCGCTTACTTCGAGTATCTCTATTTTAAGAAGTTGGACCAGGAGAACTCAAACTATTACAGCTTGCGCAACACCGATTCACGCAGTGCAGCATTCTATGCCAATGCTACCTATTCTTTCAACGGAAAGTATGTAGTGAACGGAACATTCCGCTATGAAGGTTCTAACCAGATGGGTCGTACCACCAAGGCACGTTGTATGCCTACATGGAACCTGTCAGGTGCATGGAACGTACACGAGGAGAGTTTCTTCCCTAAGCTCAAGCCATTGTCAAGCCTCACCTTCCGTGTGTCTTACAGTTTGACAGGTACTCCTCCAGATGCAGCTTACTGCAATGCACTTACCAAGCTCTCTATGAATACCCCTTACCGTCCTACAACTACCGACAAGGAGTTGGGATTTGTGGTAGCAGCACTCGGTAATGATGAGCTTACTTACGAGAAGAAGCATGAGTTCAACTTCGGTGTGGATGCAGGTTTCTTCAACAATCGTCTGAATGTGACCTTCGATGTATATCAGCGTCGCAACTTCGATGAGATTGCCCCTACTGTTACCCAGCTCTATGGCACCGCTTATGCCAATGTAGGTTCCATGAAGTCATGGGGTGAGGAGTTGAGTATCTCTTCTACCAATATCAAGACCCAGGATTTCAGCTGGCAAACCAGTCTGATTTACTCTCACAACCGTACAGAAATTACCGACCTTTACAATCAGGGTCGCGTTATCGACCTGGTTCAGGGCAACGGTTTCGCCAAGCAGGGCTATCCAGCCCGTGCCTTGTTCTCAATCCCATTCGTGGGCATCAATGAGAAGGGTTATCCAGTATGCATCAACGAGAAGGGCCAGGCTACCGTGGGTGACCTCAACTTCCAGGAGCGTGACAATACAGATTATCTGATTTACGAGGGTTCTACAGACCCAGTCTACAATGGTTCTTTGGGTAACACCTTTAATTATAAGGGTTTCCATCTGAACGTATTCCTTACATACGCCTTCGGCAACGTGGTTCGTCTTGACCCGGCTTTCAGTGCCAAGTATAACGACTTGACCTCTATGACCCACGATTTCAAGAACCGCTGGATGCAGCCTGGTGATGAGAATGTTACCAATGTGCCTGGTGTAGTGAGCCGTTATGAGTATGAGCAGAACAGCACATTGCTTGCTACTGCCTACAATGCTTACAACTATACATCTGTTCGCACAGCCAAGGGTGACTTCATCCGCTTGAAGGAAATTTCACTGGCATACGACTTCCCACACCGCTGGTTTGAAAAATCACCGGTGAACAACATCTCATTGAAGCTTCAGGCTACCAACCTCATGCTGCTCTATGCAGACAAGAAGCTGAACGGTCAGGATCCTGAGTTCATGAATGCGGGTGGTGTGGCTTCACCAATGCCAAAGCAGTTTACTCTTACATTGAAACTTGGACTTTAATTATTGTAGAAAAGAAAAATGAAAATAAAGAAATTATATATCGCCATTGTAGCGTTGGCATTGTCGGCTGGCTTGTCTTCCTGCAACGATTATCTGGACAAGCAGCCAGATAGCCGTCTGGACTTGCAGAGCCCTTCCGATGTATCCAAGCTCCTGGTTAATGCTTACCCACAGGTACATCCAGCCTATTTGCTGGAAATGTATTCAGACAATACCGATTGTAACCTGAATACCGGTTGGGATGCTGCCGACCGTTTCCAGCAGCAGGCATACGAATGGGACGACATCACCGAGACCAGTTCTTATGAGACACCTTCTACTTACTGGTCAACCTACTATGATGCCATCACCACAGCTAATATCGCTTTGCAACACATCAACAGTCAGGCAGACCAGAGCTCTTATGCAGCCCAGAAGGGTGAGGCTCTCCTGTGCCGTGCCTATGCCATGTTCCAGTTGGCAAACGTATTCTGCATGGCTTATGATGAAACCACTGCAGCCAGCGACCTGGGTCTTCCTTACCCGGAAACCGTTGAAACCAATGTGCACGTGAAGTACGACCGTGGTACACTGGCAGACCTTTATGCCAAGATAGACAAGGACTTGCAGGAAGGATTGAAACTGGTAGGCTCAACTTATGACAAGCCTAAGTTCCATTTCACTTCTACCTCTGCAGCCGCTTTCGCAGCCCGTTTCTACCTCTATTATCAGAAGTATGACAAGGCTGTGGAGTATGCCAACAAAGTGTTGGGCAGCAATGCCAAGAGTATGTTGAGAGACTGGGCAGCCTGGCGTTCTCTTTCTCCTAACAAGCAGGTTCAGCCTAATGCTTACATCAGTTCATCGGTCAAGGCAAACCTCCTGTTGCAGGTAGTTGCTTCTGAATGGGGTGCCATCGGTGGTCCGTTCCAGTATGGTGACAAGTATGCACATAGTGCCATTGTTTCAAGCAAGGAGACCGTCCAGTCAGAGGGTCCTTGGGGAGTTAGCGACAAGGTGTTCAACTATACCGTGTTCAACTCAGGATCTCTTTCCAAGTACATTCTCCGTAAGGTCCCTTATGATTTCGAATATGCTGATATCCAGGCAGGTATCGGTACCCCTCACGCAGTATATGCAGAGTTTACTGCCGATGAGACTTTGCTCGTAAGAGCTGAGGCTCAGGCTTTGCTCGGTCATTACGCAGAGGCTTTGGACGACCTGAATACCGAGTTGGCTGCCTTCTCTAGGGAGGGCGTGCAGCTTACACTGGATGATGTCAAGAAGTTCTATAGCGATGATGTTACCGCTTATTATACTCCTGAGAAGCCAACTCCACGCAAGGCGTTCCATACAACCTTCGCCATCAGCAAGGATACAGAGGAGCCTATGTTGCAGTGCATCCTTCACCTCCGTCGAATCATGACCATTCATGAGGGCTTGCGCATGCAGGATGTAAAGCGTTACGGCATCACTATCTATCGCCGTGATGTGAAGAGCAACTACAAGATTACAGGCATCACCGACACTATGGAGGCACGTGACCCACGTCTTGCCATCCAGTTGCCACAGGATGTAATCACAGCGGGTGTTACACCAAACCCTCGCAATAAGTAAAAAACATAAAGTAATAGTAAGAAATGAAACATAATATATATATGTTGATGTTGGCATTGGTGATGGGCTTGGGCTTCGTGGCCTGCTCAGACAATGACCCGGACGGACCAACCATCTTCCCTGTTACCTCTCCAGAGAGAGACCAGTTGGATATGTGGTTGCAGAAGAACTACACCAGTCCTTACAACATCGATTTCAAGTATAAGATGGAGGACATCGAGTCTGATTATCAGTATACCCTGACACCAGCCGATTCTGCCAAGTCAGCTAAGTTGGCTATCATCATCAAGTATCTCTGGCTTGATTCATACACCGAGGTATTGGGACCTGATTTCGTGAAGCACAATGTGCCAAGAGTTATCCACCTGATTGGTAGTCCAGCCTACAACAGCAACGGAACTATTGTTCTGGGTACTGCCGAGGGCGGTCTGAAGGTTACACTCTATCAGGTGAACAGTCTGACCGATGCCATGCTGGAAAGCTATGCTTCTATGACAGAGTATTACTTCCACACCATGCACCACGAGTTCACCCACATTTTGAACCAGAAGAAGCCTTACGACACATCTTATAATAAGATTACCGAGTCGGGCTACGTTAGTGGTAACTGGTATCAGGTTCAGGATTCTGTGGCTCATGGCAAGGGTTTTGTTACTCCATACGCCATGTCAGAGGGTTTGGAGGACTTTGCCGAGATGCTGTCAACCTATATCACTTATACTCCTGAGCAGTGGCAGGCTATCCTCGACGATGCCCAGAAGGTAGGTGGCGAAGAGGCTGTAGCTGCATTGAACCAGAAGCTTAACATCGTGAGAAACTATATGCTGGATTCATGGGATGTGGATATCGATGTATTGCGAGCAGCCATCCTGCGAAGAGGTAAAGAGTTGAGTTCTTTGGATTTGGAACATTTAAAATAGAATAGATTTATGAAACATATATTTGTAGCTATCGTTTGCTTGTTGGGCAGCATGAGCTTGCAGTCGTGTCTGCACGATGACAAGGAATTCTTCGACGAGTCGGCTGCCAACCGCATCGAGAGCACCATTGAGAATACCCAGAAGATTCTGGAATCTTCTGAGAACGGATGGCAGCTTCATTATTTTACAGGCAAGGGAATGACCGGTGGCGGTTACACCTTCCTCATGAAGTTTGCCAATGGCAAGGTGACTGTAGCAGGTGATGCAGCCATCGCTGACCCTACAGAGCGTGTAACATCCAGTTATACCGTAGACCGCAGCATGGGACCAGTGCTCTCCTTCAACACTTACAACAATATCTTCCATTTCCTGGGAGAGCCTGCTTACGGTGAGATTGAAGGTGACCAGGGCGACTGGGAGTTTGTTGTTACCAAGCTTACAGAAGACAGTATCTTCGTAAGAGGAAAGAAGTGGGAGAACGAGATGGTATTCACCCGCATACCTGCCGATCAGGACTGGACTTCTTATCTGAACAGCATCGCTGATGTACAGAAGCGCTTGGGTGTGAACTATCGCGTAGGCAATTCTACTGATGCCAGCAAGATGATTGAGATTAATTCCAGCAAACGCCGCATCCTTTCGCGTAAAGCCAACGGACAGATAGTAGAGCAGCCTTTCTATGTTACTACCACCGGTATCCATGCCGTAAATGAGCCTGTGGTTCTGGATGGCAACGAGGTACAGGACTTCCTGGTCAGCAAGTCTGGCGTGTTGACAGCCAAAGACAACGAGGCTCTTACCTTGAAAACTTATGCTCCAAGCATCGATACCTGGATAGGCAACTGGACCCTCTCAGCTATGCAGGGTTCCTGCGATATAACCATCTCTAAGGTAGAAGATGAGGAGAACATGCTGAAGGGTACATTCACCACAGGTGGATATACTTATAATATAGGATTGGACTTCGACCCAGAGACGGGTAACCTTAACCTGCCATCTCAGATGATTGAAGATCCTAGCGATAGATATCCTGCCCTGTGGCTGATGAATGCTGACTTGAATAAGGGTGCATTGCTCGGAAATGGTGGTATGAATATCGTATGGCACGGTGTTGCTCAGGAAGGTGATTTCGAGGATGATGGAACCGTGGCTGATAGAGGCTATACCACCGATACTTTTATTGCCTTGGCTTGTACAAGCAAAGGTGAGCCTATCACGAAGGACGATAAGTATATATTTGTCATCGAATGGTATTTCCTTTCTAATTTGACTCCAAACAAATAAACAATGAAGATGAAGAAATCTATATATATAATAGGTATAGCTGCCATGGGGCTGATGGCCTCATGCAGCAGCGATAGCGATTATCAGGCTGTGGCTGAGAGCACCATCAACGTGCTTTCTGCCCAGACTATGCTCGGACCTAACGACAGCGAGGGCGCTGTCACCGTTGACTGTACCCCTATGAAGGCTTATACCGATGAGCCTTCATGGCTCAGTACCAGCATTGAGGGTAGCACCGTGAAACTGGCTGCTATTGCCAACGACTCCCGCCAGTCGCGTAACGCCAAGTTGGTTATCAAGAAGACTGAGACCGATTCTGTGGTTATCAATGTAGCTCAGTATGGCTTGGTGCTTGAGATGAACAATGCTAATATGATTTATAGCAACAATCAGCCTGTTGAGTTCACGAAGACATACCGTTCTAACACCGATATGAAGGTAATCTATGCTCCTGAGTGGGCGAAAGCTTCGGTTGATACCAATAGCAAGGAATTGAAGGTATCGCTCAGCGAGAATACAACCGGTCATCTCCGTGCTGATTATATCAAGTATCAGGTGGCAGCCGTTACCGATTCATTCATCGTGAAGCAGTTTGATTTCGACAAGGATATTGCCGGAGAATACGTGTTTGCTTATTACGATTTTAATGAGGATACGAAGCTGGAACTCCAGACTGTCCATGCCAAATTGAGCCGTACCGAACTTGCAATTCCTGAAATGGGACTGGTATTCCCTATTTCTATCAACGAGGAAACTGGTAGTGTGGAGACCCGCAGCAGCCAGTATCTGGGTAAGTTTGGTAAGTACTATATCTATGATACCTTCCTCGATACGGATCTTCTTGGCTATGTGGGTTCAGAGTCTGGTCTTCTTTCTGCTACCTTGAAGTATAGCGAGGAGTATGGAACTTACGGATTCTTTGGCGGAACCGCTTATACCATCAATAACAAGACGGGCGAATTCCTTGCCATGCTCTTGCAGACATTCAAGGCGAAGAGTGCTTCAGAGGCTAATTTTTACAACAACTTCTGCTGGATGGTAGCACCATATATCATGTCTGTTCCAAAGAAGGATCCTGCTTCTGTCAAGCAGCAGGCACCGGCATTGGCTCGCCAGTTGGCTCCATCTGCCAGCAGTCTTGTTACCAAGCTTTCTGCATGGCAGTCATATCGTAAATCATCTATCATCAAATAAACTTAATAAGTTTTTATTATGAGAATTTTATCTACACTTTGCCTCACTTTGCTCCTGGGAGCAAGCGGCACAGCAGCGATGGCCTCCAGCAAGGCTTCGTTTGCCAAGAAGTTTAAGAATGTTGACATTCATCGCCTGGTTTCTGTTCCAGGCTTGGTGGATTGCAGCAACAGTGCTTATCAGATGCGCCAGGCTGGCTTTGCTACAGTCAGCAATACTCCTATGCGTAGTAGTGATACTCCTACCAATTCGGCTTCGGGTCAGACTTACGGATGGGTAACTGCTCCAGACGCAAGTAACTGGTATTTTACCCAGAACATTACTTCCAGAGACTCTGTTTATAGTGAGTATTATACTGCACACTTTCATGAGTCTTCTGTGATTACCTTGTTCGATAATAGCCACAAGCAGGTGGGTTCTTTCAGCGTCAAGGTGCCTGAAGGATGGAAGCATGTGCAAAACATCACTCCATACGGTCCTGTCACCAAGAAGCTCTTCGATAGAGACGAAAAGTCTTGCGAAATCCTGGTGGAGTTCCACGATGCCTTCAAAGGTGAAAATAAGTACCTCACTCGTGCTTACGATATCAATACAGGTGAAATCAAGTTCGAGATGGAGGGTACCGGTCTTGTATTCGATGCTTCAAAGGGATGGAATAGCTACCAGCGTCTCATCATGACTCACGAGTCTGATGAGAAGTATAGTATCGATGTCATCGCACCTCCTGCCAATGGACAGACAGACTGGACTGTAGAGCATACTTTCAACTTTGATATTGACAACAAGATTACCTATCTTCAGGGTTCTTGCTTCAACTGTATGAATGTGGATGGTACTCCTTACTATGTTCTGGCAGAGTATGATAAGCCATTTACAAAAACCGATGCAGGTGATGGTTCCACGGATATTAAGCAGGAGCCGGACAACTTCCTGGTATTGAGAACTTTCGATAAGAGTTTCAATAAGGTGGATAGCATCCGTGTATCTATCAATGCACCAGAGGGCACTCCATACCGTTCTGCCGCCTTCGGTCTCTTCGGCAACAACGACTTGTCAAAGGGATACTTTAGCAACAACGGAAAATTGAACTATGTGGTCGAGCTTTTTGATTATACTCCTTCTTTGGATGGTGACTTGATTTCTTTAGCTGTTTACGACTCAGAGAATGGTAAGTTGAAGGATATCTGTGACAAGGTAACAAGCAATAAGTGGGCTTTGTTGAATACTATCCATGGTAAGTCAGAACAGATGTGGTTCTTGCAGACCATAGGTACAAGCGAAGGTTCTGGTCAGCAGATTCAGTTGGTAGATGTTCCTTCTTGCGAGAAGGCTGGTGTGTTGCCACAGAGCATCGATGGCAATGCTATCTCTTCTAATTTCGACCGTTACCCAACTACTGCCAATGCGCAGGGTTACCAGTATGTCATTGCTTTGGCACAGGCACAGTCTAATGAGGCTGGTGAGGTTCTTGCTCCTATCGCTTGGGTGAATCCTGATTGCACCATCGATCATGTGGACCGACTTAACTTGGGCGCAAAGGCAGAGAACTTCACTCCATTAATCAACAGCACATCACTCAACCCATATCTCTTCAATACCAATGATGATATGGAGTATGTATATATTGCCAAGAAGCGTCGCGAGGATGGCAGCAACAAACTCGATAACGTCTTGGAAGTTTCCACGCTCGACGGTACCGTTATCAAGTCATGGCGTGGTGATGACACTCATGTGTTTGAAAAGGCTAGCTTCCCTGTTATGAACGATTTGGGCAAGCGCCAGATGTTTGTCGTGTTCGAGGATAGAGCGAATAATAAGTATGATATGAACTTCTACGACCTCCCTTTCACCAAGTTTGAACAGGGCGGTACAGGTACTGTAGAGGATCCATACCTGATTGCTACTACTGGTGACTTCCAGCAGATGGCTCTGGAGCCAACCAAGAACTACAAGATGGTAGCTGATATTGATATGTCTAAGGCTGCACAGTGGTGGACTCCTGTCAAGAACTTCACAGGTTCTCTGGATGGTGATGGTCATACTATTTATAATCTCGGTGTGAAGACAACAGAGGATCATACTGGTTTGTTTGGTACCCTCGACCTCAATGGTATTGCCAAGAACCTGATTTTCGTGAATCCTACTGTAGAGGTGACAAATAGCAACCAGTATGCAGGTGTGTTGGCAGGTGAGACCAATTATACTTATGATGGTAAGGGCCAGGCTACCAATGTAGACAGCATTTTTGTTTATGGTGCCAAGATTGCAGGTGATGACCAGGGCTTTATAGCTGCGGGCGGTCTCGTTGGTAGCGCTAATCTTAAGACCAAGATCAATAACTGCTCTTTCCAGGGTGAGATTACTTTGCCTAACACAGAGAATGTAGGTGGTATCGTTGGTCAGACACGTTCAGGCTCTAGTGTAAACGCATGTTATGCAAATGTCAATGCCACAGCCAAGACAATTTTGGGTGGTATTGTCGGTATTGCAGGTACTCCTCATGATTACTGTAAGTTCACTAACTGCGAGGTTCGTGGTCAGCTGACAGCTGAGAATACTGTAGGTGGATTCGTTGGTGACAATTACTTCAACGAAATCTCTAATGTTGTCAGCCATGCTGACATCGTTGCTACCAAGAAGTCTGACTGGGACGGTTATGCTGCCGGTGGTATCATTGGTGTAATGGAGAGCGCCTGGAATGGTGGTACTGGTTTTGCAAAGAACTGTGTATTCGATGGTTCTGTCAAGGCATTACAGGATGGTGAAGAGGTAAGCGCTCCTGCTACTGTTCATCAGATTGCCGGTAAGACTATTGCTGACGAGGAATATTCTGAAGGTGAAACTCCTAAGAAAGAAACTCGCCTGTCTGGCAACTACACTACCAACAATGTGGGTAGCACAGATGCTACAAGCGTAGATGGTGCCTACAAGGCAGCCAAGGAGATGGGCAAGGACTTCTTCACAGGTTTGCAGTATGCTTACGGAAACACACTCGCTGAGCCTTGGAAGGAGGACGGAAGCAAGATACCTACTCTTTACTTCAACAATATTGCAAAGGCACTTGCTGTCAGCTCTGATGACGTAACTGTAGGTACTACCGATGAGGGTACTGCTGTTGTCAAGGTTTCTGTATACGGCATGGAGAACGCTGACTTGGAGTCAGACTTGGATGTTTCTACTTCTAAGGATAATGCCATTGTTACTTTTGGTGAGGCTCACGGCAACACCATCGACCTGGTTATCAAGGGTAAGAAGCAGGGTATCGATGTAGTTACCGTTAAGTTCGGTGAGTTCTCAGCTACTATCAATGTAACCATTTTCAAGAACTTTGTAAGTGGTATCGAGAATGTAGAGGATGCAGAGGCTTTGGTTATCAAGGCTGCTGATGGTCAGATTTCTGCCGAGGGTGCTAATGCAATCTGGGTTTACAGTGTAAATGGCAAGCTCGTAGGCAAGACTTCAGGTGCTGCATTCAGTACTTCTGGTTTGACTTCTGGTCTCTATATCGTAAAGGCAACTGATAAGGCTGGTCATAAGGCTACAGCTAAGTTCGTTATCAAGTAAGTATGAAAAGAATCATTATATTCAGCTTATTGGTGGTCTGCTTCGTGCAGACCACCTTTGCTATTCCTGCTTATCCTAAACCTTTGAAGGTGAAGCAGGCTGATGGCTCCTGGCTCACCATCCAGATGCGCGGTGATGAGCACGGCCATTATGTGCTGACCTCTGATGGCATTCCGCTCGTGTTTAATGCTCGACAGAAAAATTACGAGTATGCCGATTGGAAGGATGGCAAGGTGCAGGCTAGTGGCATCAAGGCAGTTGAGGCTTCTGAGCGCACAGCAAAGGTCAAGGCGTTCGTTGAGAGTCAGGACAAGTCTGCCATCCTTGAATCTTTCAAGCGTGCCCGTCTGCAGCAGTTGCAGCAAACCCTTTCGTCTCGCAGGAATGCTTCTCTGAAAGCCGGCAGCAATCCTCAGAAAGAGAAATTGAACAATTTCCCAACCATTGGTGAGGTTCATTCATTGGTCATCTTGGTGCAGTTTGCTGATACCAAATTCTCTACCGTAGGTAGCGATGCACATCAGTTCTTCAACAACATGCTCAATGAACCTGGATTTACTTACAGCAATGGCGCCAATGGAAGTGCGAGAGATTTCTATCTGAACAGTTCCAATGGCAGATTCCAACCTCAGTTTGATGTCATCGGTCCTGTAACATTACCTGAGAAATATTCTTATTATGGAGCCAACCAAGGCTCTTCCGTAGATAATCCTGTCCGTCTGGAGGAATTCGTGAGAGAGGCTTGTAAACTTGCCGATCCGTCGGTTGATTTCTCCCAGTATGACCATAACCAGGATGGCTACATTGACAACATCTATTTCTTCTATGCCGGAAAGGGTGAGGCTGATTCTGGCGATGGCAATGCCATCTGGCCACATTCTGCCTATTATTCTGATATCGCCTCGCAGGCAGGAACTGCCCAGACTTCGCTGAAACTGGATGGAGTTGAGGTAGGCAACTATACCTGCAGCAATGAAATCAATGGTACCATCATCACACCTCAGCCTGCGGGTATCGGTACCTTTGTGCATGAATTCGGTCATGTGCTCGGACTTGCCGACCATTATGATGTAAATTATGGTATAACAACCTTTGCTCCGGGTTATTTCGATACCATGGCACAGGCTTCTTACAACAACAACGGCAATACGCCTGCAGCATTCTCTGCCTATGAGCGTGCCTGTCTGGGATGGATTGACCTGACCGTGTTGAAGAATGGGGTAGATACCCTCAATGTCCTGCCTGATCTGAACGACAGCAACAAGGCATACGTAGTGCCTGTGGGAGGAACCAATGATCAGGAATACTTCATCATGGAGAACCGCCAACAGAAGGGCTGGGATGCGTTCATCCCTGGTCATGGCATGTTGCTCTGGCATATCGATTATGATGCCAAGGCTTGGGAGAAAAATGAGTTGAACATCACTGCCGATCATCAGCGTGTGGATATCGTTGAGGCTGATAAGAAGCTTACCGACAATACCCGTGCGGGAGATCCGTTCCCTGGAACATCTAATGTAACCCAATGTAATCTGACTTCCTGGGCGGGTGGCAAGGTGATGTCACTGGATGATATCGAGGAGAAGGATGGCGTCATCAATCTCATGCTCGGTGGACTGAACCTGAAACTGAATACACCTGACGTGAAGGTTACTGAGGTCCAGGATAGCAGTATTGTGGTAGGATGGACAGATGTGCCGGTTGCCAAGCGATATGTTCTGAACATCAGCTCAGTGGTGAATGGAAAGAAAGAATCTCTGCCGCTCTATAATAATAAGGTGTATACAGCAGCACAGCCTTCTCTTCATGTTGAGGGCTTGAGTCCTGAAACCACCTATGAGATTACCTTGCAGGCAAGCCGTGGCTCTTATTCTTCTGATGTCTACACCCAGCAGTTCACTACTGCCGCTATACCTTTCAGCAAGTATTATGTAACTGATGTAAAGGCTACCGCAGTCGGTAAAACAGGCTTCACGGCTTCATGGAAAGGTATGGAAGCAGCAGATGATTACGTGGTCACCCTGCATAAGTTGGTTTATGCAACAGAGGCAACTCAGAAGGGCTATGATTTCGGTAAAGAACTGGAGGGTATGCCTTCGCTTTGGGAAACCAATGGTAACCTGAGCATGAACAATTATGGCGAGGAATCACCTTGCCTCCGTCTGAACAAGATAGATACCTATCTGAAGATGGCATCTGCCGGCAACCGTATATCTTCTGTCAAGTTCTTCGCCAAGTCATCTTCTTCAACCAAGGCAACCTTGGCAGTAGAGGCTTATCAGAATAGAGAGTGGAAGCAGATAGCTACTTTGCAGGGCGGTGCTGATATGGCTTCGGGAGATACCTATAGCTATGATTTGCCGGAGTTGGCAGATTCTGTAAGACTGAATGTCATCCAGCGTACTTCCGGTGCTTTCTATATCGATGATGTGCTTTTGGGATGCAATGCATTGATTCACGAACCGGTGGCAGCCTACCAGAAGGTTTCTACCAATGGCAAAACCGAGTTCGCATTCTCAGGTCTGGAAACAGATGCTACCTATGCGCTGGTAGTAAATGCCAGCAAGAAGGGTGAACTTTCTTACAGTTCCAAGGAACTCATCGTGACACCGGCAAGTTCTACGGGTATCAGTTCCGTCACAGCCACCCCGTCACGTAATGGACAGAAAAGATTCTACGATCTCAATGGCCGCAGGGTTTCTGCCAAGGAGATGCGTCATGGCATTTATATCGTGAAGCAAGGAAACAGCGTATATAAAATCGTGAGATAGTAAATATTAGTATTAATTTTTAAAAAAGTGTAAGTATGAAGAAACAATTACTTTTTGCGGCTATGCTTATGTTGAGCGCAGTGCCAGCGGTTTCAGTATCAGCTGCCCAGCCTTTTGCGGCTGCAGCAGAAGAGGGTCAGACTCTTGCAACTCAAGAGCAGTATGATGCACTTGTGAAGTCTATCGCAGACGTGCAGCAGAACATCGACGCTATGCTGAAGGAAATCAACGACAAGTATCCTGATGCAGAGGATACCAAATACTCGTTGAATTTCAACAAGGAAAGTCTTGATAAGATAGCAGATGAGGCTAAGGCAAAGTTTGTAGCAGGGACGCTTACTGCAGCTGAGGTTGAAAGCTATCAGGCTTCTGTAAAAGAGATAGCAGAAGGTATCAAGGATGCTGTGAAGAATGCAGAGCAGGAGGTTTATTCTTTCCAGGTGAATACCTGCTATCAGAATGCTGCTATGCATAAGTCTGAGTGTCTGGGACAGGTTCCTGAGAACGTGCAGAATTATTATGCACCAGCTTTCGAAGAACTGGATGCTGACATGATGCAGGTTTATATGCCTATCATGATGGGTAGTCCTGTAGAGTCAGCAGAGCAGGCTAAGAAGATGTGTGACCAGTTTGATGCTATCAGCAAAAAGGCCGATGCCCTCTTGGCTGCATCAAAGAAAGCCAGCACTTTGCTGGAAGACATCACTGCAACGCTCGCTTCATTGGATGCAGAAATAGCAAAGATAAAGAAGAATTTCCCAGAGTATGACCTTTCTGCGGTAAATGAATCAGCAGAGTATTGGAAGAACCTTGCTGCTGAGTTTGCTCAGGCACCTGCCGAGGGTGCTGACCTTTATACTGAGAAGCAGATTGCCGATTTTGCTGTGGAGTTTGGTTATTTCAAGGAGAATGTCTCTGGTGTGTATGCTCAGGCACAGAAGGATGAGTGGATGGCGCAGTTCAACGCAAAGTATTATCCAGCATCTCAAGAGATGGATGGGTTGATCTCTCAGCTTAATACAGAGTGTCCAACAGTAAAGGATAAGTACTTTACCAAGTTGGATGACCTCAATGTAGAGATGACTCAGATGTATATGAAGCTTTATCAGGATGAGTTGACTCAGGAGCAGTTCAACGCGATGTTGGCTAGAATTGACGCTATTCTGGCTGAGGGTCAGAAGATTGTAGATGAGGCTAAAGAGGCTGAGAAGGTTGCAACCGGCATCAGCGGCATCACTGTCAGCGAGGCTGCTAAGGCTGGCAAGGTTTACTCTATCGACGGCAAGCGCGTAAGCAAGTCTGCCAAGGGTCTTGTCATCATCAATGGCAAGAAGGTGATTTTAAAGTAAGTTATATATCTTCTCTCGAGCCCATGAAGTAGGGCTTAAAATAGACTTCATTTCGGCTCCCTCGGTCTTTGTGCTGAGGGAGCTTTTTTTTGCTTATCCTGAGCAGAAAAGCGCAAACTAAGTTAAATATTCATAAAAGTTTGAGATTAAAACTCGTAACCTACACATAATCAAATAAAAATGTGTAATTTTGCAGTCCGATTATTTC
>ERZ1035025.434-NODE-434-length-28653-cov-13.622386_pt1 | contig 28653 bp, 37 predicted proteins | sample MGYA00520619_ERZ1035025 | MGnify/ENA primary metagenome ERZ1035025 (study PRJEB33766, sample SAMN09781742) | gut metagenome | biome: gut microbiome | host: Homo sapiens | place: Madagascar | study: EMG produced TPA metagenomics assembly of the PRJNA485056 data...
GGGTGCAAGATAGGAGGACAATCATGGAAAAACACATTATGGGAGAAAATGGAATTAGCTATACTTTAGGAGAGGATGGTCTGTATTATCCAGACCTATATCTCCCGGAAGAGACAGAGTATCCGATTGGAAAGTATGGAATGTTGAGAAAGACATATTTGCAGGAGCATCGGAAAGGACTATATCTGGAGCTGGTGCTTGCTGGAAAGTTAAATAAACATTTGCATCAGATTAACGAAGAGTGTAATCAGATGATGGACAGACTGGTGGAGCAGATGCAAGAAAGGCAAGGCGTGACGGAAGAATTGAAGATGCAGGATCAGATGGCATGGGTTGGGAGAATGAATAATATCCGGGCTTGTGCGGAGGAGATAATCTATGAAACATTCATATTTATGTCTGATTACGATTATAGAAAATCATTGATATGAGGGAATTGCTTTGTTATAATAACCAAGTGCATAAATTAAGAAAAATAATAGAAAATTATATAGTACGATATTAGGAGGAAAAGCTATTTCATCTTTAACTTGACATTTATGAATTGATTCGGAGTTATCGTAATCTTAAAACATTTGGAAAGCGCAGATTTATCGTGTGAATTAATATTCCTCATGTTTGAGAGGAATATTTAGATACCTTATTTTGGTGCAAGCAAGAACGGCTTTTGACCTTTTGATTCGGATCTCATAGTATGGCTGTATATAATTTATGGAATTTGGAGATTGCCAAAATGGAAAAAGAAAAAATTTTTGGAGATATAAAAGAAAAATTTTATGATATTGATTTGGGAACAGAATCAAGTATTGTTGTTAATGGAGATTCTTTAGAGTTGCTAAATAAAGTGCCAGATCATTCAATTGCTTTGATTTTAACGGATCCACCATATCATTCCACTAAAAAACGTAATATTGTAGGCGATACAAGCTTTTCAAAAGATTCAGATTATATTGAGTGGATGAAAAAGTATGCAATTGAGTGGAAACGGGTACTGAAGCACAATGGAAGTATTTTTTGTTTTTGTTCGTCAGCTATGTCGGCTCAATTACAAATAATGTTTTCGCAGTACTTTAATATTTTATCGGAAATTACGTGGACTAAACCTAACGCGCCAGGATATGATGGCTGGAAACAAAAAATGAAAAAAGAATCATTAAGACAGTGGTATCCACATTCTGAAAGAATTATTTTTATGGAAAATGCAGTAGACGGAAATCTTTTTAAAAGTTATTTTGGAAGCCAATTAACTGCTTGGAGAAAAAGTGTTAAGATGTCTACAATAAAACTAGCAGAAATTACAGGGGCATATGGAAAAGTAAATCATGGTGGAGCAGTTGCTAATTGGGAAGCAGGGAGAAATATTCCGAGCAGAGAACAATATGAAAAAATAAAGGCTGCGTTAACAGGGGCGGGAGTAGAAGATATTCCTGATTTTGAGGATATTATAAGACCATTTAATGTAAATAAAGACGTGGAATTTACTGATGTATGGACATTTGAAAATGTTCGGCAATATCGTGGAAAACATCCAGCAGAAAAACCAGTTGATTTATTAAAACATGCCATTAATGCAACAACTTATCCTGGAGATATTGTGTTAGATTGCTTTGCAGGTTCAGGTTCAACAGGAGTTGCGGCATTAGAACTTGAGAGAAAAAGTATATTGTTTGAAATAGAAGAAAAATGGAGTAACTATGCGGCAGATAAGATGCAGAGCGTAGAATATTTTGCAAAAGGGAAAGTCGGAAAATAATCCGACTTTCCTAATTTTTTACTAGAATTTAAAAGAATCCATTCTCTTTGTTTGCATCTAGAACACTTTGCATCCATTCTAGAGTAGGATATATACCAGAGTCTTTTACTACAACATTACAGAAATGATGTCCCCAACCAAGGTTATACGGTTTATGATTAAATGCACCATATTTCAGTTCGTTTATATGAAATAGATTCACTTGTGTAACTGTTAGGTCGGGAACTTCACGACCTTCTGGTTGTGCTACTTTATTTAAAAATTCATTTCCTGAAAGTTCTTTTAGACAAAGAGGACAAATTGTACAGTTGTTTTCATTTATAATTCGCATTTCTTTTAATTTTTGATAATCGAGTAAACCGTTGGCTTCGCAACGCTTAAGTATTTCAGATTTTCGGAATTGGGCATCTTCCAAGGTCATACCATTTTCAGAGGCGACTTTTATACTGTCAAAGCAAAGCCAATATTCAGCTTCAAGTTGAAGACGACATTCTTGTATTGTTAATTTACGTGCATATTCATATAAGCGAATTCCTGCACCTTTGGGAGACTGGGAAGCAAAGCCTAAGTTTATTTTTTTGGAACGAGTTGAATCAAGAGCTGTTGTAGCAGGCACTCTTGCAACAAAATTTCCACCTAAAGGTTTTTCACGGCTATTGGCAGGTGTCCATTTTAATTTTTCAGGATTATATTTATCCCAATCTGAACGTGTTTCGTAAAAAACTAAGCAGTTATCCCCAAGAGATAAATGATTATTATCGAGGAACTGTGTTGGATTTCCTGAGTTGAAGTAATCTTTAGGTGAGATAAGTACGATGTATCCCTTCTCAAATTTATTTTCTAGAGCCAGTGTTCTTAAATTTTCATCTCTAATCCATTGATGGAATGGAATAAGAACAGTGTTATTTCTGCTAACTCTGTTTTGAAAGATAACATCATCATCAGCACCCCTAGTTTGTCCAGTTTTGCTTATTTTTCTTTCAAGTAGTTCTGGTAATTTGGGTAGTTTCTTAGCCATAGTTTTTACCTCCTGAGTTAATTATTTGTTTCGGTGCGTATTTTATCAACCAGTCTAAAAAGTTCAGTTAGTGAAATATTAAAGCCGTCAGCAATTTTTTGTATATTATTTATTGAAATATTACGATGACCGTTTTCTACAGAAGCGTAATAGGTTCGATCCATATTTATATGTAATGCAAATTTTTCTTGACTAATTTTTTGAGAAATTCGTAATTGTTTAATTGCCATGCCAAAATATAATTGAATATTCATAAAATCACCTCTTTTTTATCATAAAATTAAGAAGATTATAAGACAACGGATTATAAGTCACAAAATGTTTTGTATATAAATCAAAATAGAGTAGCAGCTATTGACAAAATGAATAAAAACTGATAAATTTAATAAAAAATAATAAAGCTGCTAAAAAAAGCAGCCAGAAAGGAGACGGAATGAATATTAACAAACAATTGTTGGAGGCTGCAAATCTTAATCCAACAAAAAATAGTAGACAAGAATATATTTTTACGTTATGTGAGTATATAGAAAAGAATGAATTAACATTGCCTTTATATCAAAGAGATGTTAGTTGGACATTGGCAAAATGTGTTGAATTGTTAAATTATCAACTTTTAAGTAAATCTCCCATATCTGCAATTTCCATTAACATAATAAATAATACAGAAAAGGAATTTGCAGTACCACAAGTTTCTTTTGTAGAAAGGGAATTACTTTCTGAAACTGTAAGAGGGCAGATGTCTGTTGTAGATGGGCAACAGAGGCTAACAACAAATTATAAAGCATATTGCAACCATCCAGATTTAAAAAGTGTAGTGTTAGATTTAGGAAAGGGAGAATTTGTTATAAATGCGGAAGCATATCGGAAAAATCAGGTGCCAGTTGGTGTGCTCTTGAATAAAGATGATAACAAACTAATTGCTTATACAGAAAAAAATAAAGCTTTGGCATCACCAATGGTAGTAAATGCGTTACTACAGATTAGAAATAAAATAAAGACTTACCAATATACAATTAATTTTGCAACAGATCTTACCGAAGATGAGCAGATTAACTGGTTTGAGGTCTTGAATAATGCAGGAAGTCGTGTAAGTATTATTCAAATGAGATTTTCTAAATTGAAAGCACATGGTATTGATGTGTATACACAATATACGCATGTATATCGTAATAAGGTACAAGAATATGGATATGATTTTTTTACACCGCAGAAGACAAATGTCTCATATTCAATTGCAGCATTAAATCCAGCGTATGAAGTGCTTGTTTCTGGTAAGCATTCGAATAATTTTGCACCTATTTCATCTGACACAAAAGAAAATCAGCTTTGTAACTTAGAGCCAGATAAATTAAAAGAATGTTTTGAAATGACATTAGAGGCTTTGGAAAGGGCTTTGAAGTTTATAGAAAATAATGATTTAGAAAAATATAATCGTTCTGATTATGTGAATTATCTTATTGGATATTTTGTGTTCCATAGAGAAGATATTTCAGATAAGCAAAAGGAGGAGTTGATAAATTGGTATAATGGCGTTGAATTTACTAATAAATCAAATACTGCTAGGAGAAAGATTTACACAGAGCTGTTAAAGATATAAGGAAGAGGGACAAAATAAATGGAATGGTTTTTTGATGGTTTGGGTACTGAGTTGATTAGTATAATTATAGGTGTAATTTTGGGGGCGGTGACAGGAGGAACAATTGGTTATAAAATTGGGGTAAATAAGCAAAGTATGAAACAAAAACAGAAAGCTGGGACTGCTTCTAAACAGAAACAAATAGGCGAAAGAGATAAAACAATTGTATTAGATGAAAAAAATCTCAATGTTAATAATATTAAAATTAAGCAAGAACAAAAAGCAAAGGATGAGGCTTCTCAAACACAAATAGGGAGAGTTAATGTCAATGAGCGATAAACAAGTACAAAAGGCTGGAAACAATGCACAGCAGATGCAGGCTGAAATAATTAATATAACGAATGTTTCTGGTATAGATGAAAAGAGAGCACGCGAGATTTTTAATGAAATGTATGCTATAGCAAGAAAGGACTTTACACAAGATGCTTATCAATGTGCAAACGAAAGAGTTGCAAAATTTGAAGAAGCACTTATGCCTAAAATGTTAAAAGTAGAAGGGGCATTACAAAAATTTTCTGATCCTTCATTTCAATTTCTTATAACAGAGGCACATAAAACAGCAGCATCAACAGAAAGGGAAGCAGATTATGACTTACTTTCGGAATTACTGTTACATAGAGTAAAAAAGGATAAGGATAGAAAAGTACGTGTGGGCATAAAAAAAGCAATAGAAATTGTTGATCAAGTAGATGATGATGCTTTATGTGCTTTGACTGTTGCGTATACGATAGAACGATTATTTCCAGCGACGGGATCAATCATACGAGGATTAAATGTTTTAGAGAATGTATTTTCAAAATTGTGCTATACAAATTTGTGCCAAGGAAAAGAGTGGTTAGATCACTTAGAAATTTTAGATGCAGTGAGATTAGATCATATTAGTTCATTGAAAGATTTAGATTTATTTTATGCGGAACAATTAGATGGTTATGTATGCGTAGGAATAAAAAAAGAATCTGAGGATTATCAGAAAGCGTTATCTTTATTGAGTAGTGGCAATTTGCCAAGAGAATTGTTATGTGATCATGAATTATTAGAAGGGTATGTTAGACTGCCTGTTATTAATAAGAAACAAATAGGTTCCTTGAAATTAGTGAACAAACAAATATCTTCTGGAAAGTTAGTAGAGCTACCTAGTGAAATTTCAAATGAACAACGAAGTATTCTTGAGCAAATATATGACTTATATGATAAGAATGAAGAACAGAAGAAAATGGTAACAGAGAACTTTTCTTTAGAATGGAAAAAAAGAGAAACACTCAGTTTATTACTAAAATGGTGGAATGATATTCCAATGGCATTTGACATAACTGCTGTTGGAACTGTATTAGCCCATGCAAATGCACAAAGATGTGATAGCAGCATACCCCCGTTAGAATAAAATAAAGGTTGTCAAGTATTTCCCTAACAGTTATAATGAAGTGGCAACAAATTGGCAACAGAAAATCAGTGAGCCAAAATAATATATGCAACAGAAATAAAATAACGGCGAAAAAGATACAAAACTTAAACAAATATATTTAAGAATATCTTTGGATTTGCCGAATTTGAATAATGTACATATCACAGGGCACACCCTATTATCCTGTAAAAGGCAAAAATGATTATCCTGACAGCAACAGAGAGTAATACCGCAGCGTAGCTCTGTTGCTGTTCTTTTTTGTCATTTCTGCCCCGGTTACACAGGATTCTGACTCAGATAAAATGAGGCGTAAATAAGCAACGTGATATCGGCAAAAGCTGTAAAAATCCACGTTGAATTTTACAGCTTTCTGTATATAATAGAAGTAGACGAAACATCACTGCGTGAGTTTGCTGCGGAACTACAAGGGCATGGGTAACACTGCGAAACGTTGATATTTCCTGGTGTTGCAGGGTGTGAGTGATGATTTGGATGATGCTGCGAAAGTGACATTGCGATAGTGCTGCTGTGTAAGATGATACTGTTATATGGGACGCGATAGAAGTTGGGTTGTCAGGATTACCACTGCGGAATGTGCTGTGGAATTGCGCTGCAGTGCCGGAGGAGTTTGCTGTGTGGCTTTGCAGTGTGGTTTTGCAGTGGGATGTGAGGATAGTGAGGATACTGGATTTTACCCTTTGAGGATAATGTGGTGTGCCCCGGAACAGTACATGAGCCAAGAAATGCTGAATTTAAGGCGTTTCTTGGCTCGTTTTTGGTTGCGTGACAATCAAATGACAATAATTTTGGAAATTACTCATCTATATTATCTTCAAATTCTACAGCAGTTTCTTCAAAGCGTAAAGATAAGTATTGTTTTATGTTTGCTATAACTACAGATATATCGTTTATTATAGAATTACCATTGCTAAGATTGTCATGATAAAAATTTTTATATCGTGTTTCCTTGTTAACTTTTCCATTCGCTTTATCTGGAATAAGGTATTTTTGAATGTTAGTATCCAAATCACTCATTAGCTCTGGAGAAAACAATATTAAGTGATAGTTTTGAAACCAATATTGTTCGTCGGTAAGAATCTTTAAAGTATCTTTTTGAGCTTGGGTGAAAAAACCATCCTTTAAGTAATATGAAATTAGTACTTGATTTTGAGATTCTAACACAAGGTTTGCCATGTTTGTAAGTAATGTGTCGAACCCATAGCATTTTAATGCAAAGTAGAAATACAGTTGCTCATCATGTAAAGGTTTATTAAGTGATTCCTTATAACGCGCATATAAAAAGTCTTTGATACAATTGTTATCAAACGAATTCATGCTGTTAAAAATATAGGATGTATATAGTAAAGATTCAGGTGCCAATTTTAATAAGAAGAATAGTTGGTGATAGTCGTATGATTTCATAGCATATTTATTAAAGTCAGTTTCCTGAAAGTGTTTTGCTTTAAAAAAGTTAGTAACAAAAATTCGTTTGCTTTTTTCATCTGATAAACTTGATAAGCGGTATATTAATTGATTCAGAAAAACTAACTTGTGTGGTATTGATAGAGCGTGTTTCCGTGAGTTTTCATAGTCTTTTAATACTTCAAGATTCCAATGTCGAATAGTTGCTTTCCAGTATCTAGTTAAAATGTTATAAGAATTATATGTCTCATAATTCCAAATCTCATATTTTTTTTCTTTTCTGCTAAAGTCAAATTTTTCAAGTGCATTGTCAAAAATGTTAATAATCTTTTCAATATCATTTTCATAGCAAAAGAAATAGAAGTCATCAGAAAAATAATTAAATTCGCAATTTATATTATTGCCATCAATGTAGTCTTGTAGTTCTTGGCTTATTTTTGAAAGTACATATTCAGCAAAATATAGGGATAAGTAGTTTCCCATTAATAAACCACTTGTGCGTCCGTTATATAGAGAGGATAAAACATTATCCATAAGACTGTAATTATCTAAATCAAGATAATGGGTATATATTTTTCCGTAGTATTCGTTTATATCAAGTTTTAATAAACAGTCATATGTACACAACTTTATAAAATCTTCATCTAATTGTTCGTTGAACTGCCCAGCGACAAAATCACCAGTATCTATATTTGCGCAAAGTCTTTTATGCTGAGAGTCCATACTATTTATATCGTTAAAATTAGGTAGATTGCAATAATAGTAGTAAGCACGTGTAAAATTTAAGACATTCGGTATTTTTATGGTACGATATTTATCGCCGTCTTTTTTTATTCTATAAGTTATTGGTGTTGTCCAACACAAATTGGATGTATCAAAAGATGAAATATCTGATGGATATGATAGGTTATCAATATTAATAAAGTGTCGAATAGTATTTTTAAAATTGTATAAGTTATTTAAGTTCATAGGGATTCTCCATTTCTTTATTCCTTCTTCGGTTTCCTCTTTCTCTTCACATATGAGAAATCCGGAAACAAGTCTTTTAGTAACTCAGCAGTTTCTGCTGCCTTTTCATCCTCATTCAGATTCTGAACCAGTAGTTGGTCGTCATCATCAAGATTCAACGAACCAGTATATTCCTTATCCGACTCTATTGGATTCATTGGAAACTTTATCTCTTTGAGATAATATTCTGTTTCGGTTATTTCGCCATCCTTCAGTTTATCTCGTAGGCGTGCCCAATACTCAACCATCTTCTTGAAGTTATCAATGTCTTCCTGTGGGCGGGGACCGGCACTTGGAAGCCGTTCTTCAAATTTGAAGCATACTTCGCCATCTTTTATAGTGGGACGTAGTCCGTATGCCCATTCGATATCAAACAGCACATGGAGCGCACTGAAGATATTGGCAACATCCGGGTCTGATAATGCATAGAAACTGACACCTAGATTGTTGGCGATATTGAGTAAAGTCGCTTCGTCCGGATATCGGTTTCCAAGCTCGTAATTTCGGATTGTAGATTCGTTTAGTCCGCATTTATCTGCCAATTCCTTTTGTGTCATTTCTGCTGCAATTCTAAAATTCCTAATTAAAAAGCCAACCCGGCTGGTGAATTTTTCGCCCATTTTAACTGCTCCTTATAAGTGCAATGCGTGTTGTAGCATGCACGAAAACACGAGGTACAAATCATGCACTTGCATAGATTATAACATCAACAGTACAAAAGTGAAATGTTTTTTTGCTAAAAAGCATTGGAAGTACAAAAATGAACTGTTGATATAAAACACAACAAGGACGTTCAGAAATGAACTGAATAATAAAGCGAAAGAGAGGAGGCCCTTGCTTATGGAGAACAAACGATTTTAGACAGCACAGGATGTCATGGAAATGCTGGAAGTATCACTATCCTATGCATATAAGTTGATACGTCGGCTGAATGCAGAAGTTGAGTCAGAAGGATTTGTGACAATAAAAGGGTGTGTAAGTACGCAGTATTTTATTGAACGAATCTACGGACTGTCCATAGATAAGGAGGTGGGATAGATGGCGGTTATCAAGAACAAAAAGACCGGAATGTGGGAGGTTAGGACCTATTATAAGGATTTGACCGGAGAAAGGAAGCAGAAGACAAAGAGGGACTTTGCTAAGAAAAGCGAAGCCCTCGAATGGGAACGGAACTTCAAACTGAAAGAGAATCAGAGCATCAGTATGAGCTTTCAAAGTTTCGTGGATATTTATTTAACGGATTTAGAGCCGAGAATAAAACGCAATACGTTTCTGACAAAGAAGCACATTATTGAGACTAAGATTCTGCCATATTTCGGGAAAAGGAAGCTCACAGATAAACAAAAAGAAATTGAGGTAGCTCAAAAAGAGGCTGACAAGTGGATGATGATAACAGACACCGCAAAATGGCAGACGGAGCAGGCACAGATTAAACTGGAGGAGGCAGAAAAGCTTAAGAAGGAACTTCTGGGAACCGTAGATGGCGATGATTATCTGAAGGAGCAGGTGATAGAGCTGAGGTATCAGAACCAGATGCTTCAGGAGGAGAACCGAAGCCTGAAGGATAAGCTGGAAAAGGCGTATAAGTTTATGAAGCAGTTTGTGCTTGGTGGGATAAATCTGCTGGAGAAGTTTTTGGAATGGATTGGGGAGAAGGTTAGAGATGTGGGGAGAGGGAGGTGATACCCCCCACGTCATCCTTCTCTTAATCTGAGCATACGACTAATTTTCATAATCTTTTAAAGTCATTCCTTGTGAATTACGCCAGGCTGTTTTGCCATTTGTACTATTACCAGAAATAATACTTGCAGCGGTAGAAGGACTACTAAAAATATAATCTTTGGTAAAGGTAAAAGCAGAGTCTATTATATTTTCGGATATCAATTTGTTACGTTTATCAAGAAGACTTTTGGTAAGTGATGAATTGGCCTTTTTAGAAAGAATTGAATTTTTAAAAACTACAAAACCATCCGCGGTAGTAGTGCCAGTTGCTTTATAATCTTTTCCTTCGAAAACAAAGATTTCGAGATCATTATTTGTTTTTGAAGAAATAGCTGTTGCTTCGAGCACTTTGTGTCCGACAGCACTCAGTAAAAGTTTGGCATTATTTATAAATTCCTCCATTTCTGCCCGGTCAGCTTCGGATAAAGAAGACTGGGTGGGAATATTGGAATTTTCAAGCTGATATCTTCCTGCTTCTTTGGCAATCGTGTACATACGATTTTCCAGATATTTTACATGTGCCTTGTTTAAATTATTGTCTTTGCTAATAAAGACGACGCATTCATGCCAAAAATCTTTTTCTTTTAAATGAGTTAATAGACGTTCATAAATATTTTCAGCCTCGCCTATGTAAACTCTATATGTATCTGTTTCGTCCGATTTACCAAATAGAAAGTATATACCTGTGTTTTTTAATTCTTCACGATCAGAGCTTTCTTTTACGCAATTTCTTGGTATTTTATAAGCTTTGCCTGTCCAATTTGATAATTCACACATCCATCTTCCGTCAGCTATACCTTCAATAAGAAATAGACGTATTGATTTTCCATAGTTCATATTATTAATCCTTTCGCAAAAAGTAAAGCATATCTACATTTATAAGTACCATAATGGTTTAGAACCATCGATGTATTTTTTGTGATTTTTATCGTCACGGCATGTGTATTTCACCGGAGGTGTACTGTTGCCACATATTCGTCTGCATAAAATATCTATTTCGTAGTCGGAATCAATAAAGTATCTAATCCATCCTTGAATGTATAAAGAAGGTGGATTATAATTGCTATCTCCATTGAAACCATATTCTTGTTCAATAATGAATAATTGAGCTAATATTGCTGTTACTTCTAAAGAGCCTATGTGTTGATTAAAAGCGTAATGTTGTAATGGTTTAATTGCAACTAATGGGTCTTCACCGTAAAATATCCTATCAAAGGCTTCTAATAGTTCATAACGAAGTTCGGGATGTTCACGTACTCGTAATTTCAAGTCTATGAGTATTCGGAGATGATTGGGTTTAAAAGGTCTTTTGCCATCTTCTTCTAACCATACTTGTATATTGGTTTTGGGATCGTAGGAAGAGTATTTTTTTGATAAAACAGAAGGCCTTAATAAATAAATTCTCTCTCTTTTGGATAAATATATATCTTCTTCGGTATCAAATGGTAAATCTTCAACAATGGAAAACATTTTATCATAATTCATTGCTCAGCCTCCTTAAAAAATTCATTAATATCAACACTAAGTACATTTGCAATCTGGTTCAATACAGATATAGAAAGACTCTTATCACAGCCGGCGGCCTCGATTTTTGATAGATAGCTGATGCTGATTTTTGCCCGCTCTGCAAGTTGTACTTGTGTTAATTTGGCTTGTTCTCTGTAATGTTTTATATTTGCACCGATAACGCGATATAGGTCTGTATCGTTTTTGAAATGCATACCAGTACCTCTTTCACTATTTGTGAATATTATCGCATGAAATACAGTTTAAACAAATTTACTTATAGTGAAAGAAAATTGCTATGGATTTTCCAGAAAAATTGAGTTACAATAAATAAATCAAAATAAAAGGAGGTATGTCTTATAAGTTTACAACCAAATAATTTTAGGCTTGAACCAACAACAGTCTGGTCCTTTCCGGACAGAGGAAGTTGGGCAACGCATTCAGGAAAGTATAGAGGTAATTGGTCTCCGTATGTACCAAGAAATCTGATACTTAGCTATTCAAAGCCGGGAGACTGGATCTTAGATCAATTTATGGGTAGTGGAACAACCTTAGTTGAGGCAAAGCTACTCAATCGTCATGCGGTAGGTGTTGACATCAATCCGCAATCCGTTTCAATATCTGAAACAAATTTACAATTCCAATATGAATCCAATTCAAAAATATTTACACGAAATGGGAATGCCACAGATTTGCATTTTATCAAAGATAGTCGAATTGACTTTATCTGTACGCATCCACCATATGCAAATATCATTAAATACAGTAAAGGGATAGAAGGGGATATCTCATTGCTTGCTGTTGATGATTTTTTGTCTGAAATGAAAAAGGTAGCAGAGGAATCATTTCGAGTTCTGAAAAAAGGCAAAATGTGTGCTGTTATGATTGGGGATGTAAGAAAATATGGAAAAGTAATTCCTTTAGGATTTCGTATGATGGAATGCTTTTTGCAGGCTGGATTTATGAATAAAGAGATTATTATTAAAGAGCAGCATAATTGTTGTTCCACTGAGTATTGGGAGACAAAAAATAATAATTTTTTACTTCTGGCACACGAGTACATATTTGTTTTTCAGAAGTAAGGCAATTCACAAAGAGTGAAAGTTTTGGTTGTTATTTTGTATGTTTGCAAGTATAATGGATATGTAGAAGGTTGCCCGTTATGGACATAGAGAAGAGGAATCAAAATGAGTAATTCAAGTATCGCTCCTTTTGTGAAATGGGCTGGCGGTAAGCGTCAGTTAATTCCACAAATAAAGGAAAGAATGCCTGAAAAGTACAATGATTATTATGAGCCATTTGTAGGTGGCGGTGCAGTTGCATTTGAATTGCTGCCTACAAATGCTCTGATAAATGATATCAACAAGGCGTTAATAAATGCGTATAAGCAGATATGTAATGCACCGGAAGCATTTTTAAGGGCTGTAAATAAGCTTGATAAAGAAATGTGGGAAGATGGCAAGAAATACTATTATTCTCTGCGGGAGTATTACAATGATAAGCTGATGAAAGCAGAATATGATGTGGAGTTGGCTGCGTTGTTTGTATTTATCAATAAGCATTGTTTTAATGGTTTGTACCGGGTAAATGGTAAAGGATTATTTAATGTTCCGTATAACAATAGTCGCAGGGCTTCTGTTGATGAAGAGGTTATTATGGAGACTTCAAAGTATTTGCAAGGCGTAACCATTATAGATGGTGATTTTGAAGTAGCATGTAAGGATGCAAAAAAAGGTGACTTTATATTTATCGACAGTCCGTATGCACCATTGAATCCAACATCTTTTGAATCATATACCAAAGAGGGATTTGATATAGAAAGCCATAGACGATTGGCGAAGCTTTATGATGAATTAACAGCCAGAGATTGCTATTGCATGCTCACAAACCATAATACGAACTTGATAAATGAGTTATATGGTAATAAGGGCTACAGAATAGATGTGGTAAGCGTAAAGCGTATGATTAATTCAGATGCATCGAATAGAGTTGGTGAAGAAGTGATTATATGCAATTATTAAGGAGATAAAGCAATGGGATATTTTGATGAACAACAAAGAATAGTTGATTATGTCACTCGCGATGGTATGATAATAGAATTAACACAAAATAAGGATAATCTGAAAAGTAATTATCAGGTATTAGAGACTTATGCAGATTCTTCTCAATTGGCAATAAAATATCCTGGATATAAGACAACTAGAGCTAAATGTGATTATTGTGTATATTTAGTAGACGAAGATGGTGAACATCCTATTTCTCATGTTGAGATTATGACTGATCTATATAATAAAACTACTATGCAAAATTATAAGCATATGAAACAGTATATTGAGGATGTTGCGACAATAGGTCGTGATATTAATATAGATATATCTTTACTCTCGGCATTTGAATATGGTTTTTCATTTGAAGTGTTGACCGATTTGATGTTTTATATTGCAATTCAAGAAGATATCAATTATCCAGAGGAACGTTTCCAAGGAAGAAAAATGTGTTTTTATAGGTATCTTGAAGCAATATACTGTAAAGTACATACTAATCATCAAATAGAAGAAGCGATAAATAAAGCTGTTGCGTATGGATATATACCTAGAAATTGGAATGATGTAGGAGAATTGTATAATATCGTTTCAAGAATAAAACGTTAATTATAGAGAGGCGAAATATATATGAATCAAGTTTGGGGTTCAAAGGTGCCATTATATTTCGAGACAGAAGAATCACAGTTGGTATTAGGTGATTCTTTTAAAATTCTAACAAAGATGAAACCGGAATCTGTTGATATGATATTTGCGGATCCACCCTACTTTTTGAGTAATGACGGCATTACCTGTCAGGGTGGTAAGATGGTTTCGGTAAATAAAGGCTCATGGGATAAGCTTTCAGAAAGTGGAACCAGCGTCGAAGAAAAACATAAGTTTAACAGAAAGTGGATTAGGTTATGTAAGAAAGTACTCAAGCCGAATGGCACAATATGGATATCAGGAACATTACACAATATTTATTCGATTGGTATGGCATTGGAGCAAGAAGGCTTCAAGATAATAAACAACATAACATGGCAGAAAACAAATCCACCACCAAACTTAGCATGTCGATGCTTCACACATTCTACGGAAACCATTTTATGGGCAAAGAAGAATGATAAGAAGTCTCGGCATTTTTTTGATTATCAGAAGATGAAAAAAATGAATGGTGGAAAGCAGATGAAGGATGTGTGGACTGGAGCTTTGACGAAACCATCAGAAAAGACAGAAGGTAAGCATCCGACACAGAAGCCAGAATATCTGCTTGAGAAAATAGTGTTGGCATCTACGGAAAAAGGACAAGTTATTTTAGATCCTTTCTGTGGATCCGGAACTACCGGAGTAGAGGCAGTGCGATTTGGGCGGAAGTTTGTTGGAATAGATGTAAGCGAAGAATACTTGGAGATATCCAAAAGGAGATTGGAGAAGGTAAAAATAGATGCGAAAGAACATTGAGATATCTGATGAAAAGATAAATGAATTTTTAGAACAGTTTTATAGCTATTTTGAAAGTGGATATGCATTTGAAGAATTTTTGAAAGTGTATCTTGAAAAGATTGGTCTTGATGAAGTTGTTGTTACACAGCGTTCCTCGGATGGAGGAATTGACTTGGAGGCTGTAAGATATGGCGTTGGTGGATTTGCTGGGGCAGACGCTGTTGATTATTTTGTTCAAGCAAAGAGAAATAAACCGGGAACGACAATTCCAATAGAAAAAGTGAGAGCACTTAGAGGTGTGATGCCTTCGGGAAGTAAAGGTATATTTATTACGACTGCAAGTTATTCGAAGAAGACGGAAGAATTTGTGGATGCAGACCCATCACGTCCGATAATTCTTATAGATGGAAAATCTCTTGTTGAAAGCTGTATTGATAACGAGATTGGTTTTGTATTTACACCAGTATTCAGTAAAAATGCCATGGATGCATTGAAGGATGAATGTGATGATTTAGTAAAAGAAGATGGAACAGTAGTAGAAGAGAATGAGGGTGTTAAGCTGGTCGTAGATAAGCAGATTTCTGCTAATGACATTCGAGCAAGAATACTAAGATTACCGAAAGCGGTTTCTAATTTGTTACCATATGATGCACATAAAGTTAAAGTGATATTTAATGGAATGGCACCTAAAGAATTAACAATAGCTAAGAATAGAGGATACCTTGCAGGCGTAACAGATTTGTATAAGGAATCCGGATTAATTGCTGAAGATGGTTCGTACAATCCGTGTAAGGCGATATGGAAATTCTCAGAGGATAAAATAGACATTATTATAAAGGAGCACTGATAGATGAGAGATTTTGATGAATGGCTTAGTAAATTTCGTGCCAGTATTTCTAGCTACGATTATTATATAGATTTTGAGAAGGTTGTTAAAAATGTTGAGGAAATCAAGGTAGAATTGAATATTCTGAATACACTCATTGGTTCGAAAAATATTGAAGAGGATTTTGAAAAGATAATGACAAAGTATCCGGAAACATTACAGTGCATTCCGTTACTTCTTGCAGTACGAGGATATGAAATATATGCACAGGATGAAGATGGTGCATTTTTGTATAACTTCAAGAAGATGAATTACAGTGTGGAGCAGTATAAGATCTTCATGCGTAAGACAGGGCTGTTTGATATGATTGCAAATCATTTGGTGAATAACCTCGTAGATTATGCTTTGGGTATTGAAACAGGATTGGATTCTAATGGGCGTAAGAACCGGGGCGGTCATCAGATGGAAGACTTGGTTGAGAAATACATAGTGGCAGCAGGTTTTAAGAAGGATGTAAACTATTTCAAAGAAATGTACTTAAGGGATATTGAAGAAAAATGGGACATTGACTTATCAGCACTTTCTAATCAGGGTAAAGCTGCTAAGAGATTCGATTTTGTAATCAAAACGGATAAGATGATTTATGTTATTGAGACAAACTTCTATGGTGGTGGTGGTTCAAAACTCAATGAAACTGCAAGGAGTTATAAAATGCTTTCACAGGAGGCAGATACCATAGATGGATTTACATTCGTCTGGTTTACGGATGGAATAGGTTGGAAAAGTGCGAGAGGTAATTTGAGGGAAACATTTGAGGTCTTGGATACGATTTATAGTATTGATGATATGGAGAATGGGATAATGTTAGAATTATTTTTGTGATAGAAGGGATGGACATATGAAATATTATTATGATGTAGTACTTTCTTTTGCTGGTGAAGATAGGGAATATGTGGAAGAATGTGCGGATATATTGACAGCACTTGGAATTAAGGTCTTTTATGACTCGTATGAGCAAGATGTATTATGGGGAAAAGATTTATATACTTTTCTCGCAGATATATATTCTAATAAAGCGAGATATGCAATTGTTTTTATATCGCAGCACTATGTTAAGAAATGTTGGACTAAGCATGAGTTTAAATTTATTAATGAAAGAATGTTTAATAGTGAAACGGAGTATTTGTTGCCTGTTTTTTTAGATGATACAAAGTTGTGTGGTATTCCGGAAACGCAGGGATACTTGACCAATAAAACACCTTATGAAGTAGCTGTCATGTTCGCAAAAAAGATAAATAAGGATATTGATGTAGAGTTAATGAAGAGTGAATTGCAACAGAGTCTTCCAACATACGAGATTACAGTTAGGGGGAGAAATGTTCGGTTTTATAGTGCAGTGGAAGAATTTGATGCAGAGTATCCGCTTTCGTTTTTAATGGAATTGTATAAATTAGATATGTTGTATGATTTATTTATTTTACCAGCGCTTGTGCCGAATTAACATAAAATTTATTTGCATATCTTGACAGAACTTGATAAAAGAGATATATTGAAGGTGTCTGTTTAAAGTGTAGCTTTTACGCTTTGTAACATTCTATTATCTGCTGAATTAAGATATAGATAGTGACACATTGAAATGATACATATGTGCCTTCTATTTCGCTACCTTTCAGCAGGAGCGAATTTTTTATTTTAAGGAGGTATGAGTTATGAAAGAACTCACAATTACAATTCCAGTAAAATCTTTTAAAAAGTTTGACAATCCATATGATTCAAAAGCTATGGCTGCAAAGTATCAGTTCTTTGTTAATGTTGCAGATATTCCTTCTGAATGGTTGGAGTGGTTGTCGGTTAACCCAAGAGAACAGAAACTTACTACAGATGTTGCTAGAGATATTGCAAAATCATTACGTAGTAGTAAAAAGAATTTTCATGTGTTAAATAGAGGAATTTTACTCTCGGCAGAAGAGGTAACTTTTGATAACAAAGAAAAGATGGCTACAATTAAGTTTCTTAATCCCAATATGCATGGTATTGTAGATGGTGGACATACATATCGTCAAATATTAAAATATCAGGAAGAGATAAATCCAATATATGAAAAATATGTGCAAGTAGAGGTAATTACTAGTTTTGACAGTATAGAAGAACTAGCCGAAGCAAGAAATAATTCTGTGGCAGTTGATGATAAATCTATAGAGGAATTAAGAGGTACTTTTGACCCCATCAAAAGAATTATTGAAAATCAAAGAATTCAGGGTGAAAAATATTTTGATAGAATTTCGTTTAGACAAAACGAATTCTGGGGAAATAAGGATGTTAATAATATTATAGATGTTAGAGAAATTATATCTATAATTAATATGTTTAACCCTATATTGTACGATCCGATGACGCCTATTCATCCTATTCAGTCATATACAGGTAAGGCAGCAAGTTTGAATAAATTTTTAAAAATGTCTCCTCTAGGAGTTAAAGAAGAAGACCCGGAGTATAGAAATGCAGTAATTGAGAAATTGACGAAAATTATTCCAGATATTTTTAAACTTTGGGATGATATAGAGGTTAATTTTGCTAAAGTATCTAAGGAACTTAATAGAAGGTATGGAAGCAAGCCGTATTCAAATTATGGTAAAGATAATGTGAAAAAAATTTCTATGTTTTCGAATGTTGATATGGATTATACTGTACCAAAAGGAATTATGTATCCAGTTGTTGGAGCATTCAGAGCGTTAGTGTGCGAAAGGGATGGGCAGTATGATTGGACTATTTCTCCGTTTAATGTATGGGATGAGAAAAAGGAGCAGATTGTCACATCGGTTTTGGAAAGTTCGGCACAATTTGGGAATAGTCCTGATAAACTTGGAAAGTCAACATTATTATGGGATTCATTATATAATATCATACTAATCTATAGGATAACAAATGAAATGAAAAATAGGTAGGCTATGATAATGTTCTTTTGTGAAGTAGGAGCGGGAGTGAAATACTTACAACAAAATGACAATACAATCCCTAGAAAATCTACGCAATATGTAGAAACCATATAAAACTCCTTGATTCCTGCCTTAAAAATCAACGAAAAACACCACATAACAACTTTACAAAGAGGAGTTTGAGTAGTAGCCACAAGTCTTGGAACCCGCTAAATAAGCGGCTTCCGAGACTTTTTGTTTTGCTCTGCTACTATTTTGCTACGTAAACGCTGCATTGTGAGTGCCTTTAAAATCAGTATTCATCTGTAATAAAATGTCTGTAGCAAATTCGTGTTTTTCGTAACGAATTTTGCGAAATTTCCAACATGAGGCAGATATTTTGAGCAGACGAAAAATTGAACAGGCGAAACTACAATACTGGGCAGGTATGATTCATGATTGTCAGCATTCAGGCCTTAAGATAAAAGAATGGCTTGCAAACCACGGAATAAGTAAGGATACTTATTACTACTGGTACAAGAAAGCTCAAACCGTTTGTGTAGAGGCTATGGAAATGCCAGACACGCTTTCAATGCCTGAGTTTATGTCATTACCAGTTCCGGCAGAGCCAGCTAATGTGCCGGTTGAGTCGGCTATTAGATCCTATGCAGTAGTTACAATGCACATAGGTAAAGCGGGGATTGAAGCAGAGTGGGATAAACTTTTGGACTAACAGTCCAATGCAATTATAGTTCCTATAGGATATCATATAATCAAAAGAAGAGGATTGGTGTATATCTTATGGGAACTAATTTTTATTTGATGAGTAGAAATAAAAAGCTAATGCGAGAGTATTTTGCTGTTGAAACAGAATATACAATCAAGGATATCGAATATGAAATTGTAGATGAGCCATATTTAGGGTATAAGGTACATCTTTGTAAACTGAGTGCAGGTTGGCGACCACTATTTCAAAGACATAAGACTATCAGTACATTTAAGGAAGTGGAAGAATTTTGCCTGAAAAATAAGAGCATGGTAAGTATCTATGATGAATATGGCAGGAGATACACATGGAAACAATATTTCAAAAAAGTGTACAATCATAGTCAGCGTAAGGCAGAGCCAAGGAAATGGATATATGATATTGATCCTATTTTTCCAGATAATGGTCCTAGATTACATATGGCATCATGTACAGAGCAGGAAGCGGAAATATATATGCCATTCTGTCATAGAGAATACAACGAGAAGGAAAAATTGGCGAAGGAACGTTTTCATGTGCATGAAAGAATATGGAGTGATGAGAAGAGTTGGGAAGATCCAGATTATCCATTCGATTGGATAGAGGGTGAATTTTGCTAAAGGAGTTGACAACATATGTATGAACATATTGATATGAAGAAAACAGGCATCTTATTAAAATATAGAATTGAAAAAGCAGGTTATACAGTAAAGGATATACAGAAAATATTGCAGTTATCATGTCCACAGCCTATATATCGTTGGTTTAAGGGAATGATTCTGCCATCTGTTGATCATCTTTATGTATTGAGCAGGTTGCTGAAGGTACATATGGAAGATTTGCTTGTGCCTCAATGTGAAAGTATCAGAGAGGTGGAAATGTGTGTATGTACATCAAGTTATAAAAGATTATCTGAGTACTGGAAACGTTTATATATAAACAAATGTGCGTAATATCAGGAAAGGTGGATTATATAGTACAAGCTATGGATGACGAAATTAAGAAAATAGTATGCATGATAACAGAACTTGATGACTTAGCATATGCTACATATAAACCGATAGTCGAAGAAATATGTGCAAGAAAAGCATCTGAATCAGAAGTAGAATATTTGCTGGATTATATGGTTGGAATATGTAGCAGTGACAGGATGTTAGAGCTATTCAAGTGTGTATGTAGAAAGTATATATATTTATATCCAGAAATGGTTGCATCTGAAATATATACATATAAGAGTATGTATGAAGAAGCAGAAAATGATTTAACATGTGCAAATTTTGCACATGTTGATGGCAATGGAGAAAATTATTGATATTGATATATACAAAAAATATAAATTATTTGTTTGGGTTATTTTGAATGATATGTATAATCTGGACATAAAAGCAGTATGTGCAAAAAATGCACGTACTGGTATGATGATAAAAAAGTTACAGCTGCACCCTCTCCTCATCCTCATTCATATTCTGAACCTGTAGCTGGTCGTCATCATCAAGATTCAACGAAATAGTATACTCTATATTTGGGTCTGTTGGGTTCATTGGGCAATTTTCATCTTTGAGATAATATTCCGTTTCTAATATTTCTACATCCTCCAGCTTGTCTCGTAAACGTGCCCAATAAGATGAATTATATTGTCATATTTGATGTGAGAGTGAATGTTGTGAATGTAGTTGGTATATTCCACCAGCTAGAGAATTATCAGAGTAAATTATTATATGCTTTGGGGTAGAGCAGAGTCAGTTGAAAGGCTGGCTCTAATTTTTGCACTTTTTTAGCAGACTGGCGAATAACTGTGCAGTTCATATAACTTCTTAAGAAGGATTCCAAACCATGCATTTACGCACTATGAAATAATGATTCCTCTGCATGTACCCGATTCACTTTACGTACCTGAATTCGTACGTACCTGAATTATATATTGCAAACTAAGAAACAATCGCAAGAGATTGCGATTGTTATTGATGATGTAGTGATTCTGTGATATCATATAAAAATATGGTACATGAAAGCGGAGGTCAAAATGAAAGTATTGGTAATGAATTGTAGTCCTGTAAGAAATGGAGCAACAGCAGAAATTGTTAATATAGTTACTGCTCGTCTGGAAAAGAAACATGATGTTAAAAATATATGTATTGATGATTATGATATAAAATTTTGCAAAGGATGTAGAACTTGTCATAATACAGCAAAATGTGTTCAGAATGACGATGTTGATAGGATAATTGAGCAATATGAATGGGCTGATATTGTTATATCTGTCTCTCCGTCGTATTGGGCAGATGTACCAGGACAATTTAAATCTTTTATTGATAGATGCACTCCGTGGTGTAACACACATGAACCGCATGCCAAGATAAGTAGTGGTAAGAAGGGATATGTTATCGCATTAAGAACTGGACCGGGAATGAAGGAATGTGAGAGGATTATCGCAAGCATAGAACATTTCTATGGACATATGGAAATTGAGTGTTGTGACAGTCTAGGTTTATGCTCAGTGGAATATAAGGAAGATTTGGACTGTAGGAAAGAAGAAATTATAGAATTTTGTAACCAGATAGAGTAAGTGGTTTATTGTATCTTACAAATATTTCAGAAAGAGTTAAGGATAGGTGGTAAAATTGATTCGAAAAGCTACTTTAGAGGATGTTCCACAACTTGTGAGCTTGGCAATTCAAATGTGGAAATCACACACAGTTGAAGATTTAACAAAGATTTTTTGCAAACATATAATAAAAGGGAAAAATATTATTTTTCTTGCTATGTCAGAGGAACATATAGTTGGATTTGCACAATGCGGATTAAGGTTTGACTATGTAGAGGGAACTGATTCTAGTCCGGTAGGATATTTGGAAGGCATTTTTGTTTTAGAAGAATATAAAAAAAGAGGTTATGCGAAAGAATTGTTAGGAGCATGTCAGAATTGGACAAAGGATCAGGGGTGCTTTGAGTTTGCGAGTGACTGTGAGTTGGATAATGAAGATAGTCTTAGGTTTCATTTGAAAATGGGGTTTGCGGAAGCAAATAGAATTATTTGTTTTACGAAAAGATTAACAGATTTAGAGGAGTAGTATGTGATGGCAAAAAACTATAAATATAAAAAAGCAACCATAGCAGACATAGATGAACTTGTAAAAACTAGAATTATTGTACTTCAAGCAGCTAATAAACTATCGAATGATGTGGATATGTCATTAGTGGAAAAAGAATCCTATGAGTATTATAAGAACGCATTAGAAACTGGTGAGCATATTGCATATCTGGGGTATGATAACGAAACCTTTATTGGTGCAGGTGGTGCCAGTTTTTATCAGGTTATGCCGACCTACCATAATCCAACAGGTAAAAAGGCTTATATTATGAATATGTATACAGCATCGGAATATCGGAGACAGGGGATTGCAATTCACACATTGGATTTACTGGTAAAGGATGTAAGGAAACAGGGCGTATCACAGATTACTTTTGAGGCGACAGAGATGGGACGACCGTTATATGAAAAGTATGGATTTGTAAAAATGGAAGATGAAATGGAGCTGATCAAATGACAAGAGTTTATTTCGTGCGTCACGCACAGCCGGAACACGAATGGGAAGAAGACAGGACAAGACTTTTGACGGAAGAAGGTAAGAAAGATTCTGTGGTGCTATATATTATCGAACTGGACTTTGAAAGCAGCTGTAACGAAATGGAATTTGAATGTCCGAGTTACAGTTTTAAGCTGATTGGCAAACAGGAACATTGTTATATAGAGAAGGAATTTAAAGGTAAGTAGCGTGCGGATAAAAAGTAATATTGTTTTATTTATAGAAGGGTTGTAGTTATGCAATATGCAAGAAAATTAAGAAAAGGTGACAAAGTAGCGATTGTAAGCTTGTCGAGTGGAATGCTTGGTGAAGAATTTTGCAGTCATAATATTGAGATTGGTGTAAAGAGATTAAAAGAATATGGTTTGGAGCCGGTATTTATGCCAAATGCTTTGAAGGGTATTGAATATTTGCAAACTCACCCGCAAGCAAGGGCGAAAGACCTAAAAGATGCATTTCTGGATAATTCTATTGCAGGGATTATTTGTGCAATTGGTGGTGATGATACATACAGACTTTTGCCTTATCTGATGGAAGATGAAGAGTTTATAAAAGCGGTAGAGGAGCATCCAAAATTATTTACAGGATTCTCAGATACTACTATCAATCATTTGATGTTTTATAAACTGGGCTTGTCTACTTATTACGGACCAAACTTTATTTGTGATTTGGGAGAAATTGCAGATGAGATGTTACCATATACCAAAAGGGCATTTGAGAGTTATTTGGAAGGTAATGAATCTGATGAAATTATATCCAGTGATACCTGGTATGAAGAAAGAGAAGATTTTTCAAGAGCTGCAATAGGAACAGAAAGAAAAACTCATAAGGAAGAACGTGGGTTTGAACTTCTCCAGGGAAGTGAAATTTTCCAAGGAGGATTATTAGGTGGATGTTTGGAAAGCTTTTATGATGTATTGACCAATAGCAGATATGAAGATGAAAAGGAAGTTTGTGAAAGATATGATCTGTTTCCAAATAAGGAAGAGTGGATTGGGAAAATTCTATTTATAGAAACCTGCGAAGAAAAACCGACTCCTGAATTGTTTGAAAGAGAAGTGTTATTACTGAAAGAAAAGGGAGTATTCGACGTGGTAAATGGTATATTAGTTGGAAAACCACAGGATGAAGCTTATTATCAGGAATATAAAGATATTCTTATTAGGGTGATAGACAATGAGAAACTTCCGATTGTTTATAATGTGAATTTCGGACATGCTATGCCACGATGTGCGTTACAGTATGGTGCTGTTGCAAAGGTAGATATGAAGCAGAAAAAGATTTATGTGAATAGGTAGGAGCGAATACTATGGCTGTATCATATAACAAATTATGGAAATTATTAGTGGATAAAAAAATGAGCAAATCTGATTTGCGTAAAAAGGCAGAAATTGCTCCTAACACGATGACAAAATTACGTCGTGATGAAGAAGTAAGCCTTACAATCCTAAGTAAGATATGTAAGACTCTAAATGCAGATTTTGGCGATATTGTGGAATATGTACCTGATGCGGAAATTTGGGATTTGTATGATGAAAATAGGGAACTTCTTGGGAAAGACCATGTTAGAGGTGAGCAGTTACCAATAGACGGATATCATCTGGTGGTACATGTATGGATTCGCAATTCAAAGGGAGAGTATCTGATTGCGCAGCGCACGGCAAACAGACCAACATTTCCCTTGGTGTGGGAATGTGTGGATGGTTCAGTGATAAAAGGGGAAGATAGTTTGCAAGGTGCACTTAGAGAAGTAAAAGAAGAAGTAGGGGTAGATTTATTACCGGAAAAGGGACATGTTATTTTGTCTGATATAAAGAAAATAGAGTTCGGTAAAGTAGTTAATAAAATTGTAGATGTTTGGTTGTTCGAGTATGATGGAGAGGTTGATTTGAGCAATGCCACAACAGATGAAGTGGCGCAAGTTGCGTGGATGAACAGAAGTCAGATAAAAGAATTGTTTGATGCAAATATGTTTGTGCATACATTGGAGTATTTTTTTACGGAAGTGGAGAAAGAAGGGAGATAAATGTTTAAGTTTATATTTGATTTAATAACAGAGCCATTAGGGTTACCAATTGAATGGTACTATGAATGGATTATTCTATTAGTTATTGGAGAAATAGCATATCGTGTGGCATATGATAAGGTGGGTGTTTTGTATCAAAGCGGTTCTATATCTGGAAGGGCAGCAGGCTCATTTGTTCATTGGATAATTAGAACTGTTGTGTTTGTGGCAGTTTGGGCAGTGACATATGGAGTGATTTTGATTGGCAAATTTGTTATGGCACATAAAATACAAGTCGCTATTGGTATATGTAGTATTGTGGCGGTTGTTATAGCCGTAAAAATATTAATTTGGATTAAAGAACGAAATGAATTAGTCAAAGAGCCAGTGAATGTTGAAGATGATGATAACCGGTAAAATGCTTTAAAAATAAAGAAAGTTGGTGAAAATATGAAGGAAAAAGAACATCAATCCATAGAATGGAAGGAATCATGGCAGGATGAGTATTTAAAATGGATTTGTGGATATGCCAATGCCTACGGTGGAACAATATACATAGGTACAGATGACGATGGTAATGTTGTAGGTATTGATAATGCAAGGGATTTATTAGAGCGAATCCCCAATAAAATTACGGACACAATGGGAATCATTGTAGATGTAAATTTGTTATATAAAGGCGAACTTGAGTATCTGCAGATAATTGTTGATAAATATCCATCTTTAATAAGTTTTCGTGGGAAATATTATTATCGTTCAGGAAGTACCATGCGTGAAATTACCGGAAAGGAATTAGAAAGAGCTTTGTTAAAAACGCAGGGAAGAACATGGGATGGTGTGCCTCTACCTAAACTGACGGTAGCTGATTTAAAGCAGGATGCAATACAGTTATTCAAAGATAAGGCAGTGAAAAGAGGAAGGCTTACGAAGGAAGAAGTCAGTGTGGAAGATACTATCTTGATGGATAACCTGCACCTAATTGATGAAGATGGATATTTGATAAGAGCAGCAATGCTTGCGTTTTATAAAGATCCAGAGAAGTGGGTAACAGGTTCTTATATCAAAATCGGATATTTTGGAAAATCGGATTCGGATTTGGTGTACCAGGATGAGGTGCACGGTCCTTTGATAGAGCAGGTAGATAAGACCGTTGATTTAGTTTATACAAAATATATGAAGGCATTGATTGATTATGAGGGAGTCCAGAGAATTGAGCAGTTTATGTTCCACAAGGACGCATTTCGTGAGATTTTGTTAAATGCCGTTGTTCATAAGGATTACAGCAGTTGCAATCCAATCCAGATTAGCGTTTACGAGGACAAGATATATATTTGGAATGATGGAGAGATGCCTCCAAATCTGGATTCTACTGACAAGTTGTTTATGAAGCATTCATCAAAGCCTTATAATCCGAAATTGGCTAATATCTTTTTCAAAAGCGGTATGATTGAAGCTTGGGGAAGAGGATTTGAGAAGATTAGGGAGGCCTGTGTGTTGTATGATGGACCATTGCCAGAATACGAGATTAATGAGGCTGGAATTATGGTTCTTTGCAAGGCTTGTGATAAGTATCTGGGGTTGTTGAGGAATGATGGTCAGCATCATGGTCAATGCGACCAAGAAGGTGACCATGATGAAGAACAAGATATAATGAGGCAGATAATCGCATTTTGCAGGGAACCCAAAACTGCAAGCGAAATAATGCAAAAATTCAATTTGGAGCGTTCATATTTTCGAAGGCATTATCTAAATAAGATGCTCAAAAATGGTGAGTTACAAAGAACTGAGCCTGATAAACCGAAAAGTAAGAATCAAAAGTATTATTCGTAAACATATTCATCAACTTGGTAACATTGACCAAGTTGAGAACATGTAATGTAAAACAATATATTTAGAAAAGGATTCGTTTTATACGTTATGAGGGAACAGAATTTGGAACAGAGATGAATGTAATTAAGGATGTCATCTTTGAAGGAACACTGCTTAACATGATAAATGAGGCAATTGCATATTTGGACACGTAGGTAAAAGAAAAAACATATCTTGGACCAGATGGAACATTTGTTACAGATGAGGAATATCCTAAGTTTGTCAGATAGGAATTGATCGTAAATGCGGTTACTCATCGTGCTTACAGTATTACCGGTACAGATATTCAGATAAAAATGTTTGATGACCATATAGTAGTTGAAAGTCCGGGAAAACTTCCGGGACTTGTAAGAGCGGACAATATACGTTTCACACATTTTTCCAGAAATCCTAAGATTGCAGAGTTTTTAAAGAACTATAAATTTGTAAAAGAATTTGGCGAAGGTGTTAATCGTATGTGTAATGAGTTGGAGCAGGTGGGACTAAAAGATCCTGTTTATCATACAAATGCTTTTATGTTGCAGGCGGTTATTTATAATTCAAAAGTTGGAAAGACTATTGTTGAAAAAACCGCCGATTCATTTAAAAAATTGACTGTTGCAGTCAATAAGTCGTTGATTGATTACCAAAAGCCGGCGATTGGAGAAGAAAAGTCGGCGATTGACGATAAAAAATCGACGGTTGATAGGATAAAGTCGGCGATTGAGCAACAAAAATATAATGAACCTTCGAAAGCAAATATTCTTAAGGTGTATGATGAAATAGAGAAAAATCAGATTTTTGGAACAAAAGAAATAAAAGAAATTCTTGATTGCTCACCATCCACAGCAAGGGCAGTCATGACAAAACTTAGAGACATGAAAGTTGTTAAAGCGGTGAATGGTAAAGGAAAGGGAAAGTATGTATTCATAGAATAAAAATGAGATATAGAGTATTCCTGAATGTAAAAGCTCTATGTGTGGAAGTCAGGAGAAGATAAAAACTGAATTGGTTAAAGGCACAAATTTGGTTTAAGTAACTCTTATAATGAAGATGGGGAATGTCATAGAAAATGCCGTAGAAATGTCATAGAAATTTTGAGAAAAATCAAGTGACTAAAATCAGAATATTCTAAGAAGAAGCTTTCTAAAGCGTGAGAGACGCTTAAAGAGTTTTCTGAAAAACGAATATTTCAAAGTTTGTCTCAACGAAGTCTCACGAGATTTGGGACTGAGGAGGTTAAAAATCATGGACATAAGTAAAAAAGATTGGAAGCTATTTCGAGAAAGGTTATCAGGTTGGCAGAAAAAATATATGGAAGGTCTTGTTAAAGAGTATGCAAATTTTCTGAATGATGATAAAAAGCCTGCATCAGAGAAATTCTGGGAACTTGAAAAACGGATAAAAGAAGATAAGCGTCATCCGGGTGTTATTATGGAGTTGAGCAAGTCAGAGGCAATATGGGATATCGTTCGTCTTATTAGACTGAAGGTGATTACATATTATGATTTATCAGAATTCAGTGACAAATTGCAGCAGGAAGTGAAAAGAATACTTGAGATGAATAGATAATGATGGAAAGGAAGGTATGACCAATGCGAGATCCAATAGAGAATGTGACGAGATTGCAGAAGCAACTAAATGATCTGCAATTGGAGAATCAGGTATTAAAGAATATATTGGATAAAGCAGGATTGTCATATCAAAATGAACTGGCAAGTATAAGGGAAACGGATAAGAAAGAGGATTTTGATCCAGAACAGGGTAAAAGGATTGTGCACCCCAAAGAGATT
>ERZ1035025.435-NODE-435-length-28558-cov-78.191875_pt1 | contig 28558 bp, 17 predicted proteins | sample MGYA00520619_ERZ1035025 | MGnify/ENA primary metagenome ERZ1035025 (study PRJEB33766, sample SAMN09781742) | gut metagenome | biome: gut microbiome | host: Homo sapiens | place: Madagascar | study: EMG produced TPA metagenomics assembly of the PRJNA485056 data...
ATATTTATATATATATAATAAACTTCTAAATAAAGACAAAAGTGAAGGGTCAGAGAAAAACTGAGGAACTGAGTTATTGAGGAACTGAGTCATTGCAGTAAAAACATCATAACCCTCGTAAACACCTGATTTACTGCTTAACTCTATACTTTAAGAGAGCAAAGCTATGAGTTGTTACCCGTAAAACTATGAGTTGTCACCCGCAAAACTATGAGTAAGGAAGTTTAACTACTTTCAATCTGAAAGCACATTTCAAACATTTCCTTATCACACCCCCAAATTTGGCAGTATCAGAGAAAAGTTGTATCTTTGCACGGAATTCCATCCATTCCTTCCATATCTACCATACCTTCTAACTCCTTCCATACCGCTCCTTCCATGCCATCCCCATAACTTCTTCCATACTATCCCCACAACTCCTCCTACCTAGTTTCAGCACACGTCTCTCCATCCGAAGTATTAAAAGGAAAAAGATAAAAAAGGTATGGCTTTTCGAGTTATTTTTTGTACTTTTGCAGCCGATAACGCATTTTGCGAACAAAACAGGATTCTTTAAAAGAAAAGAAAAGAAAAGAAAGGAAATAACAATGAAGAAAATATTATACTTTGTGGCAGCCCTGGCTGCTGCATCCTTTATCACTACGACGGGTACCAGCTGCAAGTTTGCACCCGACCAGCATGACGGCGACACGGTAGCTGCCAGCGAGTTTTACCCGATAGATACCTCTGCGGCTCATGCCAAGAAGATGGCGAAGATTGCTGCCATCAAGAACGGAAAAGACAGTGTAGGCATCTATTATGTGGGCAGCAATTCTACCAAAGACCTCATTGAGCTCGTATCCTATCCTTCACGCCGCGACACGATGATGTACAGCAAGACCCGACACATAAAGGTGAAGGGCAATGCCGACATCAACCACGTGGTTCGTGTAGACTTCTATCTCCTCAATGGCAAGGATTCACTGGTGAAATATGTGGAGGAAGTGGAGCTCAAAACAAATCATTGAGCACCACTTCATTCTGGGCTATGCCCGAATACATATTCCGCTGAAGACCATAACTGCTGATAAACGTCAGCTGTATCGACTTTCGGGTCTTTGTTTCCTCCCTAAAGCGGACAATCTTGTTTCTCAGAATCTTCTCGTAATCCTTATTGATGGCAAACTCACTTTCCGAAAACTTCATTTCACAAAGATTAATGGTATTGTCACCACGCTCTATCACCATGTCTATCTGGGCTGCCCGCTCCGCCGCCCCGGCATCACTCTTGCTTCGCCAGGAATACAACTGGGTAGACACACCAGAAATTCCCAACCGCTGCTTCACCTGGTCGATATGATTCATCGCCAATATCTCGAAAGAGACTCCAGCCCAGGCATAAAAACGGGGCGTGCGCTGCAACTTGCTCCAATACAGAAGATTACGGAATGAACTATCGCGCAGGAAACGGAAATAGAACAAGGTGAAGAAATCTACCAACTGATAGAGAGACTTTCGGGTAGAACAGCCATAGTTGACATACTTTCTGATGAAACCGCAAGATTCCAGATTGTCGAGAATCGTGGTCAACGATTTGCCCGACTTCATCCCTGTGGCATCGGCTATTTCCGAGCGCATCATGCCATAACCACGCTCGTTCAGGCATTCTACCACCTTGACGTATGCCTCAGAATCCTTAAACAGAGAGCGATAGAGAATCGTAAACTCATTGTACAACTGACCATTGGGATTGAACAGCAGACGGTCTATATTCTGAGCCAAACTTAACCGCTCGTCCAAAAGATTCAGGTAATATGGGATTCCTCCCAATATCATATAAAGTTCAGCCAGTTCATATCTGGACAACATCATCCCCTTAGTATTCAGAAATGCTTCCGACTCCCCAAGAGAAAAAGGCTGCAGGAAAAGACGATGAGTAAGACGACCATAAAGTCCGCCATGGTTATTGATAAGTTTATCCATCATCCAGGAAGTGGCAGAGCCGCAGACAATGAGAACGATGTCACGACGTGCAGAGGCCCATCCATTCCAGAAATGCTCCAGGGCAGAGATAAAATTAGAGCCTGCAGTATCCATCCAAGGCAGTTCATCAAGAAAAATCACCTTACGTTCTATCCCGCTCAAAGAGTCGAGATAAGAGATAAGCATCTCGAAAGCATCGAGCCAGTCGTGGGGAACAGAGGTTACATTCCTATCATAACGTCGAAGCGTATAAAAGAAGTTTTTCAACTGCTCCTGTGTGTTTCCGCCCGCCAATCCTGATGTCTGAAACACCATTTCCTGCTCAAAATATTCGCGCACAAGAAACGTTTTCCCCACTCTGCGGCGTCCGCATACTGCCACAAATTCCGACTGCCTTGACTCGTATATACGTGCCAAGGTATCCTGTTCACTCTTTCTGCCTATGATATTATTCTTCATTTCTTATTCTCCTGCTTTAATTTCTAACCATTTGCAAAAATAGCAAGAAAAAGTAATTATTGGCTATTTCTTATATAATTTTCAGCCAATAACACCTATTTTTAAGCATTATTGGCTAAAATGAGCGGTATATTTAGCCAATAGCCAAAAAATCAGCACAAAAAAAAGGCTAGCATGCAAAAACGCACACTAGCCTTTTTCGTATTTTATCTAACCTGAATTTCAAATCACTTAATAGCCTAAGCCTATAACTATAAATTATAAACTATAAGCTATCAACTAATCATAGAATCCCGGCTGCTTATACTCAATGCCCAGTTCATCATCTACTGTTGCGATGACACCCTGAATCTGCCCCATGGCAAACATACGGCCGAGGAGAGTGTAACCGGCATTGTGACCATGATTGCTCTCATCGAATACGCCACCTGGCTCATCAGTGAAGGTCATACCGTGGTCTACTCGCATAGGCAATCTGCGGCCGGAATTGCACTTGCCTTCCTGCTCTGCCTTCTCGAAGATACGGCAAAGTTCAATGAGATGGCCGCGACCACCCAAGTGAGAAGCCTCTGTAAAGTTGCCGTTAGGGAAGATGTAGCAGGAACGCAGATGAACAAAGTGAGTGCGGTCAGCAAACTGCTTCGCCATCGCCACACAATCGTTGTGCTCGCCAGCAGAGAATGAACCTGCGCAGAAAGTCAGACCATTGTGCTTGTTTGGCACAGCATCGAGCATCCACTGGATATCCTCGGCACGACCGATGATTCTTGGCAAACCGAATACAGGATAAGGAGGATCGTCTGGGTGAACACACATATTGATATCGTACTCATCGCAGATAGGCATGATAGCCTCCAGCCAGTACTTCATGTTCTCCTGTAACTTCTTCTTGTCGATGCCATCATAAAGCTTCAAGAGGTCGCGGAACTTCTGGACAGGAGCCGAATCGCCCTCGCTGAAGTTACCGGATACAAAGCCCTGGGTCTTGATGATGATATTCTCTACCAAGGCATGATCCTGCTCAGGAGTAGAAGTCTTCTTGATTTCATCAGCCTCAGCCACGAGGTCTCTGCCCCACTTGTGCTCCTTAGAGAACTCAGCCCAATCCTCACGGGCACCTTCACGCTGCAGGATATAGATATCAAAGTAGGCAAACTCGCCCCAGTTCATATAGAGGTTGTTGGCTCCGTTAGGATTGTCGTGCGACAAATCGGTACGTGCCCAGTCTAATACAGGCATGAAGTTGTAGCAGATGCACTTGATGCCTTCCTCGCCCAGGTTGCGGAGACTTTCCTTGTAAACCTCAATCTGATGGTCGCGGTCAGGACCACCATATTTCAGGGTTTCAACCACAGGCAAAGACTCTACCACGCTCCATTTCATACCATAAGACTCGATGTACTCCTTGAGTTCATGAATCTTCTCGCGTGTCCAAACCTCGCCCAGAGGAACATCGTGCAATGCGGTAACGATGCCCTCAACACCAATCTGTTTCAACTGTGCAAGAGTGATCTTATCTTTCTTGCCAAACCAGCGCCATGTTCTTTCCATATATATTATATAATGTATAAGTTTAAAAATGAATTATCTTGCAGAAACATATTTATGCAATGTCTGTCTTACGGCACCCTTGCCGGCGAAGAGTTCCTTCACCATGCCCTCAATCTGCTCGCCGAAGCCAGCCTCATAGAGATCGAGACCGAATACATCCTTGCGGGAATAGAGGTTCTTGAGGCAAGAGTAGTCCTGATCAGCCTTGCCAACCTCCAGAGGAGCCACGATTGCCTGGAGCTCTGCCAACAATGGGTCGGAAGATGGCTCGAATGGCTTCAGGTTATCATCCAATGCTTTGAGATAACGGGCATAACCTGCCAATACCAGAGGAATCAACACGAGATTGCTCTTGTCAAGACCACGGTCGATATACTTCTTGATAGTCTCACCGAAACGGATAGAGAGTTTCTGGCTGGTATCGGTAGCGATACGCTGAGGAGCATCTGGCATGAATGGGTTAGGCAGACGCTTGTTGATAACGGTGCCGATAAACTCGTATGGGTTCAATACACCTGGATCTGTTACTACTGGCATTGCCTCGATGTAACCAATCTTCTGGATGAAGGCACGAAGGTCCTCATCAGCCATCTCGGCAGAAATCAGGGTGTAGTCGAGCATGCAACCATAGATTGACATCGCTGTATGGAGAGGGTTCAGACAGGTGGTTACCTTCATGGTCTCAACCTCATCTACAGTCTTGCGGGTGGTATAGAGCGCACCGCCCAACTCCAATGGCGGACGACCGTTGGTATAAGTATCCTCGCAAACGAGATACTGCACTTCCTCGGCATTTACGAAAGGAGCGGTGAAAGTATGCTTCTCGGTGATAATCGTATTGTTATCCTCGAAACCATCCTCAGCGAGCATCGCCTGTACCTTCTCGTGTGGACGAGGAGTAATCTTATCAATCATAGACCAAGGATAGGTTACCTTGCTGCTATCGTTGATGTAATCCAGGAATCCAGCCTCAACAATACCATCCTGTGCCCAACGCTCAGCATAGGCCTTTACGCCAGCCTTAACATGGTCACCGTTGTGAGAACAGTTGTCGGTAGACTGAAGAGTAAGTGGCAACTTGCCAGCCTTATAACGCTCATAGAGAAGAGCAGTAAGCTTACCCATAGCAAATACTGCATCAAGACCACGTGCCAGGTCGGCATCATTAAAAGAATATCCCTTCTCTGTGATGGTGAAAGTTACCATCTGCAGACTTGGTGCCTGGAAAATCTGCACCAATCGGGCCCAGTCGTCTGCAAACTGCTTATCCGCCTTGAGGCTTTCTGTGATAGAAGCGATGACCTTCTTCTCAATGGTTCCGTTGCTCTGGAGGCTTACGAGAAGCGAGAGATTATTGTAAGGACGATAAGCCTTGTCGATGATTTCGTAGTCGAAGCTTTCTGCCACGATTACACCACGATCATACTTGCCGGTGTTAAGTGCATCGTTAAGAATAGCAGCAGGGAAAGCACGGAAGATGTTACCTGCGCCGAAGTGAACCCAAGTAGGCTCGTCGTGAGTCTTCTTAGCTACGGCTGCGATGTCATACTTAGGAAGCTCATAACCCTTAGCTTCCCATTCTGCAGCATTAAAGCTGTCTGAAAGAATTTCGTTCAGTTTCATGATTATACGGTATTTTTTGATTGTTCCATGTACTCGCCTATCTTTCCGAATAGGCGTGGCAAAAATACAAAGAAAAATCGAAACCCGCTCATTTCAAAGGCTATAATTTCATAAAATGAACGATTTGCAAATACATTTGAGCGAAACGGCAAACGTCACGGATCAGATGAACCCGTTTTTAACGATTATGTTACATCAAATAAAAAAAGGGTTACATCAGAAAAACAGAAAAGAGGACGTAAGTTCTCGCCCCCACATCCTCTTCTTTTTAATCTTTAGATTTCATTTTCCTCTTCTTCCAGCGATTTAATCTGCTTTTCTATTCTTCCAGCGATTTAATTTGCTTCTTCGGCGTAACGCCAAGACCTTTCAAGCTTTCCACTCTTCTCATCACATTTCCTGTTCCGTCGTAAAGTTGCTTCTTTGCCTTATCGAAGGTTCCCGAAAGGCGGGTTATCAAATCGCCGATGCCCAGGAAGGTATCTTCGAAACCTGCTACCTTATCATATAGGTCAGCAGCCGTCTTCACGATTTTCTCCACATTCTTGTTCTGCCGGTCATACTGCCAGAGATTATACGCCAGCTGGAGTGCCATGAGCAGATTGCTTGGTGAAATGATGATAATCTTCTTCTGATAAGCATAACGGCTGAGATCCGGCTGCTGCTTCATCGCTGCGATATAGCTGGTCTCGTTAGGGATGAACATCAGTACGAAGCCGATGGCATCATCCACCAGCTTGGAATAGTCTTTGGCTGCCAGTTCATCGATGTGCTTTCGTACGCTCAGCGCATGTGCCTTCATCAGGCGTTCCTGTTCAGCCTCATCTTCAGCTGCCAGAGCATCGGAATAGGCGGTAAGCGAAACCTTGGAATCGATGACTACACTTCTGCCTTCCGGGAATCTGACGATGACATCCGGACGATAGTTCTTTCCCTCTTCATCTTTCGTATTCTCCTGAATGAAGAATTCCTCATCTTTACGAAGTCCGCTGTTCTCCAGGATGGTTTCCAGCACCATCTCGCCCCAGTCGCCCTGCATCTTGCTGTCTCCCTTCAATGCCTTGGTCAGGTTAGCAGCATCGGAGCCAATCTTCTCGGTCTGCTCCTTCAGGTTCAGTACAGCCTGCTGCTGTTCCTGCTGGAAGAGTTTCATCGTTGCCTCGAAGGTGTTCTGCAGTTCCTTCTTGTTCACCTCGTTCTGGGTTTTGCTCTCCTCTACCGATTTCTTGAAATCAGCAAACTGTTCCTTGATAGGTTTTAGGAGTTCATCCATCTGCAGACGGTTGTTTTCCTGCAGAGCCGACTGCTTGGCAGCCAGCTGCTCAGCCGCCACCTTCTGCTGTTCTATCGTCATTCGCTGCATTTCCTGCTTCAGACTCTCGAGTTTCTGTGCCCACTGCTGGTCGCTTTCCGCTCTGAGTTTAGCCGCATACTGCCGCTCGTTCTCCATTTGAGATTTCATTGATTGAACCTCAGAAGCATGAGATTGTTTCATTGATTGAACCTCAGAAGCATGATGCAGTTTTATCTGTTCGATGTTAGCCGCCAGCACCTGAGCCTTCGCTACGAGCTGGGTTTTCTCCTCTCCCGCACTTTTTGTTTCCATCAGTTTCCCCACGAAGAATCCGATGGCAAGTCCTATGATGATTCCAATTACTATTTCCATTTATCCTTGTTTTGAATGATTCTGTAAATCTGCAAAAATTATGATTTGCAAAAGTAATCATTTCAAGACATAACACCAAACATCATGGGGGATTCTTGTAGATATTTAACTCTTCTGCATTTAACTATGCAAACAAAAAGAGCGCACCACTATTGGCACGCTCTTTTCTTTAAATCATCTTAAATATACATTATCTGTTGGCAGTAGGCCACTGATAAGTATCAGTGCAATGGATATCAGCACTCTGGTCGGCAATCATCAATTTGAAGTCGCCTTCCTCCAATCTCCATTTGCCATTCCAACCTACGAAGGCCAAATCGTCTGCCTTTAATTCAAATGTCATGGTCTTGGTCTCACCAGGCTGAAGTTCCACCTTGTCGAAGGCACGGAGACGACGGCCATCAGGCACCATACTAGCGATGAGATCGCTGCTGAACAGGAGGACACTCTCCTTGCCTGCCACCTTTCCCGTATTCTTCACATCCACGCTCACCTTGATGATGTCGCCGTGGCGGAAATCAGACTGAGAAACCTTCAGGTTGCTATATTTGTAAGAGGTGTAGCTCAAACCATATCCGAAGCCCCACTGCTGGGTAATCTTCGCATTGTAGTCGTAAGCACCTTCCATCGTACCCACCTCCTCACTCTTCTTGAAGTCATAGTTGGCGAGCGAATTGATTTCCTTAGGATAGGTGTAAGGCATCTTGCCACTGAAGTTTGACTTGCCCGATACCAAGCCTATCAAGGCATCGCCGCCCATGTTGCCAGGGATAAGGATGTCGATGATACCCTGTGCCAATGGTTCGATGTCAGCGATGAGACGAGGGCGACCTTCATTCAATACCAGAACGACAGGCTTACCGGTCTTGGCGAGTTCCTTCACGAGATTGCGTTGGTTCTCTGAAAGCCAAAGGTCGGTCAGATTGCCCGGAGTCTCTGTGTAAGAGTTCTCACCGATGCAGGCAACGATGACATCAACATTCTTTGCTGCATCAACTGCGCCCTGAATCTGAGGTTCGTTCTCCTCCCAGTATTTTCCCTTTTCATTATAGGTAACACCCTGGTTCAAGATAACATTCTCCTTGCCATACTCATTACAGAATGCCTCATAGATGGTATTGTACTTGCCGGCAAACTCATCGGCACGATGTCCCTGCCAGGTATAGCTCCATCCACCGTCCAGGCAGCGCATCTGATTGGCATTAGGACCCGTAAGGAGAATCTTCTTGCCATGCTGCAAAGGAAGGATATTACCCTCGTTCTTCAGGAGCACCATACTCTCGGTAGCTCCCTCCAAGGCGAGCTTGGCAAACTCCTCACCACCAAACTTAGGATAATTCTTGAGTTTCTGGGTTGGATTCTTGAAGAGGTCGAGACGGTACTTCATGCGAAGTACACGGCGACAGGCATCGTCGATGCGACTCATCGGAATCTTACCTTCCTTCACCAATTCTATAAGGTAGCCACAAGCATCGCAAGAATAAGGTTCCATAATCATGTCGATACCAGCATTGATGGCGATGCGGAGCGCATCCTTCTTGTCCTTTGCCACCATCTCACGAGTATAGAGATTGTTGATGTCTGCCCAGTCGGTGATGAGCACACCATCCCATCCAGTCTCTTCCTTCAGCCATCCTGTCAGGATGTCCTTGTTGGCATGCATCGGCATACCATTGACGGAAGCGGAATTCACCATCACGGTCAAGGCTCCAGCCTGCAGACCCGCCAGGAAAGGAGCGAAGTGCTTCTCTCGCAAGTCGGCAGGAGAGATATAGGCTGGCGTACGGTCTTTACCGGTCCAAGGCACACCATAGCCCATGAAGTGCTTCATTGAAGTGGCAATGTGATACTGGTCGATGTTGTTTGGGTCCTCACCCTGGAAACCATAGACCATCGCCTTGCCCATCTCTGAACTGAGGTAGCAATCCTCGCCAAAGTTCTCCCAGATGCGAGGCCAACGGGCATCACGACCGAGGTCAACGGTAGGACTGTAAGTCCAAGGCACGCTCACCGCACGAGTCTCATAAGCGGTAGCCTCAGCCGAACGGCGAGCTATCTCACGATTGAAGGAGGCAGCCACATTGATGTTCTGCGGGAAGAGGGTTCCGCCCTGTGTATAAGTAGAACCATGGTTCTGGTCGAGACCGAAGACACAAGGGATGCCGATGCGCTTCATCGAAATCTTCTGGATTTGCGCGATGTACTTCTCCCACTGCTTGGCTGTAGGAGCGCAGGTATTTGGAGCGTTGAGGATAGAGCCAATCTTATAGTGAGAAAGGATAGAATCGGTCTTGTGCTCGTCGATATAGAACACACCGTTCTTGTCGTTGGCACCAAAGAGGTCGGTCACCAATTCCATCATCTGACCTATCTTTTCCTCCAAGGTGAGTTTCTTCAGGGTTTGTTCTACCTGAGCCTCTATCTTAGGGTCGCTCTTGATAACCGGAACATTGGCACTGGCTGTATAAGCCAATGCCAACATTGAAATAGATAATAATATTTTCTTCATAAATTCAAAGGTTTGACGTTTTATGATAAAACGGAAAACTTTCCAATATATTATTCAATAGTTACTTTTTTTACGGTGTAACCGTCACCCACGAGGAGGAGACCATTCTGCTCTGTCAAGAGCTGGATAGACTGGTCGGTCAGTTCAAACTTCCATGTAGCAGGTCCATCCACCAGGATGTCGCCACGCTCAGGGTCGCCCTTACCAGTAAGGATGTTATTCCACCAAGAGGTAGCAGCGGTACCCTGACCATTTCCATCTACATAGACACGGAGGATGGTGCCCACCTTAACCTTTGAGAGGAAGGTATCCTTCAAGGCATCGAATGGTGTACTCCATGTCACGGCAAACTCACCTTCCCAGAGGGTGTTCTCCATAGATGGACGTGGCTCTGTAGTTACCTTGATGGTACCGCTAGGGAACTGGTTGCCCTCACCATCTACCAAAGTGATATCATAGTCACCATTCTCCAAACCTGTAGGAGCTGTGAGCTTCAAGGCTGTGCCCTCTTCGAGAACCTCGAAGGCTGCTTCCTTGCTACCTACCATTACTTTAGCAACTGTACCGAGATTCTTGCACTTATGGATAGTGGTCTCAGCACCTGGAGCTACCCAAAGCTCGACGGCATTGGTACCCAAGGCTGGGTCATCGGCAGCAGGAGTTACGGTAACTTTCAAGGTGCGGGATGTGCTCTTACCCTTGGTGGTGGTTGCCACAATCTTCAGTTCATGAATACCTACAGGCAAAGTCTGGTCGATAGTATTACCTTCGGCAATCTGAGTGCCATCGAGCAACCATGTCACAGTGGTGTAGTGAACAGGAGTCACCTTGATTTCCAACTTATAATTAGTCTTGCGGTCTATCTTGGAATCAGCCAAGTCGGTGTTCAAGATACGTGGATTGTCATCTTCGCTGACGGTGAAATATGGATCATCGTCAGAAGAGCAAGAAGACAAGGTAGATGTACCAGCCAGTGCGAAACCCACGGCTAAGAGCATCATCATAGCCTTCAAGACTTTTCCCTTATATTGTTTCATTGTCTTATTCATCATTAATTATTCTATTTATTGTCCTATAAAACTCAACATTTAACATTAAGCATTAAACACTACTCACTGTATCCCTTTCCGAATGGAGGATTGAAGTCTGGCTGAAGGTTTACATCAGCCTTGTCCCACCAGAGGCGCTTGTGCCAGTTGTCGGTACCCCCCATGCGGTCGATGGCAGCCTTGTAGTTGGCATTGTTGTACTGAGCTTCCAACTCAGGATACTGCAAGCGGACAGGCATTGACCAATCGGAATCCGTATAAGTGAAACCATCCTTGGTCAAGCGGTCACGATTCAAGATGGCAGGATAGTCAGAGCGGCGCATGTTAGCCCAACCCTCAGAAGGGTTCATCATGTGGAGAATCCAAGCCTGGGTGTTGATGGTCTCCTTAGGATTGTCACCTAACTTGTTGTTGGCAATGAACTCATTGATCTCATCCTCAGAAATCTTGTTGGACGTGAGATAATAGTTGTTGAGCAACTCCATGCTGGCACGAACACCAGCCTCGTAGTGACTTTCTGCATCACCACCACCTACATTCCAACCCTTGGTTGCAGCCTCAGCCTTGAGGAACTCTACCTCAGCATAGCTCATCAAGTCGCCAGGGCAAGAAGGCATCTCGAAGTCGATGTTCAGGCAAGGACGACTAGCTCGGGCTATATAATCAGAGTTGGCATAAGTGTTCTCGTCTATCTCTGCATACTTCTTCAAAGTAGGAAGGTCATCCAACGTAGGTGGATTCATCCAGTCTGTGTACCAGGCTGCACCAGGGTTGCAAGGCTCCTCACCGAGGTTCTTGCTTTGGAAGTAAGCCAGGAAATCATCGGTCAAGTCGATGTTCTGCTCCTTGTCTGGCTTCACCTGACTACGCTTGATGTTGTAATAGTGGCGACAGATGCGATAGAGACGAGGGTCGTTGGTATTCTGCAACTGATAGAACAAGGTAGAGCATACCATGGTAGGCGATGTGGCATCCTGACCATAGAGAATCTCTCCCAAGGCATTGGCACGGAAATCGTAATCGTTGGCTCCATCATAATAGGTAAATGGAGCATCAGCATACTTGATATAAGCATCATCTGCTGCACTGGCGATAGCACCGGCAGCCACAGCCTTCTCAAACTCCTCCTTTGCCTTCTGTGGATTAACATCGGAAATGCGCATGGCATAGCGCATACGGAGTGCATTGGCATACTTCTTCCACTGAGCTACATCACCACCCATGCTGGTGACATCACCAGAAATGTGGTCGGTACCTGTGCCAAGCTGCTTCTCGCAAGCGTCAAGTTCATCGAAGAACCAGCTGTAGAGTTCCTCTACGGTATCATACTTAGGGGTGGAGATACCTGAGATATAACCCAGACCTGCCTCCGAACAAGGCACGTCACCGTAGGTATCTGCCAAAACTGCCGTGAGATAGACACGGTGGATACGAAGTGCCGCATTCAAGTTTGCCTTGTCAGCAGAATTGTGGATGGCATCCACAAGGTTCTTGATACTGATTTCATAATAGCGGTCCCAAACTCGACGGGACATATCATCTTCTCTGAAATTAGAACCAGCGTAATTGGTTACATTCCAACCACCAGCGAAATACTGTGGAAAACCAGATATATAGTTACGGTAGGTATCCATCAGACTGAAGTCACCGTAAGTCTGCAACAAAGCTGTTGTCAACTGTGCGTTAGGGTCGAGCTCGTTCACCTTGGTCTTGTCGGTATTGATGTTGCTCAAGGTATCATCAGAGCAAGAAGTCATCGCAGTGCCGGTTGCCATCAGGGCGAAAGCCATCATCAGGCTGCTCTTACCTATATATTTCTTGATTATATTGTTCATTTTCTTACCTTATTATATATTAGAACTCTTCTAAAGAAATTGATTCATTTTTTCGAGACTAGAACTTCACGTTCACATTCAAACCATAACTCTTGCGAGATGGCAGGGAACCATATTCCAGACCGAGACCTGAGGTGTTGTAGCTGGAGTCTGGGTCGATGTTAGGAATGTTCTTCCAAACAATGAATGGGTTACGAGCCACGAAGGATACGGTCAAGCCTTTGACATACTTGCCCAGGATGCTCTCTGGGAAGGTATAGCCGAAAGTAATCTCACGACACTTCACGTAAGAATTGTCGTAAACGAAGGCACTCTGCACGCCATTTGCCACATGCTTCCAGTAATCTTCAGGGTTCACGGCGATGTCGTTCTTGCGATAAGTACCGTCGCCATTGTCGATAACACCCTCTACGACAAGTCCTTTGCAGTTACCAGTCTCACGCCATGCGGCAAGATCCATCCCCGAAGCCTTGCGAGCCTCCTCGGAAGTGTACCACTCCTCACGGCCTGCCAATGTTCCCTTTGCCTTACCTGTCTGGTATGCAGAACGCATGGACATAGAGTAGATGTCGGCACCTACCTTCACATCGAAGGATGCAGAGAGGCGGAAGTTCTTGTAGCTGAAGGTTGAGTAGAAACCACCTGTCCAGTCCCAAGTAGAATTGCCGATGGTCTTGACCTTCTGGTCAATCTTTGGAAGACCAGTAGCTGCATCGACAACCACCTGTCCCTTGTCGTTGTAGAGGAAGTCGTGTCCACGGATAGCTCCATAGTTCTCGCCAACCTGAGCACCTACTGATACACCACACCATGTGGCCTTGGCAAGCTCAAAATAGTCCATGCCATCTACGAGCGACTTCACCTTGTTGGTATTCTTCGAGAAGTTGACACCCAGGTCCCAAGCGAAGTCCTTGATCTGCAAGGCACGGGCATTGAGGGCAATCTCGACACCCTGGTTCTGAATCTCACCGGCATTGATGAGGCGGTAAGCATAGCCAGAGGTGGTGGTTGAAGCCAAACTCAAAATCTGGTTCTTGGAGTTCTGGTTGTAATAGGTTGCATCCAAGCCCAAGCGTCCGTTAAGGAACTTCATCTCCAAACCTACCTCGTAAGAACCTGTCATTGTAGGCTTCAAATCCTTGTTCGGCTGTGTTGAGTTGGCTATCATACCGATGGTATAACCCGAGTAGCTGTACTTGCCCGTGGTATAGTTGAGTGCCAACAGGTATGGATCGGTATCGCTACCTACCTTTGCCCAAGATGCGCGAATCTTACCATAATTGATGAACTTCTTGTTCTTGATAAACTCAGAGAAAACCAAACTACCCGATACAGATGGATATACGTATGTATTATTATTTGTAGGGAGCGTAGACGACTTATCGCCACGGAGGGTTCCCTCCAAATAGTAAGTATGCTTGTAGCCAAGGCTTGCGCTGGCATAGAGAGAGCTGATCTGTTTCTTGTACATGCTCTCACGAGTGTTCTGTTCCTGATAGTTCATGATGTTCTGGATGCCATTCATCTGCTGGTTGAGACCGACGTTGGTAGTGGTCTTGTTGTTCACCTTGAAGATGTTACCACCAGCGGTAGCGTTGACATCGAAGTCGCCCCATGAGTTGTTGTAGAGGGCGAGTATCTCGGCATTAAGTGTGCGGTTGTTGAAGATTTGGTCGGTAAGCTTTCCGGCAGGAGTTCCTGGAGTTGTCTTGGCAATGAAGTCCTCGAAGTTCATGCTGTTGATATCGGTACCGATAGTACCCTGCAACTTGAGGTGCTTGTTGATGTTCCAGATTGCCTTACCCGTAAAACGGAACACGTCCTTGTCGGATGTATTGCTGTTCTTATAGAGATCCCAGTATGGGTTCTTGTTATACTGATCGTTACCATTCCAGTTGGAGTAGTTGCCGTCGGCATCCTCATAGTGCTTCAACCAAGCCTGGTCGTAGGTACCAGCCAGGGTCATGAGGTTCTTACCCACGTTGCTCTGAGAGTCACCAAGGGCAGGACGGTTCTTCACCTTCTCACGAGTATAGTTGGCGGTGAAGTCAAAGTCAACAGGACCAGCTGAGGTATTCACACGGAGGTTGAAGTTGTCACGACTCATATTGGTATTTGGCAAGATATCCTTGTTGCGCATATCGGTAACAGAGAAACGCATACCCGTCTTACCGGAATTAACTGAGAGGATGGCAGAATTCTGAGTGGTGAAACCTGTACGGAAGAAACCAGAAGCATTGTTAGGATGCATCATGAATGGACGCTCCTCGCCATCGAAATACTTGAACATGAAGTCATCGGCCTTAGGTCCCCAACTGGCATTGGTACCAGAAGTGCTCGAATTAGGAAGCTCGCCATTGTAGCCAGCACCGTATATCTCCTGAATGTCGTCCCATTTAGCCAACTGGGTATCGATAGTATAAGAACCATTGTACTCCACGGAAATTCTATCCTTCTCCGCCTTCTTGGTCGTAATCAAGATAACACCATGAGAAGCACGGCTACCATAGAGGGCAGAGGCTGCAGGACCTTTCAATACGGTCATCGTCTCGATATCGTCAGGATTGATGGCAGAGATACCATCACCGAGGTCATAGCCACCAGCTTCACCAGCACTGCCAAAGTTGGTATTATCCAAAGGCACACCATCCACCACGTAAAGAGGCTGGTTATTGCCTGCCATTTCTGTATTACCACGAAGAAGCACGCGGGTAGAACCAGAAGCACCGCCAGCGGTGTTCTGCACAACGAGACCAGCCACCTTACCTGAAAGAGAGTTGATGACGTTGGTTTCCTTCGCCTTGGTAAGTTCCTCACCTTTAACCTCCTCCAAGCCATAGCCGAGAGCCTTGCGGTCGCGCTTGATACCGAGGGCGGTAACAACGACCTCATTCAAGGCCTTACCATCCTCCTGCATCTGTATTTTCATGCCATTAGCAGCTTTCACGGTCATCGTCTTGTAACCGATGTAGCTCACTTCGAGCGTTGCTCCAGGCTTGCAGTTCAACGTAAAGTTACCATCTATATCGGTAACGGCACCATTGGTTGTACCAGCCACCTTCACGCTAGCGCCAATCAAGGTTTCGCCAGTGGCATCCACCACTGTACCCTTGATGCCTTGGTTCTGCTGAACGCTCATCGCTGCATTGTTCATCTGGGCAGCGAGAATGGCAGAAGCAGGCATCCACATCAAACCTGCACCGAGCAGGCCGAGAAACATAGTTTTCTTTCTCATAATTGATATTTTGTTTTTAGTTTAACATTATTCTTTCCCAAAGATTCCTTCGAGAATCCAAGGAGCATTCACCTTCATACTCTTGAAACGGTCGAAGATTCCATACTTCTCAGAGCCGTTGCCGAAGTGGTTGTTGTCCCAAACGAAAGTAGAGAAGCCTCGTTTGCGAGCCTCCGTAGTCAAGAACTTACAGTAGTAGGTCATGTTTTCATGCACTTTCTCTGAGTTTGACTTATAGTGATCGGTTACTCCCCACTCTCCTATTACGATACCCAGTCCTTTGTTGCTCCAGGTATTCACCGCCTTGTCGAAGAAATCCGTCATCGTCTTCTCGTTTTCTGCAGGTATCTTGCCAGCATCCTTGTAGGCATCACCCCAGTAATCGTAGGTGCAATCGCCGGCGTAGCTCCATGGCTGATAGTAGTGAAATTCCACACTCATATAGTTGTTGCCATTGCCTTCGGCATCCTTCGGAATGATGAAATCTCCATTCTCGATGCCAAACCAAGGGTTACAAACGTAAGTCTGTAAGATGAGGTGGCGCTTGGCATTGTTGCCGCCTGTGGCACGAACCATATCCACGAATATCTGATTGTAAGCATTCTGCACTTCGAGGTTCTCGGCAGTAGGTTTGCCCCAGTTGTCCCTGATGTGAACCTCATTGGTACCGGCGAAAGCCAAGCGACTGTCATAATTGGCAAACTCAGAGGCGATATTCATCCAGAGGAGCGCAAGCTTCTGGCAGTTTTCATCCTTATATTGATAGGTAGGACGACTTTCGAGCCATTTTTCATGATGCACATTGATGATAACCTTCAAATCGTTGTCAAGACACCAGCCCACTACCTCCTTGATACGAGCAATCCAAGCCTTGTCGATGCTCATCGCCTGAGCGTTGGTAATGTGGCACTGCCAACGGATTGGAATACGGATGGCATTGAAACCTGCCTTCTTCACGGCTTGTATCATCTTCTTGGTAACAACGGGATTGCCCCAGGCTGTCTCTGCATGGATAGAACCATCAGGGTTACCAATCTGCATCGACTCACCATCCTGTCCAGAAGCTGAGCACTCGAATTCGTTGCCAAGATTCCACCCCACAACGTCTTTATTCCATTGCTGGGCAGTAGGCATGGATTCGCCTACGCCATCAGAACTGCTTGATGAGTGCAACGTACTTGCTTCGCATGAGAAACATGTGAAGACGCCTATTAAAAAGAGGCTAAATTTCAAAAAGTTCCTTTTCATTTTTATGTTTATATTGTTATTGTTTCGTTTTTTAAATAACTGTTTAACTTACGTAACAGAATCTGGCTGCAAAGATAAAGAAAAGGAACTTTCAGAGGGTTAGATAACAAACAAAAAAGGTTTCAATTCAGACATATCGTCTAAACAGAAACCTTTTCTTCGAATTTAAAACTCTAATTTACAGATACTTACTTGGAGAAACTCCAAAGTGCTTTTTAAATACAGTACTAAAGTACTTCACATTTACAAAACCGGCTTTCACAGATACATCCAGCACACTATCCCCCTGTTTCAGGAAGATTGCAGCCTGCTCCAGACGTATCAAACGCATAAAATCCTGCGGACTTTGGCCCGTAAGAGTCTTCAGCCTACCATAGAAAAGCGTTCTGCTCATCGCCATCTCTCTACAGAGTCGGTCGATATTAAAGTCTGTGTCGCTCAGATGAGTCAACACCAGACGGGTAGCTTTATCTACAAAAGCCTGGTCTTGTGGATCCAGAACAGCTTCTGCCACATTTTCGAATGTCTGGCCTTGCTTATTCAAGACAGTATCATCCTTTTTCTCTTCAGAAGCTCCAGTAGGTTCCAAGTGTTCATCGGAAGAATCAGAACCCACAATCTGCTCGGAAGAAGTAGACTCAGAAGCAACCTCTCCTCTAACAAGAGCAAGGCTTCTGTCCATATAATACTGACTCAACCGGCGACGATTCTTCAAAATACTGGCAACCTTACTCGCAAGAATAGCAGTATCGAATGGCTTGGCTATATAGTCATCAGCACCCAGTCCGAGTCCCTCTATCATAAAGTCACGACCAGCCTTAGCAGTCAGCAGGATAACAGGCAGCCATGATGTTTCCTTATTTTCCTTGATGCTGCGACAGAACTCATCTCCGTGCATTCCCGGCATCATGACATCAGAAACAACGATATCACATACCCCGCCCTCTTTCAAATATTTCAAGGCAGCCTCTGCACTCTCCACATCAACTACCTGATAAGAATCACCAAAAGTCATTCTGATATATTTGCGAAGATCTTCATTGTCATCGACAAAAAGAAGTGTATCCGTTGAAACATCAGCATCCTGCTGAACCGCAGAAGACACAGTCTGGCAAGTTTCATCCTGCTTATCTTCAGCTAAAGAAGATTCAGTTGCAACATTTTTCTTTTCTCCTACAAGCCGGACAGAAGAATCTGTTACATTACCTAATGGCACCTTCACACAGAAAGTAGTACCCTTTCCTTCCTCACTTACGAAACTAAGCTTTCCTCCTAATTTCTCTACAAGTTTTCGTGTAAGCATCAGTCCTAATCCACTTCCCATTTCCTGAGAATTTATCGCATTAGAAGCCCTGAAGAAGGTCTTGAAGATACTCTTAATTTCGGCCTTTGGAATACCTATACCTGTATCACATACATGAATCATAGCCATCTTGCCTTCAACAGAAGCCGACAACGTAACCTTTCCACCTTGAGGTGTATATTTGATAGCATTCGAGAGAAGATTTTCCAATATCAGATCCATCATTTTGACATCAGAATGAATCTGTTGCTGCGGACACGTTTCAATACACAGTTGAATATGCTTCTCCTGAGCTGTCAATACAAACTTTTCCAACTGCACACGTAAAAGCATCGGCAATTCTATATCTTGCAGGCGAACCTGTTCGGCAGACTGCTCTACCTTTTGGAAGTCAAGCAATTCTGTAACCATCTTCAATAGTTTGTTGCCGTTGCGATGCGCCATATCCAAGAATCCACGGCTTTTCTCACTCAAGCTGGAATCATTAGCCAGATTATCAAGAGGAGCCAACACGAGACTCAAAGGAGTACGTATGTTATGGGCAGTATTAACGAAGAAATTGATTTTCTCATCATAATACTTTCGCTGTAAGCGCTCTTTGTAATACTGCCAGACAAAATATAAGATGGCAGCAAAAATACAGAGATAGATAATCCATGCCCACCAGGTATTCCACCAAGGTTGGGCTATATGAATTTCCAAAGTTGTTTCTCCCAATTCTCTACCATTACTTCTACAGATAGCCTTTACATGAAGCACATAGCTGCCCGAAGGCAAATTTACAAATCGTGCCAACTGATTAGAAGATGGTTTACTCCAATTACGGTCGTATCCTTCCAAATAATATTGATATTGAATATCATACTGGTATTGATAATTGATGCTCTCGAAAGAAACAACCAGCGTATTCTCATTATGGCTAAGACTCAATTTGCCTTCCTTCAACATTTCAAAGAGACATTCATTCCAGTAATCGGAACGTTCGACACCTTCAACCTCAACACTATGAATACGAAGTGGAGCGGCATAATTCAAACCTTTGGCAAACATAGGAGCCAAAGCGACAACTCCATCGTTGCTGCCAAAAAGCACCCTGCCATCTGAAGTACACACAACAGACATTCGGTTATACTCACGTTCCATTCCCTTAAAGATGTTGAGGTTTACTATCTTCCCCTGTTTCATGAACGCCATTCCTTTATCCGTACTTATCCACAAATTGCCATCAATACCTTTTATAAGTCCATAAACAGTATTAGAAGGCAAAGCTTCCTGATTAGTATAAAGCTTAAACTTCTTTGTCAGGAAATCATAATCATAGAGTCCTCCTCCATCCGTTCCAATCCAGATATGACGGGAATCCTGAAAAGCCATACTGTTGACAAACAAATTAATGTCTTTACCGGGATACTGTTCAGGATAAAAGAAACGACGAGGATGCAAAGGTTCGCGCTTATCAATCAAATAGCCTCCATGCGAAGTTCCTACAGCAATAAAACGCTTATCCGGTGATTCCGTGATGCATTGCACTTCGTTGACAGGCAGATAGAATACCGACTTTCCCGTTCCATTCAAATTATATTTATCTGAAGGGAAACAAGCCATATCTCCATCCAAACATCCTACCCAAATATTACCATCGCTATCAGTTAAAAGACTGAATACGTAATCACTCTTCAACATTCCTGTTTCCACAGAATAAGCAGGCATACTAGTGCCATCAGTATGAACCTGATATACGCCATTACCATAGGTACCAACCAGAATTCTGCCGTCTACAGTCTGACAAATCGTAAGCGCCACCTTATTATATAATCCATGATGCCAAAGACGAGTCTGCGCATCATAAACACTTACTCCTTTATCTGTGGCATACCATATTTTCCCATCACGGCTTTGGAAAACATCGTTCACACAATTATCTATCAGAGATTGATTGTTGAGATATTCCTGTGTGATATATTCCAATGTATGTTTCATCGGTATTGCCAAATCTACTCCTCCCGAGTAAGAGCCTGTCCATAAATCGCCAAAACGATCGCAGCACAAGGTGTATAATCCATTACCATTCAATACGTTACCAGGACGTCCATCTGTATCAAGCAAGAGCTTGGTTTGTTTATTCGAACTGTCATAAGCATATATTCCAGCTCCATCTACAGCCATCAGAAGAGTCTGCTTATCATATAAAATGATTGAACGTACGGGAATTTTAGGAATGTTTTGCAAAGATTGGAATTCAGCAGATTTTATCAGCTTCCAAGTACGATCATCCATCACTTTAACTCCTTCGTGAAAAGTACCCAGCCAGATACGATGTCCCGCAATATCATGATAAGAGGATACTACAGAACTGCCACTAATCTTCTTTTCTAACTTCCGGGCAGACATCGAATAGCAATAAACATCTTTAAATGTTCCTATCAAGAGTTTCTCACCTATAAATTGGATATGATTAATATAGGTATTTTTCAATACAAACCTACCCTTAGCTGTCTCCCGAACTATCTCCTTTCCACCAGTAGCTGCTGATAAGCAATAAATGCCTCTATCCATAGCTAACCAGAAATTGCCCTTTTCGTCTACCAACAGTTCGTTCAACACGATACTTCCACCTAAAATATTCTGAAGATTACATTTCAAGACAAATGCATCTTTCCTCCTATCATATATATACACCTTTCCCTTGTTGTCGTAGGCGTAAATCAGATGTTGCGCATCCTTAGTCAGTTTAATACTTCTACCACTAGCATCACTATACGGCATCTCTGTGTATAAAGTATAATTGGTTACCTGTTGCCCATTATATCGGTCAACTCCACGCTTAGTACTTATCCACATGGCACCATCCTCTGCCTCGACAATAGAATAAACTCGAGGGCAGGAAAGACCATTGTCAGTATTGAGATTGGAAAGCATGAACATATTTCTGGAAATATGCGCATATGCCTGAAGAGCCGATGCCAACAGCAGCAATATAATCAGAGTGCAGGATTTATATCGTTTCATAATTCATTCATTGATCTTATTTGGAGACAAAGATAATACAAAAAAATGAAAAACAAATAGAATAATGAGATAAAATGAAAAAAATCTATTATCTTTGCAAGATATTAATATAAAGATATAGACTATGATCAAAAGATTATTATCCTTTCTAGACGCATCGCCAGTGAATTTCCTGGCAGTAAAGAATATCTCCGAGGAATTGGAGAAGAACGGGTTCCGACGTATGAACCCACAGGAGCCTCTGGGCAAGATTGATGCGGGTGACAAGTTCTTTGTTACCAAGAACGACTCTTCCATCTACGCCTTCCAAATCGGAAAGAAGCCTTTGGCAGATGACGGTTTCCACATGATCTGCGCCCACTGCGACTCGCCTACCTTCCGCATCAAGCCAAATGCTGAGATGCTCTGCGAGGGCGGTATCGTAAAACTGAACACCGAGGTTTATGGTGGTCCTATCATGTCAACCTGGTTCGACCGTCCGCTCACTTTGGCAGGTAGAGTCATCGTGAAGGGCGAGGACGCGATGAATCCTCAGACACTCCTCCTTCATGTTCAGCGCCCATTGCTGCAGATCAGCAATCTCGCTATCCACTTCAACCGTCAGGTGAACGATGGCGTGAAGTTGAGCAAGCAGAAGGATGTACTTCCTATCCTCGGCATCATCAATGATGAACTGGAGAAGGGTAATCTCCTGATGAACGTGATAACCGGCGAACTGAATATCAAGAAAGAGGATATCCTCGACTTCGATCTCTATCTGGCTGATGCCACTCCAGCCTGCACCTTTGGGGTACACGATGAGTTTATCTCTTCAGGCAGACTCGACGACCTGTCTATGTGCTGGGCTGGTGTAGAGGCGATGATTGCAGCAGATGCCAATGATACCACCCAGGTTCTTGCCATCTTCGACAATGAAGAAACAGGGTCTCAGACCAAACAGGGAGCCGGAAGTCCATTCCTTTCATATATGCTCCAGCGCATCGCCCTAACACAGAGCCATACAGAAGAGGCTTATTATCAGGCAGTAGAGCGTGCCTTCATGATTTCAGCCGATAATGCACATGCCTGGCATCCTAACTACAGCGAGAAGTTCGACCCTACGAATCATCCTAAGTTGGGCGGTGGTCCGGTCATCAAGTTCAATGCAGCCCAGAAGTATGCGAGCGATGCCGTATCAGCAGCCATCTTCGCCAACATCTGCGATGCAGCCGGTGTACCATGCCAGCGTTTCGTAAACCACAGCGATGTGGCAGGCGGCAGCACCCTGGGCAATATCCTCGCCTCTTCCATCCCATTGAAGGGTGTGGATATGGGCAATGCCATCCTCGCTATGCACAGTTGCCGCGAAACCGGTAGCGTTATCGACCACGAATATTGCGTGAAGGCTTTCACCAAGTTCTATCAGTTGTAAGCACTCCCGATTTATCTCTTCACTCTTCACCTTCTCGCCCGTAACCCCTCTGTTTATCGGGGTTTCGGGAGGTGAAGAGTTTTCTTTATCTCTTCACCCACTCTTCACCCCTCTTCACCCATATAGAAATACACTATACGCAATATGGGGGAAAAAAAGAGGAAAAAGCATGGCGGTTTGGAAAAATAATCGTAAATTTGCAATTGGAAAACAAAGATTAGGAATTATGATAGAGACTAACGATAGAATATTGCCGGTAGGCATCCAGTCTTTCGAGGAAATCAGAAAGGGTGGATATCTTTATGTTGACAAGACAGATATCATCTGGCAACTTGCCAACAGAGGAAAGAAGTATAATTACCTGAGCCGTCCACGCCGCTTTGGTAAATCCGTTCTTGTAGATACGCTAGAAGTCTACTTCATGGGCAAGAAGGAACTCTTTGAGGGGTTGAAGATTATGCAGATGGAGACGGAATGGGTGAAGCGACCTGTCATCAGACTGGATATGAGTCGTGCGGGCGCAGAGCCGGAAACATTGCGCTCTTATCTCAATAATATATTCAGACAATACGAAGGAGAATATTCATTGGCTCCTGACCCTACAGATAGTCTTGCTGACCGCTTTGATGCAATAATCGTGGGGGCATATAAGCAAACCGGACAGCAGGTTGCCATCCTCATCGATGAATACGACTCGCCATTGCAGCATTCCTGGAAGACTCCTTATCACGAAGCATGTACCGCTATCTATAGGGAGGTGTTTGCCATTCTCAAAGCAGACGACAAATACGAGAAGTTTGTCTTCATTACCGGCATCACCAAGTTTACGCAGATTTCTCTCTTCTCAGTGCTCAACAATCTGAGCAACATCAGCTTTGAGCCGGAATATGCGGCTCTCTGCGGTATCACCAAGGAAGAAGTTTTGCGTGATTTCAAGCCGGAAATCAACAAGTTGGCAACAAGCAAGGGATGGACTTTCGATGAAGCCGTAGCACAATTGACAGCTTATTATGATGGCTATCATTTCTGTCATGAAAACATGGTTGATGTCTTCAATCCATTCAGTCTTATCAATGCACTCGCTGATTCCAAACTGAAGAACTACTGGGCTTCATCGGGCGCAACCTCGCTACTCCCTAAATTTGTGGATAATATAGAAATGAGACTGAAAGATTTTGAGAATTGTCCGATAGACAGCGATACACTGGAGACTTCCGACGTAACAGGTGGCGGAGCGGAACTTTTCCTCTATCAGTCGGGCTATCTTACGATAAAGGGGTATATGGATGAGATTTATTTGCTAGGCATTCCAAACTATGAAGTTCGAAAGGCTCTATACAAGATTGTATTGCCTGCCTTGACTTTACAATCGAATGCACTAGTAATATCAACCCAGAATATGTTGTTGTACTCCCTAAAGCTTGGCAATCTCCCCGAAGCCATGAAATGCCTGAAGGCGCTTATTGCGGATGTACCTTACAGCAACAAGAAGCTTGCCAGCATGGATATGGAAGAGCGCTACCGCCTGATTCTGAGCACCATCTTCAATGCCATCGGCTGCCGGGTGGAAGTAGAGAAGATGATTGCTACAGGCAGGATTGATATGGTGATAGAAACTACCAACTTTATCTATGTGCTTGAATTGAAGCTGAGCAACAACGGCGGTGTGGATGCTGCCACGGAGCAGATAAAAGCCAAGCAGTATGCCGAGCCATTCAAGGCTGATAAGAGAAACGTAATCGCCCTTGCCATAGAACTGGATGATAAGGGAAAAGGATTGGTAGATTGGAAAGAAGTATAAGGAAGAAAGCGGAAAAAGCCCCCGAAGCGTAATAGCTCCGGGGGCTTTTTGTTCAGCAGCAAACGCCAGCATATAACTTATCTATAGGGAATATCAAATCCCAATTTTTTCCCCAAACGATATTTCCAAACTCTATCTTGAACTTTTTGAATTTGTTTTCATTCAAGTAAGAGTTATATTGCGGATGTGGGTGATTTCTAATAAAAGCCCCAACATCTATCGTCTTAACAGTGTCATCATTAAAGTGTAATTCAACTTTTAATGGTGCCACATATCTTGCAGAAACAATACTTAAGTTCATAATTTCTTCGTTATTTTAGTTGAACGTATTCTTTTCTTATAAATAAAGAAGTTTACCCATTTATCAACTATATTCTTATAGTACTTCTTCACAAAGGCCTCTGCTGTAGCAGCATCCTTCTCACTTAAAGGTGGTATCTTGCTAGAAGTTCTTCTGTGAATTTCAACAAGTTCACCATTTTCTAATATTATCTCGAAAATAGCTTCATGTCCATCCTTCATTACATGAACGTGTATCGGTTCATGCTCATTCGAATAGAACAGAAAGATAAATCCGAAGTATTCAAATATCTTTGGCATCGCAACCTCCTTTTTTAACCTATCTTGATTGCAAAGTTACGACTTTATTTTGAAAGTGCAAAGAAAACAGGAGAAAAGTTTCGGAAAAAATGTTGTGGATGTTCATGAACTTACCTATCAACATGATACCTAGAAAGCAGAAAAAGCCCCCGAAGCGTAATAGTTCCGGGGGCTTTATATTTTGCCCCCAGGCATCAGATGTGATGCCTGAGGGTACGATAGAGAATCAGGGGCTAGTCTGCCCAAATTCTCTTATCAGTTGGATTATCCCAGAAATCCTTCACTTTTTCGTCGCTGTAATCCTCTTCTCCCGCCTTCCGGATAACAGAGCCGGCGAGGATGGCTGTGGTTTCCATTTCCATGACGCTAACCACTGGCTTGATATATCTTTTCTTTTTCATATCTATTTTTATTACTATTTTTTATTACTTGATGATAACCTTCATGGTCTTGCCACCACGCTTTACGATGTTCACACCCTTCTGCAAATTCTGTAGACGACGACCCTGGAGGTCGTAGTATTCAGCCTTGCTATCTGCTGTAGTCTCCAACTGCTCGATGGCTGTGGTGCTGCCGCCGACGCTGATGCTGAACATTCTGGCACCAGCTGCAGGAGCAGAAGAGTTATCTGCCATGTAAGCACGGAAAGGCTTGCTGCCCACAGACTTTGTTGATGTACCCAACAGCTTGGCTGGGTTCATCAGCTTGTCGCCCTTCACGATGTAGCAGTTGTTATCAGTATCCTTGCTGAACTCCTTTTTGGTGTAGATGCCCTGGAGCTTGTAGTTGGCGTCAGCAGTTTCAGCAGTCTGAACGTCTTTTGCAATCGTCTTGTCGGCTTCTGTGAAGTTGAGCTCGGTGGCTCCATCCTTCATCTTGATGATAACAGGAGTACCAGCAGCGATGTTAGTCTCTATCTCTTCGAGTTCTACGGTTTCTGTAACATTATCAGCCGAAAGGAGCTTGAAGGCACGAAAGTTCTGATTGTCAAGAGATACTTCGAAAGGCAGGCAGAGCGTTGCCCAGGTAGTACCTTCTACAGTGCGGCTATAAGATGCAGCCTTGGCTGCGAATGGCTCGTAAGCTACGAAGTTCTTGTCATCGTCAAGAACGAGATTATCCGTAGCAAGAGGTTCTCCCGCTGCTCCTATCTTCTCATCGCCATTCTTGCCTACCAGCTTGGTGAAATAGCCAGTCTTGTAGTTGGCGTAGGTTTGGTCGATTTTGTCTGGGTTACTCATATAATGTATAAAACCTTTGAGGTTTGTGCAGCCCGAGAACATGCTAGAACCATCAGTAACCTTTCCCGTAACAAAATTGTCGCTGGCGTAGATGGTTGTGAGAGCGTAGCAGTTAAGGAACATATAGGACATATGCTCCACCTTCGGAGTGTTGAAGCTAGTAAGGTCGAGCGAATTGAGATTTTGACAATTATAGAACATACATCCCATATCCGTCACATTCGCTGTATTCAAATATTTAAGACCTGTAATAGTTTGCAAGCTATTGAGTTCTCTAAAGAAACTATTCAACGATGTTGGAGTGTATGTAATGAAACTCTCATCGAAAACGACACTCTTGATATCTGAGTACTTTATCCCTAAAAAAGAGCACACATCATTCACCGTCGGTTCATTACACACTATAACTGTATGGTTTGAATCAAGAGCTCCCAGATTGTCAGAATTGATTTTTTTGAATGTAATTGTATTGTTAGACGATTCATAATCTGCGATATAGTCATCAATAGTGGTTGCCGTGTTCAGATCGTATATGATTGCGCGGTCAGCACCATCACTTATATCCCCGTCTTTTTCGTAAGATAATGTCAAAGAATATTCACCCTTATTTAAAATGCTTTTATACACTTTTTGGTTTGTTTTTCTAATTTCATCAAGCATTTTGCCATTTAAAGTAATAATGAATTTGTCAAAATACTCTGCCGAAATTAGATATTTAAATGAAAATAATATAGGCTTTTCTACATTGAATTTGATTACAATTTCAGATGTACTGTAATCCATCTCATAATTATTTGACATCAGTCCTATGCTTTCATCTGTAATATAGGAAGAGACCTCAGACATTCCTTCGTCTCCCAAGTCCAGCATCTTCCAAGGATAATCACCATTGCAAGTAAAGGTAACATCGGTTATACCATCCAAACCATCGAACAAAGTATAGCGAGGTCCTTTTGCGTTACATTTTGTACAAGTGCCTTCACTGTTGTATTGATGACCTTTTGCTGGAATCTCAAGGCTGGCAGCATCAGTAATCTCTTGAGTTGCGGCTTCATTGCTGAAGAGTTTGTTGCATACACTGCACTGCCAGTATTCTATGTTACCAGCCTCTGTACATGTAGCAGCTTTCAGTGCATGATGAGTGAGAGTGTGTGGCTTAAGATTCAAATATTCATTCACAATTAAATGACAGAGAGAGCATTCTTTTGTGGTATAGCCATGCTCTGTGCAAGTAGGTTCTACGGTTTTGATTGCTGCGCCAAGAGCAGACGAGCCATCGGCTTTCAGGTGAGTACAGGTTTTGAGTTTGAGTTCAAACTCGCCTACCTGCAATAGGCTTCCACTATGAATAGCCGAGATTTCCCATTTAAAATATTGATAAGAGGTAGAACATTTGCAGTCGAAGTTGTACGAAGCATAGTTCTTATCCTGGAGCACCTTGTCATTTTCTACCTTATCGATAAGCGTCCAAGCGCCTTCTTTGCCTTCGTTGTTGCCATAGAGTTTCCATGACAACGGATTGCGACCTCCACATTTAGGATTTGCATTGTCATTACCCGTAGTGATGATGTAGCCCACAGGAATTCCTGCCTTGCTGGCTTCTAAGATGACATAGGCGCTGCCGCTAAACTCGCAGCACCACTTAGAGAAATTGCCGTTTTCCTTTTTGCCATCAAAGAGATTAGCGTAAGTCTCACCCTTGTAGCCCACAGGGTTACCTGCTAACTCTTTAAGCGTTACAGACGTGTCGTAATCTGTCTCCGCCACCATGCCGGCTGGCAGAAGCAACAACATGAGCAACATCAATGGGAACAGAGCGAATCTACAGAACTTTGCCCCCCATAGTTCATACGGTCGACGTGCGACCCATTGGATTGATTTGAAAAATGTTTCATAATTTAATATTATATTTGTCATTATATTTTATCAAGAAATTACTGAATACTAATTGCCATCAGACTGACTACCAGACACACGAACGTGATAAACACTACGCCGAGAATGAGGCAGATATAGAAACGCCCTCTCCTGATGAAATCACCCAAGCTGAAATGAC
>ERZ1035025.442-NODE-442-length-28366-cov-5.172548_pt1 | contig 28366 bp, 24 predicted proteins | sample MGYA00520619_ERZ1035025 | MGnify/ENA primary metagenome ERZ1035025 (study PRJEB33766, sample SAMN09781742) | gut metagenome | biome: gut microbiome | host: Homo sapiens | place: Madagascar | study: EMG produced TPA metagenomics assembly of the PRJNA485056 data set...
CTTCCGCGCATAATCGATCCCGCCATCGGTGCGGCCTTGCCACCAGAAGCCCTCGAGCGGCGGCACGACGAAGTCGAAATAGCCTTCGATCTCTCGCGGGCCCTTCTTCGACATCTTGATGGTGCAGGCGACGCCGTAGAGCAGCGGCAACGCGTTCTGGTACTCGCCGCCTTCGGCGTTGGGGTCGCCCTTGCCCCGCACGGCGATGTAGCTCATAGGCGGAACGGTTACGACGCTCGGCTTGCCGGACGGCCTGTAGAGCTCTCTGAACTCCTTCTTGAAATCGCATGCCATCGCAACAACCCTTCCTGAGCTTGGGTTTCCGCCGATATCGATTCAAATATAGCAACGGGCACGGCTTCGGAGGAAACCGCGCCCGTTGGCAGACATTATAACATATAAACGAACGTATGTTCTACTCCCACTCCACAGTGCCAACGGGCTTAGGCGTCAGGTCGTAGCATACACGGCAAATGCCAGGTACTTCGGCGGTAACGCGCGCGGTGATGCGCTTCAGCAGCGCCCAGTCAAGCTCGGGAACTTCAGCAGTCATAACATCGACGGTGTTGATGCAGCGGATGATGCAGGGCCAGTCGTATGCACGCTTGCCCTCGCGAACGCCGGTTGCACGGAAGTCGGGCACTACGGCGAAGTACTGCCAGATGGTGAGCCCTGCTTTGTCGATTTCCTCGCGTACGATAGCGTCGGCATCGCGCAGTGCTTCCAGGCGGTCGCGGGTGATGGCGCCAAGGCAGCGAACGCCCAGGCCAGGGCCGGGGAAGGGCTGACGTTCAACCATGTTTTCGGGCAAGCCCAGTTCGCGGCCAACAACGCGCACTTCGTCTTTGTACAGCAGCTTAACGGGCTCGCACAGCTCGAACTGCAGATCGTCGGGCAGGCCGCCTACATTGTGGTGGGCTTTTACACCGTCCTGCGATTCAAGGATGTCGGGGTAGATGGTGCCCTGAGCCAAGAAGCTCACTTCGTTGCCAACCTTGCGAGCTTCTTCTTCGAATACGCGGATGAACTCAGCGCCAATGATCTTACGCTTGGTTTCGGGTTCTTCTACGTCAACTAGCTTGTCCAGGAAGCGGTCGGTTGCGTCTACGTACACCAGGTTTGCGTCCATCTGGTTCTTGAATACGTCAACAACCTGCTCGCTTTCGCCTTTGCGCATAAGGCCATGGTTTACATGTACGCAGATAAGCTGCTTGCCAATAGCCTTGATTAGCAGTGCGGCAACAACGGAGCTGTCAACGCCGCCGGAAAGGGCCAGCAGGACCTTTTTGCTGCCGATCTGCTCGCGAATTGCAGCAATCTGCTCATCGATGAATGCCTGGGCGAGTTCGGGGGTGGTGATACGAACCATGTCGTCAGGGCGCTTATTGGGATCCATGCAGAGCTCCTTTAAATTCGATTGGAATGCGCCACGCTTAACACAACGCATATTTCACATCTGTTAATTATATTCAGTTGGGAACATTTTTCCCTGATTGGGTAATGTATTTGCTCCGAAATCGATTCGGAGCTTCTACTGCTCTGCGGATATGGATCGGAATTAATAGTTTCGCCTACGTTTTATCCTGCTATTTGCATACGCAGCACTTCCCAGCGCCACTATGACAGTTATAAGCAACGTATAGCAAAAATCGGCACTTGTGCCGTCTGCCGTGTTGGGGGAAGGCGAATCTGTTTCCTGTGCGGTTTCCGATTTGCCGTTAGAGTTAACCTGCGACTTATCGTCGTCATTTGCTCCGCTCTGATTGCTATTGTCTGGCGCGGACGGAGTGTTACTCTTCTCAACGAATTTCCAGGAACCAGTGAAGGTTACATTGCCCTCTGAATCTGCCGTAGCCATATCGGCAATGGCTGAATCTCTGTCGTAGCCCATAAAAATCCAGGTGCCGTTGGCAACTTCTACGGTTGTTTGGGAGGGCGCAGTAGCGTTCAGTGCATCGTTATACACGTAGTTGTTTGTGTCTTTTGGGAGTACCGCTAAAACCTCGTCCGGCAACTGTTTGCCCGAAGAAGCGCAGCTGAACGCATGCTTGACGTTGAACTTCTTGAAGACCTTTTTGAATTGAGCCTTGTAAACAACGTCACCCGTGACATCTCCGATTGTGGTGTGCCATGAGTCGAAATAATAGTTGTAGGTGTCGTCAGACGGTTTGGTGGGGGTGGGAATGGCAATTTGGTCGGCTTTGGTCCCAACGGCGTAGTGGTTTTCGCTGTAAATCAAGCTACCGTCTTCATTCGTGAAGGTAACTTTTGCAAGAGTGGGGTTGTTTGCTGTAATTAGGCAGACCTTGTTTCCAGGTTCGATGCTTTCATAGTTGGTGTACTCGTTGCGTTCGTCTTTCGACTGGGCGGTGTAGCGAGATGTCTCGTCGTCTAGGTACCAGCCATCGATTTTCTGGTTGCTCGCATCGTCAGGCTTCCCAAGGTATTGTTCATTCATGTCTTTTGCGGCCGACAATTTTGCAATGGAGCCGTCCAGGTAGACGTCGGAAGCCGCCTTGTCTGCGGTGTTGTTGCACAGTTTGGTGTTGGTGATGGTGGTGCCTGCACCTTCGCCGGAATTCGATTCTGCGGCAAAGCCTCCCCGTAATTTGCTGCCTTGTTGCCCGTAATAGTGCATCCGTCAATGGTCAAGCTGGTGAAGTTGCCATACGATGCAACGCCGCCGCCTAATGCGGCGCTGTTCTTTGTTATCGTGCAATTACGAATTTCAGCTGCGGCAGGTGATTTCATCATCACTGCAAGCACGCCGGCTCCATAGCCTTCGTCCTGGTTAGCTGTGTTATTGGTTATGGTGGTGTTCTTAAGGAATAAGCCCGGTTTTTCGGTAGCGCCTACGTTCGGTGTGTCGGCGCACAGGCCGTATGCTGCGGCGTAGAAATACGCGGAAGAAAGAACGCCTGCGCCATCGTTTGCTTCGTTTCCGCTGATGGTACCGCCAAGGATTTGCGCGGAGCTTTGAAGGTTGCCCCATCCGCCATTCTGGATTTCATCGATTGACGCAACAACAGCAACGCCGCCGCCCATTTCGTTGGCCTTGTTGTTCGAAATGGTTCCGCCCGTCATAACGAACGAAGATCCGCCGGAAACGTACACGCCGCCGCCAGCAGACGTGATAATGCGGGAGTCCATGCCGTAATCCGAGGCTTTGAAGGAAGAAGTGGCGTAGCAATTCTTGATTTCGCCAGCGTCCATTACGAACGAGCCGCCGTAAATTACCGCAACGCCACCGCCGTAGCAGATGGAGCCGCCACTGATTCCGCAGTTATCGATAGTGCCGCCGTACATATGGAAGGTGCCACCCTGCACGGTTACGCCGCCGCCAAAATAGTTATCGCCTTTACGGTCGGCAATGGTGACGCCGGGGTGCATATTGCACGTGCCTTGGATATACAACAGGCCAGGTACATCGTTGCTCTGTTCGTTTCCGCCGCTAATTTTCAGCGTGTCGCTACCATCTGCCGCGCCTAAGTTCAATTGCGCTCCCGACTGTACGGAAATCGAGCTGTACTGACCAAGTGCTATGGTGTGTCCGTTGCCAACAATGCTTACGGGACACGAAGAGGAGAATGAGGCTCCTCCAGTTTGAATGTCGTCGGTGAGCTCAATAATGTACTCGCCGCTGGATGCACTGTTTACGGTAGCTACCGCATTATCGAATTCGCTACTGTTGCCTATTTCGATAGTGGTTGGCGTTGCTGCGAATGCCGATATCGGCATTACCAATGCATAGAGTGTCAATGCTGCAACAAAGGTCAGCACCATGCGTATTTTGCTCACGGCATCTCGCTTTCAAAGTCTTTTGAATCTGAGCGAGTGCGCGTGCGCTTGTTCGGATTCAGTAAAGGAGCACGAATTAATAATTTGTTAATATAAGGCAAATCCAAGCAAATATGTCGTAGCAAACCATCGTTATTTCGCATGGTTCTCTTCCCGCTCCTTGTTTAATTGGCGACACAAGTCTTTTGGGCTGCAAGTGTGGCATAAGGAGATTTAGAGGCTGATATAAAGTGGCAGCTATCGCACGTTTGCGTTCAAAGTGCGATGTTGTAGCAAGCATAGAAGCGCCCCCCCCGAGCCTCAATACGTTGGAATACCAAAGCTTAACCCGTTAATTGGAAATACCGACCATGCGTCCTGCTTGTTGGCTGGGAAATCAGAGTCTCGTGGGAAAATAACCGTGCATATTCATTTGTGAGCATGCCCATCCCGAAAGGACCTCCATCATGCGTTTTGCGAAGAAGATTCTTTTTATTATTGCGGGCAGCGTATGCCTTGCCCTTGGTTTTATTGGGATGTTTGTGCCGGTACTGCCTACGACGCCACTTGTGCTGCTTGCGGCGTTTCTGTTTTCGCGCAGCTCGGAACGCCTTAGCTCTTGGATTGCTCAAACTCCAATCTACCGAGCATATGTTGAGCCTTTTAAGCAAAGCGGCGGCATTTCGCTACCCAGGAAGGCAAGGATCTTGGTTATCTCCTATTCGGTAATGGGCCTTAGTGCATTTCTGATTCAAAAACCGCTCGTGTGGGTTGTTCTGGCTGCTGTTGCGGTTTTCCTGGCGGTTTTAATGCTGGTTGTTATTCCAACTATCCCTAAGGAAAGGGAACTTGACCATGGCGATGGTCTCGAGATTGATGCTGGCGCAAGGGCATGTGAACGGGAATAGTCGCATTGCAGCCGGTGCTGCTGTTGGTTCTGTTGCAGGCGTCACTATCTGGTTAGGACTCTGCTACCTATCTAGCTCTTTTGCGTTTTAGGGTGTTTGTGGGGGTTGCACTGGTTTTGTCGTTTGGCGCAATTCGGATTCAAATTGCGCCATTCAGTGGGAGAAGCGCCTGTTGATTGTTTGAAGGCCTGCGAAAAAGTCGAGCAGCGCGCCCATCCTAGGCGTGTTGCCACTTGTGCAACGGGGCAGCCGCAAGCAATCATGGTCTTGGCGCGTTCCATTCGGCGAGCTTTAGCGTAGTGGCCAATGCTTTGTCCTGTTTCATTCAAAAAGGCAGAGCATAGATGCGATCGGCTTACGAACAGCATGTTTGCAAGTTCACTAATGGTGGGCGCGCGACCCTCGTCGAGCATACGTTCAATGCCGGCTTGCGCTTCAAGCGCGAGCCTAGCTTGTTCGCTTGTTGCGCCACTACGGTATTTGGCGCCATTGCTATTGCATGATGCGGCAAGCATGGCAACCATTTGTTCGATTCGTGCCTCGATAAGCAATGCCGAACCTGGTTGGTATTGCGGTCCAGTACCAATGAGTGTCGACATGATGATGCGCGATTCGGTTTCATTCCATCCGTCATCGAACCGTTCAAATAGGCATGAAAAAGCGCCAGGCCAGCGTTGATCGAGTTCTTCGAAGTACTGAGGCAAAAAGCAAATGCATCGTGACGAGTACAGACCTCCCGAATGAAGGGTGCCCGAGAACTTGCCCGCTGGTTGCACGAAGGAATACAACGATCCATCAAGCAGCGCTTTTGGGCGATCGATCATTCGTGGCATGGTTGCTTTGGAATCTTCCGACACCATGCACACGCAGGCATAGGTGCTTTCAGGAGATTCGACAAGCGCCATTTCGCGCTCTATATATACCTCGTGACTGAACGCAATGCAGAAATCTCCTACGGGCATGCCCCAAACCGACCCGCTTCCCCATGTGCTGCGGCCTGTGCCTGACCAACCTCCGCCATCGCGGTGAATTTCGATTCCGAACTGTTTGAGCTGCGGTTCATAGAGCGATCGAATCGCGCGAGGAATATCACTATATGTGGATGCCTTGGTCATTCGATTTCGTCTCAATTTTTTTCGTTTTCGTACAAGCGCAGGATCTGAAAGTCTGCCTAGGTTAACCTTCATGATAAGTTAACCCACGTTAACTAACAAGAGGCGTTTCGTATGTCAAAGAGGCTATCTGGGCATTGCGAAAGCCGGAAATAGAAGGGAGCGATTATGGCTGAAGAGACGGCAAAAAACGATGCTGATTACGTTGGCAGTGGCAACGCGCATGCTGATCCAAATGTCGAGGACGTAAGTAATCGCCGCAAGCGTAGCGACATTGCTCGATTGCTTGATTTTGCAGGCAGTAGAAAGTGGCTTACCTATTGTGGCTTGGCGCTGAGCGCCGTTTCGCAAGTTCTGGGATTTATTCCATATGTGTGCATATGGCTTGTGGCACGCGACCTTATTGAGGTTGCGCCAAATTGGCAGGCAGCAGAAGGAATCGCTGTTTATGGATGGTGGGCGGTTGGCGGAGCTGTAGCTTCGATTTTGGTGTACTTCCTCGCACTTATGTGTACTCACTTGGCTGCGTTTCGCACGGCGTCAAACATGCGAAAGCAAACTTCCGAGCGCTTAATGCGCTTGCCGTTGGGTTACTTCGACAACCATGCTACTGGCGAGTTGCGTCGCGTAATAGATGGTTGTGCTGCAAGCACCGAATCGTTACTTGCTCACGTTTTGCCCGATTCGGCAGGCTCAATTGCCATGGTGATTGGCATGGTCGTGCTGTTGTTCGTGTTCGATTGGCGCTTAGGGTTGTCGTGCCTGGCTGCTGTATTGATTTCCGTTTGCTGCTTAATGACCATGATGAGCGGCAAGGGCATGAAATTCATGAAGAGCTATATGGGTGCTCTTGTGCGTATGAATGAAACGGGCACCGAATACGTTCGAGGTGTTCCTGTTGTTAAGGTGTTTCAGCAGACGGTGTATTCCTTTAAGGCGTTTCATGATGCCATCACCGATTATGCGCGAATGGCTCAGGACTATGCGGGTACGTTTTGCCGTAAGCCGCAGGTGCTTCAGCTATCGGTGCTTAACGGTCTGGTGATTTTCTTGCTGCCTGTGGCACTCGTCTTGGCTCCGCTGGAACCTGATTTTCCAACCTTTGTGGTGAGTTTCGCGTTTTATGCCATTTTCTCCGCCGTGATTCCTACGGCTATGGCGAAGCTGATGTTCCTGAGCGAGGCGTCTCAGATGGCTGGCGATTCGCTTGGTCGTGTTTGTGAAATCATGGATGCAGAACCTTTGCCTGTTGCTACGCACCCTCGTGCTGTTGAAAAGTATGACGTTCGTTTTGAACGGGTATCGTTTGCCTACGACGGTGCTGAGGGCAATGCGATTACTGATGTGAGCATCGAAGTGCCCGAGGGCACAACTCTGGCGCTTGTTGGGCCTTCGGGCGGAGGTAAGTCGACATGCGCCAGTTTGATTCCGCGATTTTGGGATGTTTCTGCAGGTCGAGTGCTTGTAGGCGGCGTTGATGTGCGCGAGATCGACCCGCATGAGCTAATGGAAAAAATTGCTTTTGTGTTCCAAACAAACCAATTGTTCAGCAAAACACTCGAGGAAAACGTACGTGCGGCTAAGCCCGACGCTACGCGCGAGCAGGTAATTGCCGCGCTTCACGCAGCGCAATGCGACGATATCGTGGCAAAACTGCCACAAGGTATCGAAACGCGTCTTGGAGCTGGCGGGGCATATTTGTCGGGTGGTGAAGTGCAGCGCGTGGCTCTGGCGCGCGCGATTCTGAAAGATGCGCCAATTGTAGTGCTTGATGAAGCCACTGCATTTGCTGATCCGGAAAACGAGGCGCTTATCCAGCGAGGTTTCGCTAAGCTTGCTGAAAATCGCACGGTTATTATGATTGCCCATCGGCTTTCAACGGTGGTAGGAGCGGATCAGATTGTGGTGCTTAACCAGGGGAGCGTTGTTGAAAGAGGCACACACGGGCAGCTCCTAAACGAAGGCGGCCTGTATGCCTCCATGTGGGCTGACTACGAGCAAGCGGTAAGTTGGAAGATCGCGGGTGCGCAGACGGAAGCTGCTGCCGTGAAGGGAGGTGAGGCATAATGTTTGCCTCGTTTAAGAAGAAGTACTTCCTTTCCAATAAGGGCGTTTCAGGCGTTAAACGCGGTATTTTTTGGACCTGCGTAACCAATCTGGTTACTATGAGCGGAATGGCGTTTCTGTTCTTCGTGATGGACGGTTTCGTAAAGCATCTTACTGAAAATGCCGACCTGCCAAATGCGGTGCCACTTTGCGTGGGATTGGCAGTGTTCTTTGTGGCTCTGCTGTTTTCGAACTGGCAGCAGTACTACTACAGCTACTGCATTTTTTACGAGGAATGCGGCAACCAGCGCATCGAAATAGCCGAACGACTTCGTAAGCTCCCGCTTTCGTTTTTCGGGCGACGCGATCTTGCCGATTTAACGGAAACCATAATGGGCGATGTGCAAGCCATGGAACACGCCTATAGCCATGTGCTTGGCGAATTGTGGGGCGCTGTGATTTCGACGGCTATTGCGTTCTTGGTGTCGTTGTTCTTCTGCTGGCAGCTTTCGATAGCCGCTTTTTGGAGCGTTCCCGTGGCGTTTGCCGTTCTGTTTGCAACCCGCAAGCCAATGAAACCCGTGTTTGAGCGCAATCGAGCTGCAAAAGTGAAGGTGACGCAGGGCATCCAGGAAACGCTTGATTGCATTCGTGAAATACGCGCAACTAACCAAGAAGCGCATTATCTGTCGGAGCTCAATGCAACGATTGATGCGACCGAGCTTGAATGTGCAAAGGGCGAGTTGCTCAACGGCATTCTGGTGAATGCGGCTTTTGCGGTTCTCCGATTGGGTATTGCTACCACGTTGATTGTGGGTGCGAGTCTTATCGTCGCGGGCAGTATTGACTTCATGGTAATGTTCGCGTTCTTGCTTGTAATTTCGCGTATTTACGCTCCTTTCGATCAGGCGCTTACCCTGATAAGCGAGCTGTTTGCATCAGAGGCTTCGGCTGCCCGCATGCGCTCTATTATGGAAGAGCCCGTTGCGTCAGGGGCCACCGAATTTGCTCCAGCTGGCTACGACATTGAGTTCGATCATGTTGCGTTCTCTTACGGTGCTGGCGAAGATGGTCGAGCGGGAGATCGTGTGCTTAACGATGTAAGCTTTACCGCTCGCGAAGGCGAGGTTACAGCACTTGTTGGAGCGTCCGGTTCAGGCAAGTCGACATGCGCGCGTTTGGCGGCGCGCTTCTGGGATGCCACGGGCGGTACGGTACGTGTAGGTGGCATTGACGTTTCGACGGTTGACCCCGAGACACTGCTTCGCGATTATGCCATCGTGTTCCAAGACGTGGTTCTGTTCGACGATACGGTAATGGGCAATATTCGCTTGGGCCGAAGAGACGCAAGCAACGCTGAGGTACTTGCCGCTGCGAAAGCGGCAAACTGTGACGAGTTCGTTAGCAGGATGCCTCAGGGTTATGAAACGAAAATCGGCGAAAATGGCTCAAAACTGTCTGGCGGCGAACGTCAGAGGATCTCGATTGCTCGCGCGCTTTTGAAAGATGCGCCTATCGTGTTGCTTGATGAAGCGACGGCATCCCTTGACGTTGAAAATGAAACGCAAGTGCAATCTGCGCTGTCGAGGTTACTTGAGGGGAAGACCGTTGTTGTAATTGCCCACCGTATGCGTACGGTTGAAAATGCCGACAAGGTTGTTGTGCTTAAGGATGGGTGCGTTGCAGAACAGGGTAGCCCCAATGAATTGAAGGCGGCTGGCGGCCTGTTTTCTCATATGGTTGCTTTGCAGCGTGAAAGCGAAGGATGGCGATTGTGAGGCTTTTGCGATAGGTTTGCCTTGTTCTGCCATTCGACGATTACAGGCAAGGCAAGTTTGGCTGCGTTGAGATAGGTGGTTTACTCGGTTCCTGTAGTCAGTCAAAGCCCATAAGAAGGCCCCGTGCGTTATTAAGTGCACGGGCCTTCTTGCCGATTGGCTTTTATCCTAGCGCAACATCGAGAACCATCATCAGGCTGAAGCCGACCGCAAAGAATACTGTGCCAAGGTTGGAATGCTTGCCTTGAGATATTTCAGGCATTAGTTCTTCGACCACCACGTACAACATGGCACCTGCCGCAAAACTCAGTAAATAAGGCAGAGCTGTAATGATCAGCTGTGACATGATGATCGTCAGCACTGCACCGATGGGTTCCACGATGCCAGAAAGCACGCCGCCTGCAAACGCTTTTCTCCTGCTCATTCCTTCTGCCCGAAGCGGCATCGAGATGATTGCGCCTTCTGGGAAGTTCTGAATGGCGATGCCGATCGACAGCGCCAATGCGCTTGCTGCCGTGATCTGCACATTTCCCGAAAGGAAGCCTGCGTACATAACGCCAACCGCCATGCCCTCCGGGATATTATGCAACGTCACTGCCAATACCATCATTGTGGTACGGCTAAGCTTGCTTTTTGGACCCTCTGACTGTTCGCTGCCCACATGTAGATGGGGAATCAGGTGGTCTAGTGCAAGCAAGAACAGCACACCGAGCCATAATCCCGCAAAAGCAGGGAAGAACGAAAGCGCTCCCATCGAAGCCGATTGCTCTATAGCGGGAATTAGCAGGCTCCAAACCGACGCGGCAACCATTACCCCTGCGGCAAATCCCGCAAGGCAACGCTGCACCAGGTTTCCCAGATTGTTTTTCATGAAGAGCACGCAAGTGGCGCCCATAGTCGTGCCTAAAAAAGGAATCAGAATTCCGAGAACGGTTTCTATTTGCTTCACCTTCTTCCAGTTTCTAGTTGCTGGGTTTCTTCGGTGGAAATCTTTCGTTTCGCAACGGAAACCTCGTGGCGGCAAGGTTTGTTCAGGGCTTTCGTAGACAAGCGCAGAGACAAAGTTAAATCTAGCTAACTTTAGCACAGATGAATAGCGCATGCCGAAAGTGGACGATTGGGAAGATTGGGCATTTGCCAAGGTTTTGGTTGCCATTTTTATTTGTGAACGAAAAAGGCGCTCGCCAAATGGCGAGCGCCTTAACTTTGCAAGTAAGTGACCTGGTAAAGCTACTTTTTGATAGACTTGAATGCTTCGGTCTGAGCCTTGATGCCGCGCTCTGCTGCCAGGCGCTCGATGGAAGTTGCGCCGAAGAAGCCATCGATACCAGGAACGTTTTCGATGATGTAAGCCGCATCCTTGGGCTCGGAGATGGGGCCGCCATGGCAGATAACGAGTGCATCGGGGTTGATATCCTTTACAACCTTTACGATGCCTTCGATGATCTTTGCGCAATCCTCGAGAGTGCGTGCGGTTTCTGCGCCGATGGTGCCACCGGTGGTAAGGCCCATATGAGCAACGATGATGTCTGCGCCGGCCTTGGTCATTGCTGCTGCCTGCTCTTCATCGAAGACATATGGGCAGGTAAGCATGTCGAGCTTGTGAGCCTCGGCAATCATATCTACCTCAAGGCCGTAGCCCATGCCGGTTTCTTCGAGGTTTTTGCGGAATGTGCCGTCGATAAGGCCTACGGTGGGGAAGTTCTGAACGCCGTTGAAGCCCTGTTCCTTAAGCTCGGCCAGGTACTTCTTCATTACGCGGAAGGGGTCGGTGCCGCATACGCCAGCGAGCACGGGGGTATCCTTCACAACAGGCAGAACCTCGGCGCCCATTTCAACAACGATCTGGTTTGCGTCGCCGTAGGAAAGCAAGCCAGCAAGAGAGCCGCGGCCAGCCATGCGGAATCGACCAGAGTTGTAGATAACGAAGATGTCGGCACCGCCGGCCTCGGCGGATTTAGCCGTGATGCCCGTACCGGCGCCTACGCCGAGCAGGATGTTGCCTTCGTCGAGGGACTTGCGGAACCGGTCGAGGATTTCTGCGCGGGACAATTCAAGCATGGTTTTCTCCTTTTCCTTGAGGAACTGTCACTTTAATGAGCATTTTTCCAATAAGAGATACTGCCCTTATGGAAAAAGGCCCAATGAAGCTAGCGTAGTGGTGCCGCTCGGGCACCTTCTGTAAGAAAAAGACGAGAACTGTGCGCTCTCGTCTTTTTATATACGTTATTGATTCATGAGGTCGATCAGCTTTTGTGCTGCAGCAATGGCGAATTCGTCGTCATTCACATGGGCATCCATTTCGATGAGCTCGGCTTTCGTCGGGTCGATTTCATCACGAAGTGCCTGGAACAGCGCCGCATCTTCTTCGGGGCCGTAGAATGGTTGGCCTTCGGCGTCGATCATCGAAACGCCCTTCAAAGGCAGCATTACAGCGCACGGGCCGATAGACATATTCACCTTGCCTGCGATAGCACGCCCAATTTGCTCGTTTTCTTCAACCGTGGTGCGCATAAGCGTAACGGTTGGATTGTGCTTGTACAGGTTGCGAGACTGGTAATGCTCGGGGACGGTATCCCACGGGCCGAAATTCACCATGTCGTCAGCGCCTACGGACACCACAGCGGGAACACCGTTAAGGGCGGCAGCACTGCAGCGATCGGGGCCAGCGTTAAGAACGCCACCGGCAATTTCATCGCACCATTCGGTGGTAGTCAGATCGAGCACGCCTTTGATGAAGCCGCCGTTGATCAGTGATTCCATGCATTTTCCGCCCGTGCCCGTGGCATGGAATACGAGAACTTCGTAGCCATTTGACTCCAGGTAAGCCTGCGCTTTCTGGATGGCGGGTGTGGTTACGCCGAACATGGTTGCAGCAACAAGTGGTTTGGAATCTTCGTGCTTGGGAGCAGTGTGCTCGAGCATGCCTGTCATAGCGGCAACTGCGTTGTTGAAGATCGTTGCAGAGAAGGAATTGATGCCCGCAACGTCAACGATGGAGGGGAACATGGCAATGTCGGATGCGCCGACGTAGGGCGAAGTATCGCCTGAAGCCATGGTGGACACCATAACCTTGGGAACGCCTACCGGCAGCTTGCGCATGCCTGCGGTTGCGATAGCGGTTCCGCCCGATCCGCCCATGGAAAAGACGCCGTCAAAGCGACCGTTGGCATACAGCGTAGGCAAAAGCTTTTCAACGCCGCGCGTCATGGTTTCTGTGGCGAAGGCGCGGTCCTTCTTTTCGGCGATGGTTGACATTTCGATATCAACTGCTGCTGCTACTTCCGTGTTGGTAACGTCAGGCATGGTTTGCGGATCAAATACGCCGCAGTGGATGGTGATGGTGTTGATGCCCAGCTCTTCGAAGCGGGTTTTAACGTAGGCGAATTCTTCGCCTTTGGTGTCAAATGTGCCAATAATAGCAACAGTTTTCATGTAAGCCTCCCCCAAAAATAGATCCCAATAGCTTCGAGGGCTATTGGCTTTTTTACAATAGATTAAGAATTGTTAGAAATCAATGAACGTGTTCATCTAGACGGACGGATTAAGCTTTTTGGGCATTCGTTAGAAGCACCTCTTCTAACTTTTCTGTTGCTTGCTTATTTAAAAATAGTGTCGTTCCACCAGGTAAACACTGTTATCTGTTCCTATTGATACTGTTCTGAAATAGGCTTGAATACCAATTCGATATGAAACTTTAACTGCGGTTTGCTTTATGCCATTGGGTTGTATGCTCGTCGGTGACTTCAAGCGTTGCACAGTCCACTAAATAGAAATCTACGATTTCGGCGGAAGCGGATTCTGCTCCATCTGCTGCGAAGCGGTGCTTTTGCAGAACGTATTCCCGGTTCGATAATCTTTCGTGCTGTTCGTTCAGGACAATGTGTAGCTCGGCAACTTGGCCAGTTTTTTCGTTTGGTTCCCTGGAGATTACGGCATAGGGGTAGCCCTTAGCCGTAATTTTGTATTCCATTTCAAATTCGCCGAGGCCAAGGTGGTTGGCAACCGCTGCCATTTCCTGTTTGTATGCTTGGTAGTCCTGGGCGGTAGGGTAGCCGTCTTCGTCGATCTTTGGGGTTTCGTTCTGTGTATCAGGAATCGTTTTGCCGTTATAGGTGTCTAGCTGGAGCTCTTCAATTTCCCCATCCAAGCTGAGGTTGTAGCGATAGTCGTTTTGCTCTTCGCCGAATATGGTGGCTGATGCGTGGTCGCTGCCCCATGTAGTTTCCCAGTTTTCAGGACCAAGGTTTTTGCCGTCGTTGGCAATATCGAAGCTGTACGTTGTGACGGTTTTCCCATTGCTTTCGAGAACAAGACGGGCGTGGGTTGAACCGAAGGGCCAATCCGGTTCTCCGATTTGCTGAAAGTGCAGTTCGTGGGTGCCATCGGAAGATTCCGATACGTCGATATCTGTTGTTTTGTAATTGATGTTGTAAAGAAGCAGGCTGCTTGCCAGCGCAATAAGAACCCAGATCCACGCTGCGATTCCCAGGAAGATTTGGATTCCTCGCTTTTTGATAAGGACGCAGCCTACAACGTTGGCTGTGGCAATGAACAGCATTATGAGAATAAGCACCATATTGGGGTTCCTTGGATCATCATCCTTGTAGTTGGTGCTTAGAGGATAACGCCGAGCCGTTACTTCTTGAACTTATTCAAAAGGAACCCGAAAAGGCCTATGCCGTCTTCTATGGCGTTCTTTGTTCTTGTGTAGTCGCCCATCGTGTCGTTTTCGATCATGCGTTCTCGGTTTTCCCTTAGGATACGGCCTTCGGCTTCAACTCTGGCGGATGTTAGCACTGAATCCGCAAGGTATTCCGCGGTTTCTTTTCGGTTCTCGCGCATCATGCTCTTGGCGGTTTTGAGCGATTCCCGCCGCTGTTCTTTTGTTTGCGGGGAGTTTTTCTGGGCGCACTGGCAGATGAGTGCCACAAACTTTTCTGAAAGCCCTTCAGACGCGAAGCGGTTTTCGAAGGTATTGAAGTCTGCGCACTGTTCGCCAAGCGCGATCACTTCGGCGCAGAATGAGTCCACTTCGGGCTGCAAGTCATCAGGCACGATGAGATATTCATCGAAGTAGTGCGTTTTCGCATTAACGCTTTTCTGTACGTCGCTGTTCATGTTCGTGCCCTTTCTCGCATGCGTTAGCTAGGGGAAGTGCTCCTTATACGACAGTGCCACAGTCGCATGCGCGAGGGAATGAACGTGTGTCCCATTATTGCCGCAGGCATGCGCCCTTGTTTCCCATTTTTGAGTGACGGGGGTGTCGCTAAACGTTCTGTCGGGTTGCGCTTCTACGTTAAGCATGCGAACGCTGAAAAAGCGCCCATCGGTAATCATCGATGGGCGCTCGTAGCCAGCATGTTCTTATTCTTAACGCTTCTTTGTCGCCAGAGTGGAGGCCAACAAAGCGCTTGCTGCTATCAGCAATGCTGCGATCGCGACGATTAGCATGTTCGCATCGCCCGTATGAGGAGTGGCTGCTGCTGGTTTGTTGTCTGCAGCGGACTTATTGCTCGCGTTGGGATCGCTGCCTTCTGTTGGCTTGGCGTCTTCACCGGGAGCGGTCTTTTCGGTGTAGACGTTTTCGAACGTCATGGCATCAACGGGTGTATCCTGCGTCTTTTCGTAGAATTCGCCGTTGTCTGTTGCTATCAGTTCAACGGGGAATACCTCGAAGCTTGGCTGGGCTGTTCCCTGATTGTCGGTTGCGCCGTTGTTGCGGAAGATTTGGTATACGGCATCCGAATAGGTCCAGTTTGCAATGCCAGCGTTCTTTTCACGTACGCAAAAGCCTTCGCATGTAATGTTGTCCACTTGCTTCTTCGGGCCTTGGATGGTGAGGCTGCCTTCGTAGCTTCCTTCGCCATTCGTAGCAACAGTGGCCGTTATGGTTACATCGTTGTAATCCTCAATCTGGCCAACGCCAACGTCGAAGATTTCTAGCTCAAATTCCTGTTTGCCAGGAGCGATGTCGCCACCCTTTTTGACCATCTTTGTGAATGGAAGGGAATAGGTCACGGTTTTTTCGCCAGTGATGAAATGGATGTTCTTGTAAAGGTGAAGGAAGCCTTTAGCCTGTTCGGTTCCATCGTGCTCAATAAGATCGATCGACGTGCCTTCGCTATCAACAGCCATGGCATACGTCAGCGCGAAGTCGTCGTTGATAGTGGGACAGTCGGCAAGTGCGGGAATATTGTTCTGGCTGGTGTTTTTGGCGTCGATCTCTGCCTCATAAACCGTAAAGCTGCCATTGCAGCCTGAAGGGTATTCGCCGCTAAGCGTGACTTTCGCTTTTCCCCTAATGGCGATGTTGCCCTTTGCCCACAGAGGAGAGTCAACGGTAGAGGTGGCCTGGAGGGTACCACCATCGATAGTCATATTGCCTGAGGCGAAGAGTCCTGGGAACAGGCTTTTGGCGATAATAGCTGAATCGGAAATGCTGATATTGCCTGCAGAGCTGTCGGTGGAGCTAATGTACGCAGCGTTGCAATTTTGCTCGGTTGCCGAGATGTTTACGGTGCAGCCGTTCTTGATAACCAGGTCTGCGGCATCGATGCCTGCATACAGTCCATTAGAAGTGAGTTGCGTGTTGTCGAGGGAGACTGTGCCATCGCATGCAATGCCGAGTCCTCCAGGGGAATGGATTGAGACGGCTGTGTTCTGCATGGTGGCGTCGCCGCCTACGCTTATGCCGTCCATCGTGTCTCCTGCGACCGAGATGGCAAGGCTCCCCGATCCACGGAAAATGACGCTTCCCTTGGTCCAGATGCCTATATTATCACTGAAGGTGATTTGGTTACTTCCCTGGAGCGTAATGGCTAAATCGCTCGTTAGTTCGGAATCGATTCCGCCATAATCTACCGCGTTTGTGATGGAGGCATTGTTGAGCGTGAGGTTCTGTGCGTCGGGGTCGTATGTTGCCGTGCCTTCGCCGCATTGGATGGTGAGTTTTTCGCTGGTGAAGTGCTCGCCATTAACGGATAGGTCATAATTGGTGGCGGCGAATGACGCAGTAGGCGCTATTGCTAGGGCGAATACTAACGCAAAGATGCCGGATATCAGTTTCTGTGCTTTGCTCATAACATTTCCTTCTGTTTAGGGTTTGCGCAGGAACAAATTTGTTTTTGCGACATTGTCTGGAACTGCATATGACGACTTGTTGTGATAGTTGCAGTATTTGCTCTCTTGTTAGTTTAGCGACCAGGTAAATATTTGTCATTCTATTTGACTGTCTGATTATTCATGCCACCTTATGTCTCATCTTTTAGGCCTATTCGTGGACAAATGGCTCAATATCGTGGCAAACCGAACGTGGACCACCTTGCCAATCTGGCCTCATAATTGGTTTCGGCTTAACATGCCCAACGAGCTGATTTTGGCCGTGTCTTATATTCTTAGTACGAAAGCGAAATGGCTATTCTCGATACGAGCGCTCAAGGCAAAGCTCGCATTGGAGTAATGCCGCCGATTTTGGCAGAAGAAAGCCCTGAAGCACATATTGAATCGGCCGAACAATGTGTCGTCGAATTGAGGAACGCGAAATGAAGATCCTTGCCATCAACGGCAGTCCTAAAGGCAAACGAAGCAATACTTGGCGCCTAACCTGCGCTTTTCTTGAAGGTATTACTATCCAGGAAGAAAATGGCGGTGCACAGGCCCCTGAAATCGAAACCCTTAACATCGGCTCGCTTAACCTCAAACCCTGCTTGGGCTGCTTTTCGTGTTGGAACAAGACGCCAGGGGAGTGCTGCATCCACGACGATATGCAGGGAGTTATCGATAAAATCCTGTGGGCCGACGTTGTTGTTTGGAGTTTCCCCCTGTATTACTTTGGATTGCCCGGTCAGCTGAAAACCCTCATCGACCGTCAGCTTCCTATGTCTCTTCCGTTCATGTGCACGGAAACGGAAAGCGGAGGGCATCCTTCTCGCTACGATATGAGCGCCAAGCGAACCGTGGTTATTTCCACGTGTGGCTTCTACACGGCCCAAGGGAACTACGACTGCGTTACCAGCCTGTACGACCGACTGTGCGGAAAAGGCGGCTACACTGCGATTTTCTGCGGACAAGGTGAGCTTTTCAGGGTGAAAGAGCTTTCAGAACGCACTGACGAATATCTTTCTTGGGTGAAGAAAGCGGGGCAGGAATTTGCTTCTGGCGGCATTACCAGAGAAACCCGCATCAAGCTTGACCGGAACCTATTCCCGCGTGATGTTTTTGAGGCGATGGCAGATGCTAGCTGGGGCGTTGGCGAATCGGGTGAAAAGGAAGATCCTAGCTTGGTGTTCACCCGTCAAATGGCAGCCCTTTATCGCAAGGAATCATGGCAGGAGCACGATGTTGTGCTTGACATGAACTATACCGATATCGGCAAGGTCTACCGCATCACTCTCGGGCAGAAGGGAAGCCGGGTTGAAGTAGAGCCTGAAGACGGCTTTGCTGATGGTTTCACTACACGCATCAACACGCCCTTTGATGTTTGGCGCTCAATTGCAAGCGGCGAGATTGCTGGCGATGAAGCGCTCATGAAGCATCTGTACTCCGTAGAGGGCGATTTCGACCTGATGATGCACTGGGATGATTTTTTTGGCGCGGCATCGAGTGCGGGCGGAAATAATCTGGATGCACTCAAGGGCGTGAACGGTAGAGGTAAGGCCAACGGCAAAAGCGCCAGCGAGCCGAAGACCAATATGCTGCTGCTCTTGATTCCCTGGATTGTGTTCTGGGTTGTTGCGTCTATTGATGGGTTCTGGGGCAGCTTGGTCAGCGTGGCGGTATGTGTGCTGCTGCCTGTTTTGATGCATCGGACGAAGGCTACGTTGTATGACCAGATTTCTGGTTTAGGAGTAGGCACATGTTCCGTTGCGTTGCTGGCAGGGGCGTCGCCGATTTTTGTTATCCCGGTGTCATACCTGTTGTTCGGGCTGATGTGGACGGTTTCGTGCTTCTTGAAAGTGCCACTGACTGCGCATTATTCCAAGAACAGCTATAACGGGGAAGCGGCATTGCGCAACCCGATCTTCATGAGAACGAACCGCATCCTTACGGCGGCGTGGGGAATGCTTTACCTGGTTACGCCTATTTGGACCTATTTCATCATGCAAACGGATGCAGCAAGTTACGTTGGTGCAATCAATTCCGTTCTTCCCGCGTTGATGGGGGCGTTCACCGCATGGTTTCAGAAGTGGTATCCACGGCACATTGCACGTGGATAGGCGCTCGCGTCAAGGAGCTTGGAAAAAAGGCTTCGATCCATGGTGCATTGTTCGCGCGTAGGTGATCTGCTGCCATAACCTGAAATCGGTGCGTTTCGGGGGCAAAACGCTTGACTCGATTGACGATTCCGTCTTCTGTGACTTCCTAATCTAGTCTTGGTCGACCTTTGGGAATGAGTATTGGGTATTTTGGCGAATTGGCGTTCGGTACCGGTGTTAGTCAAACCACCCTTACTTTTAACGAGCCCGTTACTATTCAGGCAATGGGCTACGGTTGCTTTTCGTGTTGCGGTTTTCCCACCACCTGTTTAGACAAAATGCAGGGTCTTACCTCACTTCCCGATGGTGCTTTAAACCAGTGCTATGACCTTGTTGAAATGGGTTTGGAGAAAACACGACCATTCAGTCGATAGAGACGGCGCCTTTGATTGCGCTATTGCCTTACCGATACAGGGTTAGGCGCCAATACGTCGGTAACCGCCATTAATGAATACGCTTTTGTTGGGTGCGCTTATTTGGCTGATATTGGCCTAGGGACGAGTGAGCGAATCGTCTCTATCGGAAATTTTGCGTGCGAGGACTGCAAAAGCCTGCGCCTTACGAATCCTGAGACGAATACGACCGTTTCAAGCATAGGTAAAAGCTTTTTTTAAAATACCGATATGAGCGGTGACCTCGTTCTGTAAAAGGGTTGAGAATAACCCAGATCCTACAGGAAGCGTTCTGCAAAACACAGCACGACTTCATGTACCTCGGGCGCAACCATGCGGTTATGGTTGCGCCCGAGGTACGTCTTGGCTATGACTTTGGCCCCACTATTACAGGGGGTGCAGTTTCCATTATTTCCAATGGCATCGATCAGGGCAGCGAGTATGTTACCTACTCAGGCAAAATCGTAACGGTTGTTTGCTCATGCGATTCGTCAGAGCATGCGCTAGGGCATTGGAGGAGCGAAGATGACGCTTTGGCTTTGTCCGACTCGAGTGAGGAAACTGGAACCAAAACTGCAGAGCAGCAGAACGTACTGCCTTCGGACAAAAAGATCCGGTTCCTGATTGCTGTGCTACTGGCCCTTGGTTGTGGTGCTGTGATTGTCGTTGTGGCTGCAGTTCGCCGCCGCCGAAGCAAGGAATGAGCTTGAGGTGCGCAAAGATAGTATGGCTGAATTGAAAATGGGAGAGTTTGGTGTTTCAAAGTACGGTGAAGCTATCTATATTGCCGGTAGCGTACTGCACCCTTCAATTTGGCTTGGACCGCGTTAGCAGCTGGGTACCTTCAATGCAGTGAAGGTACCCTTTATTTTTTATGAAGCGAATTGGCAAGCGAATCTGGTCGCGCTTAGCGAAATTACTGTGTGCCGCTTTATGAAATTGGCGCTATGACTCGGTTTCTGCTGTCTGTGCATTTTGATATTTGTGCAGCTTATGCGCAGTACAGAAGCCTAAAAATTTTTTATTTAGCAAAATTTTTTTTTGGTAGCAATTACGACGATGGGGATTAAGATACAAAAGTAGTTTTGAAAGCATAGAAAACGGGAAAGTAGTTGCGCAAGTAATGAAAATGAGCAATAAAAACAAACTTATTTCGGGCCTGGTGGGTGTTGCGATGTGCCCCATGATGTTGCCAACCGCAGCATTCGCGGCTGATGACGGCGCAGCATCGGGGGTTTCGTCATCCCCGACCGAGTTGATTCAGTCTTCTGACCAGTCGGAAGGCGCCGATGCGGACGCAAGTTCGGCTGATACGCTTGCCGCGCAGTCCGAATCGACGGGCGAAACGGCCAATGCGATGACCGCCAAAGCAGTTAATGAAGAAGCGGCCCCTGCAGCTGAAACTGGCGGGGAAAGCACTACGGCAGCGGTTGCGAAAGTTGAGGGCGCGAACTATTCCAGCCTTCAGGAGGCTATCGATGCAGCTCAGAATGGTGAGACCGTCACGCTGCTGGCGGATGCGACTGAAGATGTAACCGTGGCTGCTAGCAAGAACATCACGCTTGATCTTGGCGGCAAAACGCTGACGAACACGAATGCTGGTAAGGCCACGATCTCCGTGCAGGGCGGCACCGTTACCGTGAAGAACGGTAATGTTGTGGGCGGCACTAGCTACTATAACATTGAGGTCACGAAGGACAGCAACGCCAACCTGACGCTGACGGATGTCGCCGCCACGGCGGGCAACAACGGCTCCTCCATGATTGACAACTGGGGCACCCTGACCATCACCGGCGGTACTTACACTGGCGGCCTGAACGTGGTCAAGAGCGAGGAAAGCTCCACGCTGAGCATCACCGGCGGTACGTTCACGCTGGATTATGCGCCAAGTAGCGGTTATACCGCAGTAATTCTGGTGTACGGTGATACCACCATCAGCGGCGGCGAGTTTCTCCAGACCGCAACACCTAAATGGGGCAATCCGCAGGTTGTCATGACCGGTGTTGTGGAAGGCTATACCGCTATCACGCGGGTTACCGGTGGCCACTTCACCAACAAGAAGTCGGGCAGCAACATTTTCCACGGCTACGGGAAGGCTACCTCTGACAACTTCGAGGTCTCTGGAGGTACGTTCAACAAATCGGTCCCCTCGAGCTACTTTGCTGATGGGCTTACTTGTGCAAAGAATTCCGATGGCACGTACGGTATTGCAACGGCAATTGCTCAGGTTGACACCGACAGGTACACCAGCTTGCAGGCTGCTATTAACGCGGTGAAGAAAGCTGGTAAGACCATCCAGTTGCTGAATGACACCACGGAAAACATCACCATCAATGCTTCCAAGAACACCACGCTTGACCTGAACGGCCACACCCTTAACGGCGGTACGGGCACCGCGAAAGCGACCATCCTGAACAAGGGCAACCTGACTATTGCTGACACGAGCGCCGGCAAGACCGGCACCATCAAGCGTGATGACCAGGGTGCGCAGGGTGAGACCAGCTATTACGTCATTGACAACAATGGCACGATGGTTATCGACCAGGCGAATGTCATTAACAATTCTGGGTCGAAGGGCTCTTCTCTGATCCGCAATGGCGGTGTGGATACTGTATCGTCGCTCACCATCAACGGTGGCACGTTCGAGCAGCAGAACTTCATTGCGGTCAAGAACGACGGCAATGGCGAGCTCACCATCAACGGCGGCACGCTGACCAGCAAGCAGGCTGTTGTTCAGAACTGGAACAAGGCTCAGATTCTGGGCGGCAACCTGATGGGCGGTTATCTCTGGACGGATTCCTATACTGAAGCGGGCACCGTTGGCGAGACCGTCATTGGCGGCGACGCCCAATTCACTGGCACGATTTACATGGACGTCACAAGCTCCAATCCTTCGACCTTGAAGATCGAAGGCGGTAAGCTGAATGTCACTTCGTGGCGCGTGACCGACGCTGCAGCTGCGGTGAACGCCTCCATCGCAGTTTCCGGCGGTACGTTTACGGCCGCTGTTCCCGAGAGCTACTGCGCTGCAGGCTATGCTCCTACTGCTAATGCTGACGGCACGTATGGTGTCAAGCAGGCGGTTACCGTCAACTTCGATTCCAACCAGGGCACGGCAGTTGACTCTCAGGTTGTTACCGTTGGTGACAAAGTAGTAAAGCCGGCAGATCCTACCAAGAAAGGCTATACCTTCTCCGGATGGTTCACTGACGAGGACTGCACCAATGCCTATGACTTCGATGCTGATGTAGACGGCACACAGCCTGAGTTCACCCTGTATGCCGGCTGGAAGGCAGCGGCTCCTTCTACCGTTCAGCCCGGTGCTGGCGACAACGGCAATAACGGAGACAACGGCAACAACTCCTCTGCCAATGCGAACGTAAACGTCAACACCGTTAACAACAACGGCGACAATGTGGCAAGCGAAGCGAAGATGGCTACCGTGAAGACGGGCGACAACCTCGCTCTTGTCGGTGGTGCAATTGCCGTGATTGCCGTTGCGGCTGCTGGTGTTGCGGTATTCGCGCTTCGTCGTAAGAAGATGAACTAGCTTATTTAGCTTGTCTATCACCGTTTGCTGCACGGTGATGCTGAAATAGCGCTGCTTGATGAAGGGGCCGAGCCTGGAGATAGTCCAGACTCGGCCCCTTTCGTATTGAAGACGGCAACGATTTCTTCGTCGACTGCGGGCAGGGATTCGTCGCTAAGGCCGAGTTGCGCGATTGCGCCCTCGACGGCTTTGAACCCGATCAGCATGTCCGGGCAAATGTGCCCATGGGAGGCAGCTACCTTGTCTAGGTGTTCTTGGGTTAGCATGATTGATTCTCCCTCGTTGTTGATATCAGGATCATTGAGTGGGGGGAGTAACACGATTCAGCAATTCGTGTTACGCCTTAAAGGTAATTGGACGAGGGGAGGGGCTGTTTGCCTGGTGGTAGCAGCCTTCCTTATACGCCTATGGTCGTTATGCGTTCAGTCTTTCGCTCGAGAACTCAGTGCACCAGTCCTTTGTGTTGCAGAGTGTTCCTCTAGTTCTTTGGCGAGACGGCTGTCCCGTTTTTCCAAGATATCGCGCAGCATAACTGCGGAGGCGAAAGGGTGCAGATCGCGGTAAGTGAGTTGTTTTGGTGACTGGTTTTGGCACTAAGCCATGAACAGAGCCACCCAGATCGGCATCGTTAGGATGCAACCGAACGTGGTAATTACATTGATGGCGCTGGCATACGGCGCGTCTTTCTCGTAAATTTGCGCCATTTGCACTGTTGTTGAGGCAGATGGTGTGATCGTGGCAAGAAGCGTAATGAGCAGTATTGACTCGCCGTTTGCCACTAATGTGACTACGCCGCTGAACTTCAGTGCAAGCGTGACAATGGCAGGTATCAGCATTAGCCTGATGAAGGCGACGAGCCAGACGCGCTTGTTGGCTACGATTTGGCGCAAGTCCATGCCTCCGATGATCATACCTGTTACCAGCATGGCAGCAGGGCCGATCATCTGTCCCATGTCGTAGGTGAAGGTATTGAAGGGTTCAACAAGCTTGATGCCGAGCACCATGAGCACGATGCCGGCGGCTACGGCCAACAGATTGATATTGAACAGAACGCCACGGATGTCAATGTGGTGATTCTCGCTGATAAGGGACTTGCCATGTGTCCAAATCAGGATAGTTTGAACGCTCATGTAGGCAAGTGAGTAGACCACCCATTCGTCGCCCAGGATGAACCCGACAAGCGGGATGATGAGGTTACCGCAATTTGAGTAAATGCTTGCTGCCCGCTCAATGGGGGACAGGTGAAGTGGCTTTGCCAGGATCTTCGTTAGCAGTATTTGCCCAACCTGGAGCACGATAGCGCAGACGATCGCGAATATAAACCCTTGCAGCACATCTGGAGTCAAATCAACCTGCGTTGCAGAAATGAACGCGCATGGGCAGATGGCATATACGGACAGGACAGAGAGAGTTTTGCTGTCTCCCGTTTTTAGGAGACGAAGGCGCACCAACGCGAATCCGACCGCCATGATAAGGAACAGCGAAGCGATTTTTTCTATAAGCAGGAGAGTTATCATGGCTGTGGATTATACGCCTGCGGTGCAAGGGGTATATGGAGAGGCTAATGGGGCTGATGGTTGTTGCCCTGGCATTGGGAATCTGCTTAGCCGATGACTTTACCAAGCAGGGTTTTGATATTGATTGTCGATTCTGGCCGTATGCGTCGCCACCGCTTGCTGCAATTATCGATTCCAGTCATGTGCCAGCACGGCAGATTATTCTACCGAGAATTGGACACCAGATCATTGTTCGTGAAGTGGTGCGCGTGAGATAATTAGCTTACGTTATCACCTGGCTTGCGTAAGTGTTCGTGTGTATTGGCCTGGGCGAATCGGGTGGGCGCAATGTAGATCAACGGAAGCCGACCTACGAACAAGGAGCGCCTTATGTGCAGACAGCATGTTGTACCGCAAACTCAAAACGAACGAACCAGCTCGCTTATCCGCGGAGCGAAGCGTCTTACGGGCGCCAGAATCGCCACCTTCGGCGTAAGCGTGCTTATGGCTGGGCAGCTTTTGCTGCCCAGCGCAGCACTGGCAGCCGAAACGCCTGAGCCTACTGCGGGGCAAGAAGTTGCTGCTGCGTCAGTCGTGGGTTCAGCCGAGTCCGGCGTTGTGGGGCAAGCGGCATCAACCTTGGCTGCCCCAGCCGCAGTTCCCGATGCAGCCGTACCTACTGCAGCGGAAGCCGAACCGGCACCTGCTTTCGCACCTGTCAACGAAGCTGCTCCTGCAGCAGCCCTTGATACCTCCGAACCTGCAGCAGCTGTCGCGCTCGCCAGTGAACCGGCCGTTGAGCCTGGGCCGACATCCGGGTCCGCAGCCGCATCATCTCCGGCTCCCACGCTTGTCGCAGCGCCTACCTCCCGCGGCGCAAGCGACGTACCAGGTGGCAGCGGACCTACAATCAAAACTACCGTCAAAAATCATTTTTATGACCTGGAGCTGCCCCCCTGCTTTCACGTTAATTCAGGGCGAGGCGTTCGTATACGATTTTCCCGATGCGCCTGAGGATTTCACCCTCTGGCGTAACGAGTCTGTCCACTTCTTCAAGATCGACCCCGATACCAAGGCTTTAATTAAAACGGAGAACCCCGAAGAGGCAAACGTTTTGATCAGCCTGACAGTCATTGACAATCACGAGACAGGCATTGACAATCACGAAAGGGCGACTTTGGTCTTTACGGGCGGTGGCGCCGATCCTCTGATTTCCTATAGCCTGAATCTGCTCCATCAGATCCACATTGGCGCAAACGCCGAGTTCGACTTCAGCAACTTCAACTCCCAAAACGGAGAGGGGACCATTCTCGAGACACGACACGAGTACTACATCCGCTGCATCTTTGAAAGTAGCGTGCATTTGATTGCAACCGATACGACCGACCCTGAGCCTGATCCGGATGTCAAGCCGGACCCCGAGGTTAAACCGGATCCGGAAGTAAAGCCCAGTTCTGCTCCGCAGCCCAACGCGGAAAAGCCAGCTACGGAGCCTGCCTCCAACGCTGTCGCGGCGGTCGTTAAGCCCGCTGATTCCGTTACGCCTGCGACAGGCGACAGCGGCGCGATGGCAGCCGCCCTTGGCACCGCCGCAGCTGCAGCAGCCACCGCAGCTGCTGCCGTTGTCGGGGCACGACGTCGCAATCGCTAGTTAGCGTCGAAGACGTCTTTTCGCGCAGGAAGCAAAGCTCCAGCATTAACGGCCCAGTCATTCGACTGGGCCTTTTCTCTTTTCGGGAATTTGCTTTAGCAGAAGGGCTGTTCCAGTGGGGCCCCAACGCAAGCATGCTGGTCGTTCGCCCCAATTGTCCGGTTGATATCCACCAACTACCCAACCTGCCGTAAGCCGCAACGCATTCGGTTGTCATTGGTGTGCATGCGTCAACCTCAAGACCATCGGGCGAGCGGGCTGCGATAATCCCGGGCAACTGAGGGGTGCCTTCATTTGCAGGCCTTTGTGGTATGTTGACACAAAGCCAACTAAGGCCGAGGTAAGGGTGAAGAAGTGGAGGGATCGCATATGGCGAAGATCGGTACCGGCGCCGCTGCCCAGGGCAAGAGGACAGCGTATATCAATGCAAACGTTCTTGACGGAACCCAGGGTATGGATGTACTTGAAAACCATGTGGTCGTGGTCGAGGAACGGCATATCGCTGATGTCGCACCCCTAACCGACGCCGATTTGTCTGGCTGCGAGACCTTTGACCTCAAGGGCGCCTATTTGCTTCCGGGCCTCATAAATATGCATGTGCACCTGGCAGGCAACGGCAAACCCCAGAAGAAGCAGCGCGATAACGAGGCGCTGGTAAAGAAGATCATGACAAATGGCCTCACGCGAGCCGTTGCATATCGTCTTGTATCAGAGTACGCACGCCTGGAGCTGCACAGCGGCGTCACTACCATACGCACAGTCGGTGGTCTGGCTGACTTCGACACGCGCGTGCGTGATGACGCCGCGGCGGGAAGGTTGGAGGCTCCGCGCATTCTTGCGGCCAACATGGGCATATCGGTGCCGGGAGGCCATATGGCAGGGTCGGTTGCTATCGCGGCAAATAGCATCCCAGAAGCGCTTGCGCAGGTCGAGGCTGTCAAGGCGCAGGGCGTCGACCTTATCAAGCTCATGATTACCGGCGGCGTCCTTGACGCCAAGGAAAAGGGCACGCCCGGCGAGCTCAAGATGAAACCGGATATGGTGCGTGCAGTCTGTGACAGGGCGCACGAGCTGGGCTTCGTCGTTGCTGCACACGTCGAGTCAACTGAAGGCGTGCGCGTGGCGCTCGAGTGTGGCGTAGATTCGATCGAGCACGGCGCCGCTCCGACGGACGAGGTGATGCGCCTGTTCAAGGAGAGGAAATCCTTCCTGTGCACTACTCTTTCTCCCGCGCTTCCGTATGCTCTGTTCGATCGCTCAGTCTCTTGCGCAAGCGAGGTCGAGCAGTTTAACGGCAATATGGTTTTCGAGGGCATTATCGCGAATGCCAAGGCGGCCCTTGAGCAGGGGGTTCCTGTGGCACTTGGCAATGACGTTGGGTGTCCCTGGATCACCCAGTATGATTTCTGGCGCGAGCTGTGTTATTTCGAGAAGTATGTTGGCGTGTCGCGCTCGTTTGCTCTTCATACCGCAACACTTCGCAATGCCCAACTTGCCGGCATCGGCGATATTACGGGTTCAATAGAGGTAGGGAAGGAGGCTGATATGATCGTCGCAGCCACCAACCCGCTAGATGACCTACGAGCGTTGCGCACGGTAAAGCACGTCATTCATCGAGGGCGGCTCATCGTCAAGCCCCGAGTGAAACGCAAGACCGCGATCGATCGCGAGCTCGATAAGTCCCTCTAGGAGCGTCAGTCTTCATCGAGAAACGGTCGCCGAAGAGCTGCTACGACTGCAGTCCTAGCAGCTCCCGATATATCCTCTCATCGGATTCCGAGAACACGTTGAAAACGACGCGCATTTCGCTGTCGTGCGATCCGAGCCATTCCTTCACCGTGCGTACGGCTATCTGGGCTGCCTCCCTTTGTGGAAAGCCAAATACTCCCGTGCTGATGCAACAGAAGGCGATGGAAGCCAGGCCTTCGCTGGCTGCAAGGCCGAGGCAGTTCGTGTAGCAAGAAGCCAGCTGGGCGCGATGCAGGTCGGTCGGGTTGCCGTTGGCAATGGGGCCAACCGTGTGGATGACGCGCTTGCAGGGAAGGTTGTAGGCGGGCGTTATCTTTACCATGCCAGTCGGTTCCTCGGCGCCCTGTTCTTCCATGAGCCGAGCGCATTCGGCCCTCAGTTGCACGCCCGAATAGGTATGGATGGCATTGTCGATGCAGTGGTGTCCCGGCACCCAGCAGCCCAGCATCTGGCTGTTGGCCGCGTTTACGATGGCGTCAACGGCCAGCGTTGTGATGTCGCCGCGCCACAGCAAAACATGCTCGTCCAGCGGGCTGGGTTTTGCGGTGTCAAGTGTCGATACTCCCGCCTCGGCAATCATGCCCTGAAGGAGCTCGTCTTGCAGGGCGAGCCAGGTGGGCTTTGCCGGCCACGGCGGGCGCGTGTTCACC
>ERZ1035025.444-NODE-444-length-28272-cov-5.834107_pt1 | contig 28272 bp, 25 predicted proteins | sample MGYA00520619_ERZ1035025 | MGnify/ENA primary metagenome ERZ1035025 (study PRJEB33766, sample SAMN09781742) | gut metagenome | biome: gut microbiome | host: Homo sapiens | place: Madagascar | study: EMG produced TPA metagenomics assembly of the PRJNA485056 data set...
GTTGATGTAAGGTGACACTGGATTTATCCGTGACACTGATATCTGCTCTTGGATGTCCGGGATTGACAGATAATCCGTTTCACGGAAAGATGGGAATATCCTTTAGATACTTGAGGTTGACAGATAACTCACTTAGTGGGAGCTGCAGGCTTTTGGGAGCTCTGTCCGGTGTCTGGAACTGTATGGATGAATTATGGTCGTACTGATGCATAGTTGAGATTTGTTTTTTCATTAAAGATGGTATATATTTTCCTTGTAAGAGTCTGTTGTGGCAAGAGCCTGTCTTTTTTGATTTCCGGAAAGAATGGGATGTGAATGTATAAATCCTTGTTTTTATTTAATAAAATGTCTCTAAGGGAAAAATGAAGGCAAATCAGACGGCTTTATTCATAGTAGATTATTCAGCATATTAAAAATAGATCCAATGTCAGTAAGTTGGTAGCTTCTTATTTCATGGCGGAGATTGAGGGAATAATATCTATAAAGCTATTATGGTTGTTTACCGGAAATATTTTAGATCAATATAGAAACAGGGGCCATCTCAAATTTGAGACAGCCCCTGTTTCTATATTGATTTTCTGTTTAATCCTTTTTTTCTGTTCCGGCATGTGGATAATCAATTGTGTAATGTAATCCGCGGCTTTCTTTCCGTTCCATGGCCTGTCGGGTTATCAGATAACCTACATTGATCATGTTTCGTAATTCGCAGATCTCACGCGAAGCTTTTACGCGCTTAAATAGGCGTTCTGTTTCTTCATACAAGATGTCAAGTCTGTTCCAAGCACGAACCAGTCGGAGATTGCTTCGTACGATACCTACGTAAGATTCCATGATCTGGTTAACTTCTTTCATGCTTTGAGTGATCAGAATACGCTCTTCGTTGGAAATAGTTCCTTCCTCATTCCATTCAGGAATATCTTCATTGAAATCATAGCGATCCATGACACTGATAGCATGCTTGGCAGCAGCATCCGCATATACGATGGCTTCTATCAGTGAATTGGATGCAAGTCGGTTACCGCCGTGCAGTCCGGTGCAGGAACATTCGCCCAGGGCGTACAGGCGCTTGATGCTGGACTGACCGTCCAGATCCACTTTGATACCTCCGCAAAGGTAGTGTGCTGCGGGAGCAACCGGAATATAATCCTTGGTGATATCGATACCCAGACTCAGGCATTTTTTATAGATATTCGGGAAATGCTTTTTGGTTTCTTCCGGATCTTTGTGCGTTACATCCAGATAAACATGATCTTCTCCGCGCTGTTTCATTTCACTGTCAATGGCACGGGCTACGATATCACGTGGAGCCAGAGACAGGCGTGGATCATATTTCTGCATGAATTCTTCTCCATCCAGATTCTTCAGAACGGCGCCATATCCGCGCATGGCTTCCGTAATCAGGAAACTGGGACGGTCGCCCGGATGATAGAGAGCTGTGGGATGGAACTGAATAAATTCCATGTCTTTAACAGCACCCTTTGCACGGTATACCATGGCAATACCGTCACCTGTTGCTACCAGAGGATTGGTTGTGTGGTTATAGACAGCTTCACATCCTCCAGTTGCCATTACGGTTATCTTGGAGAGGAATGTATCCACTTCACCGGTTTTTTCATTCAGAACATAAGCACCGAAGCATTTGATTCCCGGAGTGTGTCGGGTAACAATGATGCCCAAATGATGCTGCGTAATGATTTCAACAGCATAGAAATTACTGAAAACCGTAATGTTAGGATGCTTCTTGACTGTTTCAATCAGGCTGGTCTGGATTTCAGCCCCTGTATTATCCTTGTGATGCAGAATACGGAATTCAGAGTGTCCGCCTTCTTTGTGAAGATCAAATTCCCCGTTTTCCTTTTTATCGAAATTGACTCCCCATTTGATCAGTTCTTCAATTTGGGAAGGAGCATTCTTAACTACTTTTTCAACAGCAGCAGGATCACTGATCCAGTCTCCGGCCACCATCGTGTCGTGGATATGTTTTTCAAAATTGTCCACCTTCAGATTTGTTACAGAAGCAATACCACCCTGTGCATAGTAGGTGTTGGCTTCTTCCAGTCCGGCCTTGCAGATCAGTGCAACCGAACCTTTATGCGCCACTTTCAGCGCAAAGCTCATTCCGGCAATTCCTGAACCGATAACGAGAAAATCGAATTTTCTTACCATGATTAATGCGTATTTTCGACAAAACTACAAAAAAATTACTATCTTCACGAGAAATTATTAAATATCTGCATAGATAATGAACAGAACTTTTCATTCAAGGGTAGGAGCGGGGTACTGGTTACTGATGGCAGCTACCGCCTTTTTGCTATTTGACTTCTTTTGGTTTCACGAGCTGCTGCTGACTTTGTTGCTGGCCATTGTGATGATTTTTGAGATTGAGATGCTGATCCACACGCAATATGTGGTAACGGCAGAGGGAAATCTGCAGATCGAAACCGGCCGTTTTGTACGGAAAGCCACGATACCGTTGGAAAAAATTATGTTGATTCAGCATGTAAAAAGCTGGGGAATAGCTCCCGCTTTATCTCCGGTACGCCTGAAGATCAGTTATCAGACGGAGAAAGGAAAAGCTTCTGTACTGGTTTCCCCGAAAGGAGAAGATGATTTCATCCGCTGCCTGATGAAACGCAATCAGGCCATTCGGGTGGAATAAACAGATAGAAAACTCAAAACAAATAAAGATATGGTACGGAATTTTAAGATGCGCAAGATCGCCATCTGGAACTGGCTGTTTGCGCTGGTTATTATGATTGCCATCGTATGGACTGTCTGGGAAACTAACGATTACTGGAATCTTTTTCCCCTGATTCTTCCGATTCTGATTGTTATCGATGAACGTATGACCCGCATTCAGGTACGCGACAACGGAGACATCTGGATCCGTCGCGGTTTGAGCGGCAGTGTCAAGGCGTATGGAGTAATGCGTATCATCAAGCAGAAAACCAAGAAACCCTGGAGCCGCGGCAGGGTGCTTATCTATTACACCAAAGGATTCATCAATGTAGATCCGGCTGATCTGAACGGTTTCATCCAGTGTGCCCGTGAAAGAAATCCGCACGCAGAATATTTTGAAGAATAATCTTTATGCATAACCTTATGTACTATCTTATAACCTTATGAAATACCAAGTTGCAATTATTGGCGGAGGACCAGCCGGATATACGGCGGCCGAAGCAGCCGGAAAGGCCGGGCTTAGCGTGGTCTTGTTCGAGAAAAAAAGTCTGGGAGGTGTATGCCTGAATGAAGGATGCATACCGACCAAAACCCTGCTGTATTCAGCTAAAGTCTATGATTATGCAAAGCATGCTTCCAAATACGCAGTCAATGTTCCCGAAGCGTCCTTTGATCTGGCCAAGATCATAGCCCGGAAGTCAAAGGTCGTGCGCAAGCTGGTTCTGGGCGTCAAATCCAAACTGACAGCCCATCAGGTGACACTGGTTCAGGGAGAAGCCTGCATTGTTGATCCGCATACCGTCCGTTGCGGAGAAGAAACTTATACTTGCGATCATCTTCTGATCTGTACCGGAAGTGAAACATTCATACCTCCCATTGCCGGCATTCAGGAAGTAAACTACTGGACTCACCGTGATGCACTCGACAACAAGGAAGTGCCCCGTTCGCTGGTCATTGTAGGCGGAGGAGTAATCGGCATGGAGTTTGCCGCTTTCTTCCAGACCCTTGGTGTGGAAGTGACCGTCGTTGAAATGATGGATGAAATTCTGGGCGGAATGGATCGGGAGCTTTCCGGTCTGCTGCGGGCCGAATATACCAAACGCGGCATAAAATTCCTGTTGCATACGAAAGTGACCGGAGTCAGCCAGACCCCCGAAGGCATAACCGTGACTTATGAACAGGACGGAACGGAAGGAACCGTATGCGGTGAAAAACTGCTGATGAGTGTGGGAAGACGTCCGGTGCTGAACGGATTCGGACTTGAAAACCTGAATCTGGAACTGACGGAACGCAGAAATGTCAAGGTTGACGAGCATTTGCAGACCTCTGTTCCGGGCGTATATGTATGCGGTGACCTGAACGGAGTATCCCTGCTGGCACATACTGCTGTCCGTGAAGCAGAAGTGGCCGTCAATCATATTCTGGGACGGAACGATGCGATGAGCTACCGTGCCATTCCCGGTGTAGTCTATACCAATCCGGAGATTGCTTCTGTGGGCATGAGTGAAGAAGCCCTGCAGGCATCAGGTGTTTCATATCGGACCGTGAAGCTTCCGATGGCCTATTCCGGACGTTTTGTTGCCGAAAACGAAGGCGTCAACGGCGTGTGCAAGGTGCTTCTGGCCGACGATGATACCTTGCTCGGAGTACATCTTCTTGGAAATCCTGCATCCGAACTGATTGTCATGGCCGGAATGATGATTGAAGACCGGCGTAAACTGTCTGAGTGGAAACGTTACGTCTTTCCGCATCCGACGGTAGGTGAAATATTCCGTGAACTGATTTAAGCAAGGAGGCATTATGAGGAGACGGATAGAAATAACTTTACTGATGTGGATCTGTACCTGTTGTCTGCTGGTGGCCCGTCCGCTGGCCGGACAGCTGGACTCGTTATTGTCCGTCACTCCTCTGATGCGGACTTCCGAGGCAGGAATAGCCGTTTATGACCTGACGGCGGGCACTTCCGTGTACCGTCATCAGGCCGACAAACTTTACCGTCCGGCTTCCGTTGAGAAAGTCATTACTTCGGTAACGGCCCTGTCTGTTCTGGGAACCGGATATACATTCCGTACGCAACTGGCTTATACCGGAACCATTGAACAGGACACCCTGAAGGGTGATCTGTATGTGATCGGAGGTTTCGATCCGGAATTTATGGAGAGCGACCTTGTCCGACTGGCCGATGCAGCCGGACAAGCCGGAATCCGCGTCATCAAAGGCCGTCTGGTCGGCGACATATCACTGATGGATTCTGTTTACTGGGGGCCCGGATGGTCGTGGGACGACACGCCGGAATCCTTTCAGCCTTATCTGTCTCCCCTGATGCTGAACCGCGGATGTGTGGATATTACCGTTTCTCCGTCGGCTAAGGGACAGCCAGCCAAGGTAACGGTTCTTCCCCAGTCTGACTATTATGAACTGGACAACCGTACGCTCAGCCGTACTCCTTCTGCGGGGAAACTGCGTATCACCCGCAACTGGCTGACCAACGGCAACCGGATCATTCTGACCGGTAATGTGACCGGTCCCTATACACGGACTTTGAACCTGTTTGATTCATCTGCTTTCTTCATGCAGAGTTTCTGGAAGCGCTTGCAGACAAGAGCCGTAGAGATCAGTCCCGACAGCATCGTCTATGGGGTATGTCCGGACGAAGCTTCCCGGCTGTATATCCACGAACGTCCGCTTGATGCAGTTCTGAAGCGGGCCCTGAAGAAGAGCGACAATCTTTCTGCCGAAGCCCTCTTCTACCATGTCGGACTGAATGCCTCCCGGGATAAACGTTCCATCAGCAATGCCGACGGACAGCGGGCCATCCGTCTTTTCATGGAAAAGTCAGTGGGAATTTCTCCCGAAGACTTCCGGATTGCCGACGGAAGCGGTGTTTCTTTATACAATTATGTATCTCCCGATCTGTTGATGGCCTATCTGCGTTATGCCTACGCTCATCCGGAAGTATTCCGTCCGTTCTACGATGCTTTGCCGGTGGCCGGAGTAGACGGCACGCTGAGCTACCGCATGCGGGGAGGAAAAGCCTTCCGGAATGTACATGCCAAAACCGGTACCGTGACGGGAGTCAGTTCACTGGCAGGCTACGTTCATGCTTCGAACGGCCATCTTCTGGCCTTTGTAATCATCAACCAGAATGTACTGAAATCCCGTGAAGCCCGTACGTTCCAGGACCGGTTCTGTGAGATACTGGCGCGTTAAAGGTTGCCGACAGAATAAATGATCAGGCAACAGCCTCCCCGGCTCAGGATATCTTCCGCTTCCGGACTTCCTTTCTGGAATCCGTATGCAACGAGATTTCTGTAAAGCTCATAATTGTCATTTATGTAGCCTACAAAATGATTTCCCATCGTACCTACGATGTTGATCGGAATATTCTTCGGACATACTTCTGAATTGCCGAATATCTTGTTGCTGGCGTTGACGGCAAACATCTGCTGGCCCTGACCGGCGATACTTATTTCTACGATATTATAGCCGTCAACCACAAATGGGGTTTCAGCCAGCAACTGCCATTGGCCGGAATTGGCTTCTTTCAGACGAGACTCGTTGTCGCGGGGAAACGGACGGGAGAACAGGATGGGATGAAAAACGGGATCTTCTTTCCGGGAGAATGTAAAGAAGCCATCATATTGAAAGGAATGGAAAACAATGTCGTGTTTGTACCGGGTAAAATACCGTGACTTGCCATAAAGTTCCGTATATTCTTTTTCCACTGGCAGATATTTGTCTGTAATTTGCCAGTGACTGTCCGTACGCCACACGGCAAAGTCTACGGGTGACGGTGAAACCTTTACGTCAGGATTGTTATTCAGACAGGTGAAAAGAAAGTCATTGTCATCAAATGCTTCCATATCCCAGGCTACGAAAGGAACTTCCGTTTTTCCCATGAAAGTTCCCTTTTCAAGTGCATAGCGGGATATTTTATGAGAAAAGTTATCAAGAATATATATGGAAGTAGGAGTGACAGTAAATGTTGCGATTTCAAGATATTCTTCCGGTCCCTGTCCCTTTTCGGAAATCTCATACAAGAACTTACCTTCGGTGGAATAAACCTGCAGAACAGCTTGCCGGCGGCTTCCTATGACTATAAAGCTGTCAACAACAGACAATTTTGAGATTTCGTCGATAATTCTTTGGTCGCTATTCTGCAAGGGAAGCCAGCTGACCGAACTGATCACTCCGTCCGGCAAAGTGTCAAGCGGCTCTGTAAATAGAAGAGAATCGGCAGTCGTTACATTGGATAAGTTGTTTCCGTCTTTGCGTACGGAGCAACCTGCCATAGCTGAAATCATGACAGATATTAGTGTCAGTTTGCTTAATGTGTTCATGGTTGTTAGGATTTTAGTTGGTAGAATATGATGACAGGGTTATCATTCTCTTTTAAATTGCATATTATGTTTTTTCATTGTATAGCAAATTACAATATCTTCTTCTTCATTTCTATCGAAGGCATAAATGCGCATGGAAGATTCATCTACCAATATTTTCTCAATGCTTCTTCCTAAATCAAAAGTATGAAGATGTGTTCCATCATAGGAATACACTTCTATCTTGCTGTTTGCGGAAGACAATTCTTTTACTTTTACACCTTGATAAAGAGCATAGATTTGATTTTCTCCACAAACTATGTCAGAATAATGAAAAATCATTTCATTGTCTTTGTCCAGACGATATAAATCATATTGATTATTTGCCTCTCCTATAATGGTCTTGAGTTGAAATTTCTGAGCAGATAGTCGGTAAATCTCCAGACGGTTGATATAACGATAAGCTGCAACCATAAAATTTGTTCCGGTTGCGATTTTACATTCGTAAGGTCCTGAGTATTCTTCTTCCTCAGGTTTTAAAGGGAAGTCTGCACAATCCACTACTTTTTCTGTCTTCAGATTCATAAGTTCCACCGAAATTTCTTTGGGCATAAAACTTGTACCAATGAACAAACTATCATTATACTGAACCAAACGAGTATATGCTTTAGGTATTCCTCTTTGTTTATTCCATAATGGAAAGTGAAAGGTCTTGACCAACGATAATGTATCAGATTTAAAATGAAAGACATCTAGTTTATTCATGCTGTTTGAGTAAATCCCAATCTTTCCCGGGTCTTTCATTTCACATAATGATGGAGCAATGAATTCTCCAGGACCGTTACCTATATTCCCATATTGTATATATGAACTGTCTGACAGATTGTAAATAGTCAAAAACGGGCTGATCCGACTGTTTAACACATACAAATTATTACCGTTCAGGCACCATCTTTCAGGATAGAATAAAAAAGGAAGCTTGATGGCAACGGAATGGAGAGTTTCATTCTTTAAATAGGTCTTAGTGTATTCTTTTACTTCGTTCTGAACTTTTACGGTTGGCTGGCAGCTACAAAAAATCATTGCATATACAAGAAACAGTATATGCAATGATTTTAAGGATATAGATTTATTACTCATCACAAATTTATTCTAATACAATCTTCACTTTGTAAAGGTCTCCTCCGATTCCATCCTTATATTCAAGAACACCCTCTTTGACAATGGGATATTCCTTACCATCCAGAGTAAATCTTGTACACGTATATTCTTCAGCAGAAAGGCTTTTCCAATAAGAGACAAGTACATGCTCATTGTTATCTCCGAAGATATACGGGCAAACCAGTTTCTGGGTAACCATAGGATATACATAGCTATACATTGTCGCAGTGAAAAAGAAATTTTCTTCTCCATTTTCATCTTTCCATATACCAGGTTCGTTTACTCTGTAATGATGCGGTTTAGAACTGGATTCATCTGGCGCTACAGATATAGTCTGTTTATACTCCGTATTCAGAATACTGTTGGAACTTTCGTCGTAAGGAATTCCTTCAACTAGATTTTCACCAGACTGGTTCTCAAATGCTATTGCTATATTGTAATGATAGAGATGAGTTTTTAATATGGTTACATCCTCCTCTTCCTTACATCCGTAGAATGTAAGGAGGAGCATTGAAAGGCATAGTAAAATAATCTTTTTCATAACTTTAATTTTTTAAGGTTGCTTTTATAAGTCTCGTAAAGTTATAAGAATTAAACGATTATTCCAAATTTTCTATACTCTTTCTGTAAATATACTTTTATTTGAGCGCATGATTGGGGAGTATCGAAAGAATAATGCCTTAGCCTACAGGGAACGTTTCTTCATAAATCTGCGGTTTAACCATTTTCTGACAGGTTCGTCGTAAAGTTTCAGGCAGAGCCAGGCCGTCAGGATGCTTCCGAAATATACCGCTGCTGCAACCGGCCAGGTTTCTCCGAGGGTATATTGTCTGGTCTCTATCAGCCAGGAATAGAATACATACATGATTGGGTAGTGTACGGCATAGAGCGGATAGGAGATATCTCCGAGGAATTTGCAGATGCGGGTGGACTGCTTGTCGGTTGTCTTGCCGGAAGCACCGATGCATACCAGAACGGGGAATATGACTGCAATACAGATCATTTCGAACACACCGTTCAGGCAGACGGGAGATTTTCCTTCAATGTAGGGAACACAGAAAAGAACGAGCAGGACGATTGCGCAGATCCAGAAAGCGCCTCTTATCTGGAACGGACGGAAGTTTCTTGATATCAGCATGCCCAGAGTGAAAGGAAACAGCATCCGGAGCAAGCCTCCCAGGAAGTTCTGTCCGTCGAGTGTCCATCCCACTCCCAGCATGCCGTATCCTACGACATCGAACAGTGCAAATCCTGCCAGTCCCAGTCCGAGCAGAACGACCAGAACAGTCAGTGCCTTGTTGCCCAGACGACGGATGAAAAGTGCATAAAGCAGGTTGCCGATGTATTCGAAGAACAGCGACCAGCTTGGTCCGTTAAGCGGAAACATTTCTCCGTTGCCCCGGATGTCGTAGCCTGCTCCCGGATAGGCGGGGATAAAGAACAGAGACAGCAGCAGGGTCAGCATGACCATGGAGGTTGCAACGTGCGTTCCGTCCCATTTCACACCTCCCTGTACGAAGAAGGCAATGACACCGATCACGGCGCCCATTACGATCATGGGGTGAAGGCGGATCAGACGTCGCTTGAAGAAATCTTTCATTGTCAGCGTCTTTCCCCATCTGTCGTCGTAGGCATAACCGATAACGAAGCCGGAAAGTATGAAGAAGAAGTCTACTGCCAGATATCCGTGGTTGATGGTTGTGATCAGTGTTCCTCCTCCGGCAAAGGAGAATCCTTCGAAGATGTGATAGAATACGACCAGCAGGGCGGCTACGCCTCTCAGTCCGTCAAGAAGTTCATAGTGCGGCTTTGTATCTGTGAAAGCCGATGATGCAGTAAAATTTTTCATTTTGGATATATGTTTATTTTAGGTTAATGTATATGAATGCCTTGTGAATATATTCTTATCCTATATATTTATTGACGCCGGGTATCAAATACAGCAGGCTGATTATCAGATAGGAACAAATGAAACATATCGTCGTTATCAGAGGAATGTTTATATATATAGGTAAGTCTGTCTGACTGATGGCCGGATGCAGATACTGGACAATTATCAGATGAATGAAATAGACAGCATAGCTCTTCCGGGAGAGGTCTTTTATAAATCCGGCAGTCAGGCCATTCTGTTTCCAGTGTATATTCTTGATCAGGGAGAATACTCCAAAAGCCATGAGTGAAATATTGATGGCACAGAAGCGCCATCCTAGTTCCAGTTCGCTTACACTGGTTGCCACATTTATTCTGTATTGGTAGAAAAAGGCAGTAAACAGATACCCTGTAACGATGAGAATGAGGGATGTCCGCGAGGATAAACTGTTATAGCGTCTGATGTAAAATCCCAGTATGTAATAGCCTGCAAACCCTGTAAAATAGTACAACATTGGGGAGGGATTCCAAAAGCATTCTCCCAATATGGCGGGGAAAACAAGATGAATGTAGGGGATGCAATTGGTGAATCCCCACAAGCAAAGATATCCCTGCAATTGTTTTTTGGAACATTGTTCCAGCCAGGGTGATATGACTGGAGTCAATATATATAGTCCCAGAATCATATAAATAAACCATAAATGTCCGACTTCTGTTCCGAAGTTGACGGGAATATGCAGAATGTTGTTGATAACATCTTGTATTGTATCGTTGCGTTTGAAATAGTAGTATATGGCATACACAATACACCATATGACGAAGGGGTAAACCACACGCAGGGCTCTTTTGCGGAAAAATTGCGTAAGATCACTTTTCATGGGTAAAAGGAAATACCCTGATATCATGACAAAAAGTGGTACCTCTATAGGGGTAAGGCTGTTTATCCAGCCGATCATGGTAATGTCAGGGCTGTTATTGATCGTGAAATCAGGCTGTATATAATAGCACTCCGTTACATGTTGCCATATGACCAGAAAACATGCAAGGGCCCTTAATATATCCAGTTCGTACTGATAGTTTGTTATATTCCTATGAATCATTATTATATTGACGTTGATTGTGGTTTTCTCCGCAAAGGTAGGCAATCGCAGTCAATAATAATTTGTCGCAGATCAAATTACGCTGTTCTTCTGTCTGTTGCATTGATTTTTCTGATCGGGGATTTTTCTGACAGAATGTTTCTTTTTCCGCTTTTGGGCTGACTCCCTGTTGAGGCATTTTGCTTCATTGGGGAAGAGGTATGAATGGAAACCAGATAAACATACAGGTCTGTACCCGAAAAAAAGGATAAATATGCGGATTTTCCCGGTTCTGACTGCATTCCTTTGCTGAAACTTGCAGACGATTCAATGAAGATGACTATTCGTTTTGCCGATAATGTTTAGACGTTTCGTCTGAAACGTGCAGACGAATTTCCGGAAAGGTCTGCAAACGGATGAAAAAAGGAAGGCAGACCTTTCCGGATTCGTCATTTTGAGCTGGAAGGAGTCTCCCGGAAGTGTTAAATTTTGATCTAATCAACAATGGTACAGGGAGATATACGAAAAATCGTTCGCGAAATCAGAATGGCCCGTCCTTCAGGACGTGAATTCCTGATTCTCACGGGCCGTAAAAAGCAAAATGTCAGTTTGTCACCGGGAGATCCGGCAGACAGTGTCAGTCGAACACCTTGAATTCATAGCCTTGTTCCAGCAGCCATTCGATGGAGCGGGGCAGGGCATATTTCATGTTCTTTTCCGATTTCAGGGAATCGTGGAATGTGATGATGGAGCCGTTGCGTGCATATTTCTTCACCTTGGCAAATACTTGCGGGCCGTTCAGCCGTTTGCTGTAGTCGCGGGTTACAAGATCCCACATCACGATGCGGTATTTCCGTTTCAGGACCATATATTGCAGCCATCGCATGTGTCCGTGCGGCGGTCTGAACAGATCCGTATGGAGATAGGCGTCGGCTTTGTCGGCATTGGCCAGATAGTTCCGGCTCAGGTATTCGAATCCGCGGATATGATTGAAGGTGTGGTTGCCGATGCGGTGCCCTCTTTCGACTACCATCCGGAACTCCTCCGGATGCTTGCGTACATTGTCTCCCACCATGAAGAAGGTTGCCTTGATGTGATATTTGTCCAGCAGGTCCAGTACCCAGGGAGTTATCTCCGGGATCGGGCCGTCATCGAAGGTCAGGTAAACGGCTTTTACCTTCTTGTCCATGCGCCAGAGGGCACGGGGATAAAGCCAGCGTACGATTTGAGGGGGTTGTTCTATCAGCACTTTATTTAAAATTTAGGGCACAGCGCATTACTCCGCAGGGAGAACGCGCTGTGCCTTCTGTTTTTTTACTTTTTGCCTACACGCTGTTCCAGCAGCTTGTAGAGTTGTTCAAATTTCTGTGTATAGTGTGCAGCCGAATCCATGACTTTGCCGGTCGACGGATCTTTCAGCAACTCCATTTCCTTGCATACATCGTCCAGGATGTAGAAATAGCGTGTGCAGTCTTCGTATGCACCTGTGAAGCGGACATCGTCCAGGCTCATGTACCAGGAAATGTATTCCACGGCATTGTCAGCCAGCTGTCTCAGGATGTTGTCGGCTTTGGCATGTTCGCCCAGCTCGATGTAGTCGTGAGCCATTTCCTTTGAGCTGCTCATCACGTAGTCGTGACGGACAGTCGTACTCGGGATCACCTTTTCGCAGTAGTCCAGAGCCTTCAGGGCTTTGTCCTTCTTGCCTTCACGGATCAGCTGGGTGGCCAGCTGTACGAACATGCGGCGGTGAGTGTCGCACATGCGCAGGACGGTTTCATCCAGATAGATGTCCGGATTGTCGATTCCTCCGAACTTGAACTTGTTCATCAGGTTGTCGTACATCTTTTCGCTGTCCAGGCGGCGTCCGAGCTTCACGTTGTCAAACGGAGTGATGCGGTAGGCCAGACCTTCCTGCAGGAAGTTGTTGGTCAGGTTCAGATGGTTTTCCGAACCTACGGTGATGGCCATGTAGATGGGACGTTCCCAGTTGGCATTGGCCAGCATTTCCAGCATCATCAGCTCACTCTTGTAGAGCACGTGCTTGCCTTTCAGTGAAATGTGCATGTATTCCGGAATGGAATCCGGTGCCAGCATACCCGAACGCTTGATGGCTTCCTTGTCCAGTTTCAGTACGATACTGTCGGTAGGAATCATCTGCAGGCCTTCTTTCGGCGAACGAACCCAGTGCTTCAGAATGTTCTTCAGTTCGTAAGGATTGTCTCCGAATTCCTGCTTGGCTTCTTCGGGATTCTGTTTGTAATAGTTCATGACAGTGCTCATGGCTTCCGGACGTACATAAACAGCCTCGTTGTGGCCGGATACGTAGTCTATACGTTCCCAGTTGATCGGTACTGAAGGAGAGTCGTAGGCCGGACGGCGCATCTGGTCGATGTACCAGTCTGTCTGCAGATAGCTCAGGTTGCAGACGCGCACATCGGTGCGGAATCCTTCTGTTTCCTGGTTATACCACAGGGGGAATGTATCGTTGTCACCGTTGGTGAAAAGAATCGGATTTCCTTTTTCCGGTACGGTGCTCAGATAGTTCTGTCCGAAGTCGCGGCAGGTATACCGGCCGCTGCGGTCGTGGTCGTCCCATGTCTGGCTTACCATCTGGATGGGAACCAGCAGGCAGACTACGGTAGCGATTCCGGCAGCTGCGGTTTCACTCACTTTCTTCTTTTGCAGCCATTCGGCAATGGCGGCTACACCCATACCGATCCAGATGGTAAAGGCATAGAACGAACCGGCATATGCGTAGTCGCGTTCACGCGGCTGGAGCGGAGTCTGGTTCAGGTAGAGCACGATGGCAAGTCCCGTCATGAAGAAGAGGAAGAATACCACCCAGAACTGCTGGATGCCTCTGTTTCCGCGGTAAGCCTGCCAGAACATACCGATCAGTCCGAGCAGCAGCGGCAGACAGTAGAATACGTTGTGTCCCTTGTTGTTCTTCAGCTCGCCGGGCAGGAGAGTCTGGTCGCCCACCAGTGCGTTGTCGATGAACGGAATACCCGTAATCCAGTTGCCGTGTTCGATTTCTCCCTGTCCCTGTATGTCGTTCTGGCGTCCGGCAAAGTTCCACATGAAGTAGCGCCAGTACATGTAGTTCAACTGGTAGATGAAGAAGAACTTGATGTTGTCCCACTGGGTAGGAACCTTCACCATGATCATTTCACCACACTGGTCGTAAGGCACTTGTTTGCCTTCCACACCACCCAGCCATTGTTCGTAGGCTGAGGCATGATCCGAGCTCCACATGCGGGGGAAGAGCATGTTCTGTGCGTATTTGTATTCCGTCTTGTTGCGTACGATTTCGTAGCTGTCTTTTTCATCCGGACGTTCTTTTTCCTTGCGCTGGTACACCGGAGCTCCTTCTGTCACGTCGTACATGCATCCGCCGTCCACCTGTTTCAGGGCCGGTTTCGAAGCGTATGTCTGTCCGTAGAACAGCGGACGGGTTCCGTACTGTTCGCGTCCCAGATATTCACCCAGGGTAAAGATGTCTTCCGGAGAGTTCTGATCCATCGGCGTATTGGCTGACGAACGGATCACGATGACAGCGTATGAAGAATATCCTACCACGATCATCATCATGGCCAGCAGGCTGGTGTTCAGCGTGCGTGCGCTGACCCGGTATTTCTCGCTGAGGTTGGCAAACAGATAGATGGCCAGTATCGCCAGAACGATGATACCGATGACTACGCTGCCGGTGCCGTGGCCGTAGAACGGAATTCCCAGCAGACCGACGGTGAGCAGGAACGAAATGTTCATGCGCTTGCGGCTCTTCTGCGTGTAGCTTTCATAGACACCCCATACGAGTGAGGCAACCAGAACAGCCAGGTAGACGATGACTCCCGTGTTGAACGGCATGCCGAAGCTGTTGACAAAGAGCAGTTCGAACCATCCGCCTACTTTCACGATGCCCGGAACGATACCGTAAAGTACGGCTGCTACCAGGATCATGGAGCCGACAAGTGCCAGCAGACTTCCTTTGAGATTGGCCTGCGGGTGTTTTTTATAATAGTATACCAGTACGATGGCGGGAATACACAGCAGGTTCAGCAGGTGAACACCGATGGAAAGTCCTGTCAGGTAAGCGATCAGGATCAGCCAGCGGTCGCTGTGAGGTTCGTCGGCGCGGTTTTCCCATTTCAGGATCAGCCAGAACACGATGGCCGTGAACAGGCTTGAGTAAGCATATACTTCTCCTTCGACGGCACTGAACCAGAATGTATCACTCCATGTGTAGGCCAGTGCTCCGACAACGCCTGCTCCCATGATTGAGATCAGTTTTCCTTTGGTCAGCTGGTCCAGATCCGGGCAGATGAGCTTCCGTGTCAGGTGCGTAATGCTCCAGAAAAGGAAGAGAATACATGCCGCGCTCATCAGTGCGCTCATGATATTTACCATCATGGCCACTTGTGAAGGATCGCTGGCAAACTGGCTGAACAGGTTAGCTGTCAGCATGAAGAAAGGTGCGCCGGGCGGATGTCCCACCTCCAGCTTGTACCCGGTCGTGATAAACTCGGGGCAGTCCCAGAAGCTGGCAGTCGGTTCGATGGTCATGCAGTAAGTGAAAGCTGCAATGACAAACGTGATCCAACCCACCAGATTGTTAATCTTGTTGTACTGTTGCTTCATTTTGTTATTTCATTAACATTCAATGCGGCAAAGATAGTAAAGAATTTACTTCCAGCGAGGTTCACGCGTCTTAAAGTTTTCAAAGAAATCAGTGGTGATGGCATTTCAGGACTCTGTGAGGCAGATTCCCGTGGCCGAGCAGTTCGATGGGGCATCCGAAGTGTTCTTCCAGCCATTCCGCAGGCACCTCCGTGTCGGGATGGTAGTCGAGTGTGCCGTTGACACAGGCAATACTCTTTACATTCTGCAGGACGGTACCGATGTCGTGGCTCACCAGTACGATGGCACGCTCGCGGTTGATTTCTTCCAGCAGAGAATATAACTTCGCTTCGAAACGCTTGTCGATATAGGTATTGGGTTCATCCAGAATCAGAACCTGCGGATTGGAGACGAGTGCCCGTCCCAGTAAGGCCCGTTGCAGCTGTCCGCCGCTCAGTTGTCCGATTGCTCTTTTCTCCAGTCCTTCCAGTCCCATGCGTGCAATGACCTGTTTCACCTGTTCATGCTGGGCAGGCGAGAACGACCGGAAAAGTGATTTCTGCCGGTTCAGTCCCGAAAGCACGACCTCATAGACCGAGATTGGGAATTTCTTGTCGATGGAATTATACTGAGGCAGGTAGCCCATACTGATTTCGGGCACCTCTTTTCCTTCCTGATAAAAAGTCACCTTGCCGGCAGTGGGATTCAGCAAACCCAGCATCACCTTGATGAGAGTGGTCTTTCCTCCTCCGTTGGGTCCGATGACACCGAGGAAATCCCGTTCGAACACTGTCAGGTTGATGTTCTCCAGAACTGTTTTGTTGTCGTAAGCGGCAGAGATGCCGGTCATTTGCAGGATCGGTGTTTTCATACGCCGCTGTTCTTGTCAGGGTTCGACAAAGCCCGTGCCACCTTGAGCATTTCTTCTTTCCAGTGGTAGCTGAGCGGATTGATGGAAACAACCTGCACGCCCAGTTCCTTGGCAATAAGTTCCGCATTGCGCACGTCAAACTCCTGCTGTACGAAGATGATCCGTACCTGATTTTCGCGGCAGGTTCTGATCAGTTCCTGCAGGTGAGCCGGTGAAGGTTCTTTTCCTCCTTCTTCGATGCTGATCTGTTTCACTCCGTAATCTTTGGCAAAATAACTCAGTGCCGGATGATAAATCAGGAAAGCCTGGTCGGCATGCTCCATCAGTTCCTGTACTTCCTTGTCAGTAGTCTGTATTTCTTTTTCCAGACTGTCCAGTCTCTGATGAAAATAAGATTCGCTGGCCGGATCCAGTTCACACAGAACTTTATAGATATTCTCAGCCAGGATAGCCGCATTCCGTGTGGAGTTCCAGATGTGCGGTTCCACACCATGTGCGTGCTTGTCTTCCTTTCCGTGCGTATGTCCGTTGATTTCATGAATCAGATCAATGCCTTCCGACATGTCGTAGAACGGCAGGTTCGGTGTATTCGCCTGTAACTTTTTGATCCATGCCTGTTCGAATCCGATGTGTCCGATTTGCAGGTATGCCTTACTCTTGGCCAGTTTCACCAGCTGTTGCGGGGTAGGGTCATACGTTTCAGGATTACTTCCTTCGGGTACCATGCTGACAATATTGAATTTATCCCCGGCAATAGCTTCCGTGAAATAGCGGAGCGGTTCGATGGTTACGGTCAGAGTCTGCCGCTTGTCATTATTCCCGTTTCCGGCACATGAAGCAAGTGACAGCACCGCCAGAAGCAGGAAAAGATATTTTTTTATACACATATATTCAGATATTAGATAGAGTATTCTTCGCAAAGCTACAAAATCTTTCCGAAGTCTGAAAGCAAGAATCCGAAGTTTCGTCAGATTAGGAAGAAGGAAAAATGAATGAAGGCCCTGTCTCCCGACAGAGCCTTCCCCCTTAATAGTACTCTACGTGTATCTATTAAAACTTGAATCCAATTTTAATTGTCGGGGCTGCCAGGATGGAATAGTTATGACTATTGGCATCGAGGTTGCTCAGTCCCTCTTGCGGCTTGATCAAGCTGCGGTTGTAGGTGTAAGCAAACGGGTCAACCTGTGCACCTACGAACAGGCCGTCTGTGATGTAATATTCTACACCTCCGGTCAGTGCTCCGCGTACGTTGAACGCTTCGCCAACTGATTTACCCATGTTGTACTCATCGTCGGTGAATGAGATGTTACGTCCGTAGGCGTAACCCACGCGTGCTCCGGCATAGAGATACAGACCGTCGACTTTCGTCTTGAAGTAGCGATCAACTCCTGTGTAAACATTGAATTGCACGAAGTTCTGATCAGCTACAGCGCCGTAGCTTGGAACATCACCCCATTCGAATGATTCGTCGCTGTCGGCAGTTCCCGGCACGCCCGAATAACCCGGATGTTTGGTGATACTCATGCCTCCTCCCAATACCAGTTTCCATTCGTCGAGGAAGAACCAGCCACCTTCGATTCCCACTTGTAGAGACTTGTCATTCCAGTTGGTTGACTGAGCCTGGAAACCATTGTAGCTGGGCAGAGTGCCTACGGCAGCATTCTGCATTACTGTATTGTTATAACTTACGGTTGCTGCCACGGTAAAGTCATTCTTTTGCGGACCTTTATCCTGGGCATTGGCTGTAAGTCCAATCATCGGGAGTGCGGCTAATATTAAAAGTTTATTGATTTTCATATTTTTCTGTTTTGTTGTTGGGTTTATCCTTCGGGAAAGGAGGATTGCTCCTCCTTCCTTCGGATTATAAACTTTTTGCTATTAGCATCTTGTTTCAAGAGACCTTTGCTTATTCAGCAGGAGTTTCTTCGCCACCTTCTTCCGGAGTTTCAGGAACTTCTGGAGTTTCTTCACCGTTGATAAGGGCTTCAACCTGACTCATGTAGCTGTCATACTGAGCCTGTTTGATAGAGATTTCCTTTTCAATACGTGCGATTTCAGCATCCAAAGAAGCAATATATGCCTGCTTTTGAGCTTCGGTAAATCCTTCAGGTCTTGATTCATCAGAAGGTGTTGAAGGATTATCTTGAACAGAAGAAGGATCGCTAGTACCGTTAGAAGTCATACCGGCAATATCTTTCTTAGTTTGGTTGATGGCCTGTTCCTGATTGCTTATCAGATTAGCCCAGTCGGTATAACCATTTGCTACATTTTGTAAAGCTATAGCCAAGCTGTTTTGAACATCGTAGTTATGATAAGCTTTTTTAGATGCAACCCATGCTTCTTCAGAAGCGTCAACTGTGTCAATGAACGCATCATAAACTGTTGTATAAGCTTTGAATGCATCGCCAGTCAATAATGTCTTAAGGTCATTCAGTTCTTTAAGATCTTCTTCAGCGGTTGTTTGTTCTCCTTCAGCGTCTGCTACAGCGTCAGCCAAACCTTGTTCATATATTTCCTTATAGTTTTCATATGTTTCAAGGATAGATTTATTTGAACTGGTCTTGTCTTCATCATAAGCCTCCTGAGCAGCTTTAATAGCATCTTTGAGAGCTTTGTATGTATCGTTGTAAAGTTCAACAGGTGTTTCGTCTTCAGACCAGATAACTACCATTGCATCATCCTTCTTACCATCAGTTTCATTTTTCTTGGCATTAGCGACATCGGCTTTCTTTATTTCTACTTCTCTTTCTGCTGAAGTAATGGCTTTATCAATGGCATTAGCATTTACTTCTATCTTTCCATTTGCATATCCGTACCATGGAGTTGTTTCAGCAATTGTTCCATCATCGTATTTGATAATAATCGTTTCTCCTGTTGGGACTTCACGTTTTATAGCCTTTACTACAGAACCATTTTCTCCGTATTTAGAGTTGTTTTCTGTTTGAGCAAAGAATTTCTCAATTTCAGTAGCGTTTACATTTGTAACTGCATTTGTTATCTTATTAAATTCTTGTTGATATAGAACAAATGCTTCATTATAGGTTTTTCGCAGAGGTTGAACTTTTGCTAGAGCTTCATTAGCAGCTTTTTGTGCAGTCTCTTTATCCGTATTTGTATATTTTTGGTATTCTGCTAATAAAGCTTCTTGGCTAGCTAAATCAATTTGCTTCTGTCTTACAGCTTCAGCAATCTTCAGTTTAACATCTTCCAGTTCATATTCAGCCTTTGTTTTTTCTGCTTTCAGATCAACTAACTGAAGTGAAAGACCTTTCTCTTCTGCTTTATAATCGGGGTCTCCAACATTTCCAGATTCTTCTTGATAACCATTGATTGATTGGCTTACTGTTATTTCAATTTCTGTCCATGCTTCAGGTGCAGTTGTTCCATAATTAGGAGTATAATCATCATAAAGTAAATTCATTACATTATATGTACCACCATTCATAATAGCGTTTGCAGCGGCAAGAAGATTGTTGATCTTAATCTTGGTTGCTGCATCTGCCTGATCTGCAGCCTGAATGAGTTCAGCCTTAGCCTTTTCGAGGGCAACCTTATTCTGAATAAGCGTAGCTTCAGCTTTAGCTTTTGCAGCTTCGATGTCTGTAGCAAGAGTGGCTTTTTTAATTTCGAGTTCTACTGATGCAGACTCGTTTTCAATCTGGGCAGCCTGAGCTGCTGCATTGCGGATAGCAGCTTCTGCCTCAGCTATAATCTTTTCAGCGTCAGCCTGGGCTTGCTGCAAGTTTGCCAATGAGGTTAACTGTTTTGCTTTTGCATCACGGATAGCGGTAACTGATGCTGATTCGTTGTCGTCAACACAAGAAGTAAGTGTCGTTGAACCCAGTGCCAATGCGCAAATCAGTACTGACACTGCAATGAATTTCTTTTTCATAAGTAAATCCAAGTTTTAAAAAGTTAATATTCCAGTTTTAATAAGTAAAATCTTTTCCTTATATTTGCAGATATATCCTCAAAATTCAAGTTAACAAATTCCGTTTTAAAGTTATTCAAGTTTTCAAGCACCGCGTCGTTTTGAGGATTTTGCCTATCCTCTTCCGCCTCGGCAAGAGCAAACATAGGCATGAATAGCTTGATTCAGTTTGTCAATCAATACATTTTAACGACAAAATCGACAAATTGTGAAAATATGTATGCTTTTACAATAGTTTTGCGTTAATTTGACAAAAACGAAAAAGATTTTTAGAAACATTTCAGAAGAAAGAGAAAAGACTTTTAAATGTTTTTTCACGAAAAGGAGGGAAGGTGAATATGAAAAAACTGATAGAAAGTACGTCTGGAAAACGTCGAAGTCTTTTCATCAAAACACCGAAGCCTTTTCTCGTGTACGCCGAAGCGTTTTTTTAAAACCTGGAAGGCTTTTTAAGGACGGGGTTCAACCTTACTTGCACGCAGAATCTCACGTTTCCCACCCGGAGGTCCCGGAAGACGTTCCACGTGGAAACCGGAAGACTGGAGCATCCGGCGAATGATACCTTTGGCACAATAAGTTGTGAGGATACCGGCAGGCCGGAGTAAAGCATACAGGTGATCAAACAGAGACTGGCTCCACATTTCGGGTTGTTTTTCGGGAGCGAAGGCATCGAAATAAATCACATCGAAGCGTTCATCGGTCTGCCAGGTGGTGAAGTCAGTTTCTATTTTGCAGAGGGTGAAATGGGGAGTTATCTGTACAGGGACATTCCATGCAGCACGATGAAGACTGTAGAATGCCTCACTGCGCTGAGGAGCGATCTGTTCGGGATAATTCATCTGGCGGATGAGATCTTCGGGCAATGGGTAGCGTTCCAGAGTTGTGAAACGGATGTTGCGTCTGCTTGTTTCAGCTTCCAGCAGAGTCAGAAAAGCGTTGAGACCTGTTCCGAAACCGATCTCAAGTACATGAGGTGCAGCAGCAGGACTTTGTTTCAATCCCATGTTGATAAAGATATGTTCTGATTCAGTCCGTGCACCTTTTACGGAATGATAATGCTCGTCCATTTCCGGAACAAAGAGGGTATAGCTTCCGTCGGCTGTCTTTTCGAGGGTTCTTTTTTTCATTATTGGTTGTTTTTAGAGAAACAGTTCAGTGGTCGTGGCAACAAGAATGGCATAGCGGGCCAGTTTTCCGAGGGTCATTGAGAAAGTGACGATCCATACATTGGCACGCATCAGGCCGAGGGCAATCAGGACAGCATCGCCGATGATGGGCAGAAAAGAGAAAAAGGCCATCCAGGAACCGCGTCCGTGAATAAAGCGTGTGGCTTTCTCCAACTGTTTATGATCTACCCGGAAATATTTTTCAATCCATTCCATTTTTCCCAGGTGACCGATCCAGTAACAGGTTAGTCCGCCGAGGGCATTTCCAGCAGTGGTGGCTAGTGTGGACAGAACCGGATCAAGTCCCAGACCGACGCAGGCCAGCATGACGGCTTCGGAACTGAAAGGCAGAATGGTACCGGCGAGGAAAGCGGAGAGAAACATTCCCCAATAACCCCACTCGGTCAGAAACTGAATAAATGCATCCATAAGTTAAACAAGCCCAGCATCAGAATCAGAAGCAGTGCTGTGCCGAAGAATATACGGGTGAAACGATTATATGTCTGAGCAAAGAGATGTCCGCAAGGCAGGGCCCCCAAGGCAATCAGTAGCGGGAACAGTGCATTGAACAGATGAGGCTGAAGCAGTAAAAGCAGCAGGATACCTGCTTCCAGAATCAGCAAGGTGCGGAGCATGATACGGGTCTGTACCTTTTCCTGATAGGTTGCCATGAGGCTACGAACGCTGCAAATAAGTATGATCAGCAGGACAATGCCGCCTGAAACGGCCTGTTCCAGACTGAGTATGCTGTAATCAATCGGCATGGGGCGGAATGAGGAGAGAAGGGTATCACAGGCAGATTCCAGATTTCCCAAATACAGATGATAGCTGAGCAGAAACAGGTAAGGGGTGGCAATTCCTACCAGTCCGGCAAAAAAAGTGCGTGCACTGAAGGAGCGCAGATCTCCCATTGCAATATATATAAGAGGAATAAGATAAAGCACGGGAGGAATGGCCAGACTTCCTAGTCCGAGCAACAGAAAGGCATGGTACACAGGGGTAGAGGCATAGAAGGCTTCGTAACTCTGAAACAGGGCAAACAGAATGCCCAAAAAGAGAACCGGAAGCCAGACTGCCGGTGTGTAGGCATGGAGAAAAGGACAGAAGGCATAAAGTGTCAGAAACAGGGCCGAGGGAAGGGTGGTGCGTGTATGGATAAGGGCAAAAGTAGTATTCAGCTCAATGAGAAGATAAGTGCCTGCTGCACAAAGAGCCATTGAAACCAGTTCGGTCCATTCTCTGCAAGTGCTCCCCCAAACCAGTAATGCAATGAGAATGGCAACAGGAAGCGTCATTCTTCCCGTTGCCACTTCATATTGAAATCTGTTTCTTATTGCCATTGTCGGATGATTAGAGGTCGAATCCGATATCAGAACGGAAATATTTCTTTTCGAAACTGATCTTTCCGGCATTGCAGAATGACTGTGCCAGGGCTTCTGCCTTGTCGGCTCCATATGAGCTGACTGCGATGACACGTCCTCCGGATGTCACGATCTGTCCGTCTTTAACAGCTGTTCCTGCATGGAATACGATGCTGCCTCCGGCTTTGGCTTCCTCAATACCGCTGATGGGATAACCTTTTCCGTAAGCTTCCGGATAGCCGCCTGATACGAGCATGACGCATACTGCTGAGCGGGGATCGATTTCCAGTTCCTTTTCGTGGAGATTGCCTGCGGCTACGCCTTCAAACAGATCTACCAGATCACTCTTGATACGCAGCATGACGCTTTCCGTTTCGGGATCACCCATACGGACATTGTATTCGATGACCATCGGATCACCCTTCACATTGATCAGTCCGAAGAAGATGAATCCTTTGTAGTCAATGCCTTCAGCTGCCAGTCCTTCAACTGTAGGACGGATGATGCGGTCTTCTACTTTCTGCATCCATTCCTTGTCGGCAAACGGAACGGGAGATACGGAACCCATACCTCCGGTGTTCAGTCCTTTGTCGCCTTCACCGATACGTTTGTAGTCTTTGGCTTCGGGCAGGATCTTATAGCTCTTACCGTCGGTAAGTACGAATACGGAGCATTCAATTCCGCTCAGGAATTCTTCAATCACAACTGTTGCAGAAGCATTTCCAAACATGCCGCCCAGCATTTCTTTCAGTTCTTTCTTGGCTTCTTCCAGAGTCGGGAGAATCAGTACGCCTTTTCCGGCGCACAGTCCGTCGGCTTTCAGCACGTAGGGTGCCTGAAGAGTTTCCAGATAAGCCAGTCCTTCTTCCAGGTTGTCGGCTGTAATGCTCTTGTATCCTGCGGTCGGGATGTGATGACGCTGCATGAATCCTTTGGCGAATTCCTTGCTTCCTTCCAGTACGGCACCTGCTTTTGAAGGACCGATGACCGGAATGTTTTTCAACGCTTCATCGTTGCGGAAATAGTCGTAGATTCCTTTTACCAGCGGATCTTCCGGACCTACAACCACCATCTGGATATCGTTGTCGAGAGTGAATTGCTTGATGGCATCGAAATCGTCAGCCTTGATAGCTACGTTTTCGCCCACTTCACGTGTACCGGCATTTCCCGGTGCAATGTATAGTTTCTCTATTTTAGGGCTTTGTGCAATCTTCCATGCCAGTGCATGTTCGCGGCCCCCGGAGCCTAACAATAAGAGTTTCATAATTCGTTTTGTTATTATGGGTTTGACTTTTCTTGTTTTGCTTTACTTCAGATGATCTTCAAAGTAGCGGGTGATGTGCTCGTGCAGATGTACACGGTCGCGTCCCATCATGTTGTGCCCGTCTTCCGGATAGACAAAGAAATCGGGATGTGTTCCGGCATCAATGCAGGCACGCAGGAAAGTATAGCTGTGCTGAGGCACACAGGTGGGGTCTGCTCCACCGATGATCACTTCCAGACGTCCTTTCAGATTTCCGGCTTTCAGCTTCAGGTTTGAGTTCTTGTAGCCTTCCGGATTGGTCTGCGGAGTGTCCATGTAGCGTTCACCGTACATCACTTCGTAGTACTGCCAGTCGATAACCGGTCCGCCGGCAACACCTACCTTGAAGATTTCGGGGTAAGTGAGCATCAGGTTAGTAGTCATGAATCCACCGAAACTCCATCCGTGTACACCGATCTTATCTGCATTTACATAAGGCAGTGACTGGAGGAACTTAGCTCCTTCCACCTGATCTTTCATTTCTTCCACACCTAACTGATGGAATGTGCAGTTCTCAAATTCCAGTCCGCGATTATCACTTCCACGGCTGTCTACGGTCAGCATGACATATCCCTTCTGAGCCATGTACAGATCCCATCCCCGTGCATCATAGAAACGGTTGTTGTGGATCAGCTGAGCGTGCGGTCCTCCATATACATAGATAATGGCGGGATATTTCTTGTTAGGATCGAAGTTGACCGGTTTGATGAGACGATAATAAAGATCTGTCTTTCCGTCGGCTGCCTTGATGGTACCCAGTGTGATTTCCGGGAGATTATACTGTTCTTTCATCGGATCAGTAGCTGTCAGCAGGTTGATTCCGGTCTTTCCGTTGGTCGGCAGAATGCTGATTTCACGGGGAACATTGAATGATGTAAAGTTGTCAATCAGGTAAGTTCCGCTGGCAGAGAGACGTGCTGAGTGTGTTCCGTCCTGTTGGCCGAGCAGTGTGCGTTTGCCTGTCTTTACATTCAGACTGAAGATATTGGTCTGCAGAGGTGAGATTTCCGTACTCGCAATGATCATTTCTTTGCGGGCTGTGTTAAATCCCAGAATGTCCTGAACCAGCCAGTCTCCTTGTGTCAGCTGTTTGATCAGCTGTCCTTCCTTATTATAAAGGTACAGGTGATGGAAACCATCGCGCTGGCTCCAGTAGATGAACTGGTTGCTATCCCAGGGAAGGAATACGATGGGATGTTGTGGCTCTACATATTTGGGATGAGTTTCTTCAAACAGCATAGCTTCCTTGGCACCGGTCTCTGCATTGTAGCGCACCAGTTGTGAATGATTCTGGTCGCGGTTCAGTTCGATAACATAGATGCTCTTTTCATCAGGAGACCAGCTGATATTGGTAAAGTAACGGTCTGTCGGGTCTCCGGCCTGCAGATAAACTGTTTTTCCGCTCTGAATATGATATACTCCTACGGTTACCTTATGGCTGGTCATTCCTGCCATCGGATATTTGTCCGGTTCAAGGGTTGCAATGCGGGTAGTGGTATTAACCTGCGGATAAGCAGTTACCATGCTTTGATCCATGCGATAGAAAGCCAGACAGTTTCCTTTCGGGCTCCAGAATGTACCTTTATAGATTCCGAATTCGTTGCGGTGAACAGCCTGTCCGTATACGATATCCATCGGATCTGCTTTCTTTTCGTCAGGATTGATCTGCAAATCCTTTTCTCCTTCATGTGCGATGCAAAGATTGCTTCCCACGGTATAGGCTACGTAGCCATTCTCCTTACAGAAGTCCAGATTGGCAGCTTTTTCGTTCAGACGGAACAGATTGCTGATCTTTTTCTGACCGAAATCATACCATACCATATAGTTTCCCTGACGGAATGTAATTACTTTCTGATCTCCCCAGGGCAGAGAAGCTCCCATCAGTGTACGGAGCTGTTTCAGTTCCTGAGTTGGTTGAAAAGGTTTTTCTCCATTGAGAAGTGCTTCGTTTACTTCATCAAGTGTTACCAGTACAGTTTCTTTTCCATTGCGGACATTGATGGTTACGATGTTCTCTACATCTGTACGTACACAAACGTCTCCCCACCACTGCAGTCCCGGTATATTTTTCGGAACCAGGTTGAAGTAATTGTTTCCTCCCGGAATGACATCTTCCAGGGTATAGGATTTCTTTTCTTGTGCGAAGCTAGCTGTTGCTGTCATACAGAATAGGCATACAAGTAAGAATACGCGTTTCATTGTTTGATTGAGCGGTAATTATTGTTCATCCATTGATTCATTGTTTTCTCTCTCGATTTCCGGTTTGCGGCGGCTGTGCATGTAGCGTGGACCGGGAGCCTGTTTCGGGCGTCCGTCGTCTGTGGAAGGACGTGGTGTGCGTGGCTTTGATTCGTCTTTGAACCGGAACTCGTTACGGCGTTCGCGCGTGAATTCTTTTCCGTCACCAGCCTTGCGTCCGCGGAAACCTTCTTCTTTGCGGAAGCTTTCGTTTTTACGGGAACCGGATGGACGGTCTTCTTTTTTACGGAAACCCTTCTGTTCTCCGTCGCGCGAGAATGAACGTGTTTTGGGACGCGGAGAGTCTGTGTTGCGTCTGGGCTTAAAGTCTTTTCCTGCGTTTTCGCTACGGAAAGCCTTGTATTTACCGTCAAACAGCTGATATTGACGGAACTGGCATTCCAGTGCACCATTGAACAAAGGAATTTTGACTGAAGCTTTCAGACCGATCTGATCGAAACATTCATCCCGATAACTCAAGATCCATGCATCGTTACCGGTGAAGGCGTGTTTCAGACGTTCACCGATCATTTTATAAAGTTCCAGCAAATCTCCGGAAGAGATACGTTCGCCATACGGAGGATTGGTGATAATAATACTTTTTTCCTTTGGCTGTTCGAACTGTTGGAACGGCTGGATTTTCAGAATAACGTCTTTGCTTACTCCTGCAGCCTTGACATTATGAGTCGCAATTTCGTTTGCTCTCGGATTATTGTCGTAGCCATAAATCTTGTGTGTAAATTCACGTTCCTGTGAATCATCATTATAAATGGAGTCTAACAGATTCTGATCAAAATCTTTCCATTTTTCGAAGCCGAACTCCTTGCGGAAAATACCCGGTGCAATGTTGCGTGCAATCAGGGCCGCTTCGATGGGAATTGTTCCGGATCCACACATCGGATCGATCAGATCACATTCTCCACGCCATCCGGTCATCAGGATCATTCCGGCAGCAAGTACCTCATTGAGCGGAGCTTCTACCTGTTCCTGACGGTATCCTCGACGATGAAGTGACTCTCCAGAACTGTCCAAAGACAAAGTACACTGATCTTCGGCTATATGGATGTTGATAGCCAGGTCCGGATTACTGATACGGACCGACGGACGATTGCCTGTCTTTTCACGGAAATAATCTACGATGGCATCTTTTACTTTGTAAGCAACGAATTTGGAGTGGCGGAATTCGTTTGAGAATACTACGGCATCCACAGCAAAGCTGCTCATGTTGTCCAAATACTCTTCCCAGGCGATCGCTTTCACAGCATCGTACACTTCGTCGGCTGTTTTGGCAGTGAAATGTTTGATTGGTTTCAGGATGCGGATGGCTGTGCGAAGACAAAAGTTTGCTTTGTACATCAGGGCCTTGTCGCCGGTGAATGATACCATACGGCGTCCGATTTCAATGTTGCTGGCTCCCAGCTCGGTGAGTTCTCGTGCCAGTACTTCTTCCAGCCCCTGGAAGGTTTTGGCTATCAGCTCAAATTCTTGATTCATTTTATTTAAATTACGTAATTTCAATTGATTCTGCAAAAGTACGAATTTTTGGTTTGTCAATCAATGGTTTGAGTGGTTTTTCCTTGGGATTATGTTGTTTGATAGAGGAGATGTTGAGATTAGGCAAAAAAAAAGGAGTACCGCTGTACTCCAACCTTTGTTAACCTTAAATCTAATACTA
>ERZ1035025.447-NODE-447-length-28082-cov-5.292147_pt1 | contig 28082 bp, 27 predicted proteins | sample MGYA00520619_ERZ1035025 | MGnify/ENA primary metagenome ERZ1035025 (study PRJEB33766, sample SAMN09781742) | gut metagenome | biome: gut microbiome | host: Homo sapiens | place: Madagascar | study: EMG produced TPA metagenomics assembly of the PRJNA485056 data set...
ATCCAGGCAGAGTGTTCAGCAAGGAGCAGATTTATGATATTGTCTGGAAGGAATCTTATTCCGGCGATTATAACATTGTCATGAGCCATATACGCAACATACGGGAAAAGATAGAGGATAATCCCAGCAAGCCTGTTTATGTACAGACAGTCTGGGGTGTTGGCTATCGGTTCAATCAGAAAATGTTATAAAATATAGCCACATTGATTTCAACATAAATCATGTGGCTATTTTCGTGAAAAATGTTTTTAGAGTAATAAAAGAGATGACAAAAAATAGGCAAAATGTATAGAAAAAGAGAGGGTAGTGTGTTATAGTAAATATACTGGGTGGATTTTATGTATAACATATTCGAAGGTGGTTTATACAATGGCAGATATATCAAAAATACTGGAAACAGAATTGAATGGTTTGAAGGTTAATCTTTTTGAATTTGATATTGAAAATGAAGAAAGCTTCAATGAGATAAAAGCATATTTAGTTAATAAAGTAAAAATATCTAAAGTACATAATATAGAAGAATATGATTTGACGTATTATGGAACAAAAAATTTGAATCCAGATTTTGTGGCCAGATTTAATGAGCAGGTTGCAAAAATCAATATTCCTAAAAAAACGAAAATACCACAATTTGATGTTCGCAGAGAACGCGTAACAGAATGGATGGCACAGTATTTGCTAGAACAAGAATATGGTTGTAAGTTTTATGATGAAGCTGATAAAAGAGTAAATTTGAAAACCGTTGAAATTGATAAACATACTGACGGGATAGATGTACCTGGTATTTGGATGGATAATGATAGAATTCGATTTGTTGTATGTGAGGTCAAGGCATCTGAAACAAATCAAATACCATGTGATTCTGTGCAATCTTTACGACAGGATATTCAGAAAGCTATTGATGATGTAGACAATCGAGTTTCTCACGAAATTTTGGAATATATGCATGGTATAAGAAATGTTAAAATGCAGGATGATATATTAGAAAAAATAGTAGACTTTTTAGCGAATTTAATTGCTGGAGAAAAGGAAGACTTAGCAGATAATATAATGTTTTTCCCATTTTTGCTTAGAAATAACGAGAAAATTGTTCCGGAGATGAACATAGACGATTATAAAAATTTTTCTTTACAGGGAGTTAAAAGAGAAAATGTCGAGAATATAATCTTATCATTTAGAAAGAAATTTTCTGAATTTAGTAATGAAGTCTATGAAGAGGCAATAGGTGAATAGCAATGGAATATATTAAGAGCATAATTAATTCAATAGAGAAAGTATTTGATGTAAGCGAAGAAAATATTTCTTCGCTTACTGTTATGCTCGCAGATATTGAAACTAGTCATTTATATAATAAGTTTTCTGCAAAAGAACAAAGTAAGAAATATTTGAATAGTGATTTACTTTCTAAGGCGAATTTGCTGAATGCATTATTGGAAATTGTTTTAGAAAATCCAAATATGGATTTAATTGAGAGCGACAAACGAAAAGAGTTACTTGTAGGTTTATGTGGAACAGTAGCATCCCTGTATGAGCAAGTTTTAGATCAGATTAATGATAATGAGTGTTGGGAAAATATGTCGTACTTGGTTATGTATAGTATGTTATCTTATATGGCAGATAGACAGACAATGTCTGATTTGGCTATTAAGGAATATAATGTTAAATTTACCAAAATGATGAGTTTATACAATGAATTTCCAACGATGCAGAAATTAGAATATGATACATATTATCTAATTGTATTGTTGATGAGTAATATTAAAAATTATGATGGATTGACACAGTTAAATTCCTATATTAAAAGAGCAAATGATAATTTGAATGAGGCTCAAAGGGAGGAACTTTCAAAAGCTGAGTTAGATATACCGGTTGGTCTAAAGATTGCTTCTTATGGAAATATTATTTATTTGACGATGGTTTTAAAAGAATATCTTTTTAGCGGTGAGATTGATAGTTCGGAAAATCAAGATATATATAGTGTTATCGATATGTATTCATATAATGCATTTCATTTGCTGGATAATGAAAGCATTGACTTGAAACTTATTGGGCATTTGTTGCGATATGCATATGAAAGAGTAGCGGAAAATTCAATATGGAACATTGCAGAAAAGTCACCATTAATAAGAAAGTTCATCGAAGAAAACCTTTCCAATGGTAATAGATACATATATTCTTTATTGCCATCTCAGAGAGAGGTTATTTCGGATGTGTTAACGCCTAAAAAGAGTATTGTTGTTGGAATGCCGACTAGTGCAGGAAAGTCGTTGCTGGCAGAGATGCAGATATTATTTAGTATTCATAACTATAAAACAGCCGATTTTAATCCTACAGTTTGTTATATTGTTCCAACTAATGCACTTATTGATCAAGTTAAAATTGATTTGCAAAGTGATTTTAAGGAATTTAATTTTAATATAGAAACAGCATTACCATATTATGATGTTGATGAGATAGAAAATGAAATTTTGACGCGGGAGCATATTGATATATTAATTAGTACACCCGAAAAATTAGAGGCACTTGTAAGACAAAACCATCCGGCAATACAAAACACTCGTTTAGTTATTATGGATGAAGCGCACAATTTAGGAGACAAATCACGGGGTTCTAAATTTGAACTGGTCTTATCATCTATAAAGCAAAATATGAAAGAGGCAAATTTTCTTTTATTAAGCCCCTTTATTAGTAATGCTCAGGAAATTAGCGAGTGGTTAGCCGACTCACCAAGAAATGCAGATACTATTTCCATAGAGTGGGCACCAACCAAACAATATATTGGTTGTAATTTACTTGATAGTAAGAAAACAAAATCTGTTCTGCAATTTTACAAATCACCAAGAAACCAATTGGGGACAGAAAATGTTGAAATTTCCTTGAACTTGAACCCGCAGGATGTGAAAGAAGAGCTTAGATTAGATAGTATTGATAATACGGTTCGACTTTGTGTGGTTCTGAATGATTTTATTGAACAGGAAGGGAATATTTTAGTTTTGTGTGGTGGCAGAGGTACCACTTTGAAATTGGCATCTTATACGAAAATGTATTTTGAAGAAAAAGGTATGCTGCCTGATATGAGCTGTGACGAAGAAATTCAACGTGCAATAGAGATTGTAAAGTTAGAAAATGGAGAAAATGATCCTTTAATCGAATGTTTGAAATTTGGTATTTGTTATCATAATTCTGGCTTATCAAGTCTGGTCAAGGAAACTATCGAGGAATTAGTCCGAAACAATAAGATAAAACTTATATTTGCAACAACAACATTGGCGCAAGGAATGAATTTCCCGATTAATACGGTTATTTTTGATACAGTTAAATTGCGTAATAAAGGTGATTTATCAAACGCTGAGTTTTGGAATATAGCAGGGCGTGCTGGTAGAGCATACAAGGATAAAGAGGGATATATTATTCTCTCCTATTCTAATTCCCAGAAAGAAACCAAGTCAACAGTGAAAAGATATATTGAATCAGATTTAAAAGAAGTAATATCTTCACTGAATGCTTATTTTACGGGAAATAGTACTATAAGTATTGACTACAATGTGTTAAAAGAACCAAATAATGCACCAATATTAAATCTGTTGCAATATATAAATCATATATTGAACATTAGCTATGATTATGATATTAGTCCAAAAGATATTGCTAAAATTAGGGGAATATTAACAGATTCTTATTTGTATCATAGTTTGAGTAAACAGGAAGGTTTTATTAATGCACAAAGAAAATTAAATACTTTTGTAACACAATATATTCGACATGTTAACGAAAATAAAAAGGAGGATATGGCGAAGGCTGATGAATTAGGTATTAGTGATATAAGTTATACAAAGGTTAAATCTATAATAGGTGCGTTTATCCATGGACTGAAAGAAAACGGAGATCATGAGTATAAGGCTTCAGAAATTATTCTTCGAACTAAGAATATTGAGCGTTTGACAGAGATTATTAATATTATTGCAAAAATTCCTGAAATAAAAATTGATATGTTAGGGCAAGGGAAGCTGGATCCAGAAAATATAGCTAAGTTACTTATGGGCTGGGTAAATGGCGATAAGGTAAGAGATATTGCGAAAGAAATTAAAAGACCAGGGCAAAGCGATGAAGATGCAATTTCTTTATGCAATCGTTATCTTAATAGCCAGATGAAGTCTTATATGCCATGGGGAATAAATATATATCAGGCCGTGAGCTTTGATTTGCAGACAGAAAATGCACAAATGTTACCTTCTTATATTTATTATGGGGTATCAAGCAAGGAAGCGGTAATTGTATCGAAGTTGGGCGTGCCAAGATTTGCTGTTGATAATGTTTTAAATATTTTAAAAACAGAATATTCCAGTGTGGATATAAGTGTAGCTAATTATAAAGAAGTAAAAGCGGTTATAGAGAAAATTTCTTCACAACAATTAAAAATTGAAAATGTAAGTGGCGAAATTATAAAAAATATTATTAAAAATCGGATGAAATAGTGTGATATGTAAAAACTTTGAGATAAGGAGAAAAAAATGGCTAAAGTTATAACATTTATAAATATGAAAGGTGGGGTTGGTAAAACAACGCTTGCAGTAAATGTTGCATATACATTATCAAAAATTGAGGGTAGGAAAGTATTACTTATCGATATGGATCCACAGATGAATGCAACTCAGTACACATTAAAAGAAGAACAAATGCAAGAAATTTTGGAAGATAGAAATAAATCAGTTTATGGCTGCCTGTCTCCAGATTATCAAGCAAATTCAGTATTGGAAGGCTATACAAAACTTAGTGAAGAAAAATGGATATTTCATGTAGATGGTTTTGATATTATTCCATCAAGTTTGGATATTATGACATTGAATTTATCGGCAAGGCCGCATAAATTGGATCAGTATATTAAAGGTGAATTGGGAGAAAAATATGATGTAGTAATTATTGATTGTCCGCCAACTATATCGGAATATACCAAGGTGGCGCTGCTTGCATCTGATATGTATTTGGTTCCTATGAAGGCAGATCCATTGTCAGTGTTTGGTCTTCCTATGTTAGAGAATTATGTGAAAGAAACTATTGAAAAGGATTTTCAACATCAAATAGAATTTGTCGGAATAGTATTAAATATGGTTATTCCAGAGAGATTGTTATACAAGAAAAATAAGCCGATAATTCAAAGAAGATGGAAAAATAAGTTGTTTCAAAATGAATTAAAGCAATGCGAAGAAATTGTGAAAGGGCTTGATCCTGAATTGTCTAATGAAAAATATATATTGGATATGAGAGATCCTATAATTGTTGATCAAATAAAAAATATAACAAAGCAACTAATTCAGAGAGGAAGGTTGTAATTATGAAAAAAGAAACCAAGGATGCGTTATATTCATTGTTGGATTTGATGGATATGTTAGGAAGCATTGATTTTATTAAAGTAGATATAGATAGAGCTAATCGCATTAGAAAAGAGGTTTTGGATGTTATTGGTGATAAAAAGGAAGTAACAATTCTTGATAGTAGTACAGACGAGCTGTTAGGTGTTTTGCCGGTTATTTTATTAGATAGTAAAAAATTCCCGTCTACAAAAGAAATTTTGAAGTTTGCCGAAAAGTGTTTGAATATAAAAATTAAGAATTATTGGCAAAAACGTTCTAGGGCAGAAGTGGTAGGGATAATTATTAACGAGGTTTATGAGCAGAGCCCAGAACAATTTAATAATTTTTTAAAGGCATGGAATGAGTTTAGCAATGAGACGAATCATCAAAATATGAATGCGAAACAGAATGTAGAAAATATAGGTTTTATGGATGCGTGGTTTCAGTTCTTTGATAGTTATAAAGGTGTTGAATGATGGAAACATATGGTTATGAGTTAGAAGAAGAATTTAATGCTGTAGCTCATTTTATTAACCAAAAATATGGGATTAATATAAAAACAAAAGAACAGTCAGTAGATTTTACAAAAGCTTCATTAACATTTATGTTGTCGGTAAAGATATGGAAGAATCATTTGTCTCCGTATTTTGAGGTGACCCCCAAAACGGAAATGTATTTTCAAGAGATATTATCTAATGCTATTCATATAATATTACTAGGAAATATTGACATGAAAATTCCAACATTGATTATGTTAAGAAGAACACAAGAATTGATATTAACATATATTTATTATAGTGAACATCCAGTAGAATTATATAAAAAAGAAATGGATGATAATTCAAGAACAATAGGGGGATTCAATGATTTAAAAGAGTATGTTAAGAACTATCCATTCTCAATGAAATACAATCTTGAAGACAAGAAACTTCAAGAGCTGATGTCAATGGTAATTGGAAATTGGACAACGCAGTATAGGGAATTGTCTAATTATGTTCATGGAACTAATAGTAATTTTTTCCAAAAGACACAGTATGTTGATGAATTTAAGTTTGTGAAAAAAGATATAAATTTTTTGACTAAACAGGTCAGTATGTTATCTAGCACGGTAAATGTTTTGTTAATAATTTTTTATTTTAAAGAATATGTATACTTTGACGAACATACAGAAAAGTCATTAATCCGAAATGCAATATCAAACGAACTGGAATATAAACGAAAAATAGTAGAAATTTTAAAAGAAATATAAAATGAGTATTCCGTTCAAAATGAGCACTACTCATACGGAATACTCAAAAACAAGAAAACAGTATAGGTACTAAAGAATTTCTAATTAAAAGTATATTTTGAGAGAATGAAAGATAGATGATAAAGAATTCGATACTAAAGTATAGTTAATTCTGTGTTCTTCGATAATTGTTTTAATAATTCATGTCCTTTCCCAAATAGGTGTTAATCGAAATTCTCCGACAATCACTCTATACACGTGATATACAAACGACCTCAAAACCCCGGTAAATCTGCGGACACCTCAGAAGCTGCTATGTTGGCTCAGGGTGTTTGCTAATCCCTAACAGTTAATCTGCGATTGACATCTGATCAAGAATTTATAAGATAATATAAGATATGGAGAAGTCCTGTAAACAAAGCAAATCTTTGATTTGAATGGTGTTTATAGGACTTCTCTTTATGTGTTGAAATGAAGAAACGCTTTTCTATCAGGAAAAGAAGTTGATTTTATGTCGAATATATTCTTTATATCAGATTTAGAGGGCATACAGTCAGGTGGGTACTTACGTTAGATTTTTTGGAAAAAACAAAAGAGCGGTTTTTCCAGTAGCAGGATTCGAAACTGGTCAATGATCGTGCAGACCACAAAAACATCACAAATGGCGAGCATGGCATAGTGGATCAGGAAAGGAGAGTTACTATAGGCGTAATTACGGAGTAGGTGTTGCCATAAAAGTGGACGCAGTATAGGGTTATCATGGATCAGATAGATACCAAACATGGAAGCTGCAATCTGGTTGATCGAATGACTGCAGAAGACAGGGGTGTTCTTTGCTATTAAAAAGAGACACAAAGAGCATAATACCAAGGGAAGGCTATTTAAGGACATAAAGTAGGTATAAGGACGAACCGACACATGGTCAAAGAAAATAACGGATGAAAATATAAAAAGATAGCATATCCCACATACAAGCACATTTTTTGGACAGTCTGAAAAAAATATCAGACGATCAGGGTAAAGTCGGATATAGCCACCAAGAAGATAAAGCATGATAAAAATGGTGATCGTACTGTTCCCGGCGATAGTATAGCCGGTAAGCGTTGGCAGGATAATATAAACTACCAGTAAAATGATTAGACAGAATTCCAACATTTTTTGTGTGGCATTATTTTAAAAGAAGTTGATAAATGGTGAAAGTGCATATAGTAACATATAGGTAGATACAAACCAGTATTGTCCACTGAGTGTCGGAATAAAGAAGGACGGGATACTGATATTGGTTAATGCGGCTGGCATAAAGACAAACGTACACAGCAGGATGACGAGAGAATAGAACAGTACCTCAAGTTCTAATTTTACTAATTTCATCACATGAAAATGGGAGGAAACCAGAAAATATCCACTGATGAGGACAAAGCAGTCTACACCAATCTCACCTAAGCCGGTAAACTGGACAAAATATTTGTTGACAGGATTTGAGATCAGATTCGTATCAAAACCACCGTGGACAGAAAAATGGGATAATAGGATTGTCAGCATGGAAAAGATACGTAATAATTCGAAATTAGATTGCCGTGATGTTGTAGTCATGAAGGCTTCCTTTCTGAATAAGAAAATTAAATCATATAACATTATTTATAGAGGAAGAAAAACGGAATGTCAACTTAAACAGGGTAAAAACAGTTAAGTGCGAAAGTGACTGGACGAGTTATAACTCCCTTGTTGTCCACCCCCCGAAATCAATAAACAAATGGGGGCAACACATATGAACATTTTATTTTTTCTGACACCGAAGGAGGACGTAGCACATGTGGAAGAGACGGACACCATGCGTCAGGTGCTTGAGAAAATGGAACATCATGGTTATACAGCTATTCCGCTGCTTAGCGTGGAAGGAAAATATATCGGTACGATCACAGAAGGAGATTTACTATGGTTTTTAAAGGACCGCAATTTCCCGGATCTGAAACTGCTTGAGGATATGCCGATCACGTCGATCGAGCGTAGAAGGGATAATCAGGCGGTAAAGATCGATGAATCCATGGAGAATCTGTTTGACAAGGTAATGAACCAGAACTTCGTTCCTGTTGTAGATGATAAAAGGGTATTTATCGGAATCGTAACCAGAAAAGATGTTCTGGCATACCTTGGAAAGAAAGCGGCTGCTCAGGCGTAATGATAAACCGTCCGTTTGCGGCGCTGATAAAAAATCGATAAAAACAGTGTCACAAACTCTGCCACCGGGATTGCGAGCCACACACCGGTCACATCCCAAATGACTGGCAGTGTGAGGAGTGACAGCAGGATAAAAACAAAGGTTCTTGTAAAGGATATGATTGCCGAGGTTTTACCGTCTGAGAGTGCCGTAAAGAGAGCGGATGAAAAAATGTTATAACCGCTGAACAAAAAGGTCACACAGAATACCGAAAAACCGCTGACGGCAAGGTCATAAGTCGCTGTTTTTCCACCCACAAACAAAAGTACGATCGGCTCGGAGAGCAGGTTACAGCAAATAGTAATTATAATAGAAGAAACGATCACGAAGCGTCTGCAGATTTTGCAGACGCTTTTCAGTCCGCCTGTATTTTTTGCACCGTAATTGTAACTGATCACAGGTGCAACACCCATGGAAAATCCAAGAAAAAGCGCATTAAATAAAAATTGGGAATAAAGCAGTATCGTGATTGCGGCAACACCGTTTTCGCCGGCAAGGCGCAGCATGATCTTATTGAATGCATAAGTGATCACGGCGTTTGCAATGTTTGTCACCATCTCGGATGCACCGTTAAAACTTGCAGCGGAAAGGACACTTCCATGAAAATGAAATTTTGTAAAATAAAGATCTCCCCTGACAAAGAAAAAGTAGAAGAGTCCCACGACTGCCGGGATGAGCTGACCGATACCAGTAGCTAAGGCGGCACCCTCAATGCCAAAGCCGAGAGGCGATAAAAATACATAGTCCAACACGGCATTTGCGATACCGGCACTGATGACTAACGTCATGCCAATGTGCGGTTTTCCCGCTGTCACGAAGAACGTCTGGAACAGGCTCTGCAGCATGCACGCCGGGGCAAATAAAACAACGGTAAAAAGATATGCCTTGCAGTTTGCAAGTAACGAATCATTTGCACCGAGAGCGCGGCAGATTGGTTCTAAAAATAAAATCGTCAGTATCAGGATGACAACACTCGCCACAACACCGGTAAACACGAGCATGGAAAAGTTATCTTTTGCTTCATCGTCTTTCCCTTCGCCCATTTTCTTTGCGACGACGGCGCTTCCTCCGGTTGCGAGCATGACGCCGATGGCGAGTACGATATTGATGACCGGATAGACGATATTGACTGCGGACAGCGCATTATCTCCAAGAAAGCGCGAGATAAAAATCCCGTCCGTGATTGTATAACAGGACATGAGTACCATCATGACCATGGATGGTAATGCGAATTTTAATAAAGTGACAGGTGTGAATTTCTGACCAATGGACTGTGCCATAATGGGTTCCTCCTTTGAAATATTTTTAAATGTTGTGTCAGCGCGGATGGAAATTGCGGTTTTGAGACACAAATGCTATCATAAACTATATTGTTACCATATAGTCAAGAACTTTTTTCGTGAGGGGAGATTAAAAGTGGACAAAAGTCAATATCTGACAACTGGTGAGCTTGCAAAGCTCATGCACGTCACCAAAAACACTTTATTTCATTATGATAAGATCGACTTGTTTTCGCCGGAGATCGTGCTTGATAACGAGTACCGTTATTATTCGATCCATCAGATCGAAGTGCTCGAAGCGATCATTATGCTAAAGGAACTTGGTATGTCTTTAAAAGAGATCCAAGCCTTTTTAAGTGACCGGACTCCGGAAAAATTATTGGAGCTGTTTGAAAAAGAGGAACAGATTCTGGCAGAAAAAATCCGGCTGTTAAAGGATCGCAGGCAGTGGATGGAAGAAAAAAGTAAAAAAATCAGGGCATATTTAGAGAAAGAAAAAGATGAAATATTTGTCTGTGAAAAACCGGGCAGATATTATCTGATGGATGCATTTTTAGACGTTTCGGAATCAGAATTTGCGGAGCGCACAGCGGAACTGATCAATTTTTATGAGAACAACAGCAAAAGCATCTGTTATGAGATTGGTTACATCCAGTATGCAAAAGATGTCAGACGGCAGATCTATGCAAATTACAGCAACGTAATATTGCTGATGAAACATAAGCCGGGCGGCATGTCCTGCCATTTTATGCCTGCGGGGAAATATCTGACAACTTATTTTAAAGGGCACTGGAGAAACATCGGGGAGGCTTACCGGAAACTTCTTGCTTATGCAGATGAACATCAGATTACACTGGCGGAAGAGTTCCTGGAAGTTTACACGGTGGATCAGCTGATGGCGGAGACGGTGGAGGAGTATGTGACGGAGATATCGGTGCGCATCTGCGGGGGAGATATGGATGAACTGTGAAGACTGCTGTTTCACTTAATCATAGAGTGTTCGCAGAACGTGTATTTTATAGTTGGAAATATGGAAGATTTTCTTAATTTAGACGAAGGTTTAACAAAAACAAAATGAGATAAGATATAATAAGACTGCCGAGCGAAGCGAGTATAAGGCATATAGCATGAAAAACTATCTGTGTATGTCCATTATCACAAAAAAATCCTCAAAAAACGCGGATTTAAGGGAAGATTATGGGTATTTTCCGAGCAAAATTTTCATATATACCCAAAAGGTAAAAATGAATCGTGATTGAAAGGAAAAATGATGGAAAAGAGGAGGCAAAATATGAAACGAACAAGTGTAACACGGAAAATGGCATTGATTTTAGCAGCGATAGTTCTTATGACAGCATCAGGCTGTGGCAGGCGGGAAAATGCTGATAAAGAAGACAATAATATTACCATATATAAAAGCAATGAAAATGCAGATGGTTTTGACACAGAAACGGTATCGCTCGATGCGCTTACGCCTGAAAATATCATGGCTGCGCTGATCGATGCCGGTGTGGTTCCGTCGGATGTGAAAGTGCTTGATTTTAAACAGGAAGAGGATACCATAACGCTTGATCTGTCGAAAACATTTGAGGAATATGTAAATCAGATGGGAACGGCAGGAGAGTACGCGACAGTTGGAAGCGTAGTCAATACTTATCTGGACGCCTATGATGCCAAGGCAGTGTCTCTTCTGGTGGAGGGAGGAACCTGGAGCACCGGGCATGCAGAGTATGAGACTCTGCAGGGGAGGTATACATACGATGCGCAGGAGTAAAATAACAGGTTTGCTGCTTATCATGGGAATGTTTTTGGCAGGATGTGGAGCAAATAGCGGATCCGCCGGTATAGAGGAAGATGCCGTGATGCAGGAGCTGTATGATCGAAGTGAGATTGCAAGAGGATACACAGATCCAATTTTTCAGGAGTATTTAGATCAATATGATTCGGATTGTGAGATCAAAGAGACGTCGTTTGGTTTCGAACCTGCCGAAACACCGGCACAAGCGCAGTATTTTGTGGAATATCAGTACAGTAATGGTGTCAGCGACGATTTGAAATATTTTTATCAGGTTCAGGTGGATGACAATCACAACTGCATCGTTTTAAAAGAAGGGGAAGGTCAGGCAGAGATGGAAACATCGACAGAGGACGCGGAGATAGAATGGCTGACACAGTAAAAGGAAGTGTGCAGCCATCCTAATCCGATATATCATCATAAGAATAAATAAATTCTGTTATTTCGCAGCCTTATGACTGGAATCTGCGACCATATTTTCCGCATAATCGAGAGCTTCCACAATATTCGGAAGGAAATGTTCTTCCCCGATCAGCTCGATAAAGTGATCTTTTTTCATAACGGACATCGGCTGTTCGTTGACATGTGAGAAGATCAAAGTGATATGTTTTTTCTTCGCACGGGCAGCAAGGTCACGCAGGGAACGCATTGCACTCGCATCGATTGCCGGAACACTTCGCATACGGATAACGATGACTTTGGTTGACTTGTCACTGGTAATTGTAAGAATTTCATCGGCTGCGGCGAAAAACAGCGGTCCACTGATCTCAAATACACGGATTGAGTGTGGAATGTCGCGCATTTTCTCGGCTTCGCCAGGGGTCACATCCGGCTCATCTGCATATTTCCAGGCAGTGACATCGGCAGTTTCTGCCATACGTTTCATAAATAAAAGTGCGGCAAGTACGACACCGACTTCGATGGCAACGACAAGGTCAAAAAATACAGTCAGGAAAAATGTTGCAACAAGTACGATCATATCACTCTTTGGAGCAGTTTTGCACAGATGGAAAAAGGAAGTCCAGTCTGCCATGTTCCATGCAACGACTAAAAGCACTGCGGCTAATGTTGTCATAGGAATTAGGGAAGCAAGCGGCATTAAAACAACTAAAATAATGCTTAAAGTGATACAGTGTGTGATACCTGCGATCGGGGTACGTCCGCCGTTTCTTACGTTTGCAGCAGTACGGGCAATCGCTCCGGTAGCAGGGATTCCGCCAAACAGACCGGAAAAAATATTTCCAAGTCCCTGACCGATCAGTTCGGCATTTGACTTGTGGGTGTCACCGATCATACCGTCGGATACGACTGCGGAAAGCAGGGATTCAATACCGGCTAAAATCGCGATCGTAAATGCCGGGGAGATCAGTTCCTGTACCAGTTTATAGCTGAATGCCGGCATGTGGAAAGACGGAAATTCGGAGGAAAGTTCTCCGTAAACACTTCCGATCGTGTTGACTGGCAGTTTTGCAAAATAAACGATGGCAGTCGTCACGATAATTGCGATCAGGGATCCCGGCAGTTTGTCAGTTACTTTTGGCCACAGGATTAAAATCACAAGTGCAACGGCACCGATTGCGACGGTAACCGGATTGGTGGTTGTGATATTTGCAGCATAGGCGCCAAGTTTTTCAATAAATTCAGAAGGAACAGCACCCATATCAAGTCCAAGAAAATCTTTGATCTGTCCGACAAAAAGGGTGACTGCGATACCACAGGTAAAACCTGTCGTGATCGTATAAGGAATATATTTAATCAGGGAACCAAAATGGCAGAGGCCCATAATACATAAAATGATACCTGCCATGATTGTTGCGACAATCAGTCCGTCTGTACCGTAAGTGGTCACGATGCCATAGATGATAACAACAAATGCGGCAGTTGGTCCGCCAATCTGTACACGGCTTCCTCCGAAAAAGGAAATAAAAAATCCGGCAACGATCGCAGTGTAGAGTCCCTGTACCGGACCGACACCGGAAGCGATCGCAAGTGCGATAGAAAGTGGAAGAGCAATGATCGCCACAATGATACCGGAAAGGATATCTTTGATGAGCTGCTCTTTTGTGTAGTCCTTCATTACGTCAAATAGTTTTGGTCTTAGTTCGTTCATAGGTCTTTTGTACTCCAATTCTTTCCTAAGTATAAAAAGTATTAAAAATTTATAAAAACACAAATTAAAATTTTAGCATGTTCTTAACATGATTGCAAGGTGAATGGCGCAAAAAAGTAATTCATGATATAATGAGCGCAAGCGAGTCAACATGCCTGCATGATTGACGAACGGCGAATTGGATCATGTGCCGATTTTGCACATGATATAATGAGCACAACATCATAAAATTACGAGTTTTTATAATCTGAATAAGGACTAATATGGAACAGAAAAATTCCTACGAAAAAATATATGACATTGTAAAACAGATTCCACGCGGTACGGTTGCAACCTATGGACAGGTGGCAGCACTTGCGGGCAACAAAAGGTGGGCCAGGGTGGTCGGCTATGCGCTGCATGTAAATCCGGATCCGGAGGGAATCCCGTGTTACCGGGTAGTAAACCGTGAGGGGAGAGTTTCGGAGGCCTTTGCATTTGGTGGCGAAAACAGGCAGATCGGACTTTTGGAAGCGGATGGCATAGAGGTAAAAGACGGATGTGTTGATCTCTCAAAATATCAGTGGCGCAAAGAGATATTTTAACGAATACTTTAATTCCTATTGACATGGTATGAATAGTCGGATATACTTCTAATACGATGATAAAAGAATCGTTTATTCATAAGTTTGCGGCTGAGCTGCATCCGCAAGCCTAAAATATGAAAAACAGCGCAGAAATGAGGAAAATATGAGAATATCAACAAAAGGAAGATATGCGTTACGCCTGATGCTGGATCTTGCACTGAATAATACCGGAGAGCCGATCAGTTTAAAGGATATTGCGAGACGCCAGGAAATTTCAGATAAATATTTAGAGCAGATTATTTCCGTTTTAAATAAGGCAAAATATGTAAAGAGCATTCGTGGTGCACAGGGAGGATACATTCTGACAAAAAGACCGGAAGAATATACCGTCGGAATGATATTACGCCTGACAGAGGGAAGCCTTGCACCGGTGGCATGCGTCGAGGATGAAGACACCTGTGATAAGATGAATGACTGTGCAACAGTTCTGGTGTGGAAAAAAATGAACGAGGCGATCAACCAGGTTGTTGACAGTATCACACTCGCAGATTTAGTGGACTACGAGAGACAGCGTGCCGGCGAGTATGTAATCTGAATTTTATGAGAAAATAAGAAGCGTGGGAATGGATTGATCCGACACAGTGGAAGTAAAATAATAAGCCGGAATTTATCAGTCTGACACAGTGGGAGTAAAATAATAAGGAAGAAAGAAATGGAAAAGGCAGTGGATTTTACGAGACTTGAAAAAAATATCATCGAGGTCATACAGGAAGAACAGATAAAACTTGGTTACCGGAGTGAACTGATCCGGTTATATTATCCGATTACCTCGCTGAACCGTTTCTTCCATACCGATGCGGCAGAAAAAGAGATGTCAGAACTGCTTGCAGAATTTTCAAAAAAGACGGTGCAGACACTTGGCGGGGTGGAAATCTCCAATAAAGGTGAGCGTTTCTGCATTGCAATTCCGCCGAGCGGTGTTGATTATGTGCATGAACACACGAACGGAAGTGAGTTCATTTCCAGTTTTATAGAAACAATCGGAAAACATGGTTGCACGATAGACGAGCTTTTACAGCAGTTTCACAGATATTCGGATCATGTACATGTAGAACGGACGACACACGGGGAATTTGATTATCTGGTTTACTTTGAGGATGGGGTGCCGGATGATTACCGTTACTGCATCACGGATGAGGGCTGCCATCTGATCTATCATCGTTTTACACCGGAAGATTATGAAGATTTTCAGTTTTAAAATATAGAAGATTAAAATAAATCAATAAAATTGATAAAATCATACCTTGCAGAATTTGAAAAAGGTATGTTATCATGTAAAACAGAAAACGAAAAGCAATGAAAAGGAATAGTAACAGCGGAATGGAAAGCAGAGAGTTGCCGGATGGTGCGAGGCAGTCAGAGTGAAGTTGTGAACTCGCCTTGGAGCTGCCGGCTGAAGGAATCGGATGCATTATGAATGAGCAGATGATACTGGGTAGGCTTGGACGGATCGCCCGCCGTAAGAGGGAAAAGGCATGATAGTGCCGGATGAGTGCATGCATGACGATACAGGTCATTCATGAAACAGAGTGGTACCGCGTGAAGAAAATTTTGCGTCTCTGTATGACAAAACCACACAGGTTTTGCATACAGAGATTTTTTGATTCATGGGATCCGGGTGTCGAAAGGTGGTTCACAGTTTAGTGACTGGCAAATTGCATCCTGTCAATCAAAAAGCCCTTGGATCAGGGCGCAGAAGCAATGCAGAAAATATAATAATGGATAAAACAGGATAAGGAGAATGAATATGAATTTTAATGTTGCAGAAAAATACGGAAAAGCATATTTTATGCCGCCGGAAGTTACATATGACTGGGTAAAGAAGGATGCGATCGAAAAGCCGCCGATCTGGTGCAGCGTGGATCTGCGTGATGGCAACCAGGCACTGATCGAGCCGATGAGCTTAGAGGAAAAAATTGAATTTTTCCAGATGCTTGTAGACATCGGATTCAAGGAGATCGAGGTTGGTTTCCCGGCAGCTTCAGAGACAGAGTACAATTTCATGCGTGCCTTAATCGAGCGCAATATGATCCCGGAAGATGTTACCGTTCAGGTTTTAACACAGGCGCGTGAGCACATCATCAAAAAAACATTTGAGGCAGTCAAAGGCGCACCGCACGCAGTGATCCATCTTTACAACTCCACCTCTGTTGCACAGAGAGAGCAGGTCTTTAAAAAGAGCAAGGAAGAAGTAAAGAAGCTTGCAGTGGATGGAGCGATTCTGTTAAGAGATCTTGCAGCACAGACAGATGGCAACTTTACATTTGAGTACAGCCCGGAGAGCTTCCCTGGAACAGAGGTCGACTATGCCGTGGAAGTCTGCAACGCCGTACTGGATGTGTGGAAACCGGATAAGGAACACAAAGCGATCATCAACATTCCGACTACGGTTCAGATTGCAATGCCGCATGTATTTGCATGCCAGATCGAGTATATTCACAAACATTTAAAATACAGAGATAACGTGATCTTAAGCGTACATCCGCACAACGACAGAGGCTGCGGTATCAGTGATGCTGAGTTTGGTGTATTAGCGGGAGCTGACCGTGTGGAAGGTACTCTGTTTGGAAACGGAGAGCGTACCGGAAACGTGGATATCGTAACACTTGCAATGAACATGGTATGTCATGGTGTAGATCCGAAACTTGATTTTTCCAATATCGCAGCAATCCGTGAAAAATATGAGCGTTTTACCAGAATGAGAGTTTATGAACGTACTCCATATGCAGGAGATCTTGTATTTACCGCATTTTCCGGTTCCCATCAGGATGCGATCTCAAAAGGTATGGCATGGAGAGAAGCAGGAAAGAGCGGTGAACGCTGGGATGTTCCGTATCTGCCGATCGATCCGAAGGATGTTGGAAGAGAGTATGAGTCTGATGTTATCCGTATCAACAGCCAGTCCGGTAAGGGCGGGGTTGCGTTCGTATTAAAGCAGAACTTTGGTATGTCGCTGCCGGATAAGATGAAAGAAGAAGTTGGTTACCTGATCAAAGGTGTATCTGATCACAGACATGAGGAACTGACTCCGGATATGATCTATCAGATATTTAATGAACACTATATCAACATCAAAGATGTATTTGATGTGCCTGATTGCCACTTCGAGCAGAAAGATGGTATTGCTGCAAGTGTGACGATTGAACAGAACGGTGAGCGCAGAGTAATCGAGACAACCGGAAATGGACGTCTCGATGCAGTCAGCAATGCGATAAAGATGTATTTTGGCATCAGTTATGAGCTGGCAGCCTATCAGGAGCATGCGATTTCAGAGGGATCTTCCTCAAAGGCAGCAGCTTACGTGGAGATCATCTGCCAGGGAAAACATTTCTGGGGTGTTGGTGTGGATGAAGATATCATCAAGAGTTCTATTGCAGCACTGGTTTCTGCCACAAATAAGATGGCGAAAAGTGAAAATATCATTGAGGGCAGAGATGAGCGCATTATGGAGATCATGAATTACATTCAGAATAATTATGTGGATGTGACGATGGATGTACTTGCTGAAAAATTCGGACTCTCCAAACCGTATCTTTCCAAGTATATCAAGGAAAAGTCCGGTATGACATTCCAGGATGCGGTAAAAGCTGCGCGAATGAAAAAAGCAAGAAGACTTTTAAAAGAGTCAAATCAGACGGTGGAATCAATCGCAGCAAGCGTTGGATATGAGAATGTGGAACATTTTAACCGTTTGTTTAAAAAAGCGTATGAGATGACGCCGGTACAGTTCCGCAGACAATATAAATAGTGCGAAAAACAGCACAGAAATAAAAAAGTCATAAAAATAAGAGGTGCTCCCGGAAGTTGTTCCGGTGAGAACCTCTTATTTTTAGTATTATGTATCAATTTATTTGATATGTTTTTTGATCGCATCAAAACTTTCTTTACTGATGACATGTTCCATGCGGCATGCATCTTCGGCTGCGATCTTTGGATCAACACCGAGACGTGTCAGCCAGTCTGTTAAAAGTTCATGACGTTCATAGATCATTTCTGCAATTTCACGACCCGAATCGGTCAGATAAATATATCCTTCTTTGGTAACGGTGATATTATTTTTCTCGCGTAAGTTTTTCATTGCAACGCTGACACTTGATTTTTTAAAACCAAGCTCTTCAGCGATATCAACGGAACGTACGACCGGATTACGTTTGCTAAGGATCAGGATGGTCTCTAAATAGTTCTCAGATGATTCGTTAACCTGCATAAAAATACCTCTTTTCTGTCTATAGGATGATCCCCTGACAGGAAACGGAATCCTATCAGGGGAAATGTGCCCCGCTTAAAATATATTTATTATAGTATACCATAATTCGGAGCTGACAGCAAATTTTATTTGTATTTTCGGGGTGTTGAAAGGTAAGTTTGAAATATGTCACGTATAACAATTTAATGTATATTTTTAACAATATATGTTGTACTTAACATATAAGGAGGCTGTTGTTATGAGTAACGAAGATATGAAGTCTATATTCGAACAGATCAACAACTTAAAAAAACCTGTTTCTGAATCGAGAGAAGAAATGATAGATAACTCACAGGATACTTTGCATGAAGTTCTGAGTGGAGTATCGGAGGAAATACAGAGAGTGCTGGATGAAAATAATTTTACACAGGAGGATTTGTGCCGTATTACGAATATGTCCCAATCTAATATTAGCAAAATACAAAATGGTAAAGTAGTTCCCAGAATAGAAACATTGCAAAAGATTGCATCGGCTACGCACACAAGACTGGTAATATGTTTTGAAGATATCGAGGGAGATGATTAAATAAAACAAAGAACAATTGGGCGTTGATATTTATGCGGACAGTAATAGTGGACCGCTTGAGTTTAAATTGAGAGGATATGAACGAACTATTTCTGGTGATGAAGCGCTTCAACAGTCAACGCGGTCGCCCCGCCAGATGGCACTGTATCGAAGGCAGTCAGCTTTCATCCCTGAAACAGCGAAATTATTTACAGGAAGCATTATTACCAAAATCGAAAATAAGCCAGTAGAAAAAGTTGTAAACTGCACTTCTTTGGACACTGGGATCACAGGATCTATGATAAAAAGAGAGGTTCATTATATCCCATCATTTGGACATTTGCGTTATGATTTACTAAAGAATATTGTAGATAATACAGAATACAAGAAACTTGTCATTGATATTTTAAGACAGTTCGATGATTCAATTGCAGATATTTGTTATACAAAAGCAGATGATGGATCATATTTAGAGTCCATTATCACAAAGAATAGTGTAAATATGCCGTTTTCTGTTTATGGCGATGGTATTAAAAAAATATTATATATTCTTAATAAATTGGTTGATGCCGCAGACTCGACACTAATGATCGATGAAATAGAAACGGGGCTGCATAAAAAATATTACGATACATTGTTTCCCGTTGTATTTGCGCTTGCAAATAAACTGAACGTTCAATTATTCATAGCAACTCATAGTATTGAAGCTATTGATGCAATATTAAGATATGGTGATTATGAAAATAATCATGATATCAATGATCCAATTAAAGTTATTACATTAAAAAAAGTTGATTCAGATAAAGGCAGTAACATAGCTGCCCGGAATGTTACGGGTAAATATGTGTACGAAAACAGAAAAGTATTATGTGTATGAATGGAAATTCGAAAAAAGTAACAGACTTGGGATAGTCCCGCTTGATGAATATGAGCACATTGAAAGTCTTTCGAAAGATGGAAATCAGCTTGTCTTATGTGGGGTTGGCGGTAATGGTAAATTTGCGCATTTTGTGAAACAACATCGTGTAAATAATATGCTTATTGAGCAGGACATATCTTCATTAATGGTTGTCACAGACAGAGATGAAGATTCGGATGCAAAAATTGGAAGAATAATCAATAAAGCGAATAAGGCTGCAGTCGGAACTTTTTTCAGTATTCGAAATCCCCAGAATGCGATGAGATCCTTTGGAACTTTTATTTCTAAAATTGACTGGTCAAAATCGGAATCTTGGAAAACGTTATTTTTACCGTTCATGTATCTGGGAGAGGAAAAACCGACTGAAAACAGGGAAAATTAAAAAATGGAAACTGGAAAAAAATTCCTTGCTATGTAAGAGGCATTTTGATATAATACATCTAAAACACAATTTATATGAAATTCGTGTGAAGGTAAAGTTATTCACATGCAGGAATGGAGAGTACTATGTCAGACAGTGCGGACGGGGACGCGGATCCTTACCCGAATCAGAATAACAGACTTATGATATCAATATATAAATATAAGAAAGCATAACTGCCGTCTGGAGAAGCAGACAGTTGCAGCTATGCTTTTTTGCGTGGAAAGAGAGGAATTATTTTTTTATGGGAAGTGACTCATTGTTTTTTATCATTATCGCGGTATGTCTTATCATGTCAGCTTATTTTTCGGCGACAGAGACAGCCTTTTTATCTCTGAACCGGATCCGCATGAAAAATATGGCGGACAAAGGAAATAAACGGGCAGCCCTAGTACTGGAACTGGAAGAAAAATATGACAATCTTTTGTCAACGATCCTGATCGGAAACAATATCGTAAATATTTTATCGTCCTCACTTGCAACAATCTTATTTGTAAAGATACTTGGGGATGCAAAGGGAGCAAGTGTTTCAACGATCGTTACAACAGTGCTTGTCCTGATCTTTGGCGAAATTTCACCGAAAAGTATTGCAAAGGAATCGCCGGACAAATTTGCTCTGTTTTCTGCACCGATCATTTCAGTGCTGGTAAAAATCCTGACGCCGCTTAATTTTGTGTTTGCACAGTGGAAAAAACTGTTATCACATATCTTTAAATCAGAGGAAGAGACAGGAATCACAGAGGAAGAACTGCTTACGATTGTTGATGAGGCGCAGGCAGGCGGAGGTATCGGAGAGGATGAGCGTGTGCTGATCCGCAGTGCAATCGAATTTGATGAACTTGAAGCGGTGGATATTTATACACCACGAATTGATATTGTCGGAATTCCAGTGGATATGCCAAAAGATGAGATTGCAAAAATATTTGCGGATACGGGATATTCGAGACTTCCGGTTTATGAGGAAAATATTGACCAGATCATTGGTATTTTATATCAGAAAGATTTTTACAACTTTATTTACCGTTCGGATGTGACGATCCGTGACTCAGTGCGACCGGTTATTTTTACACCGAAAAATAAAAAGATCGATGATCTTTTGCGGGAACTTCAGCAGAAGAAACTGCACATTGCGGTTGCGATGGATGAATACGGCGGAACGGCTGGAATCATTACGTTAGAGGACATCTTAGAAGAACTTGTCGGCGAGATCTGGGATGAGCACGATAAGGTGGAAACTGAGATTGAGCGGATCAGTGACAATGAATATCTGGTCGCCGGAAAAACAAAAGTTGAGAAACTGTTTGAATGTCTGGACCGTGAGGCAGAATTTGACGTGCAGACGGTCAGTGGCTGGGTAATGGAACAGTTTGAATGTATTCCGAAAGCCGGAGATTTTCATGTGGATGAAGAATTTAAACTTGAGATAGAAGTGACTGAGATGTCCGGCAAGAGGATCGAACAGGTGCGTATCCGTGATCTGAGAGAACCGGAATCGGAAGAAGGAAAAGAATAAAAAAACTGGGGGATCAGAACCCCAGTTTTTTCAATTCCTCCGAAAATTCTGCAAGCAGCAGCTTCCGTGAAAGGACAGCCGCATAAAATCCGTCAAGCGCCTGTTCGTAGATGTGCTGGTACTGTACAAAATGAAAACGGATCGTATCTTTCCAGTTATCTGCTGTAACCAGTCGATCTTCCTCAAGATGATAGTCAAAGAGGTTGCTGCGCAGTTCATAAAGTGCTGCGTAGCGGAAAGACTCCGACAACAGTGCAAGACAACTGTCATGATCCGGCAGTCTGGTAAGTCCGAGTGCACCAAAACGTTTCTGTACGGCAAAGCGGGAAGCAGATCCGTTTAAAATTCCAGGAATTTCTGTTGTGAGGAGTGTTTCTAAGTCTGTTTTGTAATAGCCGAGTGTCGCGGCAACGAGTGTATTGGAAAGCTCTGCAAAAAACGGCTGAAGCAGACAGTTTTTTGTTTCAAAATATTCGTCCATGAAATCGTAAAGTGCCGTATCGTCACCGGTGAACTGGTAGCTGTCGTGGTAAGCTGCACCAAATTGTGGGAGCAGACTGCCAAGGGCAGATGGATATCTTGTCAGAGCAAGATACAAAACAGCGTAAAATTCGGCTCCATTGCCGATCAGTGCATCCAGGCGGATACCTGCATCATCTAATGATACGGAGCCAAGCACCGGATATTTTGTTAAGATCAGGTCATCTATGATGGCAAGTTCATCGCCTAAAGCAAATTCGTCAAAGGCATTTTCTAAAATGCTGATCGCAGTATATAAGAAAAATACGTCAAAGCTGTCCTCTTTTAGTACCGGGCAGAAATAAGGATCTAAATCCAGATAATCATCGATCAGGGAAAAATCGAGAGTTTCGTCCGTTGGAAACAGCGTATCTTTTAAATAAGCTGCGAGTGTATCATCTTCTTCTCCGGCAAAAGATAAAAAACGATATACAGTATAAGTTAAAATACGCTTTACCCCGTACTCCGGGTGCGCGTGCATATAATCCGGGATTAGTTCTGGTGAAAATAGCTGGTTCATAAAAATCCTCATTTCCTGCACCATTTTGTGCATCAAATAAATTCTGTTTGCAAAACCTTTCCTGAGTAAAATTATCTATTAAAATATAAAGATACCTGTTGCACTCAGCGCTTTATTATAGCATTATATAGGAAGGTTGTCACTCGCTTTAGTGGAAACAGATTGTTCTTGTTTTTGCACAAAAAATTGCAATTCCTATCTTGACAATAGGAATTGATGATGTATAATACTTATATCATATCAACAAACTAGGAAATAAAACGGGCTGATTATGGATACATACAGAATATATGGGCTTTGGCGAGTATGAGTACCGTATAAAATGGATAAGATAAGGACAAAGAAAGGAACGATATCATGGCAAAATTAATTTATTTAGATAATGCAGCAACCACACAGGTATATCCGGAAGTATTAGATGCAATGCTCCCATATTTTACAGAGCATTATGGCAACCCTTCCGCGATCTATTCTTTCGCAGGAGAGAGCAAAAAAGCAGTTGATGAGGCAAGAGCAAATGTTGCAGATCTGATCAATGCAAGACCGGAGGATATCTACTTTACCGGCGGCGGCAGTGAGTCAGACAACTGGGCATTAAAGGCAACTGCAGAGGCATATGAGTCAAAAGGAAAACACATCATCACAAGCAAGATCGAGCATCATGCGATCCTTCATACCTGCGCATACTTAGAGCAGAAAGGTTATGAAGTAACTTATCTGGATGTCGATGAAGACGGAAAGATCAGCCTTGAGGAATTAGAGAAAGCGATCCGCCCGGATACGATCCTGATCTCTATTATGTCAGCAAATAATGAGATTGGAACAATCCAGCCGATCAAAGAGATCGGAAAGATCGCACATGATCATGGTGTATTATTCCACACAGATGCAGTTCAGGCATTCGGACATATTCCGATCGACGTGGAAGAGATGAACATTGATATGTTAAGTGCAAGTGGTCATAAGATCAACGGACCAAAGGGTATCGGTGTGATGTATATCCGCAAAGGTGTTAAGATCCGTTCCTTTATCCACGGCGGTGCACAGGAGAGAAAACGTCGTGCCGGTACACATAATGTTCCGGGTATCGTTGGAATCGGTACAGCTGCAAAACTTGCAAAAGAAAATATGGAAGAACGCAGTGCAAAAGAGATCGCATTAAGAGATCATCTGATCGAGCGTATATTAAAAGAAATTCCTTATACCAGATTAAACGGACACCGTACAGACCGTCTGCCGAACAATGCAAACTTCTGCTTCCGTTTCATCGAGGGAGAGTCCATGCTGATTCTCTTAGACCAGGCAGGAATCTGTGGTTCCAGTGGTTCTGCATGTACTTCAGGATCATTAGATCCATCCCATGTACTTCTTGCAATCGGTCTGCCGCATGAGATCGCACATGGTTCCCTGCGTCTGACTTTATCCGAGAAGAACACGATGGAAGAGATCGACTACACAGTAGATGAGTTAAAGAAGATCATTGAGCGTCTGCGCGGCATGTCCCCATTATATGAGGATTTTGTAAAAGAACAGAATAAATAAAATCAGAGCAGATCTGTAAGAGTAAAAAATTTAAATTTGCAAAATGAAAACAAATTGCAAGAGCAAAAAAATTAGATTTGCAAGAGCAAAAAATGGATTTGTATAATTAAAAACAAATTGAGCGTAGAGAGATAAAGAAGGAGAAATCAGATATGTACAGTGAGAAAGTAATGGACCATTTTAATCATCCGAGAAATGTTGGAGAGATGGAGAATCCAAGCGGTGTTGGTACCGTTGGTAATGCAAAATGCGGAGATATCATGCGAATGTATCTTGATATTGATGATAATGGAATCATTAAAGAAGCAAAATTTAAAACTTTCGGATGCGGCGCAGCCGTTGCAACCAGCAGCATGGCAACTGAGCTTGTAAAAGGAAAAACAATCCAGGAAGCACTTGAAGTTACCAATAAAGCAGTTATGGAAGCATTAGACGGGCTTCCACCAGTAAAAGTACACTGTTCCCTGCTTGCAGAGGAAGCAATCCATGCAGCACTCTGGGATTATGCAGAGAAGAATGGTATCAAGATTGAAGGCTTAGAGCGTCCGGTAAATGATATCAGTGAAAAAGAAGAGGAAGAAGAATACTAATTATATTAAATGAAGGAGAAGTGATCTATGGGCAAAAAACATTTGAGCGAAAGAAATCTGGGTTTTGAAACATTACAGTTACATGTAGGACAGGAGGAAGCAGATCCGGTTACTGATGCAAGAGCAGTACCGATCTATGCGACATCTTCTTATGTATTCCATAACAGCCAGCATGCTGCAGACCGTTTTGGCTTAAAAGATGCAGGTAATATCTATGGAAGACTTACCAATCCGACCGAGGATGTATTTGAAAAGAGAATCGCGGCATTAGAGGGTGGTGTTGCAGCACTTGCAGTAGCATCCGGTGCAGCAGCGATCACATATACGATCGAGAACCTTGCACATGCCGGTGATCATATCGTTGCAGCAAACAATATTTACGGTGGTTCTTACAACCTGTTAGAGCATACACTGCCGGATTACGGAATCACAACAACATTCGTTGATCCGCTTGATGTTTCAAACTTTGAAAAAGCGATTCAGGACAATACAAAAGCACTTTACATAGAAACATTCGGAAATCCAAACTCAGATGTCAGCGACATTGAGGCAATCGCAAAGATCGCCCATGCACATAAAATACCACTTGTTGTGGACAATACATTTGCAACCCCGTATCTGCTTCGCCCGATCGAATACGGTGCAGACATCGTTGTTCATTCTGCAACAAAATTCATCGGTGGTCATGGAACTGCAATCGGTGGTGTTATTGTAGACAGCGGAAAGTTTGACTGGGAGGCATCCGGCAAGTTCCCTGCTATCACGGAACCAAATCCGAGCTACCATGGAATCAGCTTTTCACAGGCAGCAGGACCGGCAGCATTCGTTACAAGAATCCGTGCGATCTTACTTCGTGATACCGGAGCAACGATCTCGCCATTCCATGCATTTATGTTTTTACAGGGACTTGAGACACTGTCCTTGCGTGTAGAACGTCATGTCGAAAATGCATTAAAGGTTGTAGAGTATTTAAACAATCATCCGCAGGTGGAGAAGGTACATCACCCGTCCGTTACACAGGATAAAGAGCAGCAGGAGCTGTACAAAAAATACTTCCCGAACGGTGGCGGTTCTATCTTTACCTTTGAGATCAAAGGAGATGAGCAGACGGCAAAAGATTTTATTGATAATCTTGAGATCTTTTCCTTACTTGCAAACGTGGCAGATGTAAAATCACTTGTCATTCATCCGGCTTCTACCACACATGCACAGTTAAATGAGGCAGAACTGGCAGAGCAGGGAATTTACCCGAACACGATCCGCCTTTCCATCGGAACAGAGAATATCAAGGATATTATTGAAGACCTTGATGAGGCATTTAAGGCAATAAAGTAACAAATAGTTTTTATCAGCCGGAGTTTTAAAGTATCTATTGTGAATTTCGGAAACAGCAGCATTCAAATAACAGATTCGTGCAAAACAGCACAGAAAAGGAGACATTATTATGGCAAACGTATACCAGAGTGCAACAGATTTAATTGGAAAAACACCTTTATTAGAAGTAACAAAATTAGAGAAAAACAAAGGACTTGAGGCAAAAGTTCTTGTAAAACTTGAGTATTTTAATACATCAGGAAGTGTCAAAGACCGTGCTGCATATTACATGGTAAAAGATGCAGAGGAGAAAGGACTTTTAAAAGAAGGTTCTGTTATCATTGAGCCAACATCCGGAAATACAGGAATCGGTCTTGCTTCTATCGCAGCAGCAAAAGGATACCGCATCATTTTAACAATGCCTGAGACCATGAGCGTTGAGCGCCGCAACATATTAAAAGCATACGGTGCAGAGATCGTTTTAACAGAGGGTGCAAAGGGAATGAAAGGTGCGATCGCAAAAGCAGAAGAACTTGCAAAAGAGATTCCTGGAAGTTTTATCCCATCCCAGTTTACAAACCCGGCAAACGTACAGGCTCACTTTGAGACAACAGGACCGGAGATCTGGGCAGATACAGACGGTAAAGTAGATATATTCGTTGCAGGTGTTGGTACCGGTGGAACAGTTACCGGTGTTGGTCAGTACTTAAAATCCCAGAATAAAGATGTAAAGGTTGTAGCAGTTGAGCCTGAGACATCTCCGGTTCTTTCCAAAGGAACTGCAGGTCCTCATAAGATTCAGGGAATCGGTGCAGGATTTGTTCCGGAAGTATTAGATACCAAAATTTATGATGAGGTATTCCCGGTAGCAAACGAAGATGCATTTGCAACCGGAAAAGAACTTGCAAAAGCAGAGGGTGTATTAGTCGGAATTTCTTCCGGCGCAGCATTATATGCAGCGATCGAGCTTGCAAAACGCCCGGAAAACAAAGGAAAAACAATCGTTGCCCTTCTTCCGGACAGTGGTGACCGCTACTACTCTACAGCATTATTTGCTGACTAAGCCGATTTTATCAATTGTCAGTCAGAGAATTAAGATTTGCTGTTTAAGTTCAATCATAATAAAAGCTGTCAGATGACAAATGGCAGCCTGCAATAGAATCATAGACAAAAAGCCACACTGCTGATTTAATGTTAATTTAGTGACATTGAACCGGCAGTGTGGCTTTTTTGGATATATGTTTTAGAAAAAGCCGGACAAATGCTGGTTTGTGGGTGATATGCGTCGCCCGTCCAAATGGTGTGTCGCAGGTCTGTGAATGGCATCTTACGCAAAGCCAGAGTTAATTTTGGTTCCGTTGTACGAAAATAAGAAAAGTCTAAGT
>ERZ1035025.448-NODE-448-length-28049-cov-46.222869_pt1 | contig 28049 bp, 41 predicted proteins | sample MGYA00520619_ERZ1035025 | MGnify/ENA primary metagenome ERZ1035025 (study PRJEB33766, sample SAMN09781742) | gut metagenome | biome: gut microbiome | host: Homo sapiens | place: Madagascar | study: EMG produced TPA metagenomics assembly of the PRJNA485056 data...
GGAGAAACTACAGGCTGCTAAGACGGAAGCCAAGACTGCCTTTGTGTCGAAGATTTGTTCTCTTTTAGGTAGTGGAAAATTGAAGGAGGTGGAGCAGCACAACCAAAAGTTGTGCGAGCTTGTGACAGACAGAGAGCAATACATTGACGAACTCCATGGGAAAATGCAGCGAATGGAGGACAGCCACACCCAACAACTCGGCGAGATGCAACAGAAACACCAAGCAGAGGTCGTTGATTTGAAAAGCAAGCACTCCACGGAGGTAACGATGCTCAACAACATCATCCGCAAAGCCAAGCGTTGGTTCCCGATGTTGGAGGCATACTTGCAAATAGAAAGTTTGTGCAAGAGGATAGGCTTCACGGCTGAACAAATTAGTGTGCTCCTTGCTGGAAAGGCACTCAACTTTAGCGGTTCACTCTATTCCGAGAAGCACAGAAGAAAGTTCAATGTGGAGAATGCAGAAATCAAGGTGTTCTCTGATTCTACCAAGCCGAACCAATTGTTTTTATATGTCAATAGACAGCCTATTGTAGAATGGTTCAAAGAGCAATGGAATAACCTAAAGTTACATTTGTTTTCAATGGAGAAAAGTCTAAGATTATAAAAATCTATGAGGGTACGCTTAGCGCCCTCATGGATTATCAAGTTTTACGATATAACTTTCCTTTAAAATTTCTCTTTATTACCGATGCTTAATACATACCAGCATGAAGTGGTGAAGAAATTTCTGATATACTTCACTCTCCAGACCCAATGAGGCAAGAGCCGTGGGGTAAGATGGAACTTCTGCTTGTAATGAGGATTGATGAACCAAAGTTTTTGGTCAGTTACCGAAAAGCCACATTGGTGTATGAGTCTTTCAAACAACTCTATACTTGTTCGGCAATCTTTTATGCTCATAAGTTCATTTATTGTTCCTTTCTCTTCATTGCATGTTTTTAGCAACAACTTGTATAAAGGGTTTGACAACAAGTGAATGAATGGAAGATGGGAGCAAAGTTTGCTTCTGCAAATCTGTTGATGTCCCCCAAAAGGCATCTGCCATGCTGGAAATCCGACAAACAGCACACCTTTTGTTTTCAGAAATTTTCTTAGGTGTACAAGAAAAAGTTCTTTTGTCGGAACGTGTTCTATCACATCATGCAATAGTATTACATCATATTTATCCTCTTCATTACATGGAACAGGATATTGCATGAAATCACAGCATACAAATGTTGCATGATTACAGATCTCAGAAAAGTATGCCTTAGCATCTTTGATTCTGCATTCCGCAACATCTATGCCTGTCACCTTGCAGCCCAACTGTGCAAAGGGAACTAAGTTTCCTCCTTCGCCACAGCCAACCTCCAAGATTCTACTCTTTGATGTCAGTTCCGTGAAATCTGACAAGTAACTGATGTAAAACTCCTTAGATGTTATCTCCAAGTCACGGAAATACATCTTCCTGTCTGTATGTCTTTTTTGCATGTATCTTATTTTTTGAACTTTCTGTAAATATAGATACAGAAAGTTCATAAAGACTGCACGCAAAATGAGACTTTTTTACCAAGAGAACCTAATGCCGAAAGGCACAGTCAAGGTAAATGGACGTTCTGTCCAAGCATTCTTGACAGCACTTCCATTCGGAATATACCAATTCAGCGTAGGCTCAACAAATAAAGTCAGCTTTGGTGCAAATTGATATTGTATTCCAATGTTTGTGTTAACAGTCCACTGCATTGAAGATGTTGTCTTCCAATCCGTTGTATAGCCAGACTTTCCTCCTACTATATAATCTGCATAAGTCTTTCCATATAATGGTATCTGAATGCTTGCTCCTGCTGAACCATAAGCTGACAGCCTCTTGTACCTCATGAATTGGTATGAGAGCTTGACAGGAATACCGATGTAATGTAACTTTTGTTCCTTGTCAACACGGTAATCGCCTGTACCTAAGGTGAAGTATGATTTCAAGTAAGAGTATTGGAGTCCTGTTTCCAAACTCCAATGCTTTCCAATATTCTTGTTCACAGCCAATCCTAATGTTATAGGTTTGTCATGATGTTCTGCCTCTTCAATTTTACCCTTGTTGTTATCGGCAATATCCATCATGGCAACATTTTCAGCCGTATGGTCTGTTGGAGTTAAGCGATGTAGATATTCCGCATACTCTTCCCATGTCGTAAAGCTCTTTTCTGATGGTTGTTCACTCGTTATATCATCACCGCTGCCTGCTATAATCTTATAGACGTTTTGTGCAAGAGTAGTACCCAAAGAACCTGCTGCAAGCAATTGCCATTTACTTTTCTTGTGCGTCCTTGTATCACCTGTAATCCATTTTTCCTCATTTGGAATAGGTGTATAGACAGAATCTTTTATGATGATACTATCTCGCTTGTTATCTGCCAAAAAATGTTGGCTCTCCTGCAAAGAATCGGATATTTCGACAATAACATTTTGACCAGCCTTAATAGAATCACTAACAGTTATTACAGTGTTCTTTCCATGTTGAACACTTAGATAATTAGAGCATAAAACAGCATTTTGCGCACTACTAACAGAAACATTAGGTTTCTTTTGCATAGGCGTAATGCCTTTACTTGGCTTTCGGGTTCTAACTATATTCACATCATTTTTAGAAACGAGTTTCTTCTTTGCTGTAAAATATCTATATACAGGAATGACTATCAACGCCAATGCGATGAGAAGCATAGCCCTTGGAAACAATGTATTTCGCAACATTGCCTTTGCCCTTGCCAATTGTGAGGAAGAACTATGTGGGGCAATATCAAGCAATTCTCCGATTTCTCGATGTGATAAGCCATCCAATACGGACATATTGAATATTTTCTTATACCCTTCTGGCAAATTGTCTATTGCCGACATGATTTCCTCATACTGAATTGATTGCTGGGAAGCACTGTCATTTTCCAACACGATACTAAAATCTTCCTCTATTTCAGACAAGGAAATGAAATTGTACTTCTTACCTTTCTCCTGATATTTCAAGACAAGGTTAGTGGTGATACTTGTAAGCCATTGACTAAACCTATGAGTATTTTTCAAGTCTTTCAACGAAACAAACGCAAGTACAAAAGCATCTTGGACAAGGTCATCAACGACAGCCTTGTCCTCTCTAAGAATATTGATGCATATCCCTTTCATCTTAGGATAATACATCTGGTATAATGTGCTGAAAGCGTCAGCGTCACCTAGTTTTGCTTTTTCTACTAATGTTGTTATATTCGAAGCCATGAGCGAATTGTTTCGTACTATCTATTTTGATATAGATACACCAATGGCTTGATGACTGCACGAAATTTGGTTAAAGAATGTAAATATGCCTTATTTTAAGGCATTGATTTTGGAACAGACACTCTGCACATGGTCGAGCCCATACAACATTGAGCGAGAATCTATTCCCATCCAAGAGAATAAAGTCTGAATTTTCTGGTATTCATTGACGATGTAACTTGTGTCAATTTCCGATGCATGAAGTCTGAAACAGATAGGTTCATGGTGTGCAATTCTGTTTCTCAAACTGTTCACCTTGTCAAGTTCATTGAATATGTATGTGTTGTTGTATTGAATCGCAGCTGACGAACGAGGTTTGTTAGGGAATGCCCTTAGCAGACATTGTCCTGTCACACGATATTGTAGTGAGGAATACATATATTTCCAAACACCAAATTCCATTTCTGCAATCAGTTTGGAATGAGAGTATATGCCTTGTCTATTCAATCGGTTGTATGCCTTTTCTATGATTTTCCTTGTCTCGTTCATGCGTCCATTGGAGAATATTCCATTGTCTTGAACAGAATCTTTCAGCCAATTCTCTCCCAAGGTCGGCACCAAAAGACTATCAATCGCATTACGCAATGCCACTTCAAAGCAGCTAACTATCGTAAACATCTCCTGCGACAAACGTAAGTTGTAGCGATACAAAGCCATAGCCTTGCGAGTGTCACCATTCGCAGCATCCTTATATCTCTGCATTCGTTTGGCAGACAAGATTCGCTCAAATTCTAAATATTCCATAAAAAATCGTCCATTTACTTGGTTGTAACAAGAAAAAACACTATCTTTGTAGCGTTGATTCCCGGTAGCCTCTGATTCGTCAAGCTATCGGGTCTTGTTTTTATATGATTCTTGCCTACAAAAATACATTTTTTTCTGTGATTACGATTATGCCACATTATATAATTACAGAAATTTAACTGTAAAAGTTGCAAAAATCCCTTGCGGTTTCGTGTTATTGTTGTAATTTTGCAGTTAATAAGAGTTGTTAGGTAAGCAAACGTATGCAGATTGCAGAAATTAGAACCGTTGCTAAATCATTACCTCCATTGAGGTGAAACACTCATAAATCGCTCATTCTAAGCTATTCAGCAGATTTTAGCGTAATTTTCTAAAAAAATACAGAAAGTTAGAAAAAAACTCTTGAAAGTTTGTCAGTCTCATTTCTTTTTGTTATATTTGCATCCGTAAATATCAGTATATTGAAGATAACGGCTGATATAATGGATAAATATCATTATAATGATAGATAAATAAATGAAAGATTATGGCAGATTTATATGAATATTCTACTCCAGAGTTGGTACGCTTGCTGGGAGTGAGATTCAAGGAATATAGAATGAGATGCAATCTCACCCAGAAAGAGGTAGCCAAGCTTACGGGGCTTGGTTTGACCACCATCCACAAGTTTGAGAATGGAACAGCGGGCAATCTTTCGCTTGCCACTTTTCTTCTCTTGTTGAAGGTGGTGGGGCAGATTGATGCCATAAATGATGTGCTTCCAGAACTACCCCCTTCACCTTATTTGATGAGAAAGGATGAGAAGAAGGCACAGAGAATACGTCATACTAAATAATAACTGGTTATGGTAAATACGTTAAGAGTAATACTTTGGGACGAGGAAATCGGTCGCTTGGCATGGGACGAACACCGTAGGCTATCGTACTTTACATATAATCCAGAGTTTTTGAAGAAGGGAATTGATGTTTCTCCTCTTCAAGCCCCTGTGCGTGGTATTCGTGCAATGACACCCGTGTGGGGAGAGGATGCCAAAATGTACCAAAAACTTCCTGCTTTTTTGGCTGATTCGTTGCCGGATGCCTGGGGTAATCAGCTTTTCGAGCTTTGGCGAATTCAAAATCATATTCCTAATGCTGATATAACTCCGTTGGATAAACTATCCTTTATCGGTAAGCGAGGTATGGGTGCATTGGAATTCTTACCAGAGGTGGCAAAGACGGATAAGGCAGAAATGATAGATGTCAAGTCGTTGGCAGATTTGGCAGAGCGCATTTTCATCGAGCGTGAAAATGCCCACATTATGCCAGAGGAATCTATCACGATGCAGTCCTTGCTTACGGTGGGAACATCGGCTGGTGGACGCCAACCTAAGGCTATCATTGCCATCAATAAAGCTACGGGGGAGATACGAAGCGGTCAAGTGGCTGGGATGCAGGATTATGATTACTATATATTGAAATTTGGCGATACGAAATATAGTTCTGCCGAGATAGAGATGACCTATTACGAGATGGCCATCAAGTCGGGAATAGATATGATGCCATCCAGACTATATGAGATTGATGGAAACAGGAATTTTATAACGAAGCGTTTCGACCGTGATGGTGAGAGGAAGTTGCATACACAGACCCTTGCTGCGATTTCTCCGGAAACCGATAGCTATGAAGGACTTGTGGCAGTCTGCAGAAAATTACATTTGCCGGAGACTGATTGCCAGGAAGTATTTCGAAGACTTGTGTTCAATGTACTTTCCAACAATACGGATGACCATACAAAGAATTTCTCTTTTGTGATGGACGAGGCGGGTCTTTGGCGTTTGTCGCCAGCCTATGACCTTACTTATATTATAGATACAGGAGGCTATTTACCCAATACGGGTCATTGTATGTATGTAAGGTCTAAGCTGCATCATATTTCTTACGATGATGCCATTCAGTTTGCCAAGGACAATGGCATTCGGCGTGCTGATGCAATCATCAGGGAAGTAGCTGATTCTCTGCGGCAATTCCGTGACATAGCCAAGCGGTATGCCGTTCAAGACAGATGGATCAGTTCCATAGAGTCAGCGATAAATGCTCATCTCGTATCATGGGGGTTGGAGGATAAAGACAACAGTTCTTCTTCTTTTGAGATAGATGGCAAAAGTTGTACTGATGTTCGCATAGAGCAGGCCTACAAAGGAAACTTCCATTTGTATGCAAGCATAGATGGGCGAGACTGTAAGTTTATTATCGGAAAGAACAAGCCCGAATATGCTACGATTCAAGAGACGGGATTATCGAATCTTCCGGAGACGATGCTCAGAGATTTGGTTGCGAAATATCTGGTGAGATAGAAGATATTTGATTTAAAATAGAAAAAGCAAAGAAATCCACTTTGCTTTTTCTATTTTCCTTCTAAAAAGTTTGTATAATCAAAGATTATTCGTATTTTTGCACCGTCAGTCCCCCACCAAGCCTCTCAACGATGCTCAAATGTGCGGGTCGTTTTTTAAGGCAGTTACCGCCCCGTTTCAAGCATGTTTTGTTGAATTGCGGTTCTATTTTTGCAGTGATATATTGTTAATAATCAGAAAAACGCTTGTTTTCTGAAATATTATCTGTATCTTTGTACATTAATTATTAAGAGTAAGATTATGGCTTCAAAGAGATATCCTTTGGGAATACAAACGTTCTCCGAAATCGTGAAGGGGAATTACTTCTATGCTGACAAGACGGCTATCGTCTATCAGTTGGCTCATTATGCCAAATTTCATTTTCTGAGTCGCCCACGTCGATTCGGAAAATCCTTGTTTGTATCTACCCTCCAGGCTTACTTCGAGGGTAAGAAAGAACTGTTCAAGGGACTTGCCATCGAACAGATGGAGAAGGAGTGGACGGCATATCCCGTCATCCACCTGGATCTGAGCTGCGGTAAGTATTATAGTTTGGAGAATACATATTCAATTCTAAACGGAATACTAGAAATAGAAGAGAAAAAATATGGCTTAAAGGTTAATCCGATAGATGAGAAGTCTTTTGGCGCACGTCTCAAGAATATCTTGCTGGCTGCCACGGCTCAAACCGGTAAGCAAGTTGTCGTTCTCATCGATGAGTATGATGCCCCGATGCATGATTCTGTAAGTGACGAAGAGTTGCAGAAGACCATCCGCAACATCATGAGAGATTTCTTCAGCCCCTTGAAGCAGCAAGAGGGAAACATTCGCTTTGTATTCATCACAGGCATCTCTAAGTTTAGTCAGCTCAGCATCTTCAGCGAGTTGAATAATCTCAAGATTCTCACGTTAAAGGATGAATACAGCAGCTGTTGTGGTATTACCAAGAGTGAATTGTCTCAGTATTTCCGTGAGGGTATCGAGGAGATGGCTGAACATAATGGGCTTACTTATGAGGAGACCTTAGAACAACTCAAGCTGCATTATGATGGCTACCACTTCAGTATCAATGGCGAGGATATCTTCAATCCTTACAGCATCATCAATGCTTTGGACGATAAGGAGTTTAATAGCTATTGGTTTACATCCGGTACGCCTACGTTCCTGGTAGTGTTGTTGCAGCAGAAAAATTTGGACATGCTCAATCTGGACGACCTTTGGGTTAATGACGATCGTTTTGATACCCCTACAGAAAAGCTTACAGACCCGATTCCAGTTCTTTTCCAAAGTGGTTATCTTACCATTAAAGGATATGAGCGAAGAGGAAAATTGTATCATCTCTGTTTCCCAAATCAGGAAGTAAGACAAGGCTTCTCGAAAAGTCTTGTCAGGTATTATACTGCGCAAGACATGAACAGATATGATGCCATTGTGTATGCTTATTCCAAGAATGTGCTCATCAATGACGACATGGGAGCCTTTATGCCTCACTTGAAGGCATTCTATGATAAGTTCCCATATACGATTATCAACAATAATGAGCGTCACTATCAAGCCGTGATATTCACCATCTTCACCATGCTTGGCGAAGATGTGAAGGTGGAGCATACCACTTCGGATGGAAGAATAGACCTTGTGCTCAAGACGGATAAGAGTATCTTTATCTTTGAGTTGAAATATAAGAAGTCTGCCGACATCGCCATGGCGCAAATCAGCGACAAGGACTATGCCAAGGCTTTTGCTGATGATGGGCGGAAGGTTGTGAAAGTGGGTATTAACTTCTCTGAAAACCAGCGAAGTATAGAGGATTGGGTGATCATTCATTGTAATCTCGCTCTGTATCATACTCCAAAGTCATCTTGAAGCCTGTCTCCTAAAGAGCGAAGAACTGCCATGAAAAGAGAGTATCAACGTCGATATTATGCCAGTCATAAGGAAGAACTACAACGCAAGAGCCGTGAGTACTTCTAAATGAAAAACAGCCAACTTTCAAATATGCTATTGAAGGTTGGCTGTTTTTTTCTTGCTCAAAAGTTTGTATTATCAAATAGCATTCGTATCTTTGCTGCACGAGAACCCGCCAAGCCTCTCAACGATGCTCAAATGTGCGGGTCGTTTTTGTATATATACGTTTCTTCTCAAAATATGCTAATGGAAAGATACATCTCTCCGTCTATAGAGTCTGAAGAATATGTTCCAGTTCATCAAGTTCTTCCTCCTTTGTTGCCCAACTCGTTACAAATCGGCAAATGATTTCGGTATCGCTCTTTCTTTCCCATATTTCGAATGCAACTTTCTTGGAAAGAGCATCGTAGAGGGAAGGTGAAAGTACGACAAACTGCTGATTGGTAGGAGAATCGTAGGCGATAGCTATGCCATGCTTCTGGAAGATGCTGCGGATACGGGTAGCCATGGCGATGGCGTGGCGCGATATCTTGAAATAGAGGTTATCCGTAAACAGCGTGTCAAACTGGATGCCTAGCATTCTGCCCTTGGCAAGCAAGGCTCCATGACGCTTTATGTTAGTGAAGAAATACTTTGGTGCCTTCATGCCAGAAAATACCACAGCTTCGCCCATCATGGCACCCACCTTGGTTCCGCCTATATAGAATACATCACAATGATTGGCAAGGAATGGCAAGTCATAGTCGCATGCCTCTGAAACCAGACCGTATCCCAGTCGTGCACCATCGATGAAGAGGCGGAGGTTATATTTCTGGCAGGTTGTATATAGTGCAGTCAACTCTTCCATGGTGTAGACCATTCCGAACTCTGTCGGCATCGAGATATAAACCATGCCTGGCTGCACCATGTGAGGATGCGTTTCATCGGCAAGGAAAGTATCCATATATGCAGACAGGGTGCTGGATGTTAGCTTGCTGTTCTCTCCTGGCAGCGTAATGACCTTATGACCAAATGCTTCTACTGCTCCAGATTCATGTACTTCGATATGACCGGTCTCCACACAGATAACTCCTTCGCATCCCCTGAGCACGGAGTCGATAACGGTGGTGTTGGTCTGTGTACCGCCTATCAGGAAGAACACTTCAGCATTCTCATTGTCCACGGCTTTACGGATTTTCTCTTTTGCAGATTCTGAGTATGAATCAAAACCATAACCGGATGTTTTCTCTCTGTTTGTCTTGCCAAGAGCCTCTAGAATCTCTGGCAGCATACCATTGTTGTAATCACTTTCGAATGAAATCATATGATATAATATAATGATAATATTAGATAATCACCGCCGTTCCGCTGCATGTTACCATCAGCATGGAACCGCTGTTGCCTACGGTTTCGTAATCCAGGTCGATGCCTACGATGGCGTTGCAGCCCAGGGATGCGGCACGGTCGGCCATCTCTCTGAGGGCTGTATCCTTAGCCTGACGGAGGGTGCTTTCGTAAGAACCGCTTCTTCCGCCGATTACATCACGAACACTGGCAAAGAAATCCTTCACAAAGTTGGTACCGATGATGGTCTCGCCAGTCACTACGCCACGATATTCACGGATAGGGTGGCCTTCTATGGTTGGAGTTGTACTCAAAATCATAACGTATGCTTTAAATGGTTAAAAATTAGACACTTAATACTGCCGCTATTTTTCCGTGCAGTTTATATTCAGGTTTTTCACGATTTCAGACGTGAAGCCGGATGCGTAGAAGTCACCCGAACCAAGGAGCAGCCAGTATGGGTTGACGTGATAGTCTCGTACCAGGAACTGAACCCAGGACGGACGGAAGCGACCGTAGCACTCGGCAGGCTTGTCTCGAAGGGATATTGTGTTCCAGCGGTTGAGACCGTACCGGTCCGTGATCGTCTTAAGACCTCCTATGCAGCCGTCAGCCTTCAAGCGGTCTAGGGCATCGAAGAAGCGCACGGCTATATCCACATCAGCGGACATCAGTTTTTTATCTTCCATATTATTCATTTAACTTTTGGTAGGCACGACTGAAAACGCTTTCCAGCCTTGCCCGATGATTATTCAATCTTTGAGACCAGTCCTGCAACTGAGCCAGCGTTGGGCGAGAAGCCAGCAGCCCATCCACCTCGGAAGGGGTGAGCACTGGCAGGTATTTCTCGTAGGCGAGAAGGTTATAAATCGTAATAAGTGTATTCGACATCAGCGTCCACCCATTTATATATTACTCTTTTGAATCCAAGTTTTTTAAGTGTATCCTCTATTTTATCTTCGAAATCTTTTATATTTCTATTTGCAGCAAATACTCCACCGATGAAGGTTATTGTCTTTCCGTTTCCCTTGACTTTAATATCATCTTCCCAAAGTTTATCGCCAAGAGTCTTTATGTATCTTTTGCGCAATTTAGGCTTTGCTTCATCCATAATTTCCGCACGTCTTTTCACGCAATAATGGCGAAGAGAAGAAAGACGCTCGTTTGCATCAAAGTATTGCTTCATACTATCCACACCATTATCGTATGTTTTGTAATTATCGTATTGGTTGACGTAGAAGCCAATTCCGTTAACGTCCGCTTTGTTAATTTCCTCATCAAGCACTTTAAATCTAGATAACTGAGCCGAGTCGCGACTTGCTACAGAAATTAGCTTGTCATACCATTCTTTTGAGCCTGCAATACTTTCTTTCTGCTCTTTTTCGGCATTCGATGAAGCGGTCATTCCTTCATCCGTATTGCTATATGCAATAGCACCTAGTATGAAGGCAACAAACATACCAAGGATGGCATACTTTCTTTTTTGCAGATTCTCGGGAAAGAAGAACATAATCTTCTTAGGTAAGACTATTGCAACAATAAAATAGAGAGCCGCAATCATTGCGACATTTGAAATAAATTCAGCCATATTACTTTTCGTTTAAATGATTAATATTTCTTTCGTAGAACTCATTCCAAGCCTTTTTCTTGATGAAGACGAAGAAAATCAGCAGCCCTAGAGCGACCATCAGCAGATGGAGCGGATGGCACAAGACACCGAACCCGAAGGAACGCTGGAAGTCGATGCAGAACGAAATCAGCACTCTGTAGGTAGAGAACGCCCGATGCACCCAGCAGAACCCATAGGCTAGACTGACGATGATCCAGGCGATGAAGCCGAAGAGCGAGCAGTCGAATATCCACTCCGTGAGTTTTACCCGAATGCCGAACGAGAGCAGGGTGCAGTGCACCAGCATCACAAACGCACCCACTGGAGGGATGATGCCTATTATCAACCTGCCGGCTTTCCATAGCCAGCTTTTACCGAGAGCGGCAAGAAGAACCTTCTCCTTCCGCTCTATGAAATCCTCATCTTTCATCGTTACTTAGAATTTTAGTTGATATTATACCTGGAGCGAGAACTAAAGTTCACGCAACCACTTCTGACCTCTTTTTGATTTCAAGAAGAGAACAAACGCAACACTCATCACGAACACGAATACATTAAAAAACAAATATGTTACCATAATCTCTAACTTTTAAATTTCATTATATAATTGGCAGCATTGGCGATTGCAGCACCGCCAAGGAAGCCAAAGATAATACACGCTATATTCACCATTGCAAGTTCCTTGCCAGTGAAAAGAGGAGACAGACCACCGACAGCAACGCTTCCGTACATCATTTTCGAGCAGTCGTACAGATACCCAGCCAAGAGCTTTCTTCTGTCCGTCTCCCTATCGTTTGTTGTTTTTTGACTAACCATACTTTTTCCTTTTGCAAAGTTACTAAATTATTTCTGTCCGACAATGGCAAGCAGGGTTTCAACTTGCTTTCGAAGAAAGGAATTTTCATTTTCGAGTCTTTCAACTTTTGCCATTAAAACCGATTCTAGTACAGTTGAAGGCTTTTGTTCTTCTGAAGACTCTGGTTGCTCTAAAGGGAAGTTTGTGTCAATCCCTATCTCCTCTTTGTACTTTTGAATTACATCCTCAACCTTTTGGGCAAAATCAAGTTTGACACTTTTTGCTCCTAGCCTTCCGCTTAGATTTTGAGGGCTAGTCCCCAAAGCTGCGGCTATATAATTTAGAGGTATTCCGTATGATTTGATACGTCTTTTCAGTCCCTCACCAGTTACGCAATAATGCATCTTTTCATCAATCATTACTTGCTTTATTTTGCCAGGTATTGGAGGAGCACATTTTGAAACCGCATTTTTGACCCTTTCTACAAAATCGGCACTAACTCTTTCCTTTATCATCTTTGAACGAATATTTTGTGGACTGGTATCCAATTCCCTTGCTACATCGCTCATTGTAAGCCCAGAGTATTCAACATACCTTCTTAGCTCCATTCCAGTCATATTATTTACCTCCTATTATTGATAGCAGTTGGTCTATGCGTTTATTTGCTTTTTCCACCTCTTGGCATTTGTCCTCGTATAGCTTCTTCCAAAGAGCTACTTCTGCATCGTTTCCTATGGTCTGATTGACCCCCTTGCTATTCGATGCATTGATATTAGATCCAATGATGCCAGCACCAACTTCGGATGGACTTGCAACCGTTGGAGAGAACATCGGTTCGATACCTTTTTCCAGCCAGTCAACCGAGACGTTCAGAGCGTGGGCGATTTTGTAAATTACACGGTCGGAAAAACTTGCTTTTCCATTTATGGAGCGAGATAGATTCCCTGTGTCAATACCAGCCATTGTCGCCATTTTATTGATGGACATTCCACTTCTTTTGCGAAGAAGTTCAACTCGCTTTGCTATTTCCGTATTATTGTATTCTTTTGTAGTCATACATAATTATGTTTTAAATAATTGTAAACAACATTAAAAATACATTAAAACATTATGTATATCTTTGTATATTACAAAATGTTTTTGTATTTTTGCAACCGAATTACATAACGAGTTTAAAAACTCTTTGGCAAAGATAAACAAAATAATTTAAAATACAAAGGAAAATGGGAGAAAATTTCAATTATGATTTTCGAACACCGCTGCAGAAGCAGCAGGACGAACGAAAGAAGAACATCATTGCGATGTTTGCAGATTTCCGGGCAAAGGCACCTGCCGAGACATCGGACAGCAGAATAATGCTTGCAGTATCGCAGCACGTAGGCTGCACACAGCAGAACGTACGTGTATGTCTCATCAAGGCTGGAGTGATAACACCCAAGAAGAGACGTTCATCCGTGCGCAAGTAATCGAACCAATTAAACATTCAGAGCTTATGAAGAAGTTTATCGAGATTGTGACAAGTGACGAAGTATTATCCCTGGCAGTTGCCATCGTATTAGTAACTTTAATTTTTTGGAGGGCTTAGTTATGACGAACGAAGAACCAAAGGTAGCTGACGCAGGCAGATACACAATGACAGAGACCTGCAAGGTATTGGGCATCCATCGCAACACCCTGCGCAGATGGTTGCAGGCTGGAAAGATGAAGGTCAAGTTCCGCAGAATCGACAACCGCAAGGTTATCGAGGGCGCAGAAATCAAGAGAGCGTGGAGGGTTGCCCTATGATGAAGGCATACGTAAAAGCGAAGCAGCTGACCGCCAAGTGGGAGCAGGAGCGAAAGGACAGCAAGCGACTGGCAACTATGAAGGAAGCTGAAAGACGCATCCAGGTTAGGGAGTTCGACAATATGCTTTGTCTATCACTGGACGGAATACCGGTACTCCCGATGAGCGAGTTCAACAAGCAGACGCTTGCAGACGCACGTCTGACATTATTCAACTATTTAAACAGACAATAAGAGCTATGAGACCAAGAATTATCGAGGAGTGCAGGAAGAAGATGTACGAAGCCATCTGGCTGGAGATAGACCGAGACCCACAGCGACCAGCGGTTGCAAGGGTGGACATCAAGACCAAGGCAGGAGGCATCTGCGTATGGTGCGACAGCGTGGGCAACATTGCGGTCGTGACGCACAAGGGCAGCAATAACGACAGCGAGCGGCTGGAGGAAGCCATCGAGGGCTGCGTCAACTATCAGGACGTGATGGACGACTGGCTGGAGGAGAACAGCCAGTACGCAGACCAAAACCCAATGGACACCTTCGAGGAAAGCAGGCTCGACAGCCTTATGGCTCAACTGGTTTAGGCTTCATAAATGATTATAACGGTTATTTGACACTAAAATCCCCACAGCGGTGGGCAAAGGGCGCACGCAAAGATTCATATTTAGTTAGAATGGTTAATGTTTTTCGTTGTTAGTGTTTACTGCAAATATGCGGAAACTGACAGCGTGCGCCCTACAAAGGAAGGGCATCCATCGGCAGCAGGCAAGGGTGGGGTAAGTTTTGGCAGTCAACTGGGGTTCGAATCCCCAGCCTTCCACTAGAGTTAATTAAAAGATTATGTTGAACTAGAAATTGAACGAATTATGGAAAATGAGATTATTCAAGTAAGCGGTGGCGAAATGCTGGAAGCCATCAACCGCTCGGAGATTGACGGACAGATTGCCACAGCGCACAAGTTCCCGAGAGACATTGCACAGTGCAAGCAGAATATGGTAGCACTGGCAGCGATGGACGATGATGTGGCATACAACTGCTTCTATCACCTCGAGCGCAAGGGCAAGGACGGACAGGTTTCCATCATCGAGGGTCCGAGCGTGAGATTCACCGAGATTATATCAGCCTGCTGGAAGAACCTCCGCATTGCGGGTCGCATCATCGCCAACGATGGCAAGACCATCACGGCACAAGGCATCTGCCACGACCTCGAGAGCAATGTTGCCTACTCCGTGGAAGTGAAGCGAAGCATTCTGACCTCGAAGGGCTACACCTTCTCGCAGGATATGCAGGTCGTAGTAGGCAATGCAGCCGTGGCGATCGCCCAGCGTAACGCAATCTGCAAGGTCGTGCCGCAGGTACTGATTGCAAGTGTAGTGAAGGAGGTGCAGGCGAAGGCACTCGAGCACATCAAGCAGACTGGCGTACAGAGCCAGTGGAAGAGCTGTGTAGCCTGCTTCCAGGTTTACCAAGTGACCGACATTATGCTGATGGAATACCTGGGCAGGAAATCAGCCGAGGAAGTCACGGCAGAGGACATTCAGAAGCTGGGCGGTGTGTACAATGCCATCAAGGAAGGCACGACCACCGTAGAGGAAACCTTCAAGAAGCCAAAGCAGCAGGAAGCCATCGCAAAGCAGGCGCAGACAGCAGCCGATGATGCAAAGAATAAGGCGCAGCAGGCAATGAGCCGCAGCCAGGGCAAGACTGGCACGGCAGCGAAGAAATAAGCCATTTTATTATAACGTTAAGCCCGAACCGCCACGGTGCAACCTATGGGGTGGGTTCCCATCTAGACAAAGGGAAGCCGTGGCAACTTTTTAAACATTCAGTAAATCAAATGAAGAAACAGAACGAAACAGACAATCAGAGACGAGAGAGCACCATCGACAAGTACTTCGATAGAACCGCAGATGGTTACAAGGTATGGGTCGAGGGGAACGAGGAAGACAGAAACTTTTTGCAGATAGCTGCTGAGACAACTGGAGATACGGACGAAGAAGGAAACCAGGGTTACGATTTCCATATTGCTTACTCCGGCAAGAGCAATGTCCTCGCAGATGGAATTTTCCAAGATATGAAAAGGGATGAATTCATTCGCTCGCTTATTCTTATGGCAGCAAGAAAATTCTTAATGGATAAATAAAAACATTCAGACAATGAAACAGATAATCAAGTACAAAAGCAGAGAGGAGTGGTTGCAGAACCGCTCGAACGGTATTGGTGCATCAGAAGCAGGCACGGTGCTGGGACTGAACCCATGGGAGACCCCATACCAGTTGTGGAGACGCAAGAAGGGCATCGACCCACCAAAGGTTGAGAACTTTGCGATGGTGGCAGGACACCTGCTGGAGGATGCCGTGGCGCAGTTCTTCCAGCGAGAGAGCCACTGCCACATCATCAAGGCAAGCACGGATGACTACACCATCACGAACACCGATGCACCATATCTGCGTGTATCTCCCGACCGCACCTTCTGGAGAGTTGGGGCAACGCACAACGAAGCGAGCAAGAGTATCCTCGAGTGCAAGACCACGCAGATGCAGATAGATGCAGACGACCTTCCGAAGCATTGGTTCTGCCAGCTTCAGATGAACCTCGGAGTGGGCGAATACAAGGACGGAGCACTTGCCTGGCTGACGGCAGGCAGGGAGTTCGGCTACCGTGACATCGACTTCGACCCCGAATTTTACAGATGGATGAGGGACGAGATTACCAAGTTTTGGATTGACTACATCGTGGGCAATCAAGAGCCACCAGCCTACAGCGCACAAGACGTTCTTCTGAAGTCTCCACTGCACAAGGCAGGAAAGGAGATTGAAGCCACAGCCGAAGTCGGGGATATGCTCATAGAGTTGAAGGAAATCAAGGAGAAGGGCAAGGCACTGGAGAACCGACAGAAGGAGATTGAGGACAACTTGAAGCTGTTCTTCGGGGACGCTGAGAGCATCGTGGACGGAAACGGCAAGACGCTGGCAACGTGGAAAGCACCGAAGGCGAGCGAGAAGTTCGATGCCAAGGCTTTTCAGACAGACCATCCCGAGGAATGCGCTGCCTACATCAAGCAGGTGCAGGGAGCAAGAAGATTACTCATCAAGTAAATTTTCAAGCTTATGATGCACCAAGTATCGACAACAGACATCAAGGCGATTGTGGGCTACCTGGAAGCCTACATCGCCAAGATGAATACAGAGCCACGAAGCACAAGGGAAGTCAACCAGACTCGCAGGGCTACCGTGCTCAAACGGAAGCTGGAAAAGAAAATATCATTATCAGAATAAAAGTATGAACGATTCATTTATCTTATACACATCATACTACGCTCTGATTGAAGGTTTGACCGATGAACAACTCGGGCAACTGACGAGAGCGATATTTCTCTACGCAAGGGATGGGGAGATAATCAGTCTCGAACCAGTCGTGCGTATGGCTTTCGCCTTTATCAAGGACAATATCGAGCGCAATCAAGACAAGTATCAAGCCAAGTGTGAGAAAAATAGACAGATTGCACTTGAAAGAGAAAGAAAAAAGCGAGAGGCAAGAGAAAAAGCAGGTAACACGAACGTGCACGAACGTTCACGAACGTGCGAAAATAACACGAACGTGCACGAACGTTCACCTTATGATAATGATAATGAATATGATAATGATAGTGATAATGATGTTTCTAAAGAAACAAATATATTAGAACCTTCTAAAGAAGCTTCTATGCAAAGTTTTTCCGAGAAAAACGTTTGCGCTGCATCAGAGCCGCAGAAAAGTTCTGAGAAGAAGAAATCCAAGAAAGGTGAAATCGACTACGCAGCAATCAAGGACTACTGGAACGAGCAGCACGACAAGACCAACAGCGCAATGCGAAGGTTAACGTTGATGACGGACAACCGCAAGGAGGCAATCAGAGGAAGGCTCAAGGACTGCAAGGGAGATATTTCCAAGATTTACCTAGCCATCGACAAGGCTATGGCTAGCGACTATCTGAACGCAGGGCATTCCTGGGCATCATACGACTGGGTAATGACAAGGAAGTATTTTCCGAAGGTGCTGGAGGGCAACTACGACAACACCAAGCCAGCAGCAAGCCAGCAGCCGCAATCGGCAGAAGCCAGGGCGCAGGATCCAGCGGCAACGGCAAGACCGAGCATCGGGGAACGTTACGAGCAAGCCAAGCACCGACAGCCAGCACCCCAGCAGAGCCAGGACGACAAGTTCCTGTGGGTAATCCAGCAGAACCTTGCCGACTTGAAGAAGAACCCACGGAACAAGCCAGCCAAGGATTCACTGGCGAGATTCTACGAAAAGGGAGTTCTGCAGCGGCTGGGCATCGACTGGAAGCCCGAAAAATAACGAATGAGGGCAAAATTAGCCGCTCTGAGCCGTTTTCTCGGTTAGGGCGGTAAATTATAAGGCAAACAGATTTTAAACGCTTAAAACGAAAGAATTATGGCAGAATACAATAATCAGAGCATTGACATCGACCTTGAGGAAATGTTCAACGGTTTATCGGAAAATGACCAAGTGGAATACTTGACCGATATGTTTGATAACTTATCAGACGAAGACACCCAAAAAGATGTGCTAGAAGCCAATCTTACGTTGCTTGACGATGATACAACTATCGACATCATTGTTTACGCATTCGGGATTATGGATGACTCTAACAGACAAGAAGCAGCCGAGCGCATCGTAGACGTAATGACACCTGAGCAGCGTGAGGCACTTATTGAGTACATCAAGGAGGGATAGATATGAAGAAAATCAAAAGCAAGAATGTTCAGAACTATGTTATGAACGACATGGTGTTTAAGGTTGATATGCCAAAGTTCTTGAAAGAGATTTCTGAATGTTCAGTCAATGTTCCTTATGCGGCATCTTTTCGGATTTTAGCACAGGTACTTAATGTACTCACAGAAAGAGCTATTGAGATAGATGACCCTGCTCTTAACATCATTATGATGCATCTTGGGCTATATGAAGGAGTGCACGATAAGAACGCAGGTGAGGTTATATCTAGATTACGCAAGTTGATTGCTGATAATCAAAAATCGGGGGAATAGCAATGAATGAATTATTTTTTCACGAATGCCGTGCCGCTGGTCTTGTTTTCAAGACCTCGGACGACTGGTTCAAGTGGTTGACAGATAACGGCTACGACATCAAGAAGCCGGTCGCAGAGTACGAAGGCTTCAAGTACACCATCAAGGATTTCTGCATCAATCCGCACGTAATCGAGTATTCCGTAGAGGGTGCAGATAACTGGGGATGGAAGGTAACGACCGCCAAGACGCAGTTCGGATGGATATGGGGGTTCAGTATTCAGAACGGAAAGACCGGGTATGACAGCCAGGTCGGATACCCGAGCAGATATGATACCATCAGCATCTTCTACGGCAGTGAGGCAGAAGCGGTTCAGGATGCACTGACCTACATCATCGGCTACCTTTCGGAGAAGGCTGGAACCAAGAACATCAGCCTTCTCATCTGGGCAGCCAAGAAGAAGCGGGCAGACATCGTTCATCCACAGATGGAACTTTTCGAATAGTTATCATATAAACCGTATTGGTTATGAACAGAGTTGAGAATATAATACTTGTCCGTGAATGCGGTCTTCATCATCTGACTGTTGGCGACAGAGACATCTGGCTGGCAGATGATGAAATCAAGGCACTCGAATGTATCCTAAAGGATTACAATGCGGACACGAACAATTTTAAATTCAGTTGAAAATGAAGAAGATAGAAATCATCACGGACAGCCACCGCCACCACGTTTACGTTGGCAACACCGACTTCTGGCTCGATACCATGGAGCTGATTGAACTGTACAAAAAACTGGGACGCACCAAGCTGTAACAGAAAAAAGAAACAAGAGTAACAAACAATAAAAACATTCAGATTATGGAACAGAAAGATTTTGATATTTATGAGATTTTGAAGGGTAAGACAGAAGGCACTTCACTATACACGCCAATGTGCGGAAAGGTTGAGTTCCGCTACCTCCAAGGCAACAAGGAAGCAGCTGAGGCAATTATTACCAACACCAATAATGGCGCAGAATACACCTTCGATAAAAACGGAAAATACGTGGAGGAAGGAGAAGTCCTGCTTTTTCCATCCGATAAAATGAGAGACTGGAGCAAGTTTGCCTGGAAGAAGGGAGACGTTCTGGTTTCCGAAGATGGAAGTGTTCATATTATCTTCGAGAAGTTTACGGATGATACATACACCATTTTTGCTGGTAAGCATTACTATGCCAAGAGCGGCATAGCACCTTATTACGAAAGAGTATGCAGTAATGCCATTACAGAAGTATTCACTCTAGAAACCGAGGATGCAGCCAAGACCTACATCGGATTCATCGAGAAGCGATTAGGCGGAAAGCTGAACCGTGAGACCCTGGAGATTGAGAAGCCAGCGTTCGAAATCGGAAAACTCTACGTTTTCAATGAGCAAGACGAGGACGGAGAGCTGACAATCATCGGCAAGCTCATCGGCAAGAACGAGAGCGAGGACACTTTATCATTCGGCAACCAGTACGAAATCGAGAACGAGAAGTTCGTGACCGACCAAGCCTTCGACCTGCGTATCAGCGTACACGATGAACTGCGAGAAGCAACAGAGGACGAAGTCGTCAAGTTCCAGGAGGCTTGCACCCTATGGGAGGAGAAACGCAAGGAAAAGAAGAGCAAGGAGCAGCCTTGCTTCAAGACCTTCGACAAGGTGCTGGTAAGGAGCAGAAAGAAATCCAATTGGATTCCAGCGTTATTTGTTCGTGACCGTGGAGAGAATTATGCGAGTAGATACACCGTCTTGCCTATCCACAGCGGTATAGGAGCAGACTTCGTACACTGTATTCCATACGAGGGGAACGAGAACATCGCCTTCACTGACTACGATGTTGAGAACCTGCCATTCTAGGACGTATGGCGAGTGAATTATGCAAGGCTTGCGAGGGAGGGCGGAACTGCATCAACGGCAGGTACTGCCCACCTCGCAGGCGATATGTTGAACACCAAGACATCAAGGAATGCAATGGGAAGAAAGAAGAAGTACACTGACGAAGAACTCAAAGAGCATAATCGTGAGAGAGCACGCAGATACTACGTCCTGCACCGTGAAGAAATGATGAGGAGAAACCGGGAATGGAGAAGGGCGAACCCCGACAGAATCAGAGAGTACGGAAAAAGACAGCGTAAAAGGCGCAACGTCTCTCAGTACAACTCGGAGTATTACCGCAAGAACCGACAGAGATTGATTGAGCTTGCGAGCGACTGGAGAAAGGCGAACCCCGAAAAGGTCAGGGGCTACAACGACAAGCAGAAGAAGCTGCGGAGAATTGAAGCCGAAAGAAAGAAGCTGGATAGGGCAAGCCTGGAAGCGCAGGCTTCCATTTTCCGTGATCCGCAGGCGGCAGAGCACTTCAAGTGGCTTGCAGAGCGTGTAAGGAGAAAGAAGGAACAATCCTTGCTCCAAGCGGCAAGATAAGTACTTAACCAGCGAATGAATGCCGCAAACGGCAAACAACATCAAGTATAACACATTTGAGACTGTATCTTTGCGCTCAATGTAATCACTTAAATTATTAATCTGGCAACTCGGAAAGACGAGAGTCGTCCGGCATTCATTCCGATTAAAAAGAAAGCGAGGTGGAACACGAAGAGATAGAATAAATAACAGAAGACAGCTAAGTGCAGGAATCCCGAAACAAGGAACATCGGGAACTTCCTGCAACCCAAAGGGGGAGTGTTTGTAGGATAAACTCATTCGGTACGAGATATTCTTTATTTTGCAAATCGCCAGGCACTCCCTCGATTTTCCCGTTTCAAGCCTGCAATACGATGAAAGGAGAAGGGACTATAGGGTAGAGGATAGGAATAGTAGGGAGCTAGCGCACAAGCGCACACAAGCGCACACACGCACGTAGGACTCCTCAACCCGAACAACTACCCACAGACACATAAATAACGGCTTAGAACGAAAATTTCAAGAAAATAACAAAAAAAAGAAAATCAAAAATAAACGAAATGGAAAAAGGAACAGTCATAATTGGAATCGACCCCGACAACCAAGAGAGCGGTGTCGGTGCAGTCTTCGATGATAAAAGATTCTTAGCCTATAAAATGAACTTCCCAGCTTTGATAGATTACCTCAAGGCTATGAACGAGAGCTGCAAAAAGGTTAAGGTCGTCATTGAAGGCGGCTGGCTCAACAAGAGCAACTGGCACGTACTAAACAGATTTATGACGGCAGTCAAGGCAGCAGCCATCGGACGCTCAACCGGGATGAACCATCAGACCGGAATCCTTATCGTAGAATGCTGCGAGCACTACAATATCCCCTACGAGATAATCAAGCCGCTGAAGAAGTGCTGGAAAGGCAAGGACGGAAAAATAACACAAGACGAAATCGCCTACTTCATCAGCTCAGACGGAAAGCTCCCGAGAATGAACCAAGACCAGAGAGACGCACTACTCCTCGCGTGGGTGTGTGCCGGATACCCGGTCAAGGTCAAGCCAAAGAAAGCAGAGACAACCCTGCAGAAGACCATCAGAGCCTTTGACGGATGGAATGTTGATAAAAGTTAAAAGTGCACGAAGAACGAACAACTAAAGCGAAAAAGTCGTATCTTTGCGCCAATGTTTATTAGATAAGCAGTTTTTCGAACTTAAAACAAGAAGAAAATGAAAACAGAAGAAATCGCACTATCGAGGGTCAGCGAGAACGAAGCGAACCCTCGAACCATAACAGAGGCGAACTTCCAAAAGCTGGTAAAGAGCATCCTCGTCTTCCCGAAGATGCTCCAGCTTCGCCCGATAGTCGTGGATGAGACCTACAAGGCACTGGGTGGCAATATGAGAACGAGGGCACTCTGCCACATCGTGAGTATGACACCCGAAGCCATTATGGACGTTCTCGACACAGACCAGCGACTGACCGATGCAGAGAAGTTGGCAATCGCCAACTACTGGAGCCAGTGGAAGGAGCAGCCAACTGCAACCATCGTCAAGGCATCAGACCTCACGGAAGGACAGAAAAAGGAATTCATCATCAAGGATAATGCTGGCTTCGGAGACTGGGACGTTGATGCGTTGAACAACCAGTGGAATACCGACCTCTTGAAGGACTGGGGTATTCAAGACTGGCAGCTGCAAGGGTGGATGAGTGCTGATTCATTGAAAAATGGAGAGCAGGCAGACGAGGATCAGAAGGAGGCAAAGGACGATGAGTTCGATGAGGATACAGAGAAAATACCACAGCGGTGCAAGGAATGCGAACTGTGGCAACTCGGAAAACATCGCCTTATGTGTGGTGACTCCACGGATGCAGAGCAGGTCAAGTTCCTTATGGGGGGGCAAGTGGTTAATCTGTATCTTACAGACCCTCCATACAATGTTGGATATGGCTACGAAGGTTCTGCTATGATGAGCAAGAGAAAGCATAGAACGGATGGGCTGACGGTCAAGAACGACAAAATGGACAATGACAAGTTCCGGGATTTCCTGTCGGCTGCATTTTTGGCAGCAGAAGAAACCATGGAGAAGGGTGCTGCTTTCTATATTTTCCACAGCGACAATTATTCAATGTGGTTCAGAGAGGCTTTGATGAGCACGAAAGATTTGGAGCTACGTGAGACATTGATATGGAACAAGGATTCGCTTTGTCTCGGGCGGCAGGACTACCAGTGGAAGCATGAGCCGTGTCTTTATGGGTGGAAAAATGGAGGTGCGCACAATTGGTTCAACGACAGAGCGCAGACAACGGTTATTGATATGGCTCGACCTAAGGTATCAAGGGAACACCCTACGATGAAGACAGTGCCGCTTTTTGCTTATTTGATGGGCAATAGCACAAAGGAAGGTTGGAATGTATATGACGGGTTCGGTGGTAGTGGCACAACGCTTATCGCAGCCGAGCAGTTAAACCGCAATGCGTTCTTGATGGAGCTCGACCCACATTATTGCGATGTCATCATTGCCCGCTGGGAAAAGCTGACTGGCGAGAAAGCGGTCAAGATAGACGAGTTTAAGAAGCAGGGCGAATAGTTTCGATGTGTCGGCTTTTCTCTTCAAGGTTGATAAACTACACCAGTTTGTGGAAAGAGCGGCACACACGCAAAATTCGCACAAAATAACTTCAAGGGAGCGGAAACGAAAAAGGGCAGGAGATTAACCCCTGCCCATCGCTTTGAGAATACACTGGTTGATGAAGTCGCTGCGGTCTTTCTTATCGACCCCTTCCAAGATTCCAGCCACGTCCTCGGTAGCACCGAAATAGAATGTTGCAGCGTATTTCTTCGTTCGCCCTGCACCCTTGCGAGCACCTCCCCAAGACTTTGAGGTAGTTTCATTCGTAGTACTCATAATGTTAAAAATTTGGTGATATGAAAAATAATTCGTAAATTTGCAAACGAAATCCCAAAGTGGGGTGGTGGTTCGAGCACCACCCCTTGGAGCTTAGAATAATCTAATCGTAAATGATAAGATTTCTATTTTCCAAATCTTCAATGAAATTTTCAGTACGTTCATAAGACTTTGGGATTTCATTTTACTTTTCCCTCATCCTCGGAGGGTTTCAGTAAATAAGGACTCTTCCCTTATTACGTTTGCAAAGATACGAAATTTATTTGAAATATGCAAGTTTTTCAAGTAGAATTTTTATAAAAAATCAAGTAAATTTCAAGAAATCAAAATATGCCACAAGGTAACAACAACAAGTTAAGGGCACAGCGCATCGACATCGAGAACCGCCTACAGATTATCGCACCCTTATACCGCAAGGGATGGACTGAGCGGGAAATCACGGCAGAGGTGAGGAAACGTCTCGACAGACCGAAATACAATCAAGCGCACTGCGACATTCAGCGGTTATTGAAGGAGTGGAGGGAAGAGAGACTGACCGACACGGACGAAAAGATAACCAGCGAGGTGGCAAGGTTGAAACTGGTAATACGTGAAGCGTGGGAAGCCTGGGAGAAATCCAAGGAAGACTACCACGAAAAGACAGCGACCCAGCAGGGACTGCCTATCGTAGATGAGCGAGGAAAGCAGATTTCAATCGAGACCGTCAAGGCGATAATGTACGATGCCGAGAAGCGAGGATTCGGAGAACCACGCTACCTCGACATCATCATCAAGGCAGAAACGCAGATTTGCAAGCTGCTCGGACTGGATAAGGTCGTGCTTGATTTGAACGCAGGCTTCCAAGGCGGCATCGAGGTACGCTACATCAATTCGGGGCACGAATGTGCATCCAGCGAGCAGGAAGTAATCGAGCGTGAGGGACTGGATAAAGAATAAATCTCTACCATAATTTTTGTTTTAAGTTTTAAGTTTTAGTTTGTTAGAAGAATGGCACTATTTGACGTTATTGGTGAACTGTATGCCCCGAATGCGGACGTGAAGCCACGGTTTTTAGTTAACCAAGGCGGTACGTCCTCGGGGAAGACATACACCATTATGCAGCGTCTTATAGTGCTTTCTTTTGAGCATCCGATGGCAATTATCACGGTGTGCGGTCAAGACCTCCCGAACTTGAAGGTGGGAGCCATGCGAGACCTAGACACCATCCTGCACACAAGGGCAGAGCTTCTGGACTGGTTCAAGAACAACAAGAGCGACAGCAGCTACAGAGGGAAAAACGGCTCAATCATCGAGTTCAAGAGTTACCAGGATGCGCAGGATGCAAAGAACGGAAAGCGTGACTACCTGTTCGTGAACGAAGCGAACGGTGTTCCCTACGAAGTGTTTTGGCAGCTTGCTATCCGAACCCGAAAGCAGGTGTTCATCGACTACAACCCAAGTGCAAGGTTCTGGGTGCACAACAACATCATCGGCAGGGATGATTGCCGTTTGATACTGAGCGACCACCGAAACAACCGATTTCTGACAGCGCAGGAGCACAAGAAGATTGAGGAGATAGACGACCCCGAACTTTGGAGAGTTTACGCTAGAGGATTGACCGGAAAGATAACCGGGCTTATCTTCACCAACTGGGGCATCGTTGACAAGCTGCCACCAAGGGAGGAGTGGAAGATGGAGTGCAGGGGTATGGACTTCGGATTCACCAACGACCCAACTGCTCTGGAGCACGTTATTCTCGCACACGGAGAGTTATGGGTGGACGAGGAAATCTACCAGCCCGGATTGACGAACCAAGACATCGCAGACCGCTGCAAGGAAAACGGACGGACGAAACGAGACCTCATCATTGCGGACTCGGCAGAGCCTAAGAGCATTCAGGAGATACACAACCAAGGGCTGTGGATAATACCGAGCACCAAGGGCAAAGACAGCATCAACAACGGCATCGACATCTTGAAGCGTTTCCGCATCAACATAACCAGACGAAGCCACGGCATCATCGAGAATATGCAGCAATACAAGTGGAAGAAGTCAAGGGATGGAGAGACCACGAACCAGCCTATAGACGCATTCAACCACGGCATAGACGCAATACGATACGTAGCCTTGAAGAAGCTATCCGTAGCAAGCCACGGAACGGCTAGGGCGCACGTATTGAGACAATAACTAGACAAAATTATAAAGCGTATGGATAAGAACACTACATTCAAGTACTGGCTGGCAGTGGCAAGGCACACCAGCTATAAAATCGGCAAGCAGCCACGACCTGCATTTGTCGGGGAGAAACAAGTTCCCGACAATCTCAACCAGCTATCCATCGGGCAGCTGATTGACCTTTCCCAGCTATCCGACAGCGAGGAAAGTCTTTATCAGATAGTGACAACCGTCCTCGGTCTGAGCCACAAGGAAGTGGAGCAGGCTAGGGCGGTTGATGTCGTTATGCTCATCGGCTGGGTAACATCAGAGGTGGAGCGCATCAACAAGCTCTTCGAGAGCACCGACACAGCGAAGCCAACACGACTGGAGAAGGAGGCAGGCATCGATACCCTGCGCTTCGGATTGTTCGGTATGCTGGACTGGTACGCAGTGAGGATGGGCATCAGCGACCACGACCAGGTCCTGAAGACACCGTGGCTCCGCATCTACAAGTGTATGGAGATGGACAACAAGAGAAGTCTCTACGAGCGGAACCTGCAGAAGTTGCAGGCGGAAGAAATGAAACGTAAATCTAGATAATTATGGCAACAATCAGAGAAACATTGAAACAGCTGGCAGCAGACACGCTACCAGACTACACCTACCTATTCGAGGACTGGGACACAGCAGACACCAAGCTGGAGAAGCTGAACTATCCGGCAATCGTCTGCATCATCCCAGCCAGCGGCACGACAGAGATACGCAACGGCAGGGTGTACGACACCGTGAACGTTGCCCTGGCTTATCTCGACACCGTACCGAGGGGAGCGGAAGGAGACGACAACGGAGAGTGCATCGACAGAATGAAGGTGGCAGGGGCAAGGATGATACGAGCCATCAACCAGTCGCACCAGTTCGAACCGCTGGAGGGGCAGCAGTACTATGAGACCATCATCGAGCGGCTGAGCACGATCGTGTCGGGCGTAATGTACTCCCTGCAACTGACACAGAGCATAGGAGGGTGTGTGGTATGAGCAAGGGAGGTATTCAATTCGACCCCAAGGCGGCATCGCTGATAATGAGGGAGGAAGTGGAGAGAGCACGGCAGCTTATCATCAACCACATCAGAATCAACGGACAGAACGCATCGGGGCGCACCATAGCGAGCCTAAAGGTGGAGCAGCCCAGCGAGGATGAGACCATCCTTTGGGGACACAAGCCATTCGGGGTTCTTGAGACTGGACGAAGGGCAGGAAAGATACCATACGGCTTCCGTGGCATCATCCGCCAGTGGATGAAGGACAAGGGACTGCACGGCACACCTATCCCATACAAGACCCAGCGACCGCACAAGTACACACCGCAAGAGCGTGGAGATATGAGTATGGCAGGGGCAATCGCCCACACCATCGCCAACAAGGGTTCTAGGCTGCACCGCACTGGCGGCAGGGCTGACGTTTACAGCAACGTTGTGCCCGATACGATGAAGCGGTTGGGGCAGAGACTTATTTTCTTAATCCACCAGTCGGTGGGAAGTATAAAACTAAACAATGAGACGGTATGAGACAGTACACAAACAACGGCGGAATCAGGCTGCAATACACCGATGCGGTATGGTTCGCATTCCTGCCTTGCATCATCAAGGTTTCCGGAGGCTCAACGAGCAGGGTGGAGCTGGAATTCACGGACGGGGAGAGGCCGTCCGAAAACTTAATTAGGGAAGCAAACAACTGAATTGAGCATTCTTC
>ERZ1035025.455-NODE-455-length-27809-cov-21.290156_pt1 | contig 27809 bp, 27 predicted proteins | sample MGYA00520619_ERZ1035025 | MGnify/ENA primary metagenome ERZ1035025 (study PRJEB33766, sample SAMN09781742) | gut metagenome | biome: gut microbiome | host: Homo sapiens | place: Madagascar | study: EMG produced TPA metagenomics assembly of the PRJNA485056 data...
GTACGTACGGTGCTGTGAGAGGACGGCGGTTAGTCACCGCCTCCTACTCGATTTATATTATGATATGGAAAATTATTAATTAATTGCTTTTCCATTTACATACAATTTGTAACCATTAAAGTCAATATTGCTGTAAGAACTGTCTGCATCATTTAGTGATGTTACATAAGAATCACCAGTTAATTTGATCTTAGAAGAAGAATCTAAAGTTAAGGAGATTTTCTTCGCAGTGTTCTTTGCGTTGATTGTTCCTGTATAAGTAGAGGAGTTGTTAAGTTTCATAGTCAGTGTAGATAATTTATCTAAACTGATGTTTCCTGATAATGTCTGTTTGGAAGCATTTAATTTTACAGTACCTCCATTAGATCCACTCTGTCCCCATTCAGAAGTTCCTTTCACAGAGAGAAGTGTATTGCTTCCATAAGATAATTTTGTATTTGTAAGGTTAATAACGGCATCGGTATTCGTTACAAAGAACATTGGAGCTTTTTTATAGTAGCTTGAGTTCTTAGATACAGATAAGGTCGAATTTTTTGCTGTAAATGTTCCAGTACCAGTAGAAGCATCACCAGACATAGACTGGTAGATCATAATACCTGAATTATCTACATTATTTCGATTACCTTGTCCGCTGGCTGTCAATTTAGAATTGGTAACAGTTGCGGAGTTTTTACCTTCAATAACAACCATCTGAGAACCACTTGCGGTTCCTGTTGTGTTGGAAATGGAGATCTTACCTGTAGAGTAGATCACAGGAGAACCAGTTCCTTTGGTAGATAGTGTAGAGTTTTTCGCGGTCACAGTGCCTTCGCCACGGTCAGTAGCAAGTGATGCACATGAATTCCTAGCAGTAGAAACAGTCACGTTATCAGCATTGATCGTTCCTCCATAAGTTGCATCGAGGCCTCTCGCAGAACCGCTTCCAGTTGTTGTGACCGTTGAATCGCTGATGTTAATTTTAGCGTTTGTTCCAGTTACGAAGACAGCGTTGCTTCCTTTGGCAGAAGCTTTGTTTAACACTGCATTATTTAAAGTAAGAGTTGCCCCATTTTTAACTAAAACAGCACTCTGGTCGGATTTCTTGGAAGTGTAGCTTCCAGAGAGGGTTTTACTATTTTTGGAAACAGTTTTGGATGCAGTTGCTTTGGCAGAGGCACTGTCATTGTCTGAATTTGATGATCCAGAACCATTGCCAGGCTGAGAGCCAGAAGGTGCACCACCAGGAGCATTATTGCCAGGCTGCTGCATAGTTGAAGGTGTGGATAACTGTTTTACAACATAAGTCTCACTAAAAATTAACCCACAAGTTAATAAAATAGCAGAAATACCGCAAATTATAAATTTCTTCCATGATGAAAAAGCTTCTTTAAAAGATCTTTTATGGAATCCAGTAAAGATTAAATATAGAATACTTAACACCCAGAAGAAGGTTTCAGCACCTAATAAAACAATATATTTTGTTGCAATCTTCGTTGATGGAGCTTTTGGAGCGTTCTTTTTCTGATCAGAAGATGAAGAAGGTGGCTGAGGCTGATTATTTTGCTGAGAATCTGAATTAGAATCGGATGCAGATGGTTTCTCAGGTGGTGTTTGTTGGTTACTGTTTTGGCTGCTTGATTCCTTTCCTTTTATGATATCGGTAGAACTACTACTATTACTACTGTTACTATTAGAAGATTTTCCTGACTTAATGTTGTCATCATAATTTCCAGAATTACCATTTGATTGCTGTTTCATTTGTCCTGTTGGAACAGATGGTGGAGTGTTCTGTGATTTTATCTGATAAACCGTAAAGCCGATGGAAGCTGTCAGTAATAATGTAACGATAATTGTGAGGATATTTTTCTTTGTTCTATTCATTTTTTTGTACCTCCTTATGTCAAATAGTATAAAAATCAAATGTGTTCAAAATATTTTGAATTTATGAACAAAACGTGAATAACATAAAGAGAGAAAACTGTGCTAAAATTCCGAAAATGCCAAATGACCGATTTTGACTGATTTTTACTGTCTTTGTATCACGGACATCACTAGTCCGCGATACGCGGACATAAAAATCATAAAGCGAAAAAATACGAAAAATCATCAAAAAAATGACCAAAAATGAATGTAAATGACCGAAAATGATTGACTTTGACTGGAATAGTGATATACTAAAATAGAGAGAAAAGAGGTGAAGATTGTGTTAGCACAGGAGCGTTTTGAACGTATATTAGAGATTTTAAGAGAGAAGCAGTCAGTCACAGTTTCTGATTTGACAAACTGGCTTAACACCTCAGAATCTACGATAAGAAGAGACTTAACAGAGCTAAGCAGACAGGGACTATTGGTCAAGGTTCATGGAGGTGCAACGGCAGTCAAATCTGTTTTATCAAGAGAAGAAGAAGTTATTACAAAGTCCAAGAAACACCAGAGAGAGAAGAGAGAGATCGGGAGTTATGCAGCTTCTTTGATCAGACAGGATGACATGGTATATCTGGATGCAGGAACTACAACAGAGATGATGATCGATTTTTTGAATGAACGAGATGTTCTTTATGTAACAAATGGGATCACACATGCAAGGAAATTGATGAATGCAGGATTTAACGTACATCTAATAGGAGGAGAGATCAAATCTATTACAGAGGCCCTTGTGGGAGAAGAGGCAATCGAACAGTTAGACAGATACAATTTCACCAAGGGATTCTTTGGAACGAATGGGATTGATGAACAACGAGGGCTTTCAACACCAGATATGAAGGAAGCAGCGGTTAAGAGAAAGGCATTTCAACAGTGCCAGCAGCGTTATGTTTTGACAGACCAAAGCAAGTTTGACCAGATCTCAGCTTTTAAGTTTGCAGATCTTAATAAGGCAGTTATTATAACAGATCATTTGAGCAATAAGAAATATAAAGAAATGACAACCATTAAGGAGGTATTTTGATGATTTACACAGTAACATTTAATCCAGCGATCGACTATGTGATCAAAGTGGATAATCTGACATTAGGAGAAATCAACCGTACAACAAAAGAATATATTTTCTGCGGTGGAAAAGGAATTAACGTATCTCATGTACTTGCGAATCTGGGAATGGAAAGTGTAGGTCTTGGATTTATCGCTGGATTTACAGGGGATGTTATTGAAAAAGGAGCTAAAGAACTTGGATTTACTCCTGATTTTATCAGAGTTCGAGAAGGAATGACTCGAATCAACGTAAAAGTAAAATCAAATGAAGAAAGTGAGATCAATGGAATGGGACCAGTGATCCACGAAGATGAGTTAGAGAAGATGTATGAGAAACTGGATCAATTACAGGATGGAGATGTCCTGATCCTTGCAGGAAGTATTCCGGTAACTCTTCCATCTGATGTATATGAAAAGATCATGGAACGCCTTCAGGAAAAAGATATCAGAATCGTTGTTGATGCGACAAAAGATCTTCTGTTAAATGTATTAAAATACCATCCATTCCTGATCAAACCAAATAATCACGAACTTGGAGAAATGTTTGATGTTGTATTAAAGACGAATGATGAGATCGTTGAATACGCAAAGAAACTTCAGGAAAGAGGAGCAAGAAATGTATTAGTTTCCATGGCAGGAGATGGAGCGATCCTTATTACAGAAGCAGGAGATGTTCATGTAACACCTTGTCCAAAAGGTGAGGTAAAGAATTCTGTAGGAGCAGGAGATTCCATGGTTGCAGGATTTGTGACAGGATATTTAAGAAGCAATGGGGATTATAATGAAGCACTGAAGATGGGAACAGCGGCAGGAAGTGCAACAGCATTTTCAGAAGATGTGGCAACTGGTGAGAAAATTATGCAGTTGTACGAAACTTTATAAATAAAAAGCGATACAAATGTGAAGAAAATGTGATAAAATGGACCTGAATATATCAGGTCCATTTTTTCTTGGCTTATAGTGGCAGGAGGATATCATGACAAAACAGGAAGCAAGAAAACAAATAAAAGAACGAATAAAAAAACTTGATAAAGGTTATAAAAAGCAGGCAGATCAGTCAATTTTTGAACAGGTGACGGCACTGAAAGAATATCAGGAAGCACAGACGATCTTTTGTTATGCAAGTATGGATAATGAGGTTGATACATGGCCGTTGATCACACAGTTGTTGGAACAAGGCAAGACAGTCGGAGTTCCGTTGTGTATCGGAAAAGGTATTATGGAAGTAAGACAGATCAAAGCTCTCTCCGATTTTGAAAAAGGGGCATATGGAATTATGGAACCATCCAAAGCCTGTCCTGTTTTAAATAAGGAAGAAATTGATTTTGCACTGATTCCATGTGTGAGTGCAGATCAGAAGGGAAGAAGACTTGGACATGGAGCTGGATTTTATGACCGTTTTTTACAAGATACGGCATTTCCAAAAGTTCTTTTATGCTATAACGAATTATTAATGGATGAGGTTCCAGTCGATGAGCATGATGTCTTGATGGATCAGGTGATTTTTGATCGGTAAAACAGCAATAAGGGAAGAAAGACAGGAGGAAATACATGAAAAAAGTAATAAAAAAAGCAACAACAATGATCATGGCAACGGGATTAGGCATTTCTATGCTTTGTCCGGTTACACCTGTTTTGGCAGGACAAAAAGATCAAAATGTAGTAAAACAGGCAAAATATCAACAGCCGGAAGAATGGAATAAGGAAGAGATCATTGCATATCAGTTTGATTCTACGAATAAATATGAAAAATATTTAACAACAGGGGGAAATCATTTATACGATAAAAATTATAAACCAGAGGATAAGATGGTAAAGATCACAGTTGCAGATCCGGGATATTTTGTAGTTGGAACAGATATCGACGTTGAAGAAGGACAGGGCAAAGTAACGCTTTATGACTCAACAAAGAAGAAGGTTTTAGCGAAAACTACATCAGATGGGGATTTAGAGTATGCAAGACTTGCAAAAGCAGGAGAAGTTTTTTATGTAAAACTCCCAGACAAGATTGATAAGATCATCATTAAAGCAGGTGTGATCAAAGATGGATTTGGTTCTATGAAAGCATCTGATACATACTATGAATCTGGAAGAGGAAAATCAACCTATCATACATTTTCTATTACAAAAAGATCTGCGGTAGAATTCAATGTTTCAGCGATCGAGAAAAAAGGCGGGGAAACATATGCGCATATTGATAAAGAAGAGAATGGAACATGGAAGAGATTAGATAATACGGTAAAGATCGATCCAAATTCCTATGATGATGATTTTGTGCATGGATTAAAAGCTGGAAAATATCGCCTGGTCATCAAAGCACCGACAAGCCAGCTAAATGCAGTATCTTACACAAAGAGTACAAGAAGTAAGAATGTAGCATATAAGAAATCAAAAGCAAAGAAGATTAAATTCAATGGAGAAACTACTAATCTTTATACAACAGGAGAGAGTGCATCAAGATGGTATAAGATCAGTATCACTTCAACTAAGAAGAGAAAGAGCTTAGAACTTGGAAAAGATACGGTTTCAGGGGGATATCGATTTGTAATTTACAAGAATGGACAGAAAAAGGCAATTAAAACAGTTAAGGTAACAGGAAATGCAAACGCAAAAAGAGTAAAATTGCCAAAGAAAAAGGGCACCTATTATATCAAGATTTCAAAACTCACAAAGAAAACAAATGGAGTTTATGAGATTGGGTATTATAATTACTAAAATTTAATTAAGAGCATAAGGAGGGATTTTTATGGTGAGAAAGATAATGAAAACGGCAGCGGTGCTGTTGCTTGCAGTAAGTGTCGGGATTGGGATGAGTACCCCGCAGGTTTCTGCAGCAGTCAGATCAGGTCAGACTGCAAGATCAGCGAGGTATATTGAGCCGGAGGAATGGAATCGATCAGAGATTATGGCATATCAATTTGATTCGGAGACAGATTTTGAAAATTATGCACTTTCTGGTGGAACACATTTGTACAATAAAAATTATAAGGGAAAGGATCATTTTGTGAAGATCAAAGTTGTAGATCCTGGAATTTTAAATGTACAAGTAACTTCTGAGGGTAAAGAAAAGATACCATTATATGATGCATCAAAGAAGAAAGTTCTTATAAAAGATCTTGAAGATGCAAATGATACAGAGGGATATGTAAAACAGGTTCAGGCAGGTGATGAATTTTATGTAAAACTGCCACAAAAAATATCAAAAGTTTTGATTCTGGCTGGGGTATATAAAGATGGTTTTACATCAATGACTCAAAAAGAGACATATTATACCGTTGGAAAAGGAACAAAAACATATCATGCATTTAAGATTACAAAACGAGCAGAAGCAGAGTTTAACATTTGGAGTGCCTATAAGAAAGATGAAAATATTTCTGTGGCAGTTGAAAAATATACGGATGGGAAATGGACGAAAGTTGGATCTACGGCAAAGGTAAAATCAAAAGCAGGAGAAGATGAGTATGTTGGTTACGGATTACAAAAAGGTAAATACCGTTTAGTGTTAACGATTCCAAAAGGACAGATCATAGCGGCATTTTATACGCAGCATGGAATGACGAAGGATACATCTTATAAAAAATCAAAGGCAAAAAATGTCAAAGATGTCAGGGAAGATATTTATACAGAGGAAGAATCAGCGCCACGCTGGTATAAAGTAAATGTAAAATCATCAAAGAAAAAAAGAGAACTTTGGCTTACAAAAGAAAGTGTCGGGGGTGGATTTAAGTTTTCTATCTACAAAGATGGACAAAAGAAAGCGATCAAAACAGTAAAGGCTACAAAAGGTGAAACTTTCATAGTACCACTGAAGAAAAAAGGAACTTATTATATAAAGGTTTCAAAGTTAACGAAAAAAACAAATGGACGATACATTATAGAAAATTATGAAAATTAAGGAGGGTTGGATATGAAGAAGACAGGATGTAAATTATTAAGTGTGATCATGGCAGCGGTTGTATCAGTTTCTATGATTTGTCCGCAGGTAAAAGCAGCAACAAATAAGACGATCACAGTCAAAGAGGCAAATACAAGGATAGAAGAACAGTACCTGCCAAAGAAAACGCAAGTGAAAAAGGCAGCAAGAAAGACAGAACCAGCAGAGTGGAACCGCAAAGAATTTAATATTTACAAATTCGGAAGTACAGAAGATGCACTGTATTATATGCTGACTGGAGGAATTAAGTATTACAATCAAAAATATTTTAAAAATCCTGAGAAGATTAAAATGACAGCGGTAGAATCTGGAGCTTTGCTCTTAGCAGTAGAAGGAGATAATGGGCAGGCAGCATCTTTATATGATTCCAACAACAAGCGTATTAAAAAATTATCTGATGTATATATAAAGGCAGATGTAAAAGCAGGTGAGACATTCTATGTAGAATTCCCAAGGAACTGCAAAGAAGGAGCAATCACAGCTTATATGGTTGAAAATGAACATAAAACATTGAACAAAAATGATCTTACGTTCCAAAAAGGGGAAAGCAAAGAAACTTATCATACATTTACAATGAAAAAGAGAGGACTTGCGACAATGGCGGTCATATCTCTAGTAGAAGATGGTGGAAATACAAGTTTCAAGATTGAGAAGAAACATAAAGGAAAATGGATAACCATTGGAAAGAAACAGACGATTAAATTCACAGAGCCAGAATTAGTAACTTATGGACTGGCAAAGGGAAATTATCGTGTTGTTTTAAAGGCAGGAAAAGAACAGGTTAATACAATTCTTTATTTAGGTGAATCTTATAATAAGAAAAAAGTGGGTTACAGACGTGGTACAGCTCAAAAAATCGCAGCAGAGAATGTTTTTACAACAGGAGAAAGAGCAGCGCGATGGTACAAGATTGATGTAACATCAACAAAAAAACAAAAGAAATTAGAACTTTCAGATGGCGTGAATGAAGGCGGTTTTCGATTTGATATTTATCAGAAAGGTAAGAATAAACCATTAAAAACAGTAAAATTATCAAGTGAGAATTCAGAAAAAATAGTAAAACTTCCAAAGAGAAAAGGAACGTATTATGTTAAAGTAACAAAACGGACCAAGAGAACAAATGGATATTACGCGATTGAGAAACATTAAAACAAGGGCGGTTATTGATAAAAAAAATCAATAACCGCCCTTGAATCATTCAGGGAAAAATTATAAACTATAGGTTAGCAAATACTAACCTAAAGGATGAAATAAATGAAACTAAAAAAGTTAATATGTATAGGAATTCTGAGCATTTGCTGTTCTGTTTCCATGGCTGGTTGTGGTAAAAAACAAGAGACAAAAACCACAGAAACAGCGAGTGAACAAGCAACGAAAGAAGCGAGTGCACAGGTTTTTGCCATGGACACTTATATGAGCTTAAAAGCATATGGAAAGAATGCACAAAAAGCAGTCGATGATGCCAAAACAGAGATTGAAAGATTAGACAAGTTATGGTCTGCGGTTGACAAAGACAGTGAGATTTATCAGTTAAATCAGAAAAAGACAATGAAAGTTTCTGATGAAACACTGGAACTGATCAAATTTGCCAAGAAAAAGTCAGCACAGACAGGAGACGCGTTTGATATTTCTATATATCCAATTGTTGAATTATGGGGATTCCCAACACAAAAGTACAAAGTGCCATCAGAAGAAGAGATTCAGAACCTGCTTAAGTATGTAGACAGTCAGAAGATAAAGATCGATGAGAAGACAAACACAGTAACACTAGAGAAGAATATGAAGATCGATCTTGGTGGTATTGCTAAGGGATATACATCACAGAGAATTGCGAAGATTTACAAAAAAGACGGGGTAAAAAGTGGTGTGATCAGTCTTGGCGGGAATGTACAGGCGATTGGTAAAAAAACAGATGGAAGCCGATGGAAAGTTGGAATTCAGTCACCAGATGATACAGAGAGTATGATCGGTGGATATGAGGCAGCAGATGAAGCGGTGATCACTTCAGGTGCGTATGAAAGATATTTTGAGAAAAATGGAAAGAGATATCACCATATTATTGATCCGGCAACCGGAAAACCATCTGAAAAAGACTTAAAATCAGTGACGATCATCAGTAAAAATGGAACATTATCAGATACTATGTCAACAACACTGTTTGTTATGGGAAAAGATAAAGCGATTTCTTACTGGAAGAAGCACAACAATGAATTTAATATGATCCTTGTAGATAAAAATGACAAGATATACATTTCACAAGGAATCAAAGATCATTTTAGTTCAGATTATGATTATCAAGTAGTAAACAAGTAGAGAGAAGGAAGAAGAATATGAAGTTTATCGATAAGCTGAAAAAGATAAACCTGATTCAGTTTGTTCCTGCAATTTTTGTGATCAGTCTGGTTGGTAATAGTGTATTTGGATACACAGCACCGAAATCAGAATCTAAAAAAGGCGGACAAGATCAGGTAGAAGCAGCAACAACGACGCAGCAAAAGAAAAAAGCAAAGAAAGCAAATGCGGGAGATGTTGATCTAAGTAAGATCAAAGATGGAACATATGAAGGACAGGCAAACGGATACCGCGGGCTTGTGAAAGTTTCTGTCACGGTCAAAGACCATAAGATTACAGCGATCAAAGTTTTGAGTAATTCTGACGATGCGGCATTCTTTAATCGTGCATCAACAGGGGTGATCAAGAACATTCTTGCAAAACAGTCTTTGAAAGTAGATACAGTCAGTGGAGCAACATACAGCTCTAACGGAATCATCAAAGCAGTGAAGAATGCATTGACAGGAGAAAAAGATAAATCATCAGCAAAAGCAGGAGCCTCTTCTGCAAAATCAGCAGGAAGTGTTGGAACAGCGGATGAATCTGGTACATATAAAGATGGAACATTTACAGGATCAGCTTCAGGATATCATGGCGTTGTCAAAGTATCTGTAACGATCAAAGATAATAAGATCAAAGTGATCAAAATATTAGAAAGCCACGATGATGCAGCATATTTTAATCGTGCAAAAGGAATTCTGCTTCCATTAATGGTGAAAAAACAGAGCACAAATGTAGATGCTGTCAGTGGAGCTACATTTAGTTCAAATGGAATCATCAAGGCAGTTCGTAATGCGTTAAGCAAGGCATCAGTAAATGGTACATCTTCTGAGGAAGGTACTTCAACATCAACAAGTACAAAGAAAAATAAGACAGAAAAAGTAACTGGAACATACAAAGATGGTGTGTATCAAGGAACAGGAAAAGGATTCAGAGGAAAGATCACAGTCAGTGTCCGCATCAAACACAGCAAGATCGTAGAGATCAAACTTGTGAAGAATGAAAAAGACGATGAAGCATATTTTGGACGTGCGTGGGCTGAAGTGCCTTATAGTATCATTGCAATGCAGACAGCAAATGCAGATAAAGTAGATGTAGTCAGCGGAGCAACATACAGCTCTAATGGAATCATGGAAGCGGTCCGTGATGCTTTAAAGAAAGCGGTTGCAAAGAAAAATAATAATTCTTCAAACAACAATAAGAACAATAGTACATCAAGCGATAAAGACAATAACAGTACAACAGAGAAACCAACACCTACAGTACCAGTCACAAAAGAGGACAAAGTATATGAAGGAACAGCAAAATGTGAGCCAGATGAAGATGGTGATTTTGATGCATATGACATGTCATTGGAAGTTGTTGTTTCAGGAGATAAAGAAGTAAAAGGAATTCAGAATATTAAATGGTCAGATAAAAGTATGAAGAGCTGGTACAGCATGGCAGAAAAAGGTATGGTGCCACAGCTGGTTGCCTCTGGATTTGATGTATCCACAAAATACGATACAGTCAGTGGAGCAACATGCTCAAGTAATGCATTGATCGCGGCCTATAAGAATGCAATCGAACAGGTAAAATAGACAAGGATAAATTTATATGAAACAACAGTTAAAGAATCATAAGCACTTTCTTATGAAACTGTTGAATCTCGTTTTGATCGTTTCGATATGCGTGGTATATCATAATATCGCAACGATCAGGGCAGAGCGGGAAGCAAAAATTGCTGCCGAAAACAGTGGAGCAGGTTCTTACAAAGATGGAACCTATGAAGGAAGTGGAAAAGGATTTGGAGGTCAGATTGTTGTAAGTGTTACGATCAAAGACGGATCGATCTCTGACATTCAGATCAAAGAAGCAAAAAATGAAGACAGTGCATATCTGAACAATGCGAAAAAGATCATAGATACAATGAAACAAAAGCAGACAGCGAACGTTGACGTAGCCAGCGGGGCAACTTACAGCTCGAAAGGTATTATCGCAGCCGTCCAGAATGCATTAAAGGAGGCGTCGTGATGAACCTTAAGCAAAAGAAAGACATAAGACGCCTCGGCCGGCAGATCATCCAGATCATCTTTTTCTTATGGATGCCGGCATTATACACATCGGCATTTTCCGGTGTGAGATATGTGATCGAACAGATCAGGGCAGGCAAGCCGATCGAGCAGAATGCATTCCTCGTAATGCTGATCGCATTGTGCGGATTTACCATTTTGTTTGGCAGATTCTTCTGCGGATATGCCTGTGCATTTGGAACCTTGGGAGATGGAATGTATGCCTTATCCCAATGGGTTCAGAAAAAGTTAAAAAAGAAGCTTCCGTGGGTATCAGAAGAGACCGGGCGGAAACTTCAGAAAATTAAATATATATTGTTACTCGTCTTAATGCTGATTTATGCATTAGGATTTATAAAAAAATTCCATGGAACCAGTCCTTGGGAAGTATTTTCCATGTTGTACAAAGGTAAGATTCCAGATGCCGGATACTTAGCCGGATGGATTATCTTTGTACTTATACTGGTGGGTATGTGCCTTAAAGAAAGATTTTTCTGCCAATATCTATGTCCGATGGGAGCAATCTTTGCATGGTTACCGGTATTGCCGTTTTCCGTACTCGACAGAGACCGAAGCAACTGCATTCCAAAGTGCCGTGCATGTGAGATCAAGTGCCCTGTAGATTATCAGATTAAAAGGGACCAGAAGAATGGCGGGGAATGTATCCACTGCATGCAATGTGTAGATGTGTGCCCGAAACAAAACATTCATCTGGGTTCAGGTAAGAAATTAAAAGGTAATGAAATCTTTATCATTCTCCTGAAGCTTGTATTGTTTATTGGGGTCTGTATTTTTGTACAAAGTTTGTAACATGGTTTAAAGTGAAAAGGTAAGAAGGAAAGACACCCGATATTATTTCGTGGCGTCTTTTTTTGTTCTTATAGTTAGTTAAAACTAATGATGGATGATCATTTTACAACAAATGCAAAAATAAAGATAAATGTATGTAGGCAGTTCAGTACTTATGCCGAAATACAAACACATATTAATTTTACTTAATTTATTAAAGGAGGTTTTCACATGAGAAAAGCAATGTGGAAAAAAGGTCTATCTGTAGCTATGGCAGCTGCAATGCTGGCAGGACCTGTAAATGTGCCAGCAGTATTTCATAATGTGGCAATCGTCAAAGCAGACGAAGAGTCAGGAATGAAAGATCCATCAAAATTAAAAGCTATTGACGGATATTATTATGCAACAGTTAATATGGAATATGCAGATTTCTTTTATGGGGAGTTAAATAACACAGCAGCAGGAACAAGTACAACTCCAGATCTGTCCAAAGATTTACTTGCAGATTACAGAGCAGAAGGAATGTATGATACAGTCACATCTGCAACCAGCACAAAGTCTACAAAATATGCAACATCATATTATGAGACAGGTGTAAAAAATGATGAAGCAGAGACAACAGGAGGAGATGGAAAAATCTCCAATACAAATCTGTATGGAATCAAAGAGGTAAAGATCGCAATTCCAGAAGCATTATATAAGAACTTATATGCACAGAAAGATGGAGAATATAAAGACAGTAAGATCTATGAATATCTGAACCAGGCAGATTACAGTGATGAAGCATTTGATACAGAATACAAAGTATTAAATGCAGATGGAACATTCAGTAAAATGATCACAAAAGAAGGTACAGTAGAAGATACTGATGCTGAACCAGTACTTACAACATTTACTGTATGGGGAGATTATCAGATTGATATTGCTAATCTTGGTGTAGGAGATGTTACTGCAACAACAGATAATCTTTACGGAATTATCTTAACAGATAAAGACGGTAAAAATTATGGATTATTACACAGTGATAATACATGGTTACAGACACAGGAATTTTCATGGGCAGTTGATGATGTATTTTCTGTACATGGGCAAAATCACGTGCCATATCAGAGAACAAATGGTTTAAATGCAGGAAATACGATCACAAAGATCACTTATTTGTTAAAAGATTCTGCTGATATCGTCATTAACACAAATGTTAAATTAAAAACACTGATCGATACAGATAAAGTAAACGGAAGTGCAGAACCAGCAACATATAATGCAGATGGAATGACTGTGAAATTTAACTTTAATAACTTACCATCTGATGATTATACATTAGCAACTTTAGTAAAAGGTGCAAGACATGGAAAAACAGTTGATCCTGAACATTGGAACTATGATGCAAAAACTCAGACATTAAGCTTAGATGGAAGCTGCGCAGCTGCAAACGATTATGTTGCAACATTTAAATCAGAAAACTATGGAGATGTGAAAGTAACATTTGCTGTAGCAAAAGCAGATCAGACATTAAGCGTTGCAAATGATGCATATACAGTTACATTTGGAGCAGAGAGCTTTAATCTTGGCGCAAAAGCAACAAAAGGAATGAAACTAAGCTATGATTCAAGCAATAAGAAAGTAGCAACAGTTTCTTCTAATGGAACAGTATCTGTCAAAGGAACTGGAATTGCAACAATTACAGTAACAGCAACTGGAGATAATTATAATACAGTTACAAAGAAGATCACAGTAAAAGTAGCACCTAAGAAACAGAGCGTAAAAGTAAAAGCTGCGAAAAAGAAACTGACAGCGACATGGACAAAAGATAAGAATGCAACAGGATATCAGTTACAGATCGCAACAAATAAAAACTTCAAGAGTGCGAAGACATACACAGTAACATCTTATAAGACATACAAGAAAACGATCAGTAAGTTAAAATCAAAGAAAACTTACTATGCAAAAGTTCGTGCATACAAAACATCAGGTAAAACAAAAGTTTATGGTGCATATAGTGCAGTAAAATCCTGCAAAGTAAAATAGTAAGAATAGCAAGAGAAAAATAAATAGCAGCGTATAGTTTTTCTAAAAATAAAGAATCACAATAAGATATATCTTCTTACTGTGATTCTTTATTATTTTATTATGATAAAGTTTTTAAAACATCTAGATCCAAATCATATTTGTGAGGAATATCAGAACGCAGCAATGTTTTGATAGAATCTTTTTTTAAACGATTATTGATCGTAACATAAGATTTATCAAGCAGTTCAGAAATTTCACGGGCAGACAATGGTTCAAGCCCAAACAGAGAGTTTTGTAATAGTAAATGCAGAATTCCATAATCCGTTTTATCTTTAAAGTTTGACAATAATATTTGTTCAAAATAATGCAAACGTTCTATTTTTTCTTCCAGAGAATCAATTAAGGATTCAATAGATGCAAGAATGATTTCCAAAAAATTTGTAATAAAACCAGTTAAATCACCACGATTATCAGAATCATTTGTATAATCAAAACTTTTATAATATTTGGAAATGTTTTGTTTTATGGTTTTAGCTAAATGATAGCTGATCAGAGGATCTAATTCTTTGGATAAAAGATAACTGCTGATAAAACGGTTTGTTCTTCCGTTTCCATCATAAAATGGATGGATATATCCAAAGAAATAATGAAAGACGGAGATTCGGATCAAAGGAGGCAGAGATTCATCATGTAATATAAATAAAGCCTTTTCCATGCAATCAATAATTTTTTGTTCTCCAGATATTCCACGGTGAATTTCTTTCATGTGTGGACTGTAAACCGAAACAGATCCTTTTCGAAAAAAATGGCCATCTGGAAGATTCAAAGGATCATTGTTTTTAATTTCTTCACTTACTAATTCATTATAAATATCTCGAATGTCAGAACAATTATGAATTGAGATTTTTTCGGAATTTTTCAGTAAATTATATTTTTGAACTAGTCCATAAAGACGTCTGTTTTTCTTGGTGATTGATTGTGTGTTTAGTACGTCTTGGATTTCACGTCTGGTACTGTTTACACCTTCAATCTCATTTGTAAGCTTTATTTCATCTACAAGGCAGGTTTGCGTATATTGTTCTAGGGCAATCTGAGGAAGCTTAGATTTTAGAGTGATCAGTGTCTGGGTAAGTTTATAGATGTTTGAAGTTAAATTTAAAATTTCAGTGGTTGGCAGAAAAAAGCATGGAAAATCATGAATTTCAAAATTGCAATGTACCGCAAGTTCATTTTCGTAGCGGGAAGAATAGATAGATTCATATTGGTTTCGGTTCGTATAGCGGTATTTTTTTAAAATGTGATAGTCCATAATTGCTCTCCTTAAAAAATATAGAATAAATTTTAATAATAATAGAAGTATAACATAAAAGATTAAAAAATATGCCATTTTTTTAATCTTTTATAATGAAAATATGCAAACAATAAAAAACCGAGAGAAATTTTAATTTCTCTCGGTTTCTATGAGCGATTAATAAAATTATCGTTTCTTTTTCTCTAAAGCTAATTGATTTGCAAGATTCACAATTGTCTCAATTGGGTTCGCAAGTTCACTTGTATTCATTGCTTCAATATATTTCTCACGATTTTCATAAACACTATTAACAGCGTCTAATAAAGTTTCGCTTGTTACATCTTTTTCCTGAAGCACATAACTGTAACCCTGTTTTTCAAAAGATTCAGCATTTAAAATCTGGTCTCCACGGCTGGCTTCTAATCCAAGAGGGATTAAGATGTTTGGTTTGCGAAGTGCAAGAAGTTCGCAGATTGCATTCGCTCCGGCACGAGAAACAACCACGTTGGCACATGCAAAATAGTGTTTTAATTCTGCTTTTACATATTCAAACTGTTTGTAACCTTCTCTGCCTTCCAAACTTTCGTCAAGGTTATTACGTCCGCACAGATGAATGATCTGGTATTTCTCAAGTAACGCGTCAATATTGTTACGGATCGCATTATTGATCGCAACAGAGCCAAGACTTCCACCGATAACAAGAAGTACAGGTTTATCTTCACTGAATCCGCAAAGACGAAGTCCTTCCTCGCGTTTTCCTGTAAATAATTCTTCACGGATTGGAGAACCTGTTAAGACAGCTTTTCCTTCTGGAAGAAGTTTGACTGTTTCAGGGAAGTTACAGCATACCTTGCTTGCACTTGGAATACTCAGCTTATTAGCAAGTCCTGGTGTCATATCAGATTCGTGAATGATCACAGGAATATGAAGCTGTTTTGCTGCAAATACAACGGGAACAGTGACAAATCCACCTTTGGAAAATACAACATCTGGACGAAGTTTCTTTAAGATTTTCTTTGCTTCAAAGAAACCTTTGATCACACGGAATGGATCAGAGAAGTTCTTGATGTCAAAATATCTGCGCAGTTTTCCGGAAGAGATTCCGAAGTACTTAATGCCAATATCTTCGATCAGTTTCTTTTCCATACCTTCATAAGACCCGATGTAGTAAATATTATATCCTTCATCGATCAGTTTCGGTACAAGTGCCATGTTTGGTGTAACATGTCCGGCAGTTCCTCCACCGGTTAATACGATTCGTTTCATGATTTTTTTCACCCCATTAATGATTTTCTTTGTACTCGATCAGCGCTTTAGAAAGCTGGTCTGGACATGAAGTTCCACGGAAACCACACTGGATTCCAGTTAATTTGTCGATGACTTCATCGATAGGAAGTCCTTTTGCTAATGCAGCAACACCAGTTGTATTTCCCTGGCATCCGCCAACAAAATGGATATCTGTTAAGATTCCATCCTCTACTTCAAATTCAATTGCACTGGAACAAGTTCCTTTTGTTTTATATACCATAAAAAGATTATCCTCCTGTAAAATAAAAATCGTATATTAGAAAAATTCTCAAAATATACATAATGAATTATAGAGCAAGAAAGCACGTATTTCAAGCATTGGGCGAAAGGTTTCGCAATTGACAGGATTCATGATTTCCCGTAAACTGAACTTAAATGATATTACAAAGATAAGGAGAACAGATATGATTGGTATTATCGGAGCCATGGAAGAAGAAGTCAGTCAGCTGATCGAAGCCATGGAGAACAAGGAAAAAGTAACCTGTGCAGGTATGGATTTTTACTGTGGAGTATTAAAAGGCAAAGATGTGGTTGTCGTACAGAGTGGGATTGGAAAAGTTAATATGGCACTTTGCACACAGATTCTTGCAGACAAATTTGATGTAAAAGCAGTGATCAATACAGGTGTTGCAGGTGGATTATATAAAGACATCGAGATCGGCGATATTGTGATTTCCAAAGATGCTGTGCAGCATGATGTTGATGCGACAGTTTTTGGATATAAGGTTGGAGAGATCCCTAGAATGGATACTTCTTATTTTGAGGCAGACAAAGAGCTTGTAGAACTTGCGAAGAAGACATGTGAGGAAGTAAATCCAGATATCCATTGTTATGTTGGAAGAGTCGTAAGTGGTGATCAGTTTATCTCAGATAACGAGAAGAAACATTATTTGATCAATGAATTTGATGGATATTGTGCTGAGATGGAAGGTGCAGCGATGGCACAGGCAGCACATCTAAATCAGATTCCATTTATTGTATTGCGTGCGATCTCTGATAAAGCAGACCAGGAGGCAGCAGGAAGTTACGAAGAGTTTGAAAAAGCGGCAATAAAACACATTGTTCGCCTGGTTCTTGGAATATTAGACAGAATGTAGTCTAACTTTGTAGGACGGTTTCTCTTAAATTTTTATAGCATCCCTTTTATAATGAAAGACAACAAATATAAAAGGAGAGATAGCTATGGAAATGTTAAGAGAAACTTTTTTTGTGCAAGGATTGATCGTATCAGTGGCAGTTGCTGTACTCGTAAAGCTGATCGTATGGCGAAATTATCGCAAACTGTTGAGATCTTCAGAAGAAATGGACAGACCAAAGAGATATTGGATCGGAACACTGAAGAAAAAGATAGAAAACTATTATTCTTTACAGGCAAAAGTGAATAACATTGGCTGTATTGTGGATAAATATTTTGAAGCGAATAAGGTGATGGGGATAAATTCATTTTTTCTTGAGCAGATTCCGGGAATCTGCGGAATCTTATGTGTTGGTCTTGGCTGTCTTGGGGCAGTGAAGGGAATTTTGATGAATTCAGATATTAATTTCTGGGGAAGGCAGTTGATCGTTGGAGTGCTGTTTGGAATTGTCGTTTTTTTGTTAGACAAGCTGACGAGTATGGAATACACCAAAAGAAAGATCAAAACAAATCTTCTTTATTACCTTGAAAATGTTTTGCCAAACCGTATGGAAAAAGACATGAAAAAACAAACTTATCAAAAAAATGAAAAATTAAAGAAAAAAGAAGAAGTAAAGAAAGAAAAAGAAGAAGCCAGACAATTAAGAGAACATTGGGGTGAGATCGCAAGTGCAAGAGAGTTAGAGCTTACCGATGAAGATATTCAGACGTTAAAAGATTTTATAAAAGAATTATAAAAACAAATAGTTTCTCATACATATATAAGAAAAAGGGACTTTTGATATGAAATACATGTGTATGGCTGGACTGCTGGGAATCATGTTGCTTGTAAGTGCGTGTGCGTCATCAGATTCAGATGCAAACAGAGAAACAGCAGTGACAGAACAGGTAAAATATCAGGAGACATCAGGAGAAGTAACACAGGGAATTGAACGATGGTGGTTAAAACGAAACGAAGACCATAAGACACCAGAAGTATCAGATCATATAGATCTCTCAAAGTATGATGCATATTATGTGGAACCAAAATGTAAGGCAAAAAAGATTTATCTTACATTTGATTGTGGATATGAAAACGGATTTACTCCAAAAATTCTGGATGTTTTGAAAAAACAGAAAGTTGTGGCAGCATTTTTTGTGACAAAACCATTTATCAGAGAAGAAGCAAAACTGGTTAAACGGATCAAGAAAGAGGGGCATATAGTTGGAAATCATACGGTGCATCACAAAAGTATGCCAACATTATCGGACAGGGATAATAAACAGGAGATCATTGACTGTGCACAGTATTGCAAAGAGGCGACAGGCTATGAGATGGACCCGTTTATCCGGCCTCCAATGGGAGAATATAATGAAAAGACGTTGAAACTTACCAAATCCATGGGATATAAGACGATTTTCTGGAGTATGGCATATGTAGATTTTGATGTAAATAAACAGCCAGGAAAAGATTATGTGGTGGAGCATTTTAAGAAATATACACATAATGGAGCCATTCCTCTGATGCACAATGTATCCCAGTCCAATGCGGAAGCATTGGATGATGTGATCACAAATCTAAAGAAAGAAGGGTACAGGTTTGAATCCTTGAAAAAGCTGCCAGCCTATTGAAACAAGGCGGGTTGTTTGATAAAATAAATGACGTTAAAAATTTTAACAGACATTATAAAAGTAATTAAAATTAGCGGGAGATACATATGAATAAAATTGCACAGTTTCATAAAGTAAGTTTCGAGAAGTTTGAAGAAAGCTGGAAAGATAGTTTTCCAGAGACTTCAGGGGAAGAGATCAAGGCAATCTATGATCAGATCAAACTTCCTAAGAGAGCAACCAGAGGATCTGCAGGATATGATTTCTTTAGTCCAATTGATTTTACATTAAAACCAGGAGAGACGATCAAGATTCCAACAGGAATCCGAGTGTTTATTGAGGAAGACTGGGTATTAAATATTTTCCCAAGAAGTGGTCTGGGATTCAAATTCCGTCTGCAGATGAATAATACAGTTGGTATTATCGACAGTGACTATTTCTATTCTGATAACGAAGGACATATCTTTGTGAAATTAACAAATGACAGCAATGAAGGAAAAACAGTTTCTGTTGAACAGGGAACTGGTATGGTACAGGGAATCTTCATGCAGTATGGAGTTACGATCGATGATGAAGTAACAGAAGTACGAAATGGTGGTTTCGGAAGTACTACAAAGAAATAATAAGATGATGATAAAACCCGGTCAGAGAAGTGGAGCTCTGACCGGGTTTTGCTCTGCATGGAAATGATGGGTTTTCCATACAGGATGAAAAATGTAAGAGAGAGAGCGGATGTATAAAGATATGAATTGGTGCTTATATCCAATGTAAAATCACGAAGCGTTAGACAAAAATAGGGTTGTCATAGTTTGGTGATTGCTTGTTATTATTTGTGGTGTTGTTAACAGTTTCTTGTTTGGTTTCGCCGATATTCCCTCTTACACATAGCAAACTGATTTTCTCGAAAAAAAGGGAACTTTGAAATGAAAAAAGTTTTTTTGTTATGTAGGGGAAAAGGATTCTGACAGAGTCATAGAACGTCAAAAAGACAGGTATTTCCTGCCTTTGTTGGACGAGTAAGGATTATGTAAATGGTTTGTTTGTAGTTGTTATATTGTTATAAGGATAAAAGAAATTTTAGTATTTGTTTTTGTAAATAAATTTATCACTGTTTACTTTTTTACCGCCTTTGGATTTGTAGATGGTTACAGTGCTGTAAACGCGGTAGGTATAGCCTTTTGTTACGAAATAGGTACGACTATACATATTTACACTAGTATCACCGCAGGTTCCACTAGTTAGAGTATTCCATTTTCCGTTAGAATATCGTTGCAATTTCATATTTATTTTTGAATAATAGGAGTCTTTACTAGGAATAACGGTGGTGTAAAATGATGCCAAACCGAATGTTTTAAATGATAAACCAATAGTAACACGTTCAAACCCTGGCCAAGTATCAGCAGCAGAGACAGGGGATGTAGTATTTAATAAAGAAAAAAAACAGAGAGTTGGAATGAGTAAAAATTTGCTGATTTTTTTCATAAAATAATCCTTTCTATCCTTACCTGCATATAAAATCAGATAATTTAGAAAGGATGAAAAAAGCATTAGAATTTATAAATTAAATTCTAATGCTTTTGATATTAATAAAGTCTATTTACGTTTTATTTTTAAAGCTGCAGCTGTTTTTAAAAGCTGGGTTTGGTCTTCGGTTGAAATTATAGAAATAATACAATGATTCTTATAAGTGATTAATGTATTATTTTCATTACTAGATAAATAGTAGTAAGAATGATTTTCATATGTTACTTTATCATAATCAGACATTGAAGATTGTTTAACATAAGTATCATAGGATTGATCTATTTGGATATCTATATATAAATGCTTGTCTAGAGATTTATTATAATATTTATATACGGTTTGATCATTTTTAGCAGAGTATGAAGTTTTTTGTTGTTTATAACCACTAGGTATATACTTAAAAGAAATATTATAATTAGTTTTATTTTTAGAATTAATATTTGTATTATTTTCGGTGTTATTTCTATGAAACACAAAATTTAAAACAGGTTCTCTAACCGCCTTAATATTCATCGCAGCAGCAGAAATAACGCAAACTGCTGCGACAGCAATTACCGCTATTTTTTTTCCGAACCGAATACGTTCACGACGCTCTTCTTGTTTGTAAGCGTCTTCAAACATTCGGTGCATTCTTTCATCAAATTCTTTGGAAGGCTCCAATTCTGGAAGTTCCTCGTATTTTTTGATTTCTTCATCAATATACTGGCGGCCGCCATATTCGATGAGATGATCTAATAATTTGTCTTGTTCTTCAATGATTTTTTTGTCCTTATTGTTCATAGGAAGTCCTCTTTCCGAAACATTGTCTTGATTTGCTTTTTGGCTACTGCGATACGTTTCTTTACAGCACGTTCAGAAATATGAAACATCGATGCGATCTCGTAATACTTAAATCCATAACAATAATGAAAGATCATAGTATCGCGGAGCTCCGGAGTTAATTTTGAGAAAATATTCTTGATACATTCTAAGTGAATGACACGAATAAAAATGTCATCAGAATCCATAAGATCAGGCGATTTATCCTCGTCGTCATCATACCCTAAGGGAAAATGAGAATTTTTAGCTTCGTCTTTCGTAATTGTATACATAACATTGCGAAGAACAGCAAAAAGAAAATAAAGAATTTCATCTTCGGGAACTTCTAATGCCGTGTTTGGATGTAAAAGAATCTTTTCAAAAACTAATTGAACACCATCTTCGGCAGTACTCCTGTTAGAAGTGTACCGAAAAGCATTGCGATATAATTTGTGTGCATATTTCTGATATAAAAGAGCAATATATTCTGAGGTATATTGCTTGGTTTTAGAATGTCCAATTCCCTTCATATAAGTATCTCCTTAAATGATAAGATTAAGGGCGCTAGGGCACTATTATTTTATAGATTAAGTATAATAAAATCCCATCAATCTGTAAATAATTTCTAAAGAAAAATACAAAAATATTTAGTCTTCTTCAATTACCTGAATTTCCAGATAATCAAAATCAATATCTTCGACAAAACTATCGTGAGTAAATCTGGTTTTGGAATGACGAATAAAATCATTTTTGTTATTCTCAAGCCAGAGAGGCTTTGACAGGTCAAACTCATAGCATATCTCTTCTAATGCCTGATAAACCTTTCTTGTACGATTTAGATCATTATCAATAGAAATAACGGTATCTTTTAACATGCGATTTTCATGGAAAATCTTTCCCCACATACGAAACATATAATTATCCTGCCTTTGAAATAAATTAAAATTGAATCTTTGGAATTAGTATAGAAGTATTTTTGCTGGTTGTAAAGGACAATTGGTATGGTATACTTAAAAAAAGTTTTGTAAGGAGATGAAGAATGAAACTGTTAAAAAGAATATTTATAGATGGTTTGTCAGGAATGGCGATCGGGCTGTTTGCAACGTTGATCATTGGAACGATCTTAGAGCAGATTGGGACATTTCTTGGTGGTAATATTGGAACTATGATCGTTATGGTGGCAGGAATCGCAAAGGTTTTGACTGGCGCAGGGATTGGAGCCGGTGTGGCAAGCAAGCTTGGAGAGGAAACACTTGTATGTGCGTCTGCCGCAAGTGCAGGTATGATCGGGGCATTTGCGACAGGTTTGTTAAATGGAAGTGTAATATCAGATGGCAAGATTGCATTAAGTGGCCCAGGAGAACCTCTTGGGGCATTTGTTGCTGCATATGTAGGAATTGAGCTTGGACGTATTTTTGTAGGAAGAACAAAGCTTGATATTATCCTCACACCATTGATCACAATCGTAGGTGGAGGCATTGCCGGTCTTACAGCAGGACCATATATATCAAATCTGATGAAACAGATCGGGGAACTGATCCGCTGGGGAACAGAACAACAGCCATTATTAATGGGAGTTGTGGTATCGGTATTGATGGGAATGGCATTGACACTGCCGATCAGTTCTGCGGCTTTAGGTGTTATCCTGAATCTGTCAGGAATTGCAGCGGGGGCAGCAACGGTTGGATGCTGTGCACAGATGATCGGATTTGCCGTAGCAAGTTTTCGTGAAAATGGAATTGGTGGAATCCTGGCGCAGGGAATCGGAACTTCCATGTTACAGGTCCCTAATATAGTAAGAAAACCTTTGATCTGGATACCACCGATCCTTACAAGTGCGATCCTTGGACCGATCTCAACGGTCATATTAAAGATGACAAATAATGCGATCGGCTCAGGAATGGGAACAGCAGGACTTGTTGGACCGATCATGACATATAAAACAATGATCACGACGAACTCACAACTTGTGACAGTCGGCATGATCTTAGTCATGCATTTTATTGCACCTGCATTTTTAACATACTTTATATCAGAAGCAATGAGACGTAAAGGATGGATCAAAGATGGAGATATGAAGCTCGAAATCTAGGTGTTTCGATTCCGGTTGAAATGAAAGAAGCTAAACAAAATACCGTTTTTAACCGGGTAGTCTGAATCGTTTCGTGATTGGAGTCAGAGAAGATATCAACAATCCCTGTAATAGAAAGATCACCGATTCCGGGAAGATCTTTTGATACACCCTGTCCAGGGAAAAGTGGTAAAGAAGAAAGAGTGATATATCCGACATGTTCCTTATAACCAAGGCAAGAATCAACAGCGATGATCAATGGATCATGATGCAGGGTATAGATCAAGTCCATTGTATTTTTCAGGTTTTGGGCATGAACAGGAGCATATAGTGTGCCATAAACAGAATAAAGAGGTGAATCTATGAGAGATTGACCAACCAAAGGACCAAGACAGTCACCGGTTGCACGATCTGAGCCAATACAGATCAGGACCAGTGGCTGATTTTTTTTACGTATTTTTTGCAGATATTCAAAGAAATCACTGTGGAATCTGGCAAGAGCACAGGGATCTTTTGGATCATAGTAAGTTAATTTTTTTGAACTCAAAGTGAATTCCTCCTAAGTTATAAGTTGTTCCTAGTGTATACAAAATGTAGAAAAAATATGTAGAAAAATATTATGATTTCTTCGACGTAGTTTGATAAAAAATTTTAGGCAGCAGTGATAAAGTTTGTATTAATAAATAGAAGAAAAGGAGGCATTTTTGTGAAAACAGAACAGCTGTTGCCAAAAAATATCCGTCAGATCGGAAGTCCGGTCGGCCACACAAAAGTATATATTGAAGATTATGTAATCACATTTTTAAGTTCTTTGTCTACAGATAGGAATACTTATGTCAGGGGAGCGATCCTGTTTGGGGAAAAGAAAAATATAGAAAATGATACCATTATTTATATTAAAGGAGCGGTAGAAGGACAAAATCTTGAGCTGGATCTTGATGAAACGGTATTTGATGATGAGGTGTGGAGAGAAATCTACCAGCAAAAGGACCGATTGTTTCCGGGATTGGAAGTGATCGGATGGGCGCTGCTTCGAATGGGATTTTCCGTGCGTTTAAATGACAAGATCAAGAAAACACATTTTGAAAATTTCCCAGGAGATGGAAAGGTGCTTTATATGATCGATGATCTGGAGCAGGAAGATGCATTTTATGTGTATCGTGGACAAGATCTTGTCAGACAGAGTGGTTACTACATATATTATGATAAAAATCCAATGATGCAGGAATATTTGATAGAACGAAGACAGAGCATGGAGGAGTCTGAAAATTATGAAAAGATGATGGAAAATATGAGAGATGAAAAGCTGATCCGGCAATTTCGAGAGAAAGTTTCCAGAAAAACAAAAAGCAATAGAAGGAGAGGACGTTTTCGTACGTTGTCAACTGCAGCAGCAGTTGCTGTTATGATGATCATGGGTGGAAGCATGTATTATTATGCTCAGCAGGATCAAAGTATTAATTTTCATGAGGTGATCAATGGCGCAGTAAATACAATGGGGAAAGGGGTAAAAGACCAGATTTCTGAGAAAGATCCAGTGACTGAGAAATCATCTGAGAAGACAACGGAGAGGATGGTAACGAAAGAGTTAGGAACAGCGGCATCTTCAGAAAAAAAGAAAGTTACAACCAGTATTCCGAAGAAGACAACAGTAAAAACAACTACAAATACAGCTGCAAAGACAACTACAGCAACGGCAAAGAAAACCAAAGTCTCAAAATATAAATATTATAAATATACAGTAAAAAAAGGAGAAACGCTGGCATCGATCAGCAGAAAAGTATATGGGACACAAAATCTGGTAAAAAGAATCAAAGAAGCAAATGCGTTAACTAACAAAAATCAGATTTATCCGGGACAGAAATTGATCATACCAATCACACATTAACGCGAAAACAAGGATACTGGACACATTTCATAGGATAATGTATACTAATTTTTGTTCGGAAAACATAAGAATCGTAAAGAAGAAAGGGATTTTATGGAACAAAAGACGAAATCAGGATTTTCTCTTTATATTAATTCAAATGAGAATTTTCAGAATGCGTTAATCCTGGAACAAAGAAAGAAAAAGTATCGGACAGGACTCGTGATTGCATTTGTGATCGTAGTAATATGTAGTTTTTTTGCATACAGCTATCGAACTTATCATGATACGAAGGTCATTAAAACGATTTCCAAGGATCTTGCAGAAACATCGCAATCATTTGCATATAAAAATGGAACCATATGTTACAGCGAAGATGGAATTTCGTTTTTAGATGGAAGTGGTAACGAAAAATGGAATCGGACATATTCGATCAAAGATCCCAAAGCAGCATTTTGTGGGGATTATATCGTGATAGCATCAAAAAATGGAAATGATATTGCATTGCTTGATGCAGATGGGCAGATGAAGAAATTCAGTGTTTCCTATCCGGTTGTTGATGTAGAAGTCGCAAGACAGGGTGTGATCGCGCTGATCCTTCATGGAGATCAGGGAAACTATATTGAATTATATGATGCGGCACAGAAGAAGCTTGTAAGTATCAAAGTTTCTTCCAGCCAGAATGGTTACCCTATGGATATTGCACTTTCATCCGATGGACAAAATCTGCTGGTAAGCTATCTTGTAGTGGACGGAATTAATACAAAGAGCAGAGTGGCTCTTTACAATTTTGACTCTATGGGAGAAGATAAAGGAGATCAGTTGATCGGTGGATTTGACTTTAAAGACAGTGTGATTCCTAAAATAAGCTTTATGGGCAATTCAAGAGCAGTGGCGGTTGCAGATGATCAGCTTATATTTTTCAAAATAGGAAAAACAATTTCGAAAAGTCAGAATATTGGAATTTATGAAGATATTAAAAGTGTTGCAGTAAATGATAAGTGTGTGGGACTTGTAATGGAAAATCAAAAAAAATCATCACAAGAAAAATATCAGGCAGTTATCTATAATAAGAATGGCAAAAGATTAATGAAGCATGATTTTTCTTCAGAATATAATAAATTATTATTAGGAGACAAACAAATGGTGCTGGCTGGAAATTATCATTTTTCTGTTTTGAACTTTACGGGACATGAAATGTATCAGAAAGATTTCAAGAAAAGAATTTCAAATGTTTCACTGACTGGAAAGAGCAGAAGGTATTTAATTACATATGAAGACCGTATTGATTTACTTGAGTTACGCTAGAAATGGAGTACACATGGGAGAAATAGTTTTAGGTGTTTTTGGATTGTATCTGATTTTTCAAATATTTATGGGATATCGAAGAGGGTTTCTAAGAAGTATGCTAAATCTTGCATCATGGATTCTTACATTTGCTATCGCATACGAAGGAGCAGCCTACTTTAAAGATATCGTAATTGAAAATATACCACAGATACAGGGGACGATCGTAACAGATCAGATCGCATATGTGATATCTTATATGATCCTTGTGATCCTTTGTAAGATTTTGTTTTCAATAGTTGTACATTTTATTAATAAGATCAGTAAAATTCCAGGGGTTGGATTTCTTAATCGCATGGCAGGAGCTTTGCTTGGACTTGCAAAGGGAAGCCTTGTCATTATGTTTTTGATCTTCTTTATTTCATTGATGCCGCATTTAGGTATGCAGGAAGAATATGATCAGGTTGTTGGTGGAAGTGAGATCATGCAGACGATGGTTGATACAAATCCACTGGGGCAGATGATCAAACAACAGATTAAATCAGAAACACAAAAGTTATTACAGGACTAGTATAGAGGAGAATGCAAAGTTTTTATTGCATTCTCCTCTGTTTCGCTTTTTCGGTGATAAAATGGTTATATTTGTCTGAATTAACACAAATATAGAAAAAAATAAAAAAAATCGAAAAAAGTGTTGACACAAGAGAATTGGCATGATATTATATCTAAGCTGTCTGTGAGAGACAGTGAGAAACACACAGTTTCAAAGGGATTTGAAAAAAGTGTTTCAAAAATAAATAAAAAAGTTCTTGACAAACGAGAAAGAACATGATATGATTTAAAAGTTGCTGCGGTTCTTATGAAGAACGGGTCA
>ERZ1035025.457-NODE-457-length-27764-cov-35.588112_pt1 | contig 27764 bp, 26 predicted proteins | sample MGYA00520619_ERZ1035025 | MGnify/ENA primary metagenome ERZ1035025 (study PRJEB33766, sample SAMN09781742) | gut metagenome | biome: gut microbiome | host: Homo sapiens | place: Madagascar | study: EMG produced TPA metagenomics assembly of the PRJNA485056 data...
GGGGGGCAAAATTTTCACGGAGTGGTGTGATGGCGACCAAATGCCTTTTTTCCAGCGTGGCGTTTTCATTGTTTTTGTCGCATTCTTATGCGATGACGAGTTTTGAACTGCACAACATCAACGAAGCGCACAAACAAGGTTTCACAGGCAAAGGCGTGACGATTGGGATTATTGACGACCTTTTTAATCCACAACACCCTTTATTTGATAAAGATAAATTTATTAGTGTTAATAATAATACGGGCACACAAAACAAAAACCACGGCAACCACGTTTCCGGCATTGCGGCAGGCAGTTCCACCGATGGTGCCAATTATGGTGTTGCAAAAGATTCAGGCATTGTGGCTTATGGCAATTTGGGAAGTGGTGCAACAGATAAATTTAATGAACTTGTCAACAAAAACGTTAAAGTTGTTAATAATTCCCACACGGCAAACTGGGCAGATTTGCAAAAATACGCCAAAGAAAAAGATATGCTGATTATTTATGCAGCAGGGAACAATGGCGCATTAAAACCAACTTCGGCAGCATTACACGGAACAGGAAGCAAAGGCGATGTTGCTAATAACGAATATAACCTCGGCGCTTGGTTGGTTGTGGGCAATGTGGATTCTAGCCACATCACGCGTGATGATAATGGCAACTTAAAATTGGATGCACGCGCCGTAGGCGGAAAATCTGCTAGCACGCAGTTGTGTGTGGGCGCTTCTTCTTATTGTTTGATGGCGGCAGGCACCAGTATCTTATCAGCTGGATATGACCCAACCGAAGAAATTGGCGTATCAGGTGAACCAAAAGGATTTTACAAAGGAACGGGCACTTCCATGGCGGCACCTGCCGTAACAGGAGTGGCGGCGATAGTGTCGCAAAAATACCCTTTTTTAGGTGGAAAACAGTTGGCAGATATTCTTTTAAGCACCGCCAATAATGATTTTGAAACGCCCGAAATTATTTACAAATACCACGATAAAGAATCCGTTGAATACGATGTGATTTATATTGATGGAAAAGAAATTCCTAAAAAAACAGATGGAACAAAAGATATAGATAAAATTAAAAGTGAAGTAAACGGTTTATATCCCGGTAGCAACACAGGTTTAACAGGTAATGATGAAAATAGTGCTAATTTTAATACAAAAGAATTAACCAAAGAAGAAGTCTACGGTCAAGGCATTATGGACGCTGAAAAAGCCTTAAAAGGTTTGGCGGAAATTGATATTAATCGTTTAAAAGCAGATGATGTTGGCACTGGAGCGGATAGCAAAACCGCTTTTTATACTTTGGACGTAAAAAATTACAACGCTGTTTTTGAAAATGATATTGACCAAAAGAAATACGATGCCAAATACCATTCTGACGAAAGCCAAACCGACCCGCAAAAATTAAAAGATACTGAAAACGCCGGCTTTAAAAAGAAAGGCGCTGGCACATTGGGTTTAACGGGCAATTTGAATTACGAAGGCAAGACCATTATTGAAGAAGGCGGCATTGATTTAATTGGCAAACAAAACCAAGAAGTTAAAGGCAGTGGCATTGAAGTTAAAAGCGGCGCCCAATTGTTTGTGGGCACAAACGTTAATGCTCCCAATAGCGAAGTGAAGAATGAAGGCACAATGACCGTTGGCACGGATGCCCACCCACAACATTTGCAAGCCAAAACTTTAACCAACCAAGGCACACTCAACTTGGGCGATAACCCCCACGGCGAAGAACGGATCAGTCTTACAAAATACACACAAGAAACGGATGCCACTTTAAACGCCGGCTATTTGTCGGTTCAAAACGGCAAAGCCACCAACCACGCCATTAAAGCCACCGATTATGATGTCAAAGGCACGGTGAATTACAAACCCTTAACCAACTCGGGAACTCGGCAAACCATTCCGCTTTCTTTAAACGGCATGGAAAATAAGTTAACCAACGCCAATGTTAAAGTTACCACAAGCGGTCACGCCGTTTCTTATACTTTGTCTAGCGGCAACACCAATTTAATTGCCACACCCGTTGCCAACATTTACGCTGATTTTGACGGCAGCAACATGACGCTTGCCAAGGTTCTTGTTCCGATGAGCGATGCCGCACAAACGCTTTCCGCCGATTACGATACTTTCTTTCGCGCGGTTAATGCCGCGGATTACAACCTTTATAAAGAAGCCTTGTTGGCAATTGATGACGTTTCGCATTTGGAAAACAACGAATTGTTGCTTGCCATCCAAAGCCAAGAAATTTTGGAAAAGGTTGCCAACTTGCAAGGTGGCGTGGAAGGCGCGTTTTTGCGCCCGCGCTTTTCGCATTTGAAAACCGATGGCATCTCGGCGCGCCGCATCGGTTTTGATATTTTTGCTAACAAATTCACACCTTGGGGTTTTGGTAGTGCTTTTATAAATTACGACAACTTGTCGGGCGATTTGTCTAGCCAAATGGTCAGTTTGGGCGCAGGCTTAAAAAACAATCTCTCGTGGCTTGGTGTTTTTGGTGGCGCACGTTTGGGTTATGTTAAAAATTCTGTCAAGCGCGATGGGCAAGATCCTGTGAAATACAACACCCTAAGCGGCAATCTTTTTGCAGGCGTGGATGTGGATTTGGCAATGACATCCTTGCCGCAAACGCGCTTTTTGCCGACTGTTTATATTGATTATCAATATTTCCGCCAACAAGGCATCAACCACCCGGGCGTGAATTACCGCAATAGCCGCGTTTTTGAAAGCATTGTGAATTCTGGCTACAAATATAGCGGTGGCAATTTGTTTGCGCGGCATATTGCCGCTAAAAATTTAAATGCCGTCTCGGCGAATATTGGCTTAAACGTCCAACAAACCTTGGTTGCGCCGTGGTCGCTGGGCGCACATTTATTTTATGAGCGGCGTTTAAACGGCAAGGATTTTAAAACTAGCGCACAATTCAATGATTTTGCGGGCACTTTTGAGCAAACCTATCAACTCAACCAAAACTTTGTGCGCTTTGGCATGGATGTGAATTATGAAACGCCACTTGATGCTCGCGACATTGTTTATTATGCGACCATCGGCATTGATTATGAAACGGCGGCAGGCGGCAACAACAAATACCGCGCCTACGGCGCAGACTTCAAAGGCGGCATTAAATTCTAAAAATCAACAAAAATCCACGGTCAACCCAATATTTTTTTGAAAAAAATATTGGGTTCACCGTGGATTTTTAAAATAAAAAACGCACTTTGTTGAAAGTGCGTTTTTTTGATTTTATAAAAATCATTTAAAAGCCGATGGTGCGCAGAATTAAATTCACAATGCCGCCAAGTAGGAATGCGGCGGGCATAATGATGGCAATCAAAGCGCACATCACCTTTACGCCGCGTTCTTTTAAAATCATCACAACCGTGGCAAAGCAAGGGATGAAAAGTGTCAGCGTTACCATTCCCACAATGGCTTGGATTTCGGTTAAGTTTTCGTTGCCTTCAAACAAACCTGTGGCACCAAAATCGCGCCGCAAAAAGCCCATCACAAAGGCTTCGCTTGCTTTGGGCGGCAAATCCAACCAACCCGTAACCAAGGGTTCGCCAAAAGAAACAATCGCTGGCAATGCGCCCGTTTTGTCCAAAATGAACATCAATAACGTGCCGATTAAAAAAAGCGGAATCACGTCATACAAATACCATTTCAAGCGGGAAAATGTTTTCTTTAAAACGTTGCCAACAACGGGCATTCTCATCGGCGGCAATTCTGTGATAAGCGCCACATGTTCGCCCGGCACAATACGGCTTGCCAAAAAACCTGCAACCAAAATGATGGCAACAAGCGTGATTGCCCACACCAACACAGCGGCAAAGGAATACGAACCCAAAACACCCAACACCACGCCGAGTTGCCCAGCGCAGGGAATGCTAAGCGTTAATAAAAAGGTTGCAATCAAGCGCTCGCGTGGTGTGGTTAAAATGCGTGTGGTCAGCGTCGCCATTGTTACGCAACCAAAGCCCAAAACCATTGGCAACACGGCTCTGCCGTTTAAGCCGATGGCTGAGAATAGGCGGTTGGTGATAACCGATAACCTTGGTAAATAGCCCGAATCTTCCAAAATGGAAAAGGCGATAAAAAATGTGGTAACCAATGGCAAAATCAAGGCAAGCGCGTAGGTCATTCCCATTGTCCATAAGCCGTAGTCGCCAACCAATAAATCGGTGATAAAAGGGATTCCAAGTGTTTCGGTGAAGATTTTTTCAATGGTGCCCGATACCACGGGGTTTAAAATCCCTTCAAAAAAGTCTTCTTCCAACAAGCCCACCAAGGTTGTGCCTGCAAAAACGCCCACAAATTCGTAAATGGCAAAAAGCACAGCAAACAAAATAGGAATGCTCCACACTGGGTGCGTGCAGTAGTGTTCTATGCGTTGCGAGAGTAGGGGAGTGGTGCGGGCGCTGCGGCTCAACACATCTTTGCATAAGGCATCCGCCGCTTGTGAGCGTTCGCGCATCAACAAAGCGGGCAGTTGGCTAATTTTCAAAGGTTTTTCTGGCATTTCTTCCAAGGCTTTTTGCGCCGCATCGCGCAATGCCAAAAGTTTGGGGTATTGTTCGGCGTTGGCATTGTTAAGCCACGCTTCTACTTCGGGGTCTTTTCCTAAAAACAAAATTGCCAAGCCGCGGCTAGCCAAGCGTGGATGCTTGAAATGTTCTTCAATTTGTGCGGTTGCGCTTTGAATATTCTTTTCGCAAAATTCGTCATAAATCAAAAAGGGTTTGGGTTTTTGAGCGTTTTTAATCTCGGCGATCATTCTTGCCACGCCAATGCCGCCTGTTGCAACCGTTGGAATCACCGGCACGTTTAAAGTTTTGGCAAGGGATTCGTTGTTGATTAAAACCCCGCGCGCTTGTGCTTCATCGTGCATGTTTAAGGACAAAATCATCGGCAAACCCAATTCTGCCAAAATTGCTGTGAAATTAAGCGTGCGGCGCAGGTTTTTGGCATCACCCACTTGGATTAAGGACTTCACAGGTTCGTTTAAAATGGCGCGCATGCTGGCATATTCATCGGCACTGCGGGAAGGCAGTGCCAACACGCCCGGAGTGTCTATCAACTGCAAATCTTCTTCAAAATTTGCCCCTGCGCGCGTGATTTCAACGGTTGTGCCCGGGTAGTTGGAAACATTCACATAAGCGCCAGTCAAGCGGTGGAAAAGCACCGATTTGCCAACATTCGGATGCCCCACCAAAAGCAGTGCGGGCGTTTTAACCAAACTTTGTGCGGCAATGTGTTCGCCGTGGCATTCATTCATTTTTTTTGCCTTCTTCAATTAAAATATCCACGGTAAACGCCTTGTTTTTTTCAAAAAAATTCAAAGTTTACCGTGGAAAAGTTCCAAAAAACTCCACTTGCTAAAATTAGCAAATGAGAATTCTTCTTATTTTTATACGCTTTGTCAACAATATTTACTTTTTTTTAAAATGTTTACTCCAATACGCTACATTCCGCCAATTTACCGCCCGCCAAGCGAGGCGCAATCCCTTATTCTTCCGGTCACAGACGGTTGCTCGTGGAATCGCTGCACCTTTTGTGAAATGTATCAAACGAAAAAATTCAAAGCCCGCAAAGAAGAAGAGGTTTTGGGCAATATCCGTTACGCTGCCGCGGTTTATGGCAAAAACATCCGCCGTGTTTTTTTGGCGGATGGCGATGCCTTGGTTTTGCCAACGCGCAGGCTTTTGAATATTTTACAAACAATAAAAACTGAAATGCCTTGGGTTACAAGGGTTTCAAGCTATTGCTTGCCAAGAAATTTGTCTAAAAAAACGCTTGCAGAATTAAAAGAATTAAAAGAAGTGGGCTTAAAACTTGCCTACATTGGCGCAGAATCGGGCGACAACGCGGTTTTGAATTTTATTCAAAAAGGCGAAACTTTTGATTCCACGCTTTGTGCCTTGCAAAAATTGAATGAAGCGGGCATTGCCCGCTCGGTGATGATTTTAAATGGTTTGGGCGGCAAAAATTTGTCGCAACAGCACGCTGAAAACTCCGCCCGATTAGCCAACGCCGTGAATCCTGAATTTTTGGCGGTGTTGGTGGTGAGTTTTCCAGAAGGACAAGCGCGTTTAAAAAACAATTTTCCGGGCTGGCAAATGCCCTCCTCTTTGGAATTGCTCAAAGAGATGGCGCAATTTGTGGGCGCATTAAACTTAAACAACACGATTTTTCGCAGTGACCACGCCTCCAATTATTTGGCATTAAAAGGCGTTTTGAATCGCGACAAATCGGCGTTATTAAAAGCAATTACTACTGCACAAAATCACCCCGAAATTCTGCGTGCGGAATGGCAACGCGGTATTTGATGGCGTAAAATGCGGGGCGTTTTGAAAATTTTTTGGAGTTTACCGTGGAAAAATCTTTGACTTATTTGGAATTAGCGGAAATGGTTTTAAGAGAAGCTAAAAAACCTTTGCACACCAAGGATATTTGGCGCATTGCCTTGGAAAAAGGTTATTACAAACATTTGATGAGCGTCAGCAGTGCGCCCGAACACGCATTTTCAATGAGAATTATGAAAGATATTAAAACCAAGGGTGAAAATTCAATTTTTTCAAATACGGGCGAACAGCGAGTTTATTCAATTAAAGAATCGGCATTAGCAAAAAAAGTGCAAATGAAAAATTATTTGAATTTGTAAGAAATGAAAAAAAACACGATTTAAGCATTGTTGAAATTGCGCAAAAAGTTTTACAAGAAGCAGAAACGCCTTTAAGAGCGCGGAGAATATGGGAAATTGCCGAAGAAAATGGTTTGGTGGATTTTTTCAAAAATAAAAGCAAAAAACCAACCACTGCTTCTTTTGCTTCAATGATTGTTTATACCCTTAAAAAAGAACCCAAATTATTTATGCAAATCGGCGATTTTCCTGCAAGATTTTGGTTAAAAACACGTGAAAAAGAATTGCTACAAGATAAAATTAAATTAGAGCAACAAATTCAAAAAGAAGAAGATTTACAAAATCTTGCCGAAGAAAAAGCATTAAAATTTATTGAGCGTGATTTGCATCCGTTGTTGGTTTATTTTTTGAAAAATAATGAAAATTTCAATTTAGAAGCCAAAACCATTTTTCACGAGAATTGTATTAAAGGCGTTAAAGGAAAAAGATTATGGAATTACCCCGATATTGTTGGCGTGCGTTTTCCAAATTTAGCGGATGAAACAACGAATTTGCTTTCAAATATCAACCAAGGCTCTTATCGCTTTTATTCTTTTGAATTAAAAATTTCCATCAATTTTTCAAATTTAAAAGAATGTTATTTTCAAGCGGTTTCCAATTCTTCTTGGGCAAATGAAGGTTATTTGGTTGTTTTTAAAGATATTGAAGAAGATGTTTTAAAAGAATTAAAACGTTTAAATCAAGGTTTTGGCATTGGCGTTATTCAATTAGAAAAATCCCCGCTAGAATCGGAAGTTATTCTTCCCGCACGTTCGCGCAATTTGGATATTGAAACTTTGAATATGTTGGTTAAAGATAGCCCCGATTTTCAAAATTTTGTCAAAGAAATCAGCGGCCACATTGCTGCCAAAAACCAAAAACTCGGCAACTTACCCATCAAATCCGACAAAGTTTTGTCTGACGAACAACTTGAAAAACACATCGCCAACAAAAAAATAGAAAAAATTTAAAAATCCACGGCAAACAAAATTTTTTTAAAAAAGGCAAAAAATAATATGCAAAAACCGATTTTTCAAAGTGTGGATCAATTATTCACAATTTACCAAGGCGATTGCAATGATTTTTTGCCTTTTTTTGAAAATCAATTTGATTTAATTTTTGCCGATCCGCCTTATTTTTTATCAAATAATGGTTTGAGTATTCAAAATGGCAAAATCACAAGTGTCAACAAAGGTGAATGGGATAAAGAAGCAAATATCAATGATATTGACGAATTTAATGAACAATGGATTAAAAACGCCAAAAAATCTTTAAAAGATAACGGCACAATTTTAATCAGCGGAACTTATCACAATATATTTTCACTCGGGCGCATTTTGCAAAAATTAGATTTTAAAATTTTAAATATCATCACATGGCAAAAAACAAACCCACCACCGAATTTTTCTTGCCGTTATTTAACGCATAGTGCAGAACAAATTATTTGGGCAAGAAAAAGCGAAAAACACCCGCATTTTTTTAATTATGAGCTATTAAAAAAAATAAATGATGATCGCCAAATGCGTGATATTTGGACATTCCCTGCCATTGCCCCTTGGGAAAAAACACAAGGCAAACACCCAACACAAAAACCTTTAAAATTATTGGTGCGTTTAATTTTGATGGCAACGGATAAAAATGCGAAAATTGCTGACCCATTTGCGGGCAGTGCTTCAACAGGCATAGCCGCAAATCTTTTGGGGCGTTCTTTTGTGGGGTTTGAAAAAGAAAGTGATTTTATAAATCTTGCAATGGCAAGAAAAAAAGAATTAGAAAAAAATCCATTATTTTTCAAAAATAAAATTGAAGATTTAAAATTTTTAAACTCTTTTTTATTAGAGAGGAATTAAAATGAAAGAAGGCGGTTTTGGCGGTTCTAACACAAAAACAGGTTTAATTTTTGAAGGTCAAGTGGATTTGGCAACCTTTTTATCACAACAAAAAAACTATACAATTAAAGAAAATAAAAAAATAAAATCTCAAATTGTTCTTTTTAAAAATGAAGTAGTTGCACAAATTTTCAAAAAACACAGTTTTTACCGTTATTTAGATAGCATTGGCGTGGGCTGGAAAAATATTATATCCAAACGTCTTTTGCCTGATGATAGTATTTACGTGATTGCAAATAATACTTTGCATATTATTGAATGCAAATTTCAAAAAGTTTCAGGTTCTGTGGATGAAAAATTGCAAACCTGCGATTTTAAGAAAAAACAATATAAAAAATTAATGTCAAGTGTGAATATAGAAGTGAAATACATTTATTTATTGAGTCAATGGTTTTCAAAACCAGAATATCGAGACGTTTTGGATTATATCATCAGTGTAGATTGTTCTTATTATTTTGAATATATTCCCATGCAACATTTGGGCTTGCCGATTGAATAAAATCCACGGTAAACACATTATTTTTTTCAAAAAAAATCTTTGTTTACCGTGGAAAATCGTTATTTTTCAGCATTTTTTAAGGCTTTTGAGCCTGCGTAATGGCGGGCAAATTGTTGGGCAACTCTGCCGCTTCGCGCACCGCGCCCAAGCGCCCATTGCAGTGCTTGCTGCTGGGCGTTTTCAAATTCTGATTCGGGAACGTTAAAAAATTTGAGCCAGTGGCGCGTGATTGCCAAAAATTCATTTTGGTCAAAAGGGTAAAAGGATAACCACAACCCGAATCGATCGGAAAGGGAGATTTTTTCTTCCGCGCGCTCAAAAGGATGGATTTCGTCTGTTTCTTCGTTTTCAGAGAAAAAATCCGGCATCAAGTGGCGGCGGTTGGATGTGGCGTAAATCAAAATGTTTTCAGGTGGGGCAAAAATTGAGCCATCCAAAAGCGATTTTAAGGCTTTGTAGCTTGCATCATCCGCTTCAAAAGACAAGTCATCGCAAAAAATAATGAAGCGCTCGGGGCGGTTTTCAACAAGTGCCACAATTTCTGGCAAAGCGGTTAAATCGCTTTTGTCGACTTCAATCATCCTTAAACCTTGTGGCGCAAATTCATGCAAAATAGCGCGCATTAAGGACGATTTTCCAGAACCGCGCGCGCCTGTTAAAAGTGCGTTGTTGGCGGGCAAACCCAAAACGAATTGTTGCGTGTTTAAAACGAGTTTTTCTTTTTGCGTATCAATGTGTTTTAAATCGTCAAGGCGAATGGTTGCAATGCGTGCAATGCCTTCCAAGCCGCCGTTTTTTTTCCAACGAAAAGCGATTTTGCTAAAATCTGGCGCGGCAGATTTTCCCCATTTTTCTTCCAAAACGCTTAAAATGCGAGCGATTTGATTGATGAGTGCTTCGGGCAACATAATGATTTTGAAGAAAAAAAAAGCCATTGTAACACTGGCATTGTTGCTTCTTGCCGCTTGCGCTTGCGAGCCGGAAAAAGAAGTTGAAAAAAAACCGCTGTTGACCGCGGAAAATCACCATTTTGTGAAAGTTGGTTGGGAAAAAATTGCCAACCACACAATAGACAACGACTTTTGGCAGGCATTTTTGCACAACTGCGGCGCTGTGAAAGATGCTAATCCTTTGTTGAATGTTTGCGAGGATGCGTTTTTTAAGAGTGAAGAATCGCCAACTGATTTTTTTAAAAACCATTTTGATGTTTATCAAATTGTTGAAAAATCGGGCGAAATCAATGGCTTAGCCACGGGTTATTATGAACCTTTGATTCGCGCTTCCCGCACAAAATCTGCCAAATATCCTTTTCCTATCCACGCCGAACCCAAAGCATTGTTGGCAAGCCAACTGGATAAAAACGCACGCTACCGCGCGGATTCAAAGTCGCACAAATTGTTGCCTTATTGGAGCCGAGCTGAGATTTTAAATTCGCAAAATCCCAAAGTGTCTGGCGAAGTGCTTTTTTGGGCGGCAGATGCGGTGGAACTTTTTTTCTTGCAAATTCAAGGTTCTGGCAGAGTGGAATTGCCAAGCGGCGAGGTGGTGGCTTTGAATTTTGCCAATCACAACGGACATCCTTACCGATCGGTGGGCAAAATTTTGGTGGAAAAAGGCGAAATGCCATTAGAAAAGGCTTCCATGCAAAATATTAAAGCGTGGGTGCGTCAAGATTTACCGCGCGGCTTGGCGTTGTTGAATCAAAATCCGCGCTATGTTTTTTTTAAAATTCGCGAGACGGCAAGCGGCAACCAAAACCCTGTTGGCGCTTTGGGCGTGCCTTTAACGCCTGAAATCAGTGTGGCAATAGACAAAAGCATTGTGCCGCTTGGTGCGCCGTTGTTTTTGAAAACAACACAACCCAATTCGGCGCAACCATTGGAGCGCTTTGTGTTGGCGCAAGACACAGGTTCTGCCATTCAAGGCGCTGTGCGTGTGGATTATTTTTGGGGGTTTGGCGAGGCAGCCGGGCAAAAAGCCGGCGCAATGAAGCAATTGGCAGAGGTGTTTTTGCTTTGGCCAAAAAATGCGGCTTTGCCAAATACGGACAATTTGGCGGATTTTAATTCCGATTCTGCTGAAAATTCCGATTCCGCCAAGGTTGAAAAAGTAGAAAAATCGGCAGATTCGCTTGATTCTGAAAACACCGCCAAAGCTGTTGATTCCGAAAAATCGGTGAAACCTTTGGATGCCAAAATTTACGATTCGGTAGAGTCGGTTAGAGCCAAGTTGGCGGAAATAAATGCGGCGGAATCGACAGAATCGGCGGAATTGCAAAAAGAAAAATCGCCAGAATTTTCTGATTCTTCAACGCTTTTGGATGAAAATGAGGATGACCCCATCGCCGCCTTTGCCAAAGAACATAGCAATGATGATTGAAACCGAACAAATTCGCCACGTGTTGGTTGTGAAACTGCGCTACCACGGCGATGTGTTGCTGACTTCGCCTGTTTTTAGCGTTTTAAAAAAACGTATGCCCAATGCGCAAATTGACGCTTTAATTTATGATGAAACCCGCCCAATGCTGGAAAATCATCCTGCCATTGCCAACATTATAACGATTTCTAGGTCGTGGAAAAAAAACAAACGCCTGCAAATCAAAAAAGAGTGGGAATTATTAAAAACTTTAAAAGCTAGACAATACGATTTAATTATTCATTTAACCGAACATTGGCGTATGGCGTGGACCACACGTTTATTAAAACCAAAATATTCCGTGGCGCCTTTTATGGATTTTAAACATAACCGTTGGTATCATTACTTTTGGAAAAAAAGTTTTTCAAAATTATTTTATTTTCACGATTACCCACGGCATATGGTGGAAACCAACTTGGATGCCTTGCGGGTGTTGGGTTTTAAAATAGAATATGAAGAAAAAAAATTGTCTTTTTATATTCCACAACAAGCAAAAGAACGTGTGGAAAATATATTAAGCGATTTGAATATTAGTGATTATATTTTGTTGCATCCATCTTCCCGAATGTTTTATAAATGTTGGTCGCCGCAAAAATGGGCAGTTGTTTTAAAATGTTTGCAAAAAAATAATTACCCAATCATTTTAAATTGTGCGCCTGATGAAAAAGAGCGGGAATATATTGAAAAAATACTTTCTTTTTTAGATAATCAAAATAACATTTTTATTTTAAATGGCGTTTTGAATTTAAAAGAAATGGGCGCTTTAATTCAACAAGCCCAATTATTTTTGGGTGTGGATTCTGCGCCCATGCATATGGCAGCGGCACTAGAAACGCCGCAAGTGGTTTTGTTCGGCAGCACGGGTGATTTGCAATGGGGCGCTTGGTGTGCGCCGCATTTGAAGCGCATTTTAACGGCGGATGCCAAAAAATTCCCTTGCCGACCTTGCAAAGCAGCGGGCTGCGGCAATAGTTGGGTGGCGGATTGTTTGGAAGCGCTTTCCCCTTTGCAAGTTTTATCCGCCATTGATGATTTGTTAGGAGAACAACAATGAAAAAAATCGTATTTTGGGCGCTGCCCTTGGTTTTGGGTGCTTGCCACATTCCAACGCATTTGCAAGGCGCTGGCGAAGGTGTGGCAATTATTGATGATAAAGAAGCGCAATCTTGCGTTTATATCGGCGAAGTCTCGGGTTTTTCTTTGGATGAATTTAAAAATTCAAGCGAAGAAGCCATGCGCACATCGGCGATGAACAGCCTGCGCAATTCGGCAAGCGTGCGGGAAGCCAACGCCGTGGTGATTAAAAAACAACAATCCTACCGCAAGGCAGAAAGCGCCACGTGGCGCTATAACATCAGCGGCACAGCGTATTTGTGCCAATAAAAAAAATGGCGTTGATTTTTTGGGTGGGCATCGGCGGTTTTTTGGGCGCCGTGTTGCGCTTTTGCGTGAATATGGCGGTGCAAAAAATCGCATGGCATGCGCTTGTTGCCACGCTTTTTGTGAATGTTTTGGGCGCTTTTTTAATTGGCGTATTTTTTGCCGTTGCCATTCAAAAAGGCGTTGTAACGGATGCTTTCAAACATTTTTTTGTTACGGGATTTTTAGGGGCGCTGACCACCTTTTCTACATTTAGTTATGAAAATTTTTTGCTTTTTGAACGCCAACAATTTTTGATGCTTTTTTTGAACATTTTTGCCAATGTTGCCTTGTGTTTTTTGGCAGTTGCCTTGGCAAAATCCACGGTCAACCTGTAATTTTTTTGAAAAAACTATTGGTTTACCGTGGATTTTTTTGATTTTTTGGCGGATGTTTGACCACCAAAGTATGCGCCAACATATCGTGCAAGGCTTGTTTTTTGATGGTAAAAGCGGCAAGCAAATAACCAAGATTCAGAATCAGGCTGGAAGCGATTTTTCCAAAATAGCGCCCGAGCGCCCGCCAAAAACTGATGGAATTTCCATTTAAATCGGTTACATAAATTCGCAACAAAAATTTGCCCGGCGTTGCTTGCAAGCGCGAAGATTCAAAACCTGCAAAATAAACAAGCGGCAAAAAAACGTATAAAGCCAAAAGGGCGCTTGGCAATTCTGGCAATGTTGAGATTGCTTGCGGATTTTGCGCGGCTTGCGTCAAAATGTCTTCGGCAAGTTGTGGGTCGTTCAAGCCCAAAAGCGTTGCCAAAATGGCGGTTAAAAAGGTCAAAATCGCATTATCAACCAAAAACGCCAACACACGCTGCCAAAAGCTGCCCAAGCGTTTTTGGCATTGCATTTGGCAGGCAAAGCACAAAACCGATTCTGATTCTGATTCAAAATTCACGCCGCATTGCATGCATTTCATAGTTTTTTTGTTTTTTTGAAAAAAACGCATTGTAAAAGCATTTTCCACGGTAAACCTTAAAAAAATTTCAAAAAAATTGCAGGTTTACCGTGGAAAAAAGCAAATCGCAAAATTTTAGCGATAGTTTTTTTAAATGATAACGATTAAAAAATGCAAATTGTTTAATCGCAAAACTGTCTTTAAAGTAGCCTCATCTTTTCAACCAAACAAATGGAGAACCAAAATGGCATTGATCAATACGCCAATCAAACCTTTTAAAGTGCAAGCCTACCATCAAGGCAAATTCGTTGAAGTGTCCGACAAAGATTTGTTGGGGCATTGGTCGGTGGTGATGTTTTATCCCGCTGATTTCACTTTTGTTTGCCCAACCGAATTGGAAGATATGGCAGATTTGTATGGTGAATTTCAAAAATACGGCGTGGAAGTGTATAGCGTTTCTACCGACACGCATTTTTGCCATAAAGCATGGGCGGATGTTTCGCCTGCCATTCAAAAAATCAAATACATCATGTTGGGGGATCCCACCGCAACCTTGGCACGCAATTTTGATGTGTTGATTGAAGAAGAAGGTTTGGCTTTGCGTGGCACTTTTGTGATTAACCCCGAAGGTGTGATTAAGGTTATTGAAATCAACGACAACGGCATTGGCAGAAAAGCCGATGAATTGTTGCGCAAAGTCAAAGCCGCACAATACATTGCCAAACATCCGGGCGAAGTGTGCCCTGCCAAATGGGAAGAAGGCGCCAAAACGCTTGCACCTTCTTTGGATTTGGTCGGCAAAATTTAAAGTAGTTGTTCCTCTGAAAAGAACGCCGCAGACCTTGCTGAAAACGGCGTTCTTTTTTTAAAAAGGCAAGGAAAAGGGAAAGGAAAAGCAATGTTTGATGAAAATATTAAAACGCAATTAAAAGCCGCTTTAACGCACTTGCAAGCCGATTTAACGATTACGGCAAGTTTGGATAATTCTGATTCTGTCAATGAAATGCGGGATTTTTTGGAGTCGGTTGCGGGTTTGTCGGACAAAATCACTTTAAATTTGAACGGCAATTTTGAGCGCAAACCTTCTTTTTCTATTGCCAAAGCGGGCGAAAACCCGCGCGTGCATTTTGCGGCAATTCCAATGGGGCACGAATTTACAACATTCGTTTTGGCATTGTTGCAAGTTAGCGGCCATCCGCCAAAAATCTCTGATGAAACGGCGGAATTTATAAAGAATTTAAAAATTAAAGCCCGTTTTGAATTGTTTGTTTCTCTTTCTTGCCACAACTGCCCCGAAGTGGCGCAAGCCATTCACATTTTGGCGGCGTTAAACGACAACGTAGAAACCGTGATGATTGACGGCGGTTTATTCCAACAAGAAGTGGAAAATCGCCAAATTATGGGTGTGCCAAGCTTGTGGATGAATGGCGAAAACCTGCACCAAGGCAGAATCACTTTGGATGAATTGTTGCAAAAGTTGGATTCTTCCCACCAAGAAAAAGCGCTTGAAAAACTTGAAAACCAAGGAACGCTTGACCTTTTGGTTGTTGGTGCTGGCCCTGCTGGCGCCGCTGCCGCTGTTTATGCCGCACGCAAAGGCTTAAACGTTGCGGTTTTGGCAAGCCGCATCGGCGGGCAGATTATGGATACCTTAACCATTGAAAACTTTATTTCAGTTTTGGAAACCGAAGGTCCCAAACTTGCCGCCGCATTAGAAGCGCATATGCAAAAATACAATGTGCCAATTCTGCTTGGCACGGCAGAAAAATTAGAAAAAACCGAAAAAGGCTTTGCCGTGCAACTTGCAGGTGGAAAAATTTTGAATCCACGTTCGGTCATTTTGGCGTGCGGCGCCAAATGGCGTGATTTAAATGTGGAAGGCGAAAATGCTTACCGCGCGCGTGGCATTTGTTTTTGCCCGCATTGCGATGGTCCTTTGTTTAAAGGCAAAGATGTGGCGGTCATTGGCGGCGGCAATTCTGGCGTGGAAGCTGCCATTGATTTGGCGGGCATTGTCAAACACGTCACCTTGTTGGAATTTGATTCACAAATGCGGGCGGATACCATTTTGCAAGAAAAATTAAAATCCTTGCCCAATGTAACCATTCACACCAATGCGCAAACCTTGGAAGTGTTGGGCGATGGCGAAAAATTAACAGGCATTTTGTGGCAAGACCGCAATAGCCAACAAAAAGAAACGCTGGCGTTATCAGGCTTATTTGTGCAAATCGGCTTGGTGCCCAACACGGCTTGGTTAAAAGGCACGCTCAATTTAAATAATCGGGGCGAAATTGAAACCAATGCCAAAGGCGAAACATCCTTGCCCGGTGTTTTTGCCGCAGGCGACTGCACCACGCAAACTTTCAAGCAAATTATTATCTCAATGGGCTCTGGCGCAACAGCTTCGCTTGGTGCTTTTGAATATTTGACTTTTTCCCCTTAGAAAATAGAAAATTCCACGGTCAACGGGGTAAACTTTTCAAAAAAAAAAGATTGTTGACCGTGGATTTTTTTTATTTTTGGAGAATTGGATGAACACGCTCATTGTTTTTGCGCACCCTGAACCCCAATCCTTTTGCGCCGCAATGAAAAACGCCGCCGCAGACGTTTTAAAAGAAGAAGGCAAGGTTGAAATTTCTGATTTATATGCCATGCGTTTTAAAGCCGTGGCAGACGAATCGGATTTTTTAAAGCGTGAAAATCCCGATTATTTTAATTACGCTTTGGAGCAGCGTTTTGCGCAAAAAAACGGCACGCTTGCCGCCGATATTCAAACGGAATTAAACAAAATTGAACAAGCGGATTTTTTGCTTTTTATTTTTCCGCTTTATTGGTATTCCGTTCCCGCCATTTTAAAAGGTTATTTTGACCGTGTTTTTGTTAGCGGCAAAGCCTACGGCGGCAAACGCATTTACAACAAAGGCGGTTTTTTTGGCAAACGGGCAATGTTGGCGTTTTCATTGGGCGGGCATAGCGGTTTGTTTGGTAAAAATGCGATACACGGCGAAATAGAGGCGCTTTTAAAGCCAATTACCCAAGGCACTTTGGGTTATACGGGTTTTGAAGTTTTAAAACCTTTTGTGGCGTATCACGTGCCGTATATTGAAAAACCTGAGCGTTTGGCAATTTTGGAGAATTTTAAAAATGATTTAAAAAATCTCAACAATGCGCCGATTGTGCCAATGCCGAATTTGGCAGATTTTGATGAACGTTTTAATCCTAAAAAAATTTGATGTTCACCGTGGATTTTTAGATTTTTAAATTTATAATCACAAAATCATTTAAAGCGCTGGCGGAACGCTTTATTTTCTTTCAAACAAAGGAGAATTTTATGTTGTCAAAAAAAATGCTTTCGGTTTGGGCGTTGTCGGCGGTTTTGAGTGTTCCAGTTTGGGCGGCTTCTCAACAAGATGAAGGGCGTTTGGGTATTCCTACGATAAAAAATGACAAAGGAGAAGACATTGTTGTCAACAATTTGGACAAACTTCCTGCCAAATACTGCCCTTCTGATAATCCTGTTGGTTGGGATGGCACATATAAAACCACTTCTGGCTCAAAAGGTTGGGCGTGTTCGCAGTTGCATTTGTCGGGTGATAACACAAAGAGTTTGTTTGACAAAGCCTATGTGAATGCGGCAGCGCCCGGTGCCAAAAATTTGGCTTATGACGCATTGCGTGCTTTGCAACAAAGCTTGACCAAACAAGGCATGCAATCCGATTCAGCATGGGGGCAAGTCAACCGACTTGCCGCAGAACTTTTTGGTAAAGATTTTAAATGGGATGGTTTTCCACAACAAGATTCCTACAACGCCGGCGGCTATGCGAATTACAACGACCCTTTTTCTGCCATTATGTTTGATTCGCTCAACCGTTGCGGTTGTGTGGTAACAATGAGTGAAACCAAAAATCCTGATGTGGCGAATGGAAAAACATTGCCCGGCAACAACCAAATGGAAGATGGTTGCCCCGGGGCAGCTGCCACAATGTGTGCAGAACCTGCCGAGCGGATTAAAACAGGTTATTGGGGCACGAGCCATCAATACAACAAATCTTTTAAAGATTTGGCGAATGTGTGCATTTATTTTTGGAACGACTTTGTTAATAAGTCTTACAACAAAAAAAATGGCGTAACCGACCCCAATGATGCCAACTACAAACAAGTTTGTAGCACAGGCGGCGCAGAATGCACAATTTGCACCGTTAGTGGTGCGCTTAAAGGCAAGGACTCCAATTTGCCCGATAAACTTTTTTGTGAAGGTTCTACCTTTGTTGGCCCGGGTTTGATTTCTTATTCAGGCAAAGACAGAAACGGCGGCAATACTTTTCAAAAAAATCCGATTCTGGTCAGTTACGATGGCACGACTTGTGGCGACAACACTGGAAAAATTGACATCGTTGCGCAATAAAATTTTTCAAAAATAATCCAAAAAAAACCGCTTTTTCAACAAGCGGTTTTTTTTGTGCATAAAATCCACGGTAAACCTTTAAAAATTTTCAAAAATCATTAAAATTGCGCTTGGCGGGTCTCCTCGCATTGTGAGATGGTCAACCGGGTCAGGGTCGGAAGGCAGCAGCCCCAGCCGTTGCAGCAAGTGCCGAGGTCAAGGCTCGCCATTTTCTTTTTTGTTTTTTGTGCATTCATGAGCTATCAAGTTTTGGCACGCAAATGGCGGCCGAAAAGTTTTAAAGAATTGGTCGGGCAAGAGCACGTGGTGCGTGCTTTAACGCATGCATTAGAAGAACAACGCCTGCACCACGCTTATTTATTCACCGGCACAAGAGGCGTGGGCAAAACAACCATTGCCCGCATTTTGGCAAAAGCCTTGAATTGCGAGCGTGGAATTTCTGCCAATCCTTGTGGCGAATGTTCTTCATGCCAAGAAATTGACCAAGGGCGTTTTGTGGATTTGTTGGAGGTAGACGCCGCCACCAACACGCGCGTAGAAGAAATGCGCACGCTTTTGGAAAATGCGGTTTATGCCCCAACGCGCGGCCGTTTTAAAGTGTATGTGATTGACGAAGTGCATATGCTCTCCACCGCCGCTTTTAACGCCATGTTAAAAACTTTGGAAGAACCGCCCGAACACGTGAAGTTCATTTTGGCAACCACCGACCCGCAAAAAATTCCGGTAACCGTGTTGTCGCGCTGCTTGCAATTTAATTTAAAACAAATGACGGTGGCGGATACAATTTTTCAAATCAAAAGAATTTTAGAAAAAGAAAATATTCCTTTTGAAGAAAAAGCCTTGCCGCTGATTGCTCGGGCAGGGCAAGGCAGTATGCGCGATTCGTTGTCTTTGCTTGACCAAGCCATTGCCTTTGGCGCAGGTGAAATTAAAACCGAACAAGTTGCTCAAATGTTGGGCGCCATTGACCGCGATTTTTTGTTTTATATTTTGGAAGCTTTAATCAACCAAAACGCCCAACAATTATTAGAAATTGCGCAAAATTTAACTGAGCGCGCCGTGGCGTTTTCTTCTGTTTTGCAAGAGTTTGGGCTGCTTTTAACACGTTTGCAAATGTTGCAATTTGCGCCCAAAAGTTTTGAAGACGACCCGGAAATTGAAAAACTCAAAGCTTTTGCCAACCAATTCCCGGGGGAATGGATTCAGTTGGCTTATCAAATTGTTAATATTGGTAGACGTGAAATGCCGTTGGCACCTGATGAAGAATCTGGGTTTTTAATGACTTTGTTGCGCCTTTACGCCTTTCGGCCAGCGGAATATAAACCGATGGCAGCGCCTGCAACAACAACGATGGCGCCTGCGCAAATGGCACAACAAACCTTTCAAACAACACCATCGCCCAGTTTTTCGCCCGCGCCAAGGGTTAATCGCGCCGCCGATATTTTGAAACAATTAGAAGAAGAAAATGAAAAAAAATCGCCGTCTACCGTGGATAAAAAAACGGCGGAATCGGCGGAAACGGCAGAATCGGCGGAAATGGCAAAATCAGCAGAACCGCAAGTGTTGGAATTGCCAAACCTTGCGCCATCGCAAGAATTGCCAAAATCGTTGGAAGCGCCAGAATCGCCCAAAACCGAAATTATTGAAAAAGAAATTGCGCCAATGGAATGGCAAAACATTGTTCCAGCTTTAAATCTCAAAGGTTTGGCGATGGTTTTGGCGCAAAATGTTGGCGTGGAATTGTTGACGAATTGCCACGGCGTTTTGAATATTTCGCCCAAAAACGAGGCTTTGCATGACGATTTTATGCGCCAGAGTTTAGAAAAAGCCTTGGCAAACTATTTTGAAAATCCAAAATTTTCCTTGGAAATAAAAAAAGCCGAGCCAAAAAACTTGACCATTGCGCAACAAAATGAAGAAAAACGCAAAATGCTATTAGGCAAAATGCAAGAAGCTTTGGATTCTGACCCGTTTGTTCAAGGCTTAAAACACGAATTTTCCGCATTGATTGATTTGGATTCCGTGCGGGCAATTGATTGAAACGAAAGGAGATTTTTTATGATGAAAGGCGGTTTGGGCAATTTGATGAAGCAAGCCCAGCAAATGCAAGAAAATATGAAAAAGGCGCAAGAAGAGTTGGCGTCTTTGGAAGTGGAAGGTCAAAGCGGCGCAGGAATGGTCAAAATTGTGATGACCTGCGCACATGAAGTGCGGCGTGTGAAAATTGATGATTCCGTTTTGGATGACAAAGAAATGTTGGAAGATTTAATTGCCGCCGCCTTAAACGATGCAATGCGCCGAGCCGAAGAAACAGGGCAAGAAAAAATGATGGGTTTTACCGCTGGGTTAAAATTGCCGCCCGGCTTCAAAATGCCGTTTTAAAAAGTTTTTTTTCAAAAAAATATCAGGTTGACCGTGGATTTTTGTAAAAAAAGCAATTTTCCACGGTAGACGCAAAAAAAATTTCAAAATGCCCATTGATGCCATGGAGCGCTTAAAAAATGCGCTCAAAACCTTGCCCGGCGTGGGGCCAAAATCTGCTGAACGCTTGACTTTTCATCTTTTGCAGCATCAGCGAACAGCCGCCGAAGAGTTGGGTAAAAGTCTTTTGTTTGCCTTGGAAAACGTGCGGCATTGCGCACAGTGCAACAATTTTACAAGTGGTGAAATTTGCGCATTGTGTGCGAATACCAAACGCGACCCAAAAAAATTGTGCGTGGTGGAGACGCCAGTGGATTTGAATCGGGTTGAGCAAAGTATGGCATTTGATGGGTTTTATTACGTTTTAATGGGCAGAATTTCGCCCTTGGATGGCGTAACCGGCAGGGATTTGCACATAGACGAATTTTTGGCGCGCGCTTTAAACGGCGTGGTAGAAGAAGTGATTTTGGCAATGAATTTCACCAACGAGGGCGAACTAACGGCGCATTACTTGCAAACTTTGTTAAAAGGCAAGGTTTTGTCGGTAACCCGCATTGCGCGCGGCGTGCCAGTTGGCGGCGAATTGGAATTTGTGGATCCGGGCACATTAGCGCATGCAATTCGCGAGCGCCGTTTCTATTGAATTAAATGTTGCGAATCGTTACAATATGAGCGCTTTTTTAAATGAGGGGTGTTTTGAATGGCTACACAATCAAAGATGGATTGCGGCAGACGGCGTTTGATTATGGCAACGTCTGCTGTGGGCGGCATTGGGATGGTTGGCGCTTTGGTGCCGTTTGTTTCAAGCTTATTGCCGTCTGAACGCGCCAAAGCCGCTGGTGCGGCAGTGGAAGCGGATATCAGCAAATTGGCGCCGGGCGAGCTGATGATCGTGGAATGGCGCGGCAAACCCGTGTGGATTTTTAACCGCACCAAAGAAATGCTGGATACCTTGCCGGGCTTGGCGGATCAACTTGCTGACCCAAAATCGGAAAAACCGCAACAACCGCAATACGCGCAAAATGAAACGCGCTCAATTAAACCCGAATTGTTGGTGATGATTGGCATTTGCACGCATTTGGGTTGCTCACCATCGTCCAAATTTAAAAAAGGCGCAGATGAAGGCATGGCATCCGATTGGCCGGGCGGCTTTTTGTGCCCTTGCCACGGTTCTACCTTTGATTTTGCCGGGCGGGTATACAAAGCCAAACCGGCGCCTACGAACTTGGAAATTCCGCCGCACATGTATTTGAGCGACACGCGAATTTTAATCGGCGAAGACAAGAAGGGAGCTTAAAAATGGCGGGTGGTGTTTATGAAAAATACAAATCCGATGGCACTTTTTTGGGCTCGGTTTTGGAATGGTTTGATGCGCGTTTTCCTTTAACGTCCATGTGGCGTGCGCATTTGTCTGAATATTACGCACCAAAAAACTTCAATTTTTGGTATTTCTTCGGCTCTTTGGCATTGTTGGTGTTGGTGATTCAAATTGTTACCGGCATTTTCTTGGTGATGCACTACAAACCCGATGCCTCTTTAAACGCAGCAGGCGTTCCCGTGGCTTTTGCTTCTGTGGAATACATTATGCGCGATGTGCCGGGCGGCTGGATTATCCGCTATATGCACTCCACCGGTGCCTCCGCCTTTTTCATTGTGGTTTATTTGCATATGTTCCGCGGGTTGATTTACGGTTCATACAGAAAACCGCGTGAATTAACGTGGCTCTTTGGTGTGGGCATTTTCCTTGTTTTGATGGGGGAAGCCTTTTTTGGCTATTTGTTGCCTTGGGGGCAAATGTCTTATTGGGGCGCACAAGTTATTGTGAATTTGTTTTCTGCCATTCCGGTTGTGGGCAATGATTTGTCCATTTTGATTCGCGGTGATTTTGTGGTGGGCGATGCAACTTTGAATCGCTTTTTCTCTTTCCACGTGATTGCTTTTCCGTTGATTTTGTTGGGCTTGGTTGCCGCGCATTTGTTGGCGTTGCATGAAACCGGTTCTAATAATCCAGACGGTATTGATATCAAAGCCAATAAAGATGCAAAAGGCATTCCTTTGGATGGCATTCCTTTTCATCCTTATTACACGGTCAAAGATATTGTGGGCGTTGTGGTGTTTTTGATGGTTTTTTGCAGCGTTTTGTTTTTTGCCCCAGAAGGCGGCGGCTATTTCCTAGAAACGCCGAATTTTTATCCCGCAGACCCCTTAAAAACCCCTACGCACATTGCACCGGTTTGGTATTTCACGCCGTTTTATTCCATTTTGCGTGCAATGGTTTGGAATTTCTTTTGGATTGATGCCAAATTCTGGGGTGTGGTGGCAATGGGCGCATCGGTGTTGATTTTCGCCTTCTTGCCGTGGTTGGATCGTGCGCCTGTGCGCTCCATTCGTTATCGCGGACCGCTAACCAAAATTTTGGTTACTTTGTTTGTCATTTGCTTTTTTGTGTTGGGTTATTTGGGCACTTTGGCGCCCACACCAATGGGCGAGTTGATTTCGCAAATCTGTATGATTTATTACTTTGCTTTCTTCTTGGCAATGCCTTGGTGGACAAAGATGGACTCATACAAACGCGTTCCCGACCGCGTGACAATGAAGTAGGGAGATAAACCATGAAAAAACTTCTTTTTGCACTTTTATGCGCTCCGTTGATGGCATTTGCCGCCACTGGCGTTCACTTGGACAAATGGCAGGGGTCGGTGCGGAATACTGCATCCTTAAAAAACGGCGCCAAGTTATTCACCACTTACTGCATGAATTGCCACGCGGCATCCTTTATGCGTTACCAAAAACTCTTTGATATCGGCTTTACCGAAGAGGAAATGAGAAATGAAGGGATGATTTCGCCGGATGCCAAAATCGGCGATTTGATGATGGTTGCAGGCAGAGCCGCAGAACAAAAGATTTGGTTCGGTGGCGTTGCTCCGCCGGATTTAACGCTTGTGGTTCGTGCGCGCGGTGAAGCAGGTGCGCCATATGTTGGCTCGGATTGGCTTTATACTTACTTGCGCAGTTTTTACCGCGACCCAGAACGCCCCACCGGTTGGAATAATCCCGCTTTTGAAAATGTGGGTATGCCGCATCCTTTGTGGGAATTGCAAGGTCAAGCCGTCAAAGACGCCGAAGGTAATTTAACCATCAAAGTTCCGGGTTCTATGTCGGCTGCCGAATACGACAAAGCCGTCTCCGATTTGGTCGCCTTTATGACGTGGATGGCTGAACCGCAACAGTTGGAACGCCAAACCATCGGCGCTTTTGTGTTGCTCTTTTTGGTGATTTTGTTCGGTTTTGCTTACGCCTTGAAGAAAAACTATTGGCGCGATGTCCATTAGTTTTTATTCAAAACTTGGATGACGGCATCACCGCCCGTGGTGCCGTCCTTTTATTCTTATGCCAAGGATTTTGTCTTTATGATGATTTTGTATACGGGTGTAACTTGCCCTTGGAGCCACCGCTGCCGCATTGTGCTTTTTGAAAAGGGAATGGATTTTGAATTGGTGGATGTTGATTTGCTCGGCAAACCGGAGGAAATCGCCCAACAAAACCCGCACGGTGCCGTGCCGGTGTTGGAAGATCGCGATTTGATACTGCGCATTCCTAACATCATCAACGAATACATTGATGAACGTTTTCCACATCCACAGTTGATGCCGCCAGACCCTGCCAACCGTGCGCGTGCGCGTGAAATGTTGTCTACCTTAGAGGAACATATTTTCTGCCACCTGCCCGCATTAGAAAAAGGCGGCAAGGCGGCGGAAAAAGCCAGAGAAGACTTGTCAGAAAAATTGATGCAATTTTGCATTCCTTTAAAACGGCAAGCCTATTTGTTTGGTGAAGATTTTTCGTTGTTAGACGTGGCAATGGCACCGCTTTTGTGGCGTTTAGACCACTACGACATCAAGTTGCCAAAAACCGCCGCGCCCTTGATGAAATACGCCGAGCGCATTTTTTCGCGCCAAGGCTTCATTGATGCTTTAACGCCCTCTGAAAAGGCCATGCGCAAATGAGTTTAGATAATCCCGAAGAAACCCCGCAATTAAAACCGTATTTGGTGCGCGCCGTGTGGCAATGTTGCACGGATTTTGGCTTAACGCCTTATTTGCGCGTATCAGTTGATGATTACACGCAAGTGCCGCAGCAATACGTGCAAGATGGCGAAATCACGCTTAATGTTAGCGATTCCGCTTGCGTGAATTTGAATATCGGGGATGATGAAATTACTTTCCGCGCCCGTTTTGCAGGCAAACCTTTTGATATTGCCATTCCCATGGGGCGCGTTTTTGCTTTGTTTGCAAGAGAAAATACCGAAATCGGCTTGTATTTTCATGTGAGCGATAAACCCACCCCGCAAATCAAATTAGATAGCGATAACACCGAAAACATCAACGATAACAACAACGATAACGACAACAACCCGCCGCCACGCCCTAGCGGCATCAAGTTGGTTGAATGATTTTGACCGATGATTTTTGATGATTTTCCACGGTAAACGCAAAATTTTTTTGAAAAACGCTTGCCGCACTGATCGTAAAATGCACAATTGTGCACCGTTGTTACGATGTAGAGCACAAAGGTAGTTGAGTGAAACAATATCTTAAACCGCGCACGCGCTTGGATAAATCAATATATTCAAGCGCAAAAGCGTTGGAATAAATAATGCACCGCATGGTTTGATAATTTGTTTTTGAATTGGAAGAAAGAATCTTTGCCAAATAATTATGTTCAAATGGAAAAAAAATAATAATTGTTTGGCACAAAATGCGGCGTTTAAAAAAGAAAAACGCTGAAAAATGAAGTAAATAAAAGCGAATATCCACGGTCAACACAATATTTTTTTAATCATCATTTACCGTGAAAAAAACCAACAAAAAACCGCTCGGTTGAGCGGTTTTTTGTTTGATAGAAAACTACTACTACTACTATTTAAACTTGCAAATCTTTTATATTGCCGCCAGCGTTTAAAAACTCTTGCACCCAACGCGGTGCGCGCCCGCGCCCCGTCCAAGTTAAGCTGGGGTCGGTTTTGCTGCGGTATTTCACCGGCACCGGCACGCCTGCATTTGCCCGCGGACGTTTGCCGCCTAATAACTCGGCTAAATCAAAACCGGTTTCACGTGCGACTGCTTTGACTTTTTCCAAAGCATTTAATTTATCCGTTTTGCGGCGTTGTTCAATCGCGCGGTCAATTTCAGAACGCAATGTTTGTAATTGCGGCAAGCTGTATTGGCTAAGATCAATCATTATTTATTCTCCATATGAAAAAAAAGAATTGTTGTGTGTGTGGAAGAGTTTATAGCATATTTTGATTTTAATTTAAAAAAAATTTTTAACTTTTTGAAGTTATTGTTGTTTTTTTAATAAAAATCCACGGTAAACCCAAAAAAAATTTAAACTTTTTTTAAGTTTCTATGGTGATTTTATTTGCTTTTAACGCCATTCAAAACGCGCTTGTATCAAGTTTTTTATTTGTTCAAGCTTATATTTTCAAATGCTGGCACCAATTTTATCGCTATTGAAAAGTGGCTGCAAAATTGATTTGATTGTCGTTTTGATAATGAAAATCCACGGTGAACCTCAAATTTTTTTGACGTTCACCGTGGATTTTTGAAGATACTTTTTTTAAGGTTTTTTAACGGAATTCAAAACGTTCACGCAGGAAATTCTTTTCAGACAAACCCTTGGTTTTCAAATGTTGCAAAAGATTTTCGCCCCATTGAAATGGTCCGCAGAAATAAACTTTTGTATCGGGTTTAAATTCGGCGCTGATGGTTTCAAGTTTTAAGACTGTGCCTTCAACTTCATTCAACCACAAATGTAGCCGCACGCCAGTTTTTTGCGAGAGTTCGCGCATTTCTTTGATGAAATGCGCTTTGTCGTCTCGCAAACTGCAAAAGAAATCCACATTTGCACGGGTTATGTTTTTTTGTGCCAAATCTTCCAAACGGGCAATAAAAGGTGTAACGCCCACGCCGCCTGCCACCCACAACTGCGGGGAAAGGTCATCATCTTTGAAAACAAAGTCGCCATAAGGTCCTTCAATGCGCACGGTTTGATTTTTTTGAATCAAATTAGGCAATATTTTGGTGAAATCGCCCAAAGGTTTGATGCCAAGCTGAATGGTTTTTTTGGTTGAATCCCAAGCGCTAGCGATGGTAAAAGGATGCGCACCTTCGTATTTTGCAACGTTATCGCCAAAATGGATGAACAAAAATTGCCCCGCTTGGTGGCCTTTCCAGTCGGGCGCGGTCAAAGTCAAATCAAGCGTGTCGTCTGTGCCTTTGGCAAAATTGGTGATTTGTGCTTTCATTTGTTTGTTTTTGCCGAGTTTTCCTGCCAAAACCATCACCGAAATAATAATCGCCCACACGGCAATAATGGTGGTGTACCAACCAATGGGTTGCACCCAATACGTTTGAGAGCGTAAAGTAAAAAACAACGCATGACTGCAACCCATAATGGCGATAATGGGGAAAATTTTGTGCGATAAACGAAAATATTTGTAAGGAATGCTGCGTTTCAAAAGGGCGATGATGATGAGAATAGCGCCAATATAAAACGCCCATTCGCCACAAAATTGAAAGAAATCTTTAAACCAATCGTAAATCGGCGTAGGGTCACCGGTTTTGGGCGCTTTAATGCGTGGCGGCAATTCGGCAATGCCCCATTGGCCAACTTTTTTAACACCGGTTTCTGCCAACCAATGCAACAACACGCAAATGCCAGCCCAAATGCCCACCCATTTGTGTAGGTGATAAACCTTATCCAAACCGCCTAGTTTTTGCTCCAACCACGCTTTTCGGGTGGATAAAATCACAGCGATTGCCATCCACGAGACGGTTAAAAAACCCGTAATCATCACCAAAATGCCGCGGTATGTCCAAAATGTGGGGTCGCTTACAACGCGTGGCACTTGCGAAATCAGCGCCAAAACAAGTGGAATTAAAAAAAGAATGCAAAGTGTTTTTTTCATGAAATTCTCCTAGTTGCAATGCCGCAAGTGTAAAGTCGGATGCGCCCAAAAAGCGTTTAAAAAAAATTAAAAAGTGTAAAAAAACTTTGCGATAACAAAGGGCGTTATTTGCAAAACCTTGTTATTTGCTATGATTTTCCACGGTAAACCCAAAAAAATTTTAGATTTTTTTTAAAAAGGGGTTGACAA